>Ga0065711_1027181_pt1 | contig 52982 bp, 19 predicted proteins | sample Hoacrofraction12_FD_59098 | JGI IMG/M metagenome (GOLD analysis project Ga0065711, IMG submission 59098) | Hoatzin crop microbial communities from Cojedes, Venezuela - Epithelial fraction 12 v2 (version 2) | ecosystem: Host-associated > Birds > Digestive system > Esophagus > Crop | place... | reverse complement strand
TTTTTTTTTTTTTTTTTTTTTCTGTGGAATACGCGTCTGGGCTTCCTTCAGGACATTTGCATACATGGCATGTCTTCTTACATTTAAATCCAACCACTCCTCAGTGTGCCATCTCATTAATTGTACACTGGAAAAAAGAAAAGGAGAACACTGTGACCTGTGTATGTGTAGTACTTAGCGAGAACCTAGGGAATTATTTAATGAATTAAATCACCTCAGATATTTCTTCTACATTCTTGAATAGCACACCAGATCCCATATGCCTGTAGAAATTGCCATAGGGCTCAGGTGGTCCCTCATTAGCTGTAATGTCATTTAATTGCTTCCATCTTTATGCTGGAAGTACCTTCAAATAAAGCTTGATGTCACAATTCTTGGTGGCCAGAATTAACAAATGAGGCAGAGGTAGGACAAGAACCCACGCTTACAAGTGCAGAAGAGATTCATGTCGGTGGCAGACATCTCGGTATTTACCCAGTGGCAGCAAGCTAATGAACTCAGCTGTCATTTGCACTACTTCCTGCAGAGACAAAGGTAGTGCTAATTAAAACTCCATATGCACAAAAGGGCCATTGCTAATGAACATGTACTGATGAGATGTTTAGGTGAGACGCTTGCATCTTCAGATGCAATAGAAGTAGCTTTCATGATTTCTTTTCCCAGGAAGAGTTGTCTATTTTCCTGAAGGATTATGGTCAGTACCATGAAACCAAGCAAGGACAGGCAGAACAAGCTGAAGTAGAAAGTGTCTATTAAAAATATTGTCATTTTGCAAAAAAGGACTCAGCCTGAATTTCCGAGTGATGTTGTCAGGAAGTACTCTGGCGTCAGGAGAAGAGCTCCTCCCTTCTTTCCAGCTGGTCCTGGGGATTGGAAGAGACGGTCTCCAGAGGTCTCTTCCAACCTAACATACTCTATGAGTCTATGATAATTTCTGCATTTCTGTGAATGATAACTAATATAACAAATCTATATGAGCACAAATGAGTTAATTTAATAAGAAATGTAATGCTGCCAAAGTCAATGGCAAAATTCCTCTTGCCTTCAAGGGAAACAAAACGACTTTTGTTTGTGGCGGAATGTGAATTTTTTACACTGAATACATTATAGAATGTACAGGCAAACATTACCATACAATTGTAACAATAGTGTATCATAACTCCACCCTGACACGTACTGACAGCCATAAGCATGCTTTGACTTACGGATCTTCTGTAAATACTTGCTCTGGTTCAGCACGAGGTCATACTGCAGCTGAAGAATCCTATTACATCTGTCTTTATCTTTTTTGCTATGGGTTTGAATCTGCCCTCAGAGCAAGACCAGACCTGAGACTTGCAGCACGTTCTCAGACCCCACATGCCAGGGTGCGCCTGGTGTGTTTGCATGGCGGAGAGCTTCCAGGCTGCTTGGCATAACCCTCCTTCAGAGCAGTCTGGATGTAATCATGGGCTTCAGAGAGTTTGTGCATGTGAGAAGGCAAGAAATCTTTATTTGGCTTTGAATAGTAATTTGGGGTAGATAATACCAGCTGGTATTGTTTACATAACCAAATGGAGTTAGGCACTTGACTGCTACCAAAATTTAATGTATTCACTCAGCACCTGAGAGCGCCTTTGAAAGTCCTAGCTGCGTGCCCTGGTATCACTGCTCCATGCTGATGAGTGTGCTGCAGAAGTCTAGACTCAAGGACATAGTTAACAGGAATAAATGAAGCTGCAAAATGAACCTGTGTACTATGGTTTTCAGTGTTACAGCCAGAATTTCAGATTTCGGCTTCGCAGAAATAGCGTGCACCCTGAAAACTTTTTCACTTTTAAAGGAGATATGCAGAGTTATTGTCAAATGGGGAGCAAGATTTTGAAGTTGATTACTTGCATTTCTCACAGTAAACACTAGATGGCCATGTGGCCTTTTTCTTTTTGCCATGCTAAAACTTAATTACGAAAAAGCCCTCGTGGTGTTCTTGATGACTACAAATAATATCACATTAGGAAATTTCTCTGGAAAATTTAGCCCATCTTAGACTGATTGCATCAGGGTCAGAATTACACAATCGTATATAGTACCTGATAACTACTCACTGTGGCCTATATGAGATGTAGTAAAAAATAATTTTAAAAAATATCTTTTTATGAGGAACTAAAAAATTCTTGATAACAGTTCTAAATTAACCTTTAAAGGTACATTCTGGTGTCGTAGCACAGCTTATTTTCATGAAGGAAGATAGGTTCATGTTGTGGGTGAATTGTTCACATATCTATATATTGCTAATCCCTAAATCAAGAGGCATTTCATAGCTATCTGTATAGTCTATAAGAAGATCTGAATACTATGGCCAATTCACATTCCCAAAGCAGAGGCACCTTTGAGAACAAAAATTACATTAAGTGAAAAAGTTCAGCATCCTCACACACGTTGCTCTAAGATGAGGTTTGCTTTATCCTTTTTGTAATGAATTTTTTTTTTCCTGCAATTGTAACTTCTTAAGATTTATTTGTAAACTTTGAATCATTAAAAAGGATTTAATGGAAATTATTATCCTCCTCACATTTCTGTAGAAGTACTGAGGTATTCTTTCACTGAAAAATCAGTATTCCAAAATTACTAGTAGAAAAATAGAACACTAGTCCTTCTGTTTTTAGCTTTTTAACAGGGCCTACCTCATGGCAGATCCACTCCCCGCAGAACTGCTACCAATTCAATGCAGAAATGATAAAAAATGCCTTATATATAAATTGGAAACACCCAATAAGTTATAAAATAACATTTATCTATAGAATTATGTATCAACATTCTCTTTCTCTCTTACAGCAGGCATTCAAAAAAGCAGCAACACACTATATTTCCACAGAACACCTATCACAGACTCTGGGACAGCCTGATGAATTTATTTGATGTTCCCTACATCACTGCACAATCCAGAGTTGTTTAATAATGTAAATTATTAAATTCTCTGAAATTCTCTTCAAAAAGTTATTCCTGCTTATGTAGAAGATGTGTATACCTTCCATGACTTCCTTGGCTGCACATTAGTTTAGACAGAACTTTATTGCCAAGGTAAGGTAAACCCTGGCATTACTATGTGGGATTAAAAATGCATTTCTTACTTAGGATACTAATGAATACCTATACTAAATGCCATGAAGATGTTAGAGTTTTATGTTCTGCCCAAAGATTTGAAGCATATATTTAAAGCAGTTTTCTGGATTTTAGGCAGATGGCTTGTTCTTCGTTTATGTTAGCCTCGAGTGGCAGATCTTTATTGACCATAAATTTCTGGCACTCTTATAGTGCAGCTGCTTCACGTTTAATATTTGGATGGCAGAATGCTCAATAGTATTGAAAGCCAAGGAATTGGATTTGAGTTTAATGCACTGCTTATTACTCTCAAAGAGCTATTTATTTCAGGAGGGATCAACTGTGTATGAAGGCTGTTATATCAAACAGATGAGCAGTCATCTGCTGTAGATAGGGTGAATCCTTGTTTTAAAATCTTCAGGGCAGATACATACATTTTTACCCCTGGTAGTTCCCATTACCTTCTAATGGGTAGATCTGGGCTCTTGTATTTGCTTGTTCTCAAAATGCATTTGGCAGCTGTGAGCAGCTTTCAGTCAGACTCCAATGCACTTCAGCCGGCAGCCCTAACCTGGTCCATGTTCAGTGCTGACCCTCCTTACAGTGGGAGGCTGGCCTAGATGGCAACCTGAAGTCCCTTCTAACCTGAATTATTCTCTGATTCAGGAATTTAATTTGCATTTCTGAACAAACCTTTTGAGACAAACCTTTTATGACTTCCTTTTTAATTATCTGTGATTTTCTTCCTGTTCTGGGAAAAAGCAGAAGTTATGGCGGATTTAGTTTCCAAACTATGAAGTTGGTCTCTAAGCCTACGTTTATGCTGTGGAATAAAACAAGGCTGGAGCATGGAGTTGAGCACTGATTCAGAATTGTTCTTGCTTTTTAACTTTTAGTATACTCATTAGCACAGCCTAACCCCTCCCAGCTAGGGATTTGCCTACCCACTAATAGATAAATGCCTGGATATTCTTGCACAAGTTGGCTGTTCCCGATAGGCCATTCCCAAAAGGTAGTATAGATGTAGCTATCCTGTCCCTGCAGGGGAAGAGGATTTTGCATGAAGATGTGAGCTGGTCAATGTGACTTCAGTGCTAAGCTTCCCCTATTCGAATTATCTATTACTATAGATATATTCTCATGCTCTGAGGAGCATAGTGAAATGTCTGCTGACCTCAGAGCAGGAACCAGACTTGATTGCAAGTGCAAATTCATTTGCAGACAGAAACATATAGGAGTTGGTAGGTAGAGTACCACTGATTGAGAAGTAGTGGGTCTTGGAGGAGCCCTTCATTAAGAAATTTGATTCGGCATGAAGATTTTTTTTACTGCTGGGCACTTTATGCAGCAGTGTAAGAGCTGTGTGGAAGTTAAGGTTGTTGGATAACATAGAAATAAGCTTAACTGACAGATATTTCTCCCTGCAAATGTTGTCAGTTGACCATAACAAATGCAAATGTTCCTTAAGTTTCTTCCAGTAGCTGACTTCAGTAAAGGTGGACTATGTTAGAACCTTACCAGAGCTATTGTTACCGAATCTGATCTCTGCTTGCTCTAAATAGAAAGCTGTTTCCAAGACTGGTTTATGTTCCTTGAGGAGGAAACCCTCTAACAAGCTGTGGCAAGCACTAAACAGTCAGACATATTGACTGCTAGATGGTGGAATTGACTCTTTTCTTGCTTACAGGATCATAACTCTTCTAGCTTTATTTTCTTTGAGTGGCTTGCCAGAGAGATGTGTATTTGCAAAGAAGTTTGCTAGATCCTTCCTTTTGGTCTAAAATTCTTAAAGACCTTTGGAAAGGCACCAGCATACCCAACAGCCTGCTGTAGGGTAATATCAGCAAGTTCTTGTTTTATCTCTTATATTGGAAAGAGTGCTGAAAATATAAAAGACTTCTGACAGTTTGACAAGTCTTAACGAGTTGTTTATAGACTTACTTTGACAGGAATTATTTACTGGAACCTTCATGTTCCTGATATTTACAGGATTTGGATTTACTTGCAGCAGCTTGCGAGTTTCTTGATTTGCAGAATCAATAGGTGGAAGGTTATGCTGACTTTGCAGAGTTGGTGACCTTTGCAATGTCTTGCTGCCATGCTTACCAGCAAGTTTTGCTATGGACACGTTACTGTTTGTCTCAGACTCCTCTTTTTGGTGACTCACGGGCAGGAAATGAAGCCTAACACAAGAGTTCATAAGAAACAGGAGTCAAAATATGTTTTTGGGTGATATCCTTAAAATGTTCTCAGTCTGCATTTTTCACTTACCTAGTAATCAGAAAGGGTAAGCTAACAGAAATGTCAGCTTTTGGCACTGGCTTTGTCGTAAACTGTTGAATAGAGCTTCTTCTAAGAACAGTCAGGCTGGGTGTAGAATGGAAGACTTTCTAGTCCCATGGGCTAGATGTCGGACCAGGGGAGAGCAGAACACAGATCATGCATAGAGCAGCACACAACATGAAGTAAAATAGTAGCACACTTTCCATGTGCTAACCTAAAATGTTACTTGGTTGGCATCAAAATAACCAGGTATTGTTTTTCTGGAGCGGCCTGTAGACATACTTTTTCTTTGTCATGGCAGATATTTCCATGTTTTGTGTACAATGGCAGTGTTTCAAATCACTGACATCGTAGTAGGATGGTTTAATAAACTCCCAGAGTTGTGGCCATTGATTTCACATGGAACATCTTGCAGGTGCTTCCTTCATGAAGGTCACAGGTTATAAGCAGAATCATATTTAATTCCATGAAGTGTATTACTTGGGCAGATTCCCTCAGCTTGCAATTTGCTTGTGTAACTACTCTGTAGTGCAGGTGGCACTGGGTGGCAGTAGAATGTACATGCTCATCCTGAAGTGATAGCCTTCCATCTCAGTTAAGTTTTCTGAAACACCAGGAAATTAATGTTTTCATGATCACTGACACCTCACATGTGCAATTTTTTGCACATTTTTTAGTATCTTACCATATGGTCCATATTCCATTTCAGGAACCATTGTGACAGATTTATTATCCTATCCCAGCTGAGAGACTGCAAGAATGTTCCTCTGTTATCAATGCTATAATCACGTAGCTCAAAATCACTGGGCACAAAAAGTTTCTTATGGATATTTCTAATAAACATTATACCCCTTCAGTACTGATAATTCCAACAGAAAATTCAAAGCTAAGAGGTTAAAAAAATGAGATATAACTAAGAAAACATCATCTTCCATATAAAAAACAGGAAGGTAAGAATTCCACACTGCTGTGTGAAGGCAGAGATCAATCTCTTGCTTCAGAAATCCATCCCAGTTTGTTTTACATTCTTCTAGTGCAAGCTGATATAGTACAACACACCAACTTTCCCACTGCCTTTTGTGTTTGCATGTGGGATTTCACTTTCACTGTACAAAAAATTATCTTAAATAGTAAATCATCCTGAGGAAATCAAGTTTTATTTAAATAAGAAAAATCATCTGTCTCAGTGTTGCCTGAAATGATGGAGACAGTTTTGAACAAACCAGTGTGTCAAACCCGTATTCATGCGATTACACAACCTGAGAGGATCCAGTCATAAGTATCATATTAGTAAAGAGACTGGGAAGCTTCTTTTTGCTTCATATATGTCCAAACTCTTACATAAATTCATGTAACTCTTGATGTTCTGAATTGTTTGTGGTGTGATCTGTCTTGGCTTTCCCAGTTAAATATTTAACCTTTATCAAATTAACTCTCAAACTAGTTCGGAGATCTTACTATACTGTCTGCTTTGCTTTATTGATTACGATCTATGTGCCTTAAAATCTCAGAAGTAAATAAGATTTTCCTGCTGTACTGTCCAAGAGTCATCTGAGGATATGTACCGTAGTGTGCATCTTTGTCCCGGAGAAGTACCCTGTGGGCAGAACTGGCATACTGCTACTTGTTTTTAATTGCATGTTACCAGCTAGTCACTACAAACACTGAATGACAGTATCTTGTCACCTTTTATACATCCAAAAACCAGAAACAATAAAAAATAATTTTTTCTTCTAGGCATTGAGTCATATTTTATCGTATCATTATGGAAAACCTCCACATCCAGATTATATTTCCCTGTTCAATGTTTAACTTTTAAATTAGTCAGTTAATTTTATAGTCTGTTGCTCTTTGTAGCATTCAGCTTCAAAAATATAGAAGTTTATCTTGTTGTTTGTTTAAAGGTCATGACATTTGTCAGTTATAGGCATTTAAAAGCTAGAAACTCCAGCTTTTCTCAAGGAAAAAATAACAACTCTTCTTAGCAACGTCTATGGCAAACTAAGGTTTAACAGACTGTAATCATATATCAATGTAAGCTTATACCTAGTCATTACTTGTAGGAAGTATGTAGATACAAAATAAGGAACAAAACAACACTGGAAAGGAATATTGGTATGGAATTTACCAGTTATTCAAACATTTGCAATAACATTTCCATCTCCCTCCCGTCAGACTAAAATAACCCTGGTTTCTGGAGCATGATTTTTAATCTAAGTGATTTTCTTGATCCACTTCATGAAGCAGCCTTGTGAACAGCTCTGTAGGCATAATGGATATGACACACTGAGATGTAGGGTAGAAAAAAGTAGCCAAAGACAAAGGAAATGGACATGAGAGCTTTTAAAGTACCTGTCTCGTGTAATAACACATACTGGAGTGCTTGAACATACTTCGTTCAAGTGCCTTGTAAAATATGCATGGTATTATAGGTTCAGCTGCTTGTGAAGCAAAGAATAGTCTTTAAGAAAAAGAGCGTGTACTAAGAAACATGAGCACCACTATTCTAAGACCACAGGTACATAGACCTTGATATTGTATCCTCTCTGTAACAGACAGAAAACACTGATGAAGATCTTCCACTGCTTGTGAGGACTTTGGTATGTCAAAGCAGCTCTTTTACATTCACACAGGAGGTGTCTCAGACAATGCTGAGCTGCCAGGTTCCTAGCAGGATCTGCTTAGAATATGCAAGCTGTTGTCAGTGACAGTTTCCACTGTACCTATTGAGATTTTCACACAAAATTCCTTCACAGTCCCTAAGACTGCACAAAAAGTACTGTAGTAGCATCACACTCTCATCTTACTAGTTTTGCTGTTTCCTCCTCAGTTATTTTTTCCATCCTTTACCTCCTGGAAACCGTTTACGACTGAATACATCCCTGAGCCACCTAGTCATTCTGAAGTATGCCCAACAACCAATATATGATCTCAGAATATTTAAACTGTAGGTTGGTTTTAAATCTTGTGTGCCTCCTGCCTTTATGACATAAAATGTTATGGATTATGAGTGTGGACCAAATTCACGAGAGTGCAAATTATAGGATCGTAGAAAGTTCAAGCTGGAAGGAACCTCAGGAGGCCTCTAGTACCGTCTCCAGCTCAAAACAGGGTCAGTTGTGAAATTAGGTTAGGGCTTTAATCAGTTGGGTTTGAAACCTTCTGGAGATGGAGACTGCACAACCTCACTGGACAACCTGCTTCACAGCTTGACTGTCCACACAGTGAATTTTTTCTTCTTATGCCCTGTTTGAGTGACTCCTGTTTCAGCTTGTGCCTATTGTCTCTCATGCTCCAGTCATGCACTGCTGCAAAGGGTCTCACTCTGTCTTCGCTTCCTGCTGAGCTCCTTGTACATGTGGGAAGGATGCTGTAAGGTCTACCTGAAGGGAAAAATCTCTTCACCTTGGGCATGTTTTCCATCCCCCAACCATGCTATGTGTTCTTGTTGTCAACGTAAATTACATGGCAAAAAATCTCTGTCATGGGACAAATGAAACTTTTACAGTTGGACAGGACGGGAGAATGGAGTAAGCAGAATATGCCAGTGTGTCTGGTCACCAGAAGTGAAAGGGCTAAATGCCTATGGACTTGAGGCAGATAGAGACTGTAAGTCCTATTGTGGAGAATGAAGAAACTTTTACAGAAAGACATGGCTGTTTTGAGCGTTTCTGAGAATGTCATAATCCTCATAAGAACAGGTTTGAAGAAAGCGAGTGGGGAAGATATGATGTTGCAGTGGATGATCTCTGCATATTTATTTTTTTTATCATAACATTTGCTTTGCTGTCTCTCAGATCACTAACTGTGACATTTTGCAGGAATGCATCCATGATGAGTAGCAGGATATGACAGCATTTCTGTTGCCTTTGGTCCTTATATGTTCTTACTGCCTCTATAGGCTAGCAGGCACTGTTTGGGCCTTTGGTATTGCCATACTGTATGCTGATTTTGTACTTAGGACCTCAGCTGACCTGTTTTTCCATGCATTGCCTCTTCAGCCTTTCTAAAAAGGTCCCTTGCTTACCGTTGTCTCTCAGCTTCTGGCAGTCAGTATTTTAAAGACATCCTGTGTCAGAGGGTGGACATAGACTATCACACTTAATATTTATCAATGGACCTATCCTTCAGGAAAGTCATCCAGTCCTTTTTTGAAGACATTTACAATTTTGGCCTTCACAACATCCTGTGCTATTGAGTTCCACGGTTTAATTCTCTCCTTTACGCAAGCATTTCCTTTTGTTTGTAAAATAGTTTCTTTGCATGCTGCTTCCTCTTTGCCTGTAAAAGTTTTAGTCATCATTCTTTTTTATGGGCTTCTATCACAGCCTTCCTCAGTTGTTTTTTCCCAGCTGAAGAGTCGTAGTTTACATAATTTCTGTTCAGCTGATCCACAATACTGATTATATTTTGTTGCTACTTTTTCTAGTTCTGCTGAAACCTGTTCACAATGGACATGATGTTCAAAATGTTAGTCCAATGTAGACCTCAACAGTATATGAGAATATTCTTTTTTATATTTCTGTTTTGAAGGGTTGATGAAGAGTTCAGTTACACATCTTTCCTGATAAGAGAGCCTTAAAACTCTCATTAGCTGAAGAATGCTCAGACCTATTTTTCTTTTGAGTAGTGTTTCAGTTTACTCCTGTGAAAACTGCCTTGATTAATTCTATTATCTCTGCTTAAATGGACCTTTTTGTGCCTCTTCCAAAACTCATTTTCAGTATGATAAGCCAAACTTCTTAGGCATGATAGATGATTCTGTGGGAGTTGCTTAATCCATCCTATTATTTTAAAATTCTTCTTATAAATTTATTTCTATTTCAATTATTCCAGCAAATCAGTATGGCAGGTTTTTCAAAAGATTTTGTCTTCTAGTTTCATTCGTGTTACCCAAAATGCATTTCAAGCAGCTTCTGTGTTTTTTTCACACCACAAAACAAATCAGCTTTTTGGTAATTTTACTGTATTTTATTCTAGAAATGCCCAGAGCTACAGATATCTCTTAGAAAGCTGGTAAAACTAAAGCTAAAATAAAGGTCCTTCTGCCTCAGTATGCAGGCCCTCTAACTCTTAGCCATGCTGCTTCCATGCAAATAAACCTTCCCTGGCAGCCCAGCCTGCAGTGATCTATGGTAGTTTTTAGATTGATGTGCCTCCCAAACGCTGAAGCATTATAATCGAACATCCATTACACAATTTGTAAAATGTTACCTTCTCAGTCATGGGGCATGTTTAAAGCAGAGCTTTTATTATTCTTCATATCTAGAAATAAACACAGTCTGGACAACCACCATCACATTTAATCCCACTGCGAAAGAGCAAACTCTCAAGCTGCGGAGGACTCTGGGGCAGGTAACAAGCCCCTCGACCTTCTCACAAAAATACTAATCCACAAAGACAGAGAATTTTGACCTTCCACTCATTCAAAACTGCTGCAGATGCTCTGTGGCTGTTTTAATTAATGGGCTTTCTGGGTCTTATCACTTGAAATGACAAGCAGAATGTAATTTGCTGTGTCTAAAAACTGAAGGTAGTTTCACCTCATTTTTTAAAGAAAGAGTAAATCTAGGTTAAGCTAGATTTTTTTCAAAAATACCAACTATTTCATTTGATCGTGTATTATTCTGGGGAGGTTTGGATACAATTTTCACAGTCAATCAACTAGATATGAACTCGTTTTGCCTAAAGACTTGCAATCACTCAGCGGAATATCCAGTTGGGAGCAGCAAGGAGTATTAAAATTATACAGTAAAACAAAAGCTCCCACTCCTTCAAGGACAGAACAAAAAAGACACTTAAGCTGACATTTGACCCACTTGCACTTAACCAACAAAATTAAATGCAAAACCACTCCAAATAGAAATGGAGTTAAAAAGAAGGATATACCTATACAGGAAAAGGAACTTAATGAAACGCATTTTTAAAATTTCTAGCACTATGAGTGTAAACAAAGAAAAAACACCAGGAGCTAAGCTCCACAGGTTTTAAACAAATCCTCAAGATGTTAAGAAAGCATACTCAGTATTACAGTTTCTGGTTTATTTTTTCATAATGTAACTGACCTATAGGGATTTCCCAGGGGATGAAAGAGATTCTGCTGCACTTGTTTCTTTTGTAATCAGGAAAAGAAGCATCATAAAACGCCATAACTCTGGCCTCAGACTGTTCAGAAGTTTTCTGCTCTAATTAAAGAGTGAATGTTCCCGATGTTTTGCCAAATAAAGCTTTTTTATATCAAATAACCTTTTGATGGGGAAACCACACTGTTTGGACACCAAAAAGTAATTTTAAGGCTTATCTTGAGTCTGCGCCATGGTAAATATAGGCTAGAGCTTCTTGCCTTTCCTCTCTTTACTGAGGAATCAAAACAGAGGTATTTCAGCAAACGGCTTGTACAAATATTCTACTGTAAATGTAACTGCAGTTTGGAGTGACAAATTCTCTTCTAATGTCATTTTAAGAAGGCTTACAGACACTCTTACATTAGGGCAGCAGTTCTATGGGGTAAAGTTGTGACACTATTTCTATTATTAACATAAATTTGCACTGCTTTTGTTTAACACCCACAGAAAAGTTCCTTTTTGTCTGACTTCTCTTATTTCATTTTTTCTTATAATTTTTTTTAAGTTTCGGGCTATTCAAGCATGTTACATCTGAGGAGCTCAGAAAACTCAGTGACTATAAGGCATTCTGAAGACACACAAAATGTAGACGTTGACAGTTATGGGCTCAGTCCCACTGTTACTAACATTAATTCAACGCTTATTCAAGTAAATGTAGTGTCAGTCCATAAACAGAACTGTCTTTACTAGAACACCACAGGCAATACACTAAAGGTGAGAGAAGCTGTCGCACCCCAACGTGCAAGCCTTCATAAGGTACACCTATACATAAACAAAAGATCATAGAATCATAGAATGGTTTGGGTTGGAAGTGACTTTTGAAGGTCATCTAGTCCAACCCTCCTGCAATGAGCAGCAACATCTTCAACTCGATCAAGTTGTTCAGAGTTCTGTCCAGCCTGACCTTGAATGTTTCCAGGAATGGGGCCTCTACCACCCCTCTGGGCAATCTATTTTAGTGTTTCACCACCCTCATCGTAAAAAATTTCTTCTTTATAGTCTGAATCTACCCTCTTTTAGTTTAAGATTGTTACCCCTTGCCCTTCTCTTCTCCAGGCTGAATAACCCTAGCTCTCTCGACCTGTTCCTCATAGGAGAGGTGTTCCATCCCTCGGATCATTTTTGTGGCTGTCCTCTGGACTTGTTTCAACAGGTCCATGTCTTTCCAGATATAGGAATTTCCTCCACAGCCGCTTAACTCCTTGGCTTAAAAGCCCTTTGGTCCTTTCCATCAGCTTTGAAGTACCTGTTAAGGTATCCAATCAAGTCTAATTCCATATGACTGAAGAAGTAATGGCGCAGCAACTCTCTTGAATATATTTAGTTAATATCCTCAAATCCCTTAGTTTCACTGGGTTCAGTCCTAAATACTGAATTCATGTTAGTAAATTAGCTGAATATAAAGGTGTCTCGACAAGATGTTGACGCTCTCCTTGTGGTCACCAGAAACTAGGAACTGACATCACATTGCGAGAGACACTCAGCAGCTTGCAGATTTTGCTCTGGAGTTAATAAAAGTGAAGGCAGCTAGGCCACTAATACAACAAAATATCACCAAAATCAACTAGGCAACTCCAGGCCTGGGGGTTGCCAGCAACCCAAAATGTTTATCACCTTCTGATGGGTTTTTTTCATGTGTCAAGGTCCACATGTCTGTGATACTTGCAAGCACGTAATGTTACTCCCAGAAACTAGAAAGCAGTAGGCAGCATCATAAGTGGTGTTTGTTTGTCACCCTGGTAGATACACAGTAAAAGGGAAGAGGTTAAGATAGCAAATGTTTTGATATCCACACATTTTTATATGCTATTTTATTTCACAGGGTATATTAAACATTAAACTTCTGATGTCTTATTAGCACAAGACAAGAATTGCAAACAGGACAGAATGGCAGGTAATCCATTTTTATGACAAGTTTTCAGTGTGAATGAGGAATAGCAAACATAAGCCGTTCTCATTACTGTATTCTCGTTGTCCTCCATAGATGTCACACCTAGGGCAATCTGTTCAGTTATTTTTTTTAAAGAATTATATTTCATATTACTACATGTTCTTGAGCAGACCAGTTATCTGTGCTGGCCACTTCCAAAAACAGGTGTAAATTATCCTTGCTCAGACAGTTCAAGAAATGCATGTCAGCCATGAAAAATAGTTATGAGTATTTATGAAACATCTAAATGCTTCAGAAAAATTAAAGCCATTCTGTAAATTCTGGTTGTTCAGATTCTATTTTGATACGTATGCAAATTAGTATACAGTGAGGCTGTTATAATGCATGTTTTTTTTAATGAATTGCAGAATATACATATAAGCCATAATTAGAGCTCTTGGGAACAGCATTACCTAAATCTAATTTGCTGACATGCCATTGTAAGGTCAAGTAAGTCTTTAAAGAAAAGAACTCCAGTAACCTGAGATCAGAGACTTCCAGATTTTTCTTCAGCTTTGTACCACTGCTCATTCATGCATATGTTCAGCAGAAAAGCTAATACTTTTTGATAATAATTCACAAGGCTCGAAGCCCTGCTGTTACCATTGGCTGAAATCATTAAGCAATACATTATAAATTAATATGCATTTCTGATACCAGGACCCTGGTTTTATCTTTGTCTTTGTCCTTCACAGAAAAATAATTCAGTAAGATAAAGAAATTCTATGAACTATTACATCTTCCTTGTGATTGCACTTCTTTACTGCCATCTCTGTCTAAAATTATTCATAAAGCTCAAATCATTTGTCAATAACTTCCTCATTTCCATTAGCTGCAATCACTGTTTATTTGAGTTCATGTCTTACTTTTATAACAACAGGATACCGGCACCTGTCACCTTACAGATGGCTGTTCTGTACAGTGGCAATGTTTTGGCAAAACTGATTTTTCCTCTGTATTAGGAGATTTTTAACTTCAGAAAACAAAACAGTCAAATGTATTTGTTTTATTTTCTGTGTTTTTTCCCTAACAAGTCTCTTGGTAAAATCTGGGATATTCTTGTTCGGAGAACATTAAGGAATTTAGGTCAAAAGTCCTAAAAAGCATATGGAATTTTCCATAAACAGTACCACAGAGGTTTGTAGTTCAATCTAAGAGTTGAAAAGTGAGCTCAGAGGTATAGATTGCAATTATACAGATTTATTGCATGCTAAAATACCAATCTCACAACTCATAATTATGTTGAAAATATGCTGAGGTAGCTAATATCTAAAAATATGACAATAATAAAAGTTTACAATCTGGGATTAGGAATGTTTCCAAACTATGACAGTGAAGAAAAATAATGGATCCTTATGTCTTACTATGGACCCATTCACAGCAGAAGGTCTTTTTGATCTTAATGTCACATAGCACAATGGGTTTATTCTGATTTATCTGGAATACACTGAGTAAATATTTGCCATTCACAGCTCTTTTAAACACGGCATTTGTGGATAGCTTTGAACACTGGCTTCAAGGTTTTCTTTTCAATAATTTTTATTTATTTTAGAAGCTCCAGGTGAGGCTAAATTCTCACTCTGCTTGGCACTTCACGGACAAATAGCAAGATAGACTCCCTTCCTCAAGGAACCTGCAATTTGGGTAGCAGAGATAGAGGAAGGAGGCCAAAATAATCCAGCCTTATTTTACAGAAGGGAAAGTATGACAGGAGCCTGTGACAGTGATACCATTTTGATTTGGTGCTCACAAGTTACATTCCGACCATGATAAAATATATTCCCATATTTAAAACTGTAGACAAACACTTGACTTTCTTGAGTTATAAAAAACATTTCAAATTAATAACGTGAGTTATTAGCTTATGTAATATTGTTAAAACTAGCAATATGAGGAACTCATGTTTCCCTTACATTAATGAAGACATAAAGATGAGACTTCTTCTTTTATTTTTTTTTAAAGGAAAACTTCTGTAGAAAAAGAATTTACTGTAATTATAGATATTTTTTCATTTTTTAAAGTTACAAAATAGTGGCTGTTTTGTGGGTTTACTATGTTGTGAACTCTCTCTTGATAAAATCTTTCATCTGAAATACCTCTAGTTTGGACAATCTTCATTTTTAGTTGTATGTTGTAAATAATGGAAAAAGTCTCTACTTAAGCAACCTCAGAAGAAAAATTTTGAGGGGAATTAGTTTTGTGATATGCTTAGTTTATGTAAAATAGTGCTTCTCACCAAGTATCTGAGAAAAAATGCATATTGTATGCAAAATTATGAGCTACATTTTGAATCATTAAATTTCTAAATAAACTCTGTCTTGCATTTCTTTTTTATCTTCCTCTCTGTATTTGTCGCTTCCTTTCATGCAAACCACTTTCCTATAAATCATTTTCACTGCATTGGATGCTCACCTTCTCCCCTCAGGAGGCAGTCTAGTGGCTCCCTATCCTCGCACACAGAGTTCAAGCCATCACAGTCATGCTTTCATCCCTCTTTTCTGTTACTCTCCTTTTTTTTTATGATTTGTATTCCCCTGTCTACCCCTTAGCTCTCTCAGATTATCCTCGGCTTGTGCTGCCTTGTACTAATCAGAGGTCATTTTTCGTTTTGGGAGTCATTCAATCTCCTACAACACCAGGTCTCATCTCAAATCTCCTTTTTATCAGTCCTTTGTCCACTTTTAATCTGTTCTTATTGAATATAAATTTTTAAATAAATAGTGCTTTGCAAATGATGCTCTTCCTAAGGTAGCGTTCTCCACTCGTGTTTTCTGTGGTCTTTTCTTTCTGCTGTCTCCATTCATTTTCTGCTGCCATTTCTTATTATTTCATCAATCTAATTCAAGGCCTTATGTAGCTCCACCTATATAAGATGCCTCTTGAAATTAATAATGCTTGCAAAACTGAGATATTTCCACCCGGAAGCACTTGCTTTTTCTCTGTATAAACCCTGCACCCTCTTTGATGCTTTCAGACACAAGACAGTACCGCTTCAGTTTTAAAGACGTCTATGTAATTTGAGGACAGACAGATCAGAGAGTTGGCTGGCCCAATCTGTGCGTGACAGCCTAAATTATTTTGCCCCTCACCCCTGTTTTGGATTCTTGACTTGGATGTCAGAAGTCTTTGGGTAATCAATAGTTTGGTGAACTCGAGAAATCAGCTAACACAATCTTCACAAAGGACACTCTAGGGAATTTCTGCATAATTTATCTTTATGCGCAGCAAAAGGGGATGTGCAGGACCTTTTGTGGAGGAGACCGAGTGACCAGGTCCAGGAGAAGGGGGAAGTAGCACCCTACAGTTTTGCATGCTTGCTTATTTTCTTTATAAACACTGACAGCGGACACTTGCTGTCCTTTCCAGTTGTAACACTTCACAGGCTCCTTTTGTTCCACCTGCCCTTGAAGAATTCAGTCAAAAAAATGTTGGTTGTTAGCTTATATGCAACCCCATTAGCTCTGAAACAGTTTAAAGTACAGGTGAAAGTTAGAGGAAGCCGTTCTAATGTGGATATTTTCTAGACAGGTATTCAGCATATTAATATAAGGAATTGTAATTAATCATAATTTCAGTTCATGTGTGATGTCACTGGTAATTAAGAAGATCTGCTGCATGTGTATGACTGCTCCAACTATGGATATGGTTTTTGGGGTCTGTTCAAAATCTATTGGATGAACTTAATATTCATAATCAGATCCTGACATTGGAATTTATTGAGAGCGTTTATAAGTAGAGGTATACAATTCTGGACATAAATAGAAAAAATCCTCAAAGCTTAGCAGTGTTCAGTAAACAGTTCTGAATAATTTTCTCTCCTGACTTCTTCACATCTCAGTCTGTAAATTCAGAGCAAAACCCAAAGTATGCTTAGCACCATAATTATTTCATTATAGGTCTAAGGACAACGTGCTTGAATAGTTAAAAACCTTGTGAAAAACACGCTGAAAAATTAATGGAAGATTTTTTTATTGCCTTCAGTAAGCTTCACATAAGTTCCAGGATCAGGCTTATCCTTCACATATTTGTGAGTCAGCCCAGGCTCACCTATTTGTGTGTTTTATATAATACTTCACAGCTTCTGGTATAAAATGTGTGCCTTCCTCGATGTGCAGAAATATTTCTGAGGCTATGTTTATAATCTATAATATATATACCCATACATACATATGCATGAAAGCTAAAATATATACAAATAGCTAGCTGTATAAAAAATCCTTTCATGATGAAGGAATGGTTTGTATGTGGATGGGAAGCGTTACCTGAAAACATATGTCTGGCCAAAGCTTTCCTTAAAAATACTACTGACAGACTTGGTTTTATTAAATCAGTCATTTTGAAACTAGCTGAAATGCAAAGATGATAATGGTGGTTTGTAGCTCTAGGCTTTCTACAGTTATTACTATCTTCTGAAGCAATAATATAAAATATTTAGAAAGGAATTTTTAACATGGTGTTTCACTGACCCAGCAATTTTTGAAATGCAAAAGTAAAACTACTATTTGTTTTGACAGTCCCCATGTCTTTATTCTGAGAGTATTTATCTGGTACTGCTTTACATGCAGGAATTGTGTACCAATGGGAGCTGTCATTACCTGCCTATGAACAGCACAAAAGCTGTTGCAATTGATATGAAGGTTGACAAACCCTTGGCCAAAAAAAGTGGAATTTGAGTTTTCCCCTGTCTTTTATATTGGCCATATAACCTCTTCTACCAAATGTTATCATACACATGGAAAGTCTCTCAGCACACGGCATGGATTCTCTGTCTGGCAGGGCAAGGTGGGCTTTGCAGTGTGGCAGATTTCTTGCTGCCATGGACGGGTAAAGGAAATTAACGAAGTCTCAGTCTTGAAAGGAAAGAGAGAATGCTTGATAAGCAGCCTTTCCTCAAGTATTGTGTGTCTCCAGCATTGATAATGTGGAATATTTTTCAGAGCAAACTTTAAATAAAGTTTGGATTATATCATGTATCCATACTGAATTAGGGAAAATAATTAATATTTCTTAACCGGCACGTACATGTAGAAAGTTTGGGTTCTGGGGCTGAAAAATATGTCTCAACACTGAAAAAACTCCACCATGTGCTGTAAAACACAACACACAGTTAGGCCTAAGATTTTCAAATACTTGTGGATGGATATGCTCACTTCATTACATTGAACAGTCACAAGAAGTCAAAGGGTGCAAAGCCTGAGAATCAAGGAGGAAGAATTTTACTATTATTATAACAATATAATTATCTCTAGTTTAAGCTCTGAGCTCCCTGTGTTTAGAGCTCATTTGTGTCCTTTTTAGTAGTCTAATTTACCTTCAGATGCAGACAGCAATCCATGTGAGATTTTTCTGGAACACTCTGAAGTCCTGGATTTGAAAGTGCCTCTTTTGCCAGTTATCTGAGGTGAGAATCAGGTCAGCTGTATTGTTTAAACAGCTTTAGTCTGAAAAAGAACAGTTTGGTTAAACAAAAAACAGAAAAATTACATTTTTACCATTTAAAATGTGAATATTTCTGAGAAACCATTCTCATTCAAGAAAAAAGTACCTTGTGTCTCTCATACTTGCCACATAACCTTGGAAAGGACACTGTTAGCTCATGCCTGGCAAAACACAGCTTATTATTCTTATTACAAATTATTTGCCAGGTGCCGGCATTGTGCTGCTTCACAGAATCAAGAAGGGATTGAGACAGAAGTCCTGCCTTGAGGATTTTCCAGTCTAAATATGTAGATAAAATAAATCCATCCCAAAATGCATAGGAAGATCCACGAGAGAGATCTACACGTGCATGTTGCTGTGTTTTCTTTTGACTAGATAGCAACGTCTTTGTTGAAATTAATTAGCATTAGCGGACAGAGAAAGTTAATTAAAAAAAGCTATTTTAATTAATATAAATAGTACATGGGGCTGATGCCAGGACAAACAGGTACGTAGAAGCTATGCAGAAGTAACCCAGAGGCTGAGACAGGCTACAATGGGATGACAAAGAAGGACAAGTTGAATGTAAATGACAAAAATTGAAGCTTGATGTGAAAGACAAAAAAGCCAAGGAAGAGAATCAGAGAGTGATACAGATATTGTGCAAATGAAAGATCTACATAGGCAGAGATACAACATTTTAAATTAAGTGCTAGCAGAATTTCCAGTACATTTTGATTGTCTCTTGAAAATACCAACTTATCTAAGGAAGCATGACAGCAGAATAAGACGTAGTCGTGAATCTGTCAGTAGGTGAAATGTGCTTTCAGCGAAGTGGGAATGCATTTGCAGAATGTATCTGGGGAAACATTCCAGGAATTCCAGCTCCAAGCACAGTCTTGCTTAAACAATACTAGAAAAATAGGAAGAAATTTTGTCTTGTTTTGTTTATTTCATCTTATGGACTTCCGTTACATAAAGTTTCACCGGCCTGTGATATCTTTGCCCTGAAAGGCCTTGAAGAGTTGTGGTTTAATCCAGTTTAAATTAATTTCTCACTTTGGTACATGGGATAAAACCTACTCTTCCAATTAAAAAATCTGTTCCACTGACTTATACTAATGACTAATTAGATATTATCAGATATCTCAGGCTTAAATAAATAATATAGCCTTTGAAAGACTATGGGTGAATGGTCAAATGAAGCGAACTAAATTAAGACACTGATCAATAGCGCTCACTGTTATAAAATATATGGCTTGATTCTATAACAACTGTCATGTATTAAATTTCTGTGGTATAACTAAAGCATCTGTTTTAGAAAACAAAATATTCCCTGGCTATTAATAAAGCTGGGGCCACTTTAATTGTTTTTGAATGTCAGTATTGTGTTACCCAATGCCTGCTGTGTTACATTCAGTTCATTTTTAGGCACAAGATCACAAAAACAATTTCACTGAAACCCACAGGGAAACTGGATGTTCAGGTTGAACTTTTGTCCTTAAACTATAATGTTTTCATCTTTAAAATTCAATCTCCAGAAAAAAAAGGATAGCCTAAAGTGAAACAACAAATCTCTCAGTGGTCGCTTAGGGCCACTCGGGGTAACACCACCACACGTGATCCTAAGGGTGATCTTAAGAGCATTTTCTCAAATTTAAAGTCCAGAGCAGCTCACCCTCAGTCTCTCAGTTCTTTTGTCAGGGCTGTGATTTGTCGAAGGACTGTTTCTAAGAATACATCTCAACTGGATGAAGACATAAATTTTAAATGTAATGGAGAGTCACATTAATTCTAAAATTCTACAGTTCCATCCATACACAAGATTTGTAAACATGATTTTAGAGGCTACTTTCTAGTTCTTGGACAACTTCAACTGCAGGACAGCCTTAAATGCTCAGACTAAGGAAATATCCCATTTATATTAGGATGAAACAGGCATGTGTTCTGTGCTGAGCAACATCAAAGGGGCTATACCAGGTTTGCTGTATTTGTATGAACAGCACAGCCTGGCTTTACATATGTTGCCTACCTGTATAAATGCATGCATGCACATATTTGAAATGTCCATATTCTTTCAAAGTGTTTTGAATTCCAGGATACTAGCATAGTTGTAGTGGCTTTCTTTGATTAGTTGATTTTCGTTTTTCTGATCGACAGTTGTTAAAATTTGAGGTGTCTAATGCTCCTTTGTTATGTCTGAGGAACCATTCCACCAATAGTTTACTCCTCCTGTTTCTGAAGACAGTATGCTTATATTATGCATCTTTGTTGCCGTTAGCCATGTTCCTGATGTGATCTGTGGTCAATGATCAGAGATGCTAGTTAAAAAGCTGCACTTAGGTGTAGCTTATACCAAGATATATAATAATGTTTATTAACTGCTGGTAAAACCATCTATATTGGTCCCTCAATTCTAGCTGGCCTTTGACTGTCCATATATGTGAAATTTCTTTAAGAGCATTAAGTTTGTTGCCTGTTGTGGTGGAAAATGTGAAGATATACAAAGATATTGGTGAAAGGTGAAATTGTAACTTAAGAAAAGATCACATGAGTCAGTTGTATTTATGACTTGCATTTTGTCAGTCAAGGGCAAGGATTCCTCTGAATGTCTGTCAGAAGCATGGCTTCAAGAGTATAGTGTTTTATTTGATGATTTTGAAACCTATGGAGAACTCACACAAAAACCACTGTGTTGTGTTTCTGTTATGCTACTTTAACCAGTAAAATTAAAACTTGGTCTGTCCAACTGATGTTTATAGCTTGTGTTCTCTTTAGGATTGACCATTGCCTTACACCATTTACTTTGAAGGTTTTTTTACATATGGTGAACATATGAACTCTGTCTTTACATAGTTTGACCTTCTTTAAGCCAGGAGGAACAGAGAGGTATTGTGGTGATGTATGGCACAGTGTTATCAGTTGAAACTGTAATTGAACAGAAGTTCCTACAATTTCATTCCCTTTTACTTGTTAATTCATTTGGAAAGAATGATGTCAATGCTTTGGAGCATGACTGGAGTGCGTAAAAGAAATGTAGATGGATGGAAATACAATGCACCAGCTGTGCAATTAAAATATTTGCAGAATTAAATTTGGCATAGTCAAAAGTGGGTAATATTTTCTGGTTTTCCAGTTAAAGAGGTCTTACTAATTTTAATGGGCACAAACTTAGACCCAGGCTTTGCAAACTCCTATTTTACATATAATTGTTCCACTCACTTAAACAAATTGAACAATTTTACATTGCTAGTATATGACATATGTATCATGCAGTGCTAGTACCATAATATGATCAGTGAAACATGCTCAGTCTCTAATTGTGTTGTGACAAAGGGATAATACTGATAAAAATGTTCTATTATTTTAATTTGTCTTTGAACTAAAAACTTTAATGTTTGTACTCAACCTAAAGATGAAAGTTCTCAAAAAATTCATGGTCTCTTGTGTTTTTAGTTAATTAATAAAAATAGTACTATGCAATCATGTACTTAAAGCCATATTTTAATGCATACAGGTAAGAAGACAGCATTAAGACTGACCGAGTATTCAAGCTAAACTTCTGATCTCTCAGCTGCTGTATGTTCATTTGTATATGCTGTAACATGGCATTGATTTGCTGTTGTTAAAGCCAACAGAAAGATCGCTGTTGATGTTCAAGTTGGGGACAGCTGAAAAAATTCTACATTTACTACATCTTTGTGAAAATTACCCAAATTGAAATAAAGAGTTCTTTCACAATGTGCACTGCAAAAATTCTATGTGAAATATTTGTCTATATATCTTACAGAGAAAAATCACAGTTTAATATTAAAGTATTTACTCAAACATATTGCCTTGCTTCCTTTGTAGATAATAAATTGTGTCCTATGCACCTTAAAAAGGCATACTAGGGACTGCATTAGGAAATACTTTAGGAATACATTAGGTGAATACCTATTTTGGGTTTTGGCTACCTAATTTTACCAGAATAGCTTTGGTGGCCAAGGGCACATAAATTTCTATAGTTCCAAGGTGAATATATATTTTCCTCTGATGTACAGTCATTTTAAATCTCTCACAATATTACAAGGCAACTTAAAAATATAAACATGATGAGTAACTTCAGGGTGCACTTTGTGAGTTTTATACGAAGAGTAAATATTTAACATCTATGATTTAGTTATTAGAATATCATCTGTTAAAGGTATTTTATTGATCTTAGCTTAGTAGTGCAATCCCCAAACCATTCTTTCTTGCTTACATTTAAACATTTTTTGTAAATATTCACACTTTGCCTTAGTTCAAAACAAAAGATACAGAAAAATTACATCAGTTAGAAAAAATGTTATTTCTCCACTATGGTTTTCATAGTAACAAAACCTGTAAAAGTAATGCTGGTTTTTAGGGTTTTGAACTTTGTGTGAGGTCTGTCAATAGCTAGGTTTAGTTGTAAAGCTCCTGAGAAATAGCAGCAAGCAAACTTTAATTCCGATTTCATACCACTGCTTTGGAAGGGGTAGGATTTAGCTATTTCTGCTGGAACAGAAATTCATTTGTAATGTTAGTCCACATTGACCCTAATACTTAAACTTATTAAACTCCTTTCTTGCAAATGCGGATGTGAATGGTTCACTTCAAATACATGAGTGGTCCCCCAGAAAGCAATAGGACTATTCAACTTCTTAAAAGCCTGTGTGTTTACAGGACTGAAGCCTAAATTTTTACACAAGACCTCCTTCCGTATTGGCAGAAGGCACAATACAATATACAGCAAAATGGAATGAAAGCACAAAGTTGTTTCAAAGTCAGTCACAAAGTCTTTAAGATCATATGCAAGACACTCTATATTTGGGTGCATCAAGGGGACAAAGCTGTAAGCACTAATTCTTTTCACTCTACTGCCATCAGGCACCAAAATACCTTTTCTCCTACAGTTTGTATTAAAGTAACCTACCATCCCCAAACTTCAAGAAGAGAACTAGACCAGAAAATCTACCGATATGTTTACCCATTGAAAACAAACAAACGAATCCTACAAGCCTTCCTTCAACCACGAAAGCAAAAAAATATGCAGTCTAGTGACACAACATCAGAAGCTCGAGCTTATGTAATTGAAAAGGGGCTGGACATAAAGACCTTGTAGGTGGCTGGGTTATATTATCCCCAAGACATTTTTAACAATGTAATTGGGACCAGTGCTGTGCATTCCAAAAGCAAAATAAATTATTCTTTTTTAGTTGTTTTCATGACTACCAGGGACCAAACATTTCTAGTAGGATGTTTTTTTCTTTCCAGAGAATGTAGGAATTGCATTAGAGGTTTTAAAATTATCCTCAATTTCCCTTCAATTTAGTGACAGAATTTTAACAAGTTGCTTCCAGGAACCCTTGAGAGCTTCCCTCAGCATCTCATTCTGTTAAAACCTCATATATATCCCTGCAAGTACTATGGAATTTAAAATACAGTTATAAGCATTTTTAAATTGGCCTTGGTACATCACCACTGTTAAAATTTCTATTAGTTTTTTATTATATGTAATTTCCCTGTAGCACCATGGAGTTGCCTAATAACAAATTTACTCTTTTCTATTACAGATTGTATGAGATAAAGTTGAGAACAGTAACGTAATGTACAACTCTCTGTCCAATTGGTTGAAATATTCAACTTTCTTCAGAATTTTTTTTATTTGTTGCTGTTGTTGGTTTTGCTTAAATTTTCACCCTGGTCTGTATCATATTTAATAGACATGATTTTGTTAACCATCCTAGATTTAATGTCATGGATAAGACCTCTGTGAAAGTTGCAGCTACTTGTTCTCGTTCAGCTCCAAAGCATGGAGTTTTCCAGCACAGTATGTAAATTCTCCCTCTTCAAGTCTGCTGTCTTTTACGACTTTCAGGTAAAACATGGCTTCTTTCAAGCTCCAAACAGTTCATAAAGTCCCTAGGTTAGTCTCCTAAGCCAGTGAATTTCCACCAGGTTTTTGTGCAGCTTTTATTTCAGAGGGAAACAAGGCAGATGATCTTGGTCAGGGGAAATTTGTTGTAGACAGCAGTATGTTTATGGTGTTCTGTAGAAGCCTACAGAGATCCCATGTTCTTGACTTGTAAGTTTTGCTATCTGAGTAGTTAAGAATTTCTCATTTTTGCTCAGACCACTGTAAAAACAAATTTGCACACAATAATTTTTACAGTTATGAACTAGCACCAAAAATCTCTAGTGTTTTCTTTCAGTTTAGTGCAGGAACAGTACTCACGTTTAGTTTATGAAGGCTGAATTATTGTAGCAATCCCTTCACATTTTTTTATAATACTAATAAATATGTGGGAGCTTATTGTGGAAGGAATATCATGCTGGTTCTGGTGAGATTAAATTGATTAGCAGAAAGAGAGTGTCCACAGCATAGACTGGTACATAATTAAAGTAGAAAAATACCCAAAGAAAAGACATTGTAGGGACAAGAGTTATACAGAGCAGAGGCCCCTGATAAATGTTTAAAGTCTCATAAAAGAAAACTCATTGTTATGCTGGAAAATAAAATACAGGTTTATGACGTTGGCATAATAATCTTACTGCGAGTAAAGGAGTTTCAGATTCTAGTAAACTGTGAAGTCAAGGCAAAAAAATTATTTCCAAAACTCACAGTTTTCAGTGTCATTAAAAAGACAATATTTGTAAAGCAGATATAAAATATTGGGTATGTGAGTGGATCAAAAAGGACCTAACAAAGCAATTATAGTTTGGCTGGAGGATTTGAAGGATGGAGAGAAAGTTCTTACTAAAGCTTGAAAGAAAAAAAAAGGCAAGTCAAGTGTGAAGGAAATCAGATATTATTTTTTCCTGATCTCTTGCCAAACACCCCATTGAAAAGGCAAACCTTTATTCCAGTAAAGAAAGTTTTCTTGCCAAAAATGTGAAGGTGGCTACTTTGTTCCCAGCCAAGCTGAGGATGAATTATGAAAATAAAACTTATATCTACTGGGACCCTCATTCGTCTGAAGATCTGTTGCAACATGTTGAAAGTGACTTAATTCAGGAAGATCTGGATTCTAGCTCAGGCTCAGAGGAAACTTGAGGACTTTATGGTTTCCTTTTTTTCTATCAAGTTTTATAGCCCACATTTGTAGTAAAATAATGCTGTTTGAAGTTTGTATGTTTCATGGGAGTGGTGCCTTGAAGAAGTTATTTCAGTTAAATGGCACCAGATGGAGTGTTTAGTTTGTGACAGGATTCCAGTGTTTAGTTTGAAATTATGTTCTTTATTTAATGGCTTTATGGTATCAACAGCTATTCTGCTGGCACATATCCTTGTCCTGCCCCTTGGAAAAACTGGATAAAATGCATCTTGAATCGATTTTGAAAAAAAAACCAAAGCTGTGCTTAGATATTAACATAGAGAATTTTCTTCACTATGAGGTTTTATTACTTCATATCAGAGTATGAATTAACTTTTTAGTTCAATAGTATGTCTTGGTTCTTTTTTGACTACATGACAAATCCCAAAGACGTATAGGTAGGACAGAATAAAGCAACAATAATAATTAATATTCAGTGTGAGAGTCAAAAATATTCATGTACTAATACTGAGAGTCAGTACTTAACCTTAATTTTTATTTTTTAATTTGCCATCTTCCTTTATGCTGGAGTCATCTGTATTTTAGAAACTCCACTTTGTAGCAAGAATAAAATCTCAGCAAAGAGAGGAAGAAGATCATCAGTGATAAAAGACAGGGCAAAGTGTTTGCTACTAATTTTGTCATTGACTTTTAAAAACTCTTTGTCCAAAAGTAATGTGGGAGAGAAGGAAGAAGGCTATAGAATAGAGATTATCAGCAGAAATTTACAGAAATGAAAAGGGTGTCACAACTTGTTTTAGGGGAGAGACGTCATCTCTATAAGGAGGGAGCCTTTCAGAAGAAGCAAGCATAGCGGTAAAAATGACAGTGTGAGTGATTTTATCTTCCTTGAAGGAGACAGGGCTCCTCAGCCCACAGTCTTCTAGTAGTGGCAAAGACTCTAAAGTGGGAGGATAAACGTGGGAGACTTTGACTTCCCTAGAAAAATCTGGCAGAGTACAAGGACTTTTAATAGTAAGAAAGACTCAGAAGGAGACAGAAATCAGGTTTCTCATTTTGTGTACATTAGCAAATACACTTTCTAAATACTTGTACTATCTAGGACTAGACTGGTTGTGCTGAAGAATGGGAAAAAAAGATAAAGGAATAACGTAAATAATTATTTTAAATTTTCAAATGATCTCCAATGGTTAATATAAAAGCAAACCCAGTTACAGTTGGGTGAGACATCACCAGCATGTGAGCAGATAGAAAGAGTCTGACGGAAAAATTGATGGGAAAGTTTGAGTTATCTCATCACTCGCTTTAGTATCTAGAAGAGTTAGATCATAAAACAGCTTATCCCGAGAATAGGTCCAAACAGTAAGAGGCAATCCCACAGAGAGCATTTAACTTCTTAGACACATTGGAAATCTTCCGATGAACCTATCTGTCTCTAGGTAGTGTGCCTAAATCACTTTTAAAACCGAGACTTAACCTAGAAGGCACTTAGACATTCCTCAAAGTTTTGCTCCGAGTCAGTCATGTCTTCTAAAAACAATAGCAATATCTTGATTCATAGACAGAAACACGTTGAGAGCAAGAGGAAATTCTGGAATACACATACTCTCCGAAAGCAGAACTCTTCAGCAAGAAAACCACAGACTCCTGCCAGAGCTCAGCTCAGGTTTCCAAATAATTTGAGGTGTGGCACACTGCAGAAAGTGAGATTTATAGGAATTCCATCATGCATTTTAAATATATGACTGAATTTTTGGAACAGTTAATTCATGTCTTCTCTTTTGGGAACAGAGACATTAAAGAGACATTGTCATATCTTTCTTATTTCAATAAAATGGTTTGAAATATATCCATTATCGTTGACTGTTTGTTCGTAACTTTCTCAACCAGGTATCAATTCTCATGCACCCTTTAGCTGAAAAGAAAAAAATTTACACTGTCATCAAAAACTTCAATGAATTAATGCTGTTAAGAGCTATCAGGAAAAAGAAAAAGACTTAACTTTATGGAAGAAATGTTACTGCCATAGTCTCTTGGGAAAAAGTCAGATAAATAATCACAGTTATGACAAGCATATAGAGCTAGACCTTTCTAATTTCCCCTACTTCAACTTTAATAATTTTAGTGTTCTGGCCAAGGAAAATCTGTATTTTTGGCACTGGTTTTCCACACAGGTCTGTGAAAAATAAACCAAAAAAAATCAACCAAACAATGAACCAAAAACCACCCCAACTTAGCCCACAGAAAAATCCAAAGTGACAAAAAACTCTGAATTTTGAACAAAGAAAACCTTGGGTTTCAATAGTCACATCTAGGTAGTCAAAGTTCTCATCTTAAAGACGTTTTATTCGTTTGCTGCTCCTCTTCCCAACAATGTCTTGGCCTTTCATTTGATTTATTTTCAAATAGAAGAGTCTTGTTAAAACATACAGGTATCTTTATTCATTGAAGTCTTACGAGAAACGATCTCCGTGGATATAATCATTAAACAGTTCAAGAAATACCAACTCACGAGTCAGCGATCACCCCAAGTGTTCATTTCACTGATCACATTTAACAATATAACTTGTGCAAAACTCCTTGCCTCTGCCATGCCCAGCTGTGGACACCATTTGCTCTCCAGCTCATGAACCCACAGACAACTTTTCCTTTCAATCACAGCCACACAGCATTTGTATGAAAAAATCTAGTGAGTCATGACTCGTTAGTAGCCCACACTTTACATCTGGAAGACCATTTAAATCAATCACATCATAATACTTCCAGTTATTCAAGAGGAAAAAGAATTAACTTTTCCTAAAAGAGCTATCGGCATGTGAACATTATACCTCCATATGCAGTTTTATTTTTAAGTGTTACTGTGACTTTTTCCTCTATTTAGTCTGCTTTTTATTTCTTTAATTTTGGCAATCCAATCATACTGTATTTCCTAATCTTTTGGCTAGACCTGTATTCATGTTTCCTGCAGTGCTTTCATCTTTTCGTATGCTTGGACCTTTGTGAAATATTCAAGCTTTTCATTTGAGAAATGATTTTTCATTTTTTGGTGATGTAATGAAGCCCTCAGAGAAGTTCTTTACTGCCAAATGCATTGCATGTTTTTATTAGCACTTATGCAGTGATAATTCATACAAAACCACGTATATTTATACATATAAATACATATATCATGTGCATATAAATGCAAACAGTGGAAGTGGAACAAATAACACTGCTTACTCTTTACTATTTCATCCTTAAATAGCTCAGCTGTTTTCCCTTTTTTCTTATAAGTAATCACCTTTCCCATCTGAAACAAATTAACTCCTGGGGAGGATATGTTCTGAGAGCTTTCATATGGTCCTTGTTACCAGGGAAACTATTTCTTTTGTCAGTATGTGTTCTGAAGCTCACAGACAGTGTAGATTGCTTTGTAACATCAGATGACAAGAGACAGCAAGGGCCAACTAGTTTGCATGTGGTTTCTGAGCAACAAAAATAATTAGATACTCTCACAGCACCGGCCAACATTGCTTATCTTGGACAGCGCTTCAAAACAGAAGTGTGTAAAATAGTCTGGTTTATCAACGTATTCAGCCTACTGTAGGTTGATGAAACAAATATTGTCCCGGGGGTGAGTAGGGCGGATGCAGTGCAGAGCATCCCTCGGTGCTGGGGAGTCCTCTGCCGGGGGACGGTGTGTCAGGCATCTGCGGGACGCCACAGGGTCTGGGTTAAGACTGGTGGAATAAGCCACTAGAGGAAATTACTTCCCCTTTGAGCAAGTTCTTCCTGGGTAGGTACATCTCATGTTGAAAGTGATTTGTAACATTAATTTAGTTTTTGTCACTACACTGTATGTATTTTTCTATGGTGTTAAGCCTAGGGCTTCCTCTTCCTAATGGAATATAGCATCCGAGAGCATATCTTTCTAATGAAAAATGCCTTTTTTTGAATGTATGGGCACACTTTTTTATTTTTAGCAAACAAACACAACAGGTATAGTGGGGAAGTAAACCAGAACTATGATTGTACCTAATAATAATTAGTGCTGTTTCAGAAGTTTCTCTGGCTTACATTTTCACTCTGTAACAAGCTCAACGCCCACATGGGATTAAAGGAGGTATTTGAATCTAAAATGACTAGCAAACAGGATACAGAGTTGAGCCAATAGTGAGATGCAATGTGCCATTAATGGCTTCTGAACATCTCAGCAAGGCTTCTGTTTTCAAAATTCTGTCAATAACAAGGCTCAATGTGTGTCATATGTCTTTACCAGTTTGCTTTTTTAACCACCTTACTTTGTCTAGAATTTTATCCAGAGGAGCTGGTTTGTTTTAGAAGTGAAGAAAGACTAGATTAATGGATCTAGAGCATTGTTTTCTTTCAAAGAAAAAGAAAAAAGACAAAAAAATCATCTGGATAATCCATTTTCATTCTTTGAAAGACTAAAATAATAAAACCAGAAACACTGGCTGCAGAAGTGGAAATATCAGCTTAGTTTTAATCATAATCATTCCACCGTCATTGCAATAGTCCTGACAAGTTGGAGTTCAGTCTTTTGTGAAAGCCATGTATGAATATAACTGATGTTTCGATCAGCGGCATCTAATCATGAATATTGATTATGAGAACAGATCACAAAATGTATAAGACATTGACTATACACATCAAACAGTATTTGGAAGGAATCTGTACTATTCATCTGAGCAGATCACCAGGTAGTGGCTGTTCAACAAGATGGATACAATGAGGAATGATAAATAACACACAGCAGGCCAAGTGAAATAACTGGGATTACAGAAATGGGAGAACAAGTGATTAAAACCGCTACTCTTACCTACATGGCACCAGATGCATTAAATAGAAACACGAAGGTAAGGTTCCTTGCCCAGAAGCATACAGCCTAAACAGATCTTTTTATGCACATGATGGGAGTTAGTCCAGGAAAACAAGCGCAACTGGATGGCATATTTATGAATGCATTTGATTATTTTCTTGTGATTTCTTATGATTTTCAACACATAACACTTTTCTATATCAGGTTTATGTTTCTCAAAGGTACATTCAATGGGCTTGATGCAGCAAAAAATATGGATGTGTCCCTTAATCTCATAACCACATACACAAGAAGAATTTTAGATAAACTCTCATTTGCATCTGATTTCAATGGGACATAAGCATATGCTTCAGTGTTTTGCAAAAATTGAGATTATCCTACTTTCTGCTGAAATAACAGCTACGTGGAAAAAAAAACACAAAAACTCTTCCCCTTGGGAGATTGGGCAAAAATCCAAAGTATGAGACTAGAGCGTGCGAGAAGATCAGGTGAACTCTTTCTTGAATTCTGAAAAAAATGTATTTTCAGGTTGAGTTTGTAGCTAGCAGGTCCTGCAGGAGTTCTGCAAAAGCAGGGCATTTAGGCCCTGAGGGAATAGAGAATGCTCTTCCCAATCTCTTTCAACTGTGGTCTCCCTTGTCAATTAAAAGGATGCCAGCTACTGTCAGCTAGGAACGTCTGTCAAGCTCTTGGTGTAAGATGCCTGAAGGGAGGATGCAGATTAAAGCAGTGTAAGAAAAACAGATGTTAGAGCATGAACTAGAGATGTTCTGAAATTCAAAGAGGTTGTTCTGCCTTAATGTGCTTAATTACAGAGTTCCTTGTTGCTGTCATTAAAATTGAACCCTGCTGTTAGCTCATTCATCTATGCTCCAATTTCCATTAAAAAATTTCAGTTCTCTTAGGGGTGGTAGGACCACCTAGATTTGCCAGTCCCTGAGATGTTACATCAATAGGGGAAAAAATATTCTCTTTACAATTCTGAACTATTGAGTGGTAAACGTAAAAAGGAAGTCCAGTGTTTAAATTCCAGGACCAGCGATTAAATGATCTAGATTTTATTACATTAGATAGATTTGTGATGAAAACCTAGCTCCCTTGAAAACCTTGAAAGTTTTGCTATTAACTTCAAAAGATCCGCGATTTCTCCCTTACTGTTAAAATTGGAGTTAGTAATTCAGGTCAGCCATTTGAAAAGGCCTTAGAACTATAGATCTTAAGGGAATACAGATCATCCAAAATAGGAAGCATCCAGCACTGGTGAGCTCCTTTATGCAAACTCTGTACCGAATTTGTTCGTCTTTGGTTTTCCCATGTAGTAAATAGGAGAAGTAATTATAAGTTGTAAAGAGAAGTTTTACTTATAGATACTGGATCATTAGTCAGTGAAAATAAAACAGTATTAAAAAAATAAATGGCATTAAAAACTGCATGTGATTAATCTCCTTGCTCCTCCTCTCTTCCTGACTTATGTCAAAACTGTGTTTTCACTTTTCTAGGTAATCTTACAGTTTTCAAATTTGTTCATTCTGGGATAGAAAAAAAAAAGGGAACATTTTGGTGAAATACATTCTAAAACATTTGAAAACTATGGTGAAGGCTTCCTTTCAGTAAAATTCAAACTGCTTTTTAAGGAATTAAAAAAAAAATATTTTTTTTTTTTTTATGAATCTTGTAAAAACAAAAAGTTTTCACATTTTCATGAAAACATTTTGTTTCCAAACAAGCAGCATATCCAGGCGGAATATTCCCAGCTACCTCAAGTAATAATAAGAAGAAAAGATAATCAAGGAAAATGTAAACCTAATATTCCAAATTTCCAGAAAACAGAGTAAAACTAGTTGGGATTTATTTTTGCCATATAAATATTTAAGTTAAATATAGAGATGAAAAGTTCAAACTTGCTCCTACAGGAATCCTGAGAACAATCTGAACTTCCTTTTCAGCTTTTGAATGAAGTTATGTAAAGATGCCTTTAAATGTGGTTAAGGACGGAGGAGAGGAACACCCCTTCCTGTGGAGTCACTCTATGGTAGGAGACCGAAGCTCCTGGAAGGCACCCGGGTAGCCTTCTACACTCCAGAAATTATGAGCCATGTGTCTGAGACGGTGTGAACCTGAAGAGACTGGACAAAAAAGACTGCTAGAGGCACAGAACCACAAGTGTCTATGTCCATTTAATACAAATATTTGTATAAAAAGCCTGGCACCGGAAAATAGCATTGTATCATCACATTAGAACAGCATTGTTGCAGTGTGCTGTTCACTTTTTTGTAGACCCAGATCAATAATTTTTATCTAGAATTTTATTTAACTTTTTGTTGTCCCTCATAGGACATTCACTCCAATACTCTGAATAGTTTCTACAGAATTCCTGAATGGTACTTTATAGTTCTCCAGATATTCTCTGATTGAGTGCAAAGACTGAAAGGTATCACATTTAAAGGAATTCTGTGTTTTTATTCAGGATCCTAAATTACTGACCTGCTCTTAAAGAGATAGCTCTCATTTGTATATACAAAAATGTAATCAAGTTTTCAAAAGTTCTCTGTACTTTCTCTTGTGAGCAAGAATTATTGAATATACTAAATATTTCTGGAACACAACCTCAGTTGAAGCAAAACACTTCTGTGAGTTTGATTTGCCTTGCATGAGCTGATTACTTTTGAAAATCTGCCTATCAGATTTTTTTTATCACTCTCTCAATATATTAGCCTCAGCAGTACCTGTGACTGTGTATCATAAATTATCTGTTTTGATCAGCATTCCTACTAGTACACCTACATGCTAGGGTACTGCTAAATAGTGAGCACAAGAAGGTTAGGATAGGAGTCAAAGCAGAATAATTTGAAAATTCATATATTCGTAGAAACATATGAGGGACTGTTTCCACAGCTTGTTGTCACAACCAATGACAACTGCTGCTTCAGAAAATGTTTTTCAGTTTTAGGAACCAGGCTGCTGAAAGAAAGTCCAAAATGTATATTTATTCTTTAGTTGAAGTATAACTTAAAATCATTTTGGCATTGACTGTCTGAAGAGATATGACATTTGGATGGCAGTGTCCCTTGCACAATGGCCAGAGTTTTTTACTGGGAGAAAAATACATAGAACACAGCAGGAGGCTGACTGAATGCTGGTTAATGGCAGCTTGAGATGGATATTCACAGGATTTAGGAGGTAGTAGAGAGAAAATGGAAAGAAAATGAGGAATCTCCATACCATCAGAAAACTTTTTTAGCAACAGATCACGGAGTAACATTGCTAGTCTGTGTATTGACTCCAATACCTTCAGCCAAAGTTCCAAGTCACCAGTAAAAAAGGGACAGAAAGGAAAACTGATATGCAAAAAACCTACAGACGTGCCCCTCCAAAAAAACCTCCAAACTCCTAGAACCACAGAAGCTGACCTCTGTTATATTCGGTTGAAATCAGAACAGAGTCTGGGCTGTACGATATCTGCAGATGAACAGCTTCCAGATCTGGGCTTTGGCCTGCTTGTCTGAACAAATTATGACACTTTTTCCCCACTCTGCATCAGGACGGGTATTAGTAGAGCATCATGCTGTATCTACAATATTATATTAGCTAGGAGAAAATCTATTGGGGTATTTGGAGGGATACTAGGGTCTTAAGAACTGCTATTTTACATGTAACCTAAAAATGCTTTCAGTAGTAAAATATCCCAAGGCAGTATGTAAACGTTTTACTCCAGAAATGACCTTGACAGGGACAATGAAACAGCACAGGGAAGTGATGCATTCTCAGAAAAATCTGTGAGTCTGTCTTGGAAGATACAATGCTGAGTTTTTCAACTGATCTCAGTGAGTGTTAGGTTGTTATTGTACATGAACAAAGCAATACATTTGCTTCTTTGGTGTTTTAGAAGAATTTGCAAAGGTTAGTCAAAAGAAGGCAGGACAAGGTGAGTCACCTCATGCACTTCTAAAGAGACCAATAACAAAAGTGAGATCATCAAAAGAAAAACATAGTTACTTTTAATTGTCTCTACTTAAATGACAGCTGTAACTTTTTCATTAACAATGCTAAGTCTACCTTGAAAAAACATGGAAGAGGAAAGCAGCATTTGTAAAAATAAGTGTTATTCAAACAGAAGGTCTTTTAGTTATAAAAATGTATTCTACAGATCTGTAAATTCATTCACATAGTCAGATGCTATTAACATTGTTCAAACTGTTAAAATACAGCTATAAATGTTTTCAACATTGAAAAACCAAGAAAGAAATATTTTCTTCACTTTTTTTCCCCCCACAGCTTCTATGAATCTGCCCCAAGCACAAAACAGAACGGAAAACAGCTTAGGAAGAGCTTTTACTTCACATCAAAATCTTTCACTTTGTACCCCATTGTTATTTTTCATAAGATGTGGCCTCTGTTAGCTCTAAACCACATTTTCTCTGTTATTTATTTTATATCCTTCCAACAGTTAGAGATAATTTTTTATCATCTTTACTGCTAGAAGTGATTTTTCTCCTAAAAATATATTTTTGTTTTAAAAGAAAAAAACGCCCCCAAACTTTATATGGCATTTCATATTTTCCAAATACTTGTGTAAGTACTGTACTTTCATCAGTTTAAACCAGCAAGGTTGCAGTACTTTTGATCAGCCCTAAAAGACTGTCTTGTTACAGAGATACATTTCTCAGTGAATAAATGTAAAATGCCTGTCTTTTCACACAAGCTATTTGAGCACTGAACTTAATATAGTGTAGCAAATATTTCAACATCTGAAGCTTTTCTCTGCAAGGCATGATCCTAAGACATTAAAATCTATGGATATTTTCCACTTCAAGTGAGAGCAAGGTATCTCCCCCAAGTTTCCCATCCAGTCCTATGCTCTATCCAGTAGTTTTTTCTTCCCTGAAAAATCGACTGTTCTAGCCACTGACAGTTCCACCACTTGCATTTGTTAACCTGCAGAGCTTACAATGTGGGTTGAAGCCATTTTTTCTCTCTTTTTTATTTTTATGGTGCAAAAAAATTATATCTGAACTTACAAATGGAAGGAGTTTCTCCAGAAATGAATGGGCCTTATGCAACCTGTAGGTACAAACCAAAAGATTTACAGATATTTTCCTCAGGACCTTTGAACTTTTCCCTCAGCCATCTCCAGCTTGCTTCTCCTCTACTCCTAATGGTTCCCCATACTCTCTGCTCTGTCTCCATGTCTTCTCAGATCCCTGCTTACCTCCATTTTGCTGGCCAGTCTGCGTGGTGGCCGTTTGGAACCAGCCCCATTTATTTTCCCAGACAGGCTCCAGCAGGGCACAAGTGTGCCAGTACCTCCTTTAGGGAAAGGCAGGAGGAAGCACTAAAATCTGATTTTCAGAAGCCGTATTTGAAATGAACGTTTTTGGCAATTCTGTCCTTTGTAAAACTGGCTAAAATTACTGAGTGTTTTCAGAAGCCCTCATGAGGGCATCACATCTATCCACCCAGATTTGATTCAGAGGTACAATGCTCCTTTAAGTCCTCTTTCCTCCCTTAGAATGCCTAATAGCACCACAGGCTTCACAACCTCCAGGTGTGCTGCGGGGAGGTCTGCTTAATAGTGTCCTGTCTGAATAGGAGCTGCATGATGACCTCATATAGTATTCTGAATAACATACAGGGAAAGTTACTGTAGTTGTAGAGTTTGTTTCATGAAGATTTAGATCTACAAACAATGATGATATGTAAACGACTTTCTCCAAACCTAATATTCTAACTAGGTCATCTGCCCTTTGATTGGTCTTATCAAGCAAACAAAGGACAGATCACCTGATCAGAACAGAACCTGTTCCAGCATATGTAATGCAGTAGTTCCATGCGATTTGATGGATGTGTAATAATGAGAACAGAATCAGACCCTGTATTTTTTATGTGGAAGTATTTGAGATAGCATCATTAAATGGCTTCTGTCAGATAGCTAGATTAAGGCTCAGGTTTGACCCTCTTTAACTCAAAGGCAAAATACCTTTGAATTCGCCGGGTCCCTGCATTCCATCCGTAATCCTTACTTATCAATTTCTCCAAATGCTATTCATCCAGTAAGTTGTGTCAGAAAATGCCAACTAAAGTAATTGATTCTCTACACAAGACTTAATGGAAAGAAGAAAACAGGTTAGAGTAATTTTTTCAATAGTTGAAACTGATTAAAGGCTGACACTATTAAACTTTTCATATATTGAAATCCTAAATGTAATGCACCTGTCACTAAAGCCTCCAGATTTAAACCTCTGGATACATTTCACTGTATAAAGTTCTGCAGCCTGGTAAAACTGAAGAGTCATAATTTATTTGCATCAACCACACTGAAGTATCTGAGAGTGAGCTCAAATTATATGGGATGCATGTGGGTTGGGTCAGGAGTTTTGCCATAATTTCTTTAGACATAACATTGGACTATGATATAGCAGCCATGGGGGGATGCTAAGCTTTGTTGCAGGGTGATAAGCTGAGAGTATTTCCTCTGTATGCGTGAATATCTGCCCATCTGAAAAAGAACATTTTGTGTTCTGGTGGTGGGCTTCCTTGTTGGCTCGTAGTCTCTTCTGCATTGCTCTGTTGCTCCAGGGGAGCTTCCTCGCTCCTTCTTCCGGTTCATCAGTGTGAAAATGCACCCTCATGTTCGGCACGAAAACGCGCCAGTGGGTGGCTGGAGGCGGTGAACGCATCCAACCCACGAGTATTTCACACAGCTTTTGAAGCAGCCTTCTCGAAGACGTGTACCCGCTGGCTTCCCGGGCCCGCAGCCAGCCCCTGGTGCTGCAGCCCCAGGTACAGCGGCCCCCGGTGGGCACCGCTAGGGGTCAGGGGAGCGCCGCGGATGGCGATGCAGTGACGCAGTGAAGCAGGACGACTGCGTCATTAGCAAAGATACTTTAGAATTTACTTTCCTTTCTGGTGCCTTTGAACCAGTTTGGGGTTTTTTTTAAAAGATTACTGTCCTCTTTCCAATTCCTTCCCTTATATTTTTCAGAATTTGGTAGTCAAACAACCTGGCAACCACTGCGTTTTCTGTATGCTAGCTGTGATGTCAGAGCAAATGCCATGCTAACACAGCTCAGACTTTCACTCAGACTGTATTTTATCCCATAAAACTTCCAGCACCAAACAAGAAGCAGAAGAGTTAAGCAGACATAGCAATCCTACTTGAGCATAGTGCCTGAGAAATATAGGCATATGTTATTCTTTTTTGATTTGGTGTAATAATCTGTTATCTTTTGTCGTGCATGTTACCAGATTTCATGCGTGAGTGGAAAGGATGGATGATTTATTAGGAGAGCTCTATTCATCCTGCCGAGCAGGCTTGTGTTTGAAATTGATATGTACTTAAAGAAATACAATATCTCAGGTCACATTTATGAAAATACATTCCTGCTTGCAGCTTCATTAATGGTTTTCTTTTAAGAAAATACAGGCAAAAGAAATCTTAGCTGTTGCTCATTTTTGCTTTCTACATAAAAGATTATACTAATGAATGATTTAACCGGAATAATTTTCTTCATCTTCTGTTCCTGCCTTTGCATTGATTTCCATTATTCATCCATAATTATGGTACAGAGTGTTATAAAATGAGATTTGGTTTTGAAACATTGCTTGTAACTGACTACCCTGCAAACTCTGAAAAACTGAGGCATCAGTTTAATTACATCAGTCTGTCAGCAAGCATTTTTTGGAAATATTTTTACTAGGACTTAAAAACCCATTAAAATATGATTGTATTGTGAGGCCTATAGTTCTGCTCTAATTAACATCTCCTTGCAGTAATGATAAATCACCATTTGATATAGTGGGGTGGATATTTCTAAATTGTAAGCCCTGAATAAATTGAATGTTGCTGCCAAGATACAGCCACCCATATTAACGGAAAGCTGATTAATGACACTTTCTCTGAATAGAGTGGTGAAAGTAAGAGCAAACCCTCTGTGAGTTAATGAGATGGTCTCTCTTCCCTCAGGAAAGTCTTATGGTGCCAAAGTCAAAGGTTTTGTTTAGAGACTGGTCAAGTCATAGTGGTGTTTTACTTCTAAAGAGCAAGTCAGTGGTAGATGCTAAGACTTAATCTACTAAAATTCTATTTCTTCTTCTACTTCTTTCTTATAATGTAGGCTTCACTATGAACAGCAAGGTGACATGGAAAAGTTGGATAGCTGTTATGACCCACCCAAGCTATACACTTAGATTGTGTCTGTGGGTGATTAGAAATCCACTGTTCTTGTGCCTACTGTTCTGAAATACAGCCACTGAACTGAGAAGAAACTGCATTCGTAGCTGATGCATTTCATTATTTTACATTTGACCATGGATGGCGGTTGATTTTTTTTAAAGGGGGTTGGAAAACTTGCTTATTTCCACTAAATCAAACCCAAAGATGTTTTCATCCAAAAAATGAAATATAAAAGTAAATGTCATCAGTCCAGCTGTTCCCAACATGTAAAGATATGGAATAAAAATTTCACTGAAATAAAAAAATCCCTTTGATATCCTCTGCACTGATCATTACCATTTAGGAAAGAAACCTGGTGGTTATAATACCTATTTCTAGGAAAACAGCAGTTCAGTGCTCAGAAGCTGTGAAGAAGCAAATTGAATGTTGAAAATTATTGGAGAAGAAACAGAGAATAAAACAGAGAACATTACTGAAAAAGTCTACAAATCCATGGGGAGCTCACATCTTGAATAACAGGTATAATCCTGGTCATCCCATTGCAAAAAGTATATAGTAGAACTGGAACAGGTACAGAAAAAAGGCAACAAGGATGATCAAAATTATGTAATGTTTTTCATAAAAAAGACCAACAAGCATATTTCACCTCTCCAGCCTGAAAAGACATGAGGGAGAACTGATAAAGTTCTGTAAAATCATTAATAACTTTGAAATGCTTAATAGAGGGCTGTCTTACAGTACAAAAACTAGAAGCATAAAAAGAAACAGTAGAAGACAGGTTCGAAATAAGTAAAAGGCTAAGGCTTCCTCAGGTATCACTTGCTTAAACTGTGGAACTCCTTGCCATAAGGTATTATGGATGCTAAAAGTAGAGATGGGTTGAAAAGGCATTTGGACTGTTTCATGAAACAAAAAAGCCACCAAGAGTTCTTAAGTGTGTGGATCCCTGTGATTTCACACAGAGCTTTGCTTGTGGGTGATACTACTGTCTGAGGCCCACCTCATTCAATTCAGTGCAGTGCATTCAAATTCAGTTCATTGCAAACCAAGCCACAGAAGTTTTAATAACTGTGACTAGGTCACATTCTGCCAGAAGAAGTTCCAATCTCACGGCTGGCCATAATTGAAAGAAGATGTTTTGGGTGATTCTTGTCATATGGTGTAATGAGAAATGCAGAAAGATGCCGAGGCTGCCTGCCATCTTAACAAATGAGAAATGAGAGCAGCTGTCCCTCAAGAAAAAATTTTATTACAGTGTTGGTTACTTGTCCAAAATGTTTTCCTCTGCCTATCAACATCACTTTTATTGTGCCCAGCTTTAGTTCAGCCAGCTGTTCCTAGCCATAGCACTAATCCCTCTTAGCTTCCTGGGCAGCTGAAGAGGGGTAGTTTATTCCAATTTGTTTTATTGGATGGTAATAAGCAGAAAGTTAGTTTACTGAATGAGAAACTGATGTGGAGCTGAATGGCACAATGTATCTCTGGCATTTCTGTCTATTGGGTATGACAGTCTCCCCAGAGAAGATGCACACATATGTTTAGTGGAGTGAGAGAAGAGAAAGACTTTGTAGGTTGCTACACAAGAAAATTTTACTGACACCTTGGCATTTTCAGTCCGTTGCTTTGGAACTAGTATCTATCATTCCTCTCTGTAAAACTGACAGGCAGCAGTGAGTTTTAGATTTTTAAGACTTTTGTCATCAACAACTCTTTCATGACCTATAGACTAGCCTTATTTAACTGTGAGTCCTTTAGGTTTTACTGGTCCCTAAATATCTAGGGCATCTAATACAATTAGAAAAAAACAGGGTATTGTGAAGTGCTTTTTATAGCTTTCGTGATAAACAACCTAACAATAACCTCTAGGATGCTGTTTTTCTTCTACCTTTCACAAGCATCAGCTTCTGATAAGGAGAAGGGCAACTACAAATTCTTAAATTGCTATAAACTTATTTCCTTAGGTTACCTTTCCCTCCCTTGGTGCACCAAAAGTGCTGAACTCAAGTAAGTTTTTAATTTAGCAGAGATAATAATTATCAGTTCAGTGTGACTCTCATAATACCACTGGCTCTAAAGGCATCTAACTGACCTATTGATTTCCTTAGCGTTTTGTGGCTTGTTCTGAGTACAGATTTTTGTGAAGTCATCTTGGTGCAATGACAAACAGTCAATACACTCTGCCAGCACCATGTTATTGAAACCTTTTACCTAGTTGTTAGACAGTATTGCCTGCAAAGGTACTGACTGTGCTGTGTTGCCGGTTTATATTGAAGGCTTTTCAAGGAGCTACTCACACAGCTGCAAATGCTTCAGTTTGCTGTGCATACTTTATTTGCTTAGCCTTGTTCTTTCTCTTAAATTAAGCATTAAATATAAATCTGCATCCTGGTATATCACAAAGACAACACTGTACTTATGGCAGACAGCAACCCAGAGAGATGAAGTAATATGTTTGGACTGTCTCATCTCCCTGGAGCGAGACAGGTTGGAATTCCCCCCGCGTCAAAGATCTGGGAGATATAAACACAGGTTAGCTTAGCCTAAGACTGGTGACAAGCAGTGCTGCACATGCTGGCAGAACTCCTTTCTGTTCTTTAAGGAACAATAAATAAATAGTTCCCCAAATTCTGGAAGGCACCCTACACAGTCATCTCATGATGTGGGAAAGCGTACACTGCTGGTTTGCCCTTTTGCAGAGCTCAGCTTTGCTGCCCTGCCAGAATCTTGGTGTGTGAAGGGTGACCTCTTTTGCCTGACACTTACCTTGAACCTGGACCAAACCTTTTGCTGCTTGATCTTCACGAGTGGCAGATAGGTCTTGCCCCTGGTGGTGGCTGAGCTTTTTCTTACCTCAAATCCTTCGCTGCTTATTCCCCTCAACCTATGTGTATAAGGAAATTAGGAACTGTTCATGCCTCTCCTGTTCCATTTCTTTGAAACAGTGATAGGCAATGCCATTTGAATCCTTCACAGTACACATCCCAAACTGTGCTATCACTGAACCTTTTTGTCCCTACTATCCTGATGATTCAATCGTACAGGAGAGCTGGGACCGGTCTGGGAGGTGAGTGTCAAAGACAAGGTGACACTAGGTCTCCTGGCTCCATCTGTTAGCATATGAAATCCCCTGCAACACTGCCAGGCCACCCTTCATTGGCTGACCTCACAGGCACAAAAGCTCTGCTCTGGCCTTTTACAGAGGGGAGGGGAGAGAAGTTAGAAGGAGAAGGATGGACAAATACAACTCACCTTCTGTCTCTTCTTCTCTGACACTATGCCTGTGGCCATGTCTCTGGGAATCGAAAAGCAGAGAGGTGCGGGACAGTGCCGTGCAGGGCCAGACCTCTCCATGCAGGTGCTTCAGGGCAGTGAGTAGGACTGGAGTTACCAATCCTGCAGTAGGAACAGCATGGAATAATGCAGATGTAGTTTGGTATTTAGCACTACAAAGATGTTTGTGTGTTATGTATTGCTACTCCAGGTCAGGTGTCCTGCACAGGGTGAATGAGACTTCAGCTTTTGCTGTTTCCTTTCAATGTTGAATAAGACAATAAACAGTGGTTGAAAGTGAAGCTAGAAGACCACTTCATCCCTCTATCCAATCGTGAAATCAGCCACATCTATATTATTCCCTATATTTTCTCATAAACTCTACAAGCATGAAGTACCCTACTTCTCTCCCATGTCTGAAAGGAGTAAAACAGACAGATAGAAAATCAATCAAATGATCTTTCAGAGAAGCAGAGAAGAATTTATTTCTCCTTTAGGATACCTGTAAATGGAAAGCCTATGGCAGAATAATAAAAACTTCAAAAAGTGATTCCACAGACCCATTCATGGGTACAAGTCTGAGTTTCTTACCATTAAGGACAGTAAGGAAATTAAGCAAACAGTAAGGAAAGTTAACGTAAATTGCCTGACAATGTGAAGTCAATTAAAGGGGATTAAACCTACACAGATGCATGCACACAAGAGTAACTCCTACTTAGAACACTCCAGCTTCTAGTTAGCTCACACTTGAATTCATTCCCATGATACCTAAAGCACTTAAACATGCATACACGGAAATAAAATTCTTAGCTGAATTGTCTTAATTTTCCTGAATGATTCAATGTACAGATGATCTTACACTAAAATTGATTAGGATTCATTCATAAAATGACATTGACGTATAAATTATGTTCCGCGCTTGCTCACAAGCCTTCTGTTCTTTGAAATTCCTACTTAGCCTGACGAACACCAGCTGAAATGAGGAGAGTCTGTCACTGAGGTGATAAGGCTGACAGACAGCTTAATTATCTTGACCAAGGAGAATTTGCTTGTTTGAACAATTGGAAGGGAGGAAGCCAGCTTACTTTTAGTATCCCAGCAATAATTACGTATATTATAATACTCAGTCTGGACACAGTACTTTCCAGTCACTGTCTCTAGGAAAATGGATGTCAGGAATTATGTTAGAAATAAATGTTATGAAATGAGTTCTCTGGAACAAGTAAATGTTTCATATTGTGGAGATAAGCTATACAGAACTGTCTAAATCATAGAAACAATGCAGCCCATCTGTTTACATGGAGAGCAATGATGACCAGGTGCATCTCAGCTGGAAAATCAGAGCATGAGCATAGCCTACTGGATTCTAGTAAAACTACATTAGCAGTAATTGCTTTTGAAAGGAGCTTTGCTCTTTAAGCTTTACATGAACTGCAAAAATTTTCCCTCCTTGAATCTTTTGCATGTCGTGCTAATGGAAAATCGAAAAGAAATGATAGATCCCCTAAACAGTGAACTACTAAAGCTACTGCTAACACTCCACACTGTATCCCGAATTCATTCAAAATACGTTTGCTTTTTTTTATTGCTTATTTCAAGAAACACCATGAGTTATGTGTCTCTCCATGACCCTGTGAAGTTAAAGGCTTGCTCAGTTCTGCACATTAATAAGTTAGAGGAATATAGACATTCACATACAGATATTCTGGTCAGGACAGAAGGAAGCTAGACAAACACATATTAAATTAGTTTGCTGAGGGAATAATAATTACTAAAGGAATTCCAGTTCTGCTATGTGCCTTTAGCTAAAACTAAATTCACTGTCTGCGTGGGAGCATGAGCTATGAAATATGGCAATAATAACTCAGAAGTCAGGATTATTTTTGCCTCTGTAGCACCCTTTTTCTCAGTGTCTGTGATTTCTGGTCCTTCTGGTTTGGGTAGCTCTTAATTCTTTCCTAGAGCAATACTTGCATCTCTCATAACAAAAGCTTGTATCTTAGCAGGGAATGGATCTGCCACTGCATCAGAGGCTCCTGAAAAGTGAGGCTGTCTCATCTTGGCACTGCAGCATTGTATACCTCGCTAATACCTCACAGTAACTCCTTGCTTCTCTTTAAACAGAGTTCACAAAGACCATTTAGTCTTTATTGTTTGGCCTCCTCTGTCTGTGAATCTGTGTCACATCTCACCTACTGCTGAATGAAAACAGCAGCTTCTTTTGAAACAGGCAGGGCAGCACGCACACAAAGAGACAACACAGGGATGGACGGCTTGGTGCCTCACACTTCAACAGACAGGTGAACAAAGGAAGGAAACTGGGTGCTTAGCCAAATCTTCTTTGGTTTTGGGGTGCTTCTGTGAGAAAAGTCTATGAAATGTGCCACATTATCAGTTAATAATAATTTTGTCTACCAGAAACAACAGCTAATTACTTTTCTTTGCAGAATACTTGCTTTAACCTTAAATCATCTAAACATACACAGCCTATAGATGTTAAGGGACGGAATTGTGTGGTAACCAGAGGACCTTCAAAGTTGTTATCAAATCTCTCAGAGCAGATAGGAGTCAGATAACATGCTTGTTGTCTTTGGCTTGTTTCAGTTTCCTTACTTTCAATCTTGTTGCTGATCTCCAGCAGCTTCTCTGCTTGCAATTCTTATTTGGCCTTTTTGTTGCAGAGTTATTGTGGAGGCTTTAAATAGTTCTTTATGAGATCTCAGTGGGTATTTCAATATGAAATTCAGGAATAGTTCTTGTTATAATCCTAAGAATCAGCATATACATGCTGACCTGCAGCTTAGTGTTCATTTCAGTCCCAAATGTCTATTGTCTCTCACAGTAGGTATAGAAGAGCACAGTATAAGGAAGAAAACTGTTTATTAAAGCTGCTGTGAATCAAGAATTAGGGGGTTAGTGTGAAACTTCGAGTTCTTAAACTGAAATGTCCTTGCCATCACTTTAAACTTTTCAGCTACTGCTAATGTTACAATGATAAGAATTTATTTCTTTTATTCAACAGAAGTAATATCATGTATGTTTACTTCCAAATTGCTTCTAAATCAGTGCAGTTGTGGTAACTGCAGATTATGAATAGGTTCTAATTTTTCTCCTAGAAAATGATCTGCATACTGAAAATGCGTTTCTGCTATAGGAGCTTAGATGAACTAATCATACCCCCAAACTGCAAAACAATTTTATTGCTGAGAAAAAACGATGGACTGTGCAGCTAGCACTTGCAACAAATGAAAACCTGAAGATCAGATAATATTCTGATATTTTTCCTGATGTTGATTAGTAATTTATTTTTCCAGATGATCTCTAGCAAGTATATTAGAATTTAGTCCACTGATTTCCATGGATCTTTTCTTTAAAAAACATTATTAGTCATTATGAGAAAGAGAAAATAAACAAGAATAATAAAAATATTTGGAAAAAACAAATGGCAATATATGGACCAGACTATTTTTTCTATTTTTTGCAGTGATGACCATTACAGTGAGAATTATGGGAATATTTCTCTTTTAATGGAAAGATTCTGAAACCTCATATTCCTGCACAGCAAGATAGATAAGCTCTGTTATACAAATAATTATTGCTGTTGCCACTCTCCACATGGTCCCACTTTTATTTTTATTTTTAAATTGACACCTTTCCTTCTACTGTTCATTCCATTTCATGACCAGCTCATGTTTTTTGTTTCCCATTTATCAGAAAGAAAAGGATTATTCTCATGACCAGGATTTAAGCTAGAGGGATTTATACTTCCATTTTGCTCAGTGTCACTTAGACAAAAGCTCACAGAAATAAAACATAGCTTGTACTGAGATAAGTAGAAGTCTGCTGATGGTTTGTCATACAGCAAATGTGCTTCAAGAGTCTTCAGTTACAGCAGCAGCAATGTGAATATTTCTTTGACTTAAAATGCTTCACCGCTAACAATTCCTCCTAGAATTTTCCTGTTCATTTAAAAAAATAAACAGCTTTTAATCACATTTCTAAGGCAATGATTTGCAATGACACAGTGGCAGTGAATCAGGTGCATTGCCCATCAGCTGTGAAATCTTGGATGATTTCAGGCAGATTCTTGTAATAGGCTGAATTAGCTACAGGCCATTTTTCTAGTTAATGCATGCTACTACACTTTAAATAGCATTGGACTATTTTATGACAACCACACGCTTTATCTCCACTTTTTAGCTGGCCTGGGAAGTGTTGTATAACTACCACTCCCTTCTGTGTTCAAAGAAATTGCAACTCCCATCTCCAGGTTAAGACACTCCGATCCATATCTTGGTGCTAAAGAGTACGATATTGTAATGTACGCAGTGCTCTCTGTCCTTTTTCCCAAATGAGACCAAGAGCATTGCTCTTGTGATTTTCTTATTTCTATCTCCAAACCTGAATGACAGCTTTAAACATCATCTGATAGTGCGGGCTTCCTATAGTCCTTAAACTCACTGTACTTCATATTTCATTTCAATAATGGTGAGCAAAAGACTTAGAAAAAGTCTTTGTTGACCATAAATTAACATGAGCTGCCCAGGTTTTGGTACAAAAATGTATGACTTGTAGCTCTGTTCAAACTGAATGGCACAAATCCCTGTGGATGTGCTTATCAAAACAGGACCATGTGTTCTGCATTATTAACTAAGGACTGTTTACTCAGATAAGTCAATATGCAGAAGAAATTCTAAAAGAACATTTTGTTCCACAAAAAGATTTGCGCTGAAAATATATTCAAGCTTTAGCTTTCATATTGGTCAACCTTTTGTTTTCATCTTTCATAGCAGCAGGGTGGTGGAAATCCCATTTCCCAGATAGCACAAGCTCGCTGAGAGAAATCATTTTCTTCATTTCATTTAATTTCTTGTGCAGAATGGGCTAAGGATATAGCCCGGAGGCACCCCAGGGTTCGATGTACTAAGATGCCAAAGTACTAAACTGAACAGGAAATTCAGTATAAAAACAAATAGCAACAAAATATATGTGAAATGTTCAGACAGTAATTCTAGTACTTCCGAGTACTCAGCATTATCTTTCTCCTGACTGATAATAACATACATAGAAAATATATATCAGCAGCTGGGACATGAAAGCAGTTTCTACAGTCAACTAGAGGACAGTTAAAGATGATTCTGACACTCATTTCTTCATATAAGATGGCCTCTCTACATATTCCTCTACATGGCACATAATATTTCCCTCTCTTGGAGGATTTCTGTAATGAGAATAAATTGGCAGGGCAGAGAGTGAGTGTCACCTTCAGCTGAGGGCTCCTTTCTTTGCTTCTCTGTGCTTGTCCAAAGGGAACATAAAATACAAACACATCAGAGTAGAAATGCTTTGCGCACTTTTTGCTCATACAGTTTGTAACCCGTTTTTCAAAAGTGAAAAGGAAGTACAAAGTCTATGACAATTAAGATGCCAGTCATGAATTTACCTCCCTCACAAGACTGCACCTAATACAGTTGTGGTAGTGTGTGGTTGTAAATATAGCAATACCTCTTCGAAGGTTTCATGATATGTTAGTCTCAAGAGATAATAGTTAAACAGCTGGAAGTTAGTCATAATATTTCAGTATTATTTGTTAGATTTTTTTTTGACAATACAAGGTTTCTAGAAGGTGAGATTGGTTTTAAGGCCAAATCAGAAAGTGTTCATCAAGAGGACATAAAGATGGCTTCACTAAAAAGAAGACTGTGTAGTTAGTTTATGTGGAGGCAGCTGGGCACCCGGGTATTGTCTGTGTCATTTGCTGAAGTTCTACAAGCAAATGGAAATACATATGTCAAGTTTGAAAGCTGCTGCAATGGTGATTTTAGAGGCTGTTCAGTAGCATCCGCTCACATGGCAGTGCTTGGAACTTGTTACCACTGATATGGAAGACTACAATCTTGTTAGCAAGTCTAGCAAATTCATTGCTGGGTTCTGGGTTTTCTATACTAGGGAGCCTTAGATTCCTGTTCATAGTGATTGCTGAAAGAAGCTTAGAGTCAGTGGAATTTATTCATAGGGTTTATTAGAACCAACATCTCTTTTTTACCACAGTTTTGTGCAAGAATTTGTATTTTTAGATTTGTAAATTATGCACGTGATGAAAGCAAAACATATTTTGTTTATTTTCATCAGTATTTTTCAAGTAAACAAATGATTTTCCTGTTCATCTAGCCTTAGACAAAGTGTTTCTGCATTTTAAGTATCTGAAAAGTCTTGCTGACTGCTTTGCTAAATTAAACCCGTGACATGCAGCAGGGTTGCAGTTTCATGGCTATCTTACATTGCCATTCAACAACAGTGTAATCTCAGCAAAGATATTATTCACAATTTCTTAATATAATTGTACACAGACATCTGTAAAGTATTTGATACTGATTGGTATGACACATGGTATAGATGTTACTATAATATGTGCATAGATGATACTAACAGCTTAGCAAAGATGTGGCCTTGTGGTAAATCATAACATGAGCTCTCCCCTGGAACTGTACCAATGCACATGTGCCCCTGTGTCCCTCCTGTGCTGCAACACTGAAAGGGGTTTGTGTGCAGAAACAAAATGTGCAGCATATGCAACAGATTGATTGTTTTAGCAGTTTTCTGTCAGGGCTCCCACTTATCTCTTCAGTATTAAACACATAAATACTATAGTGAAAATACAGTGAGAACATAGAGGAAATCAGTCTTACTTCTGGATTTCTTTCCATAATACCCTTGAATTCTTTCACACAGTTTTTTCTGAAGCCTGCTTTTGTTACTTTGCAATTTTAGGGGGAGATATTTAGGTCCACACTGGATTTTTGCTTTGTGAGCGATGTCCTTTCTTATTTCAGAGTAAGTGTACAAGATAAACTTCACTAAAACACTTGTTATTGGTGCCTAGAAGAACAAACCTAGAAGTAAAATGGAATCATAATGTTCTCACCACCTTTTCTGCTTTTTTTCTATCCAGTCCATCAATGCTATTGTAGCACTGAACACCGATTTATTTTTTCTTCCACATGGAATATATATTTCAACCAACAGTGGAAACAAATATTTCTCTCTGTTTCTCTCAAGTTTTGTTCCTTGGTGTTTAATTATCCAGTGAGTTATACCTTACTGCCCTCATTGCCACTGTAGAAAACACATTAGTTAGCTAGGAGATTCCCTTGTACTTTCACCAGAACACTGAAGTTTCAAGTGAGTTAATGGTATTTACAGAAAGAGTTTTAGAAAAAAATAGGAAATAACCAATCATATCTCAAATAAAGAACTATTCCACAAAGAAAAGCAAGAGGAAAAGCATAATGACAGAAATCTGCAATGAAGTTGTAGTCGAGAGGTTGGTGAACTATTCCACTGTGAGAGGAACGGCACCCTCTACACTGCAGATTAGTTGGCTCTGTTTATACAGCACTATACCCGCTCCCTCTAATGGCAATTTCCAAGGCTTTTTTTTTCCTGTCAACCTAGTGCAGGCTATAACTATGAGAAGGTGAACTCCACAGAGATTTTACACCTTGCTTGTACTGCAGATGCACTTTATAGGTTGCCTTAGGGATCGTTTTTCCTTTAGTATCCAGGCATGGGTCCTTGGTGTGCATGAATAAAATTTCTTGTCGTGGAGACCACAGCATGTCTACACAAAGCACATACAAAATGAAAACACAGCACTGACTATACAGCAGACAAATTTTAAAAACTATATGCCCTGAAGCTAAGATTAACACATCTAATAATAATACTAGAATGAATTTTCAGTAATTTTCACAGAATTTTTCAGTGTAAAGGAGTCAAATAGAAATGACTGACTGGGGTAGACTTGTGTTGTTCTCCCTCTGCTGATTTGTTAAACTCATCTCAGGCAGAGGCAAAAGCACATTTATTCGGGAGTGGCTTTATTGAAAGCACTCAATTCTCCTACCCATGTGAACCACTTAGGCAGAAGAAAGAAATCCTGTGCAGCAGTAAATGTTTGCTGCTTGGAAAACTAAGTTAAACTAGATAAAAACACAGCTTTAAAATTCTTTTGTGCTATCAACTTTTTCTTTTAATTCTTCCTTCTCTTTTCTTCTTTTTTTTTTTTTTAAGAATACAGCTATTCACAACGAACAAGTTTCCTCCCACCATGTACTGCCTGTATAAAAGCACACTGCACCCGCACTGCTTTGTTTTGCAGCTTAAGTTAGTGCCATGCAAATTCAGGTAAATCATTGCCAAGAGTCTTCAAAAATTTTAAAATTCAAACCTCGTTAGACCCCACTGAAGTTTTGAAAGAAGTGAACCATCATTGCCAGGTGATCAGGATGATCATAACACAGTTGTTACTGGGCAAGGGAGCACAGGACGGTGTTCATCCAGAGGTCACCTCAGAGAGCTGCAATGAAAAGCGTTCACTGTCCAAGGGAAAAAACACATTTCTGTGTGGAATTCTAAAAGCAACCAAGGCTAACAACATTACAGAAAACCTTTCTTTTTGTGTCTTTGGAATTTTGGGTGAAGATGGAAATTTGAGGTTGTCTTAGAAATTTCACTGAGGAGGACCTAAGCCATCTAGTACATGTGAACTAGCACAATTTCTTTTGCTATGGTAAGCTTTTTTTGCTGTGAGCTGGCCTTTTATCTTTACATACCAGAAGAAGCTACTGACCTAGTAAATCTTATTTCTATAGTACTGGGATGAAACTTGTAGATATTGTCTTCTAAGGCAAAAGCTGTGTAAGTGGGAGAAAACAAAGACAAGAAGAGCCTCTTACATGCAGAGATATCAGACTGTGTCTCCTGGGAGAATGAGCAGCAGTGGCAAAGTGCAGCCCCGTGGCAAGCAGTTTCCAAATAACGAGTTTAGTAATAAGCCATGAGTTTACCAGAAGTCTCTGTGGAACTGGACTAAGCCTATTGTAGTGCAGGTTTGCTGCTAACTCAGGGAACTCTACCTATGGAGCACAATGCCCTACATCAAAGACTGCAAAGGAAAAATCTTTTTCAGTCCTGAACTGTGTCATTTCCCTTGTAGGTAGATTTATCCCCATGCTTTTTCTAAACCGCAGACATATCGAGTATCTTTTATAATTACTATGCCAGTTTTTCCACAAGCAAAATAAGTAGTTGGTGTTAAAATATCAGACTTGACCAAAGAATAGTGGTTCCATTTTGTGACAACTCTCTGTGGAATTTGAATGTATTTTGTTCTACATAGGCATTAAAAAAAAAAAAAAAAAGTTTTAAAATGTATTTTTTATCACTGGAATGGTATTGAATTATCACTTTTCAAACTGACACATAAGTTTCTATTTCATTATTGGGATGGGAAGTGATGTCCAAGGATGTCTGTTCAAATGCTGCTTATGCCTGGTTTCCCAACACTTACAGTGCTAGAGAATTTATCACTTCATTTTTCCCCTCCCTGTATGATTTCTCTCAAAAGTCATGACTTCTACTGAAATATTTTTAGCTTTGTTATAATACTATATTTCATCAAACTAAAATTTCACTGAACATGTTTCAACCAGGACTAAGAAATATAGACATAGTGATCACTACTCTTGGGGTGCTTTGAACTGTTTAAACCTTTTGGATAGTGTCAAAAACCAACAGATGTTTGGCTAAAAGTCAGAAATACGCTTCCTATTTTTGTATGCATGTCCTTTTGCTCTGGAATAAGATGCGATGCAATTGTAGAGTGATTAAGCAGTGACTTTGTTATCATGATTTTGTTAAACAATAAGATAAATGATGCCCAAAATGTGGAAGTGAACCTTAAATTACTTTGAAATGCTCCATTGACTTACATAAAGATAGAAGCATAGCGATGCTATCCAGTCTGAATTGCGCAACTCTGTATTTATACCTCATGTGTCTGAGTGTTATATGGATGACCAACAAATAAGTATGTTAAATGATTAATGCCAGCTTCTGGAGCTAATTACAGTTCTAGAACTACTGGAGGTTAAGAGTGGGCAATGAGGAGTATTACGGTCTTTAAAGCTCCTTTCTCTTCTTTCATTAGACTCTGCCCCGAAACTAGGGACTGGCATTCAGAGCTATCCAAGACCAGCACTGGAAACTCTTTTTACACTTCAATCACACCTACAAGCTCTAAGGGACCTGAATCACAACTACAAGCTCTAGGAACCTGAGCATGCGTAAGTCTATGGGACCTGAAAAGATGCATCCCAGAATCCTGACCGAATTCGCTGATGGAGTTGTCCAGTCACTCTCCGTGATTTGAATGGTCACGGCAGTCAGGCGAAGTCCCTAACGACTGGAGGAAGGGAAAAATTGTGCCTATTTTCAAAAAAGGTAGGAAGGAGGACCCTGGGAACTACCAACCTGTCAGCCTCACCTCTGTGCCTGGGAAGATCATGGAACAGATCCTCCTAGAAGCTGTGCTAAGGCACATGGGGGACAGGGAGGTAACTCGAGACAGCCAGCATGGCTTCACCAAGGGCAAGTCCTGCCTGACCAACCTAATGGCTTTCTATGATGGTGTGACTAGGTCAGTGAACAAGGGAAGAGCTACGGATGTGATCTGTCTGGACTTCTGTAAAGCCTTCGACACAGTCCCTCACAACATCCCTCTCTCTAAATTGGGGAGATATGGATTTGATAGGTGCACCGTATGAGTGGATAAGGAATTGGTTGGGTGGTTGCAGCCAGAGGGTAGCGGTCAATGGTTCGATGTCCAAGTGGACACCGGTGACGAGTGGTGTCCCTCAGGGGTCCATACTAGGAACGGAACTGTTTAACATTTTCATCAATGACTTAGTGAGATCGAGTGCACCCTCAGCAAGTTTGCAGATGACGACAAGCTGAGTGGTGCAGTTGTCACACCAGAAGGATG
>Ga0065711_1000885_pt1 | contig 52982 bp, 20 predicted proteins | sample Hoacrofraction12_FD_59098 | JGI IMG/M metagenome (GOLD analysis project Ga0065711, IMG submission 59098) | Hoatzin crop microbial communities from Cojedes, Venezuela - Epithelial fraction 12 v2 (version 2) | ecosystem: Host-associated > Birds > Digestive system > Esophagus > Crop | place... | reverse complement strand
CATGGGAGACTGTGTTGAAAGCCTTGCTGAAGTCAAGGTAGACAACATCCACAGCTCTCCCTTTGTCTACCCAGCCAGTCATGTCATTGTAGAAAGCTATCAGATTGGTCAGGCATGACTTCCCCTTGGTGAATCCATGCTGACTACTCCTGATAACCTTCTTTTCTTCCACTTTCTTCCACAATGTATAACCTTAAACATGGAATGGATTGTCTAGACAATGTCCCCCTGACAACTTTCTCTTCATTATCTGTCTTAAAAACCCTAGGTTTATAAAAAAATGTGTGATTTTAAATCTTCCAAGGTCTACCACAAGTTTACACTTATCCAGCCTCAATTTCTGCTCTTTTTACTTTCCTTCTATTTCTCAGATGTACACTGTTTGACACCACCACCATTCATATCACTGGCATTACTGCGCAAAAAATATTTAAAAATAAGAAACAACACAAAATTAGTAAATTAGAAAAATTAGAAAATTAGTAAATTAATTAAATCAGTAAATTAGAAAAGTATTCATTCAAAGATTAAAAGGAAGGCATTTCAAAAATCTTTCTGAAGACATTTCATTTTAGTTCAAGTAAAAAGATTCTAGATAGTTCCATTTCTTAAAGTGTTTCTCTGCTCCATTAACAATGAATAACAAACACTCAGCTCTGCCCACGCATTTTGGTTTGCTATGCAGAGTGTTGCCAGAGCTGGTAGACTCATATTTCAGAAAAGTTTTCAGCTATAGAGTCCTCCTTTGCATAAAAGATCAGGCTGGTTTTCTGATGTTGGACTGCCCTTTTCTTAAGGTAAAGCGAGAGACAAATCAAAAGAAAATGACCAAGTCCACATCATAGGCTGACCGAGCACAATCAAGAGCAAGCTTCTCATTATGCTGATGTTACAGCATCACTTGACCAACAAGGCAGAGCTGCAGAAATCTGAAAGAGAAGATCTCTCCCTGGAGAAGAAAAGGACAAAAAGGTACACATATCACATCAGGCTTCACCATTCATCTAGCCAGTGCCCTAGGAAAGATGGAGCAGAGCTAGCTGAGAAGAAAAGCAAAGCAAGGCATGTTATGGTAAAGAGAAAGATGGGTGTGTAGCTCAAGACTCTGCATGCCTGACAGTCAGGATTGTGCAGAACCTTGGAGATGCCACTCCAGGAAGAAGGAAGGCACTTTGCTCCTTGGGGGAGAAAACTTTTCCTTTCTTATTACATTGCATTGTGTGGATTTACCCAGTGATAGCAAGAATTGAGGCCCTAATACAATAAACAAGTTTTAAAAATTCAAAAAGTGCATTTTTAGTCCATCATGGATTATATTAAATGAACTATTCTTACTCGGGTCAAACTCTTATCCTCCACCATAATGCTTCCACTTCACCACACGTGTGACTTGTGCATTGTTATGGCTCTGTTCTGTTATACAGCAAAATGATTTACACAGTAACTAGGGACTGCTTTTCTTGTAAAATGTTTTTTTTTTGTCTCTTCTTGTTCTTTTGGCTCCAAGACATGCATTCTTGTCTGCACAGTAACACGACTTCAGCTGTCTCTTGACCCAGCTAATACACCAATGTGCTGGTAATAAAACCTGGAACAGCCTTCTTCAACCAGTGAGCTACATGAACTCACTCACACCACACATATACAGGACTTCCATGGAATTTAAATACCATTCCAGGCTTTTACTCTACATAAGAAGGGAAGGAGAAAAGGTAAAACGTGTTCCTGTCCACTGGTGTACTTCACAGTGCCATGGGCCATCCCATGGAAATCAGTGGTGCTCTTAGGACTATGTACTTGCTTTCATAGCATTGTATGTAGAATAGTATTTCTGTGAATCTGGAAACTTAAATATAGCCCAAAATATTCTGGCAGTATGTAAAATGCATGTGCATGAGCCCAGAATAGATGAGAGCAAAGAAAATGAATGAGATGAACAATCACATGGAAATAAAGAACACTGGGTACACGTACAGAAAATGGAAACAAATAACTGAAAACTGCCTGAAGGCAAGTACTATCGGCAATAATGCAGGGATAATGTTTGCATAGGGATTAACTGTTCTGGAGCACTTTTCCCATGTGTAAAGCACAACATACTTTTTTTATTCAGATAGGCTGATTTGGCAGCCTCTTTATTGCTAGGAAAAAACTATTTATTGTGCCTGTGCAGAAAAAATTCCACCCTCGGACAGCCAGAATGCAGTTCTTTCATCTCACACTGACAATCACCCACTGGACAGAGCTCAAGAGCTAATTTCCCACTCATAGTTCACTTCTATAGGATGACTGCTAGAAGTTTGTGTGCCAAATTAATAATTTCTGAAAGTCTTCAATAAATTTGGCTATGTGTTAATGTAATTTTTGTACTTGTACTTTTGTACTTTGTACTTAAACAAATTTGTTACGTTCTGCCTTCGGAAACAGATTTGATTTCTTTGGCAAAATGTCACTACTCTTACAGAGAGGTAACAAAGAGGTACATCACTTCAAAAGAAACTGCTGAATATAAAGACAACTTCTTATTTCCACCATTTATCTTTTGTTAGCATTAGTTTTTAACTCAGCTTTATTGCCCTGGACATGCTGGTGATTTTCTATACAAGAAACTTAATTTTCTGAGAGTGAAAATAGGGTTTCTTTACATGTTGTTTTAGAGCATGCGCTCTATTTTCGTGATTTTTCATGTTTCAAAGATATCCCAGGGTACTAGATAGAGGAAGCAGAAACTGTCCTTATTCTACCTACTCCTAGCCGTACATTAGAATAACCCCAGAATTTATGCCTCTGTGAAAATAACGCCAGGCCCATTAAACACAATTTTCCTGCTATACAGAAAAACTCCAGGGGAAAAGAATCTTAAAAATAAATGAGCGGATAGACTAATACACCATAGGGGCTAATTTGTGGCATGGAATTTGCAATTCTAACACAAGGCCACTAATTTGTTGGGCTTCACTTGTCATATGCCGTAGTTAATTGTAGCAAGAACTAATTGATAGATAAATAATTGCTTCTTCAAGCCAAGATTAATACAGCACCTTTACAATTATATAGGACTACTACTATTATAAACTCACATTTTCAGAATCCTATTTCATTTACCAGCATTTCTTCCAGCTCAAAAGCAAAAAAGAAAAAAAGTCATTACATAAGCTTTAAAGAGCTGTTCTGCAATTTAACCAGTTTTCTTGCTGACTTTTTAAGAACCACCATATATTGGACATCAGAAAATTTACTTTTGTCAGGCCAAGTATTATCTAATCATTACTTTTCTTCAAAAAACAAAAACAAACAAACAACACCAAACCCAAACCCAAATTCCTTGTGTGGATATTATATTTTAAAAAGCCAAAATATTGGTAACTATGACTTACTAAAGCAATAAATGGAGTGTTAGGGCATCGCTTTTCTGCACAAATGAGCAACAGAAGAGCTAAGAAGAAAACTGTGTGTGCAAGTACCGTTATGGTGAAGCTGATGCTCATCTGTGCCTTTCTGTGGCCTTAGATATGCATGAAATGGAATGATTGTAATCCTCCAAGAAAACTTTGGGATTTGGTTAGCCCTAAGCAACTGTGAGCTCAGAGCAGTGGATTACCACCTAAGTGACTTGTCCTCATCAAGAAACCAGGAGAAATTTGATGTGTGTCTATAATGTTTGTACCAAGTTTGCCAACCCACGTGCAATGTAAGACTCAATGTGCTGAAGATGCTTTATACTGAAATGGAGAAACTGGACCCTGAGGAAAGGAGAGTTGTCTTACTCCTGAATGAAGTCAGGAGTGTTAATGGAATACACGGGACACCACCTGACCTGCCAAAGTGACACCAGCACCTGTGAGAGGGAAAGTGGGAAGCAGTGATTTAGTGGGTGGAACAACCGCCTCCTCTCCCACTGGGGTTAGGGCATGTGTGTGTGGGTAGGGAGAGGAGACTCTGAAGGGGACTGAGGACATCTGCATCGCACCAGGACCACATTCAAAGAGCATCACCTCCCAGCTACCCGTGTTTAGCAGCTGGCTGAAAAGCAGTTGGTTGGAGCTTATTCTGGTGAAAACATATCTATGCTAGGAGGGACGTCTCCTGAAGTCATCTACAGGCTTTACCTGTGGTGTCCTGTGAGGCTTTCACAACAGAAATTCTTGTTTTAATTGGTCCATTCTTAAGACAACTCATCATTACAGTTACATGCTTTAATTACATAATTGTCTGCACTGATACATATTATAAAATTAGGCACTGTAAGTGCTACGTTAATAAACACCAATGCAATTAAAAGTGTTTCCAGTACCAAGAAGGCATTCAGAAGAGGGACACAGATCCAGCCAACACGACACAAGAAGTAGTGGTAGCTGGAGCCTGCAAACATGAAAGCAAGTTCAAGGACTGCTCCTTTTAATCAGTTCCTGTGTAGTTGGTATTAGCACTAGGGACAGGAATCACATAGGCAAAACTCATGTATCTTGGAACAGGGCTTTAACCGACACCCAGCCTGATCAGGTTGACAGCAAGGAGCAGCAAATTAGTGAATGAATACCTTTCAAAGAAAGCTGTGAAGAGTCATGAGTATGCACACAGGTGTCGAATTTCCTAGTAATGGACAACAGTAATTCTAGGATATATCTTCCAAATGAAAGGGGACACAAGCATCTAGAAATAACTTTGTAATTGAATATAATTCTGTTGAAAGCTGCTGACAAGGTCCATATAAAATCTTATTTCAATTAACAACCTAAGAATTTTTAATTCCTTTTTTTTTAATAGCTTTGTTAACATAGAAATAATCCCCAGTTGACTTTGATATTCACTTTGAGGTGAACTATAGTGTTGATTTACACTTCTGCTTATACTGCTGTTTCTCTGGACTACAGGGAGATTTTATTTAAAGCTGTGTATTCATTTCTGGGCTATCCATGCAACCAGCCAGCCAAACTTCACAACTTCTCGTACAGGTGGTTTTAACACTAACCTCTGCTGAGAATGTTTCATATATATTTCAGCAAAATGGCAAAATCTCCTCCAGTCTGAATTTCCTCGCGTTGATTACTCTATCTTCCAAACCATGTTTTTCTCATTTTGTTTTGTTTGTGACTAAATATAATAGATAGCCAGATAATTCTCATGTGGTACATCATCTCAATTCAGCAATCAATAGGTTTGTTGGTGCAAATAGTCTATTCCTATGAGCCTTAATTAAACATGAAAAGATGGAAATTTACTCTCATCGAAGAAAAATAAAGTTGATACCCCAAGGTACTGGAAACGTTCAGACTATGATTAGTAGAAACCTGACTGGAATCTCAACTAATGTCTACATGATAATAAAAACTGGATTTAACCTAGTAACTAAGCGAGCTCACAAATGTCTCTTCACACCACAGAACCCTGCAAAAACACCTGATGTTCATTACGTGCATAGCTATAGCTACCCACTGCAGCGTGCATCGCAGTGGTAACAGTGATTCGCCATCTCACAGTACCACAAGCGGATGGAGCAAGCTGAGACGTGACGCATGGCTGCAAAAGCCATGGTCCAGACTGATCGGGCTCCTTTAAATTTTGAAGTATTCATACCCAGCTACAGTGACTCGCAACTGTCCATCTGGGAAGCTCTGGAAGTACATAGCACTAAGGTAATTTAATTTTCTGAAGGACTGATGAATTCCCCAGGAGGAGAGGGGGAGGTGAAGTTGAGGTATGAGGTCAGAGACATCACATCAGAGTGAAGGGACTCAGTTCAGAGCACCACGTTCCCGTTTGCACCTTACGAAACAAGAATGCTATTTTCAGCCCCAGGCCTTGTGTACAAGTTACATATTGGAAGCAGACTTTGATACTACAGGAAAACACTTTTATGTTTTAAAACAAAATACTTTGCATCGTATTAGTTTACTCCAGTGTTGAAATGAAGTGTCCTGGTTTCAAAGGCTCCTTCAGGAACCCTGTAATACCAAACGGCTTTTTTCATATTTTAAACAAACAGAAGTGTTTACAGTTCAAGAAATGTGACAAGCTAAAGTCCCTGAAAGACCATAGTTCACTTTGTCTCAAGTAACAAAAATACATGCTTACTAGCCTTCAAAGCAAGTTTTAGGATGATCCAGTTTTACAAATCAAAGATACTGAAGACCTAAAATACAGCTTTCCATCAAGATGTGGTCACAGTTTAACTGTAAACTGTAGATCACAGTGTAGATTTAGAGTAGACATTCGATTAAAGTCTGGCCAGAAGTGCCATATTAAGGTGCATGTATGAACCCAGCAAGTCAAAGAAACTCCATCCTACGGCATTCTGCAGGAGAAAAACTCTCAGTCCAAAGTAATAAAATAAGGGACATTTGTATTTTGATCTGTGAAACTTGCAAAGACCCAAAGCAAGTGGTTTAGCCTTTTTGTATCTCACCTATGCATACATAATATAGAGACTTCATATGCTCCATTAATGGCTATTTTATTTAGATTGAAAGAGAAGGGAGTATCTCTGAAAAAAAATAGTCATTATCACCATTCCCTCTCTCCACTGCAAATCCTCAAGGGTTTTCACTGGTTTCATGAACACCCTTCCTTGTGCTGAGAAGGAAAGCACTGAGGTGGTATGAAGGGAACTAGGAAATAAGCAGTTTCAGGAGGAAAGAAGTCGCAAACACTTGACATTTGCAACAGGTTGGGTAAAGGTTGCGAACCACTGATCAGTCTTGACGACTGCTCTGAGGACTACTTAACAATGGTAAAGTAAGTACTGTTACAACAAATAGTAGACCTGAATACCATAACAGCTATGGGATTTGGTGCTGACAATTTGTTGGGCTTTTTTTTCTTCGAGGTCTTTGATACTTTGTGTTAACAATGGCTATCTCCATCCAAGCTGCACCACTCCTTCTGTATGACCGTTCAGGGAAATCATAACTGTATTAATGAATTCAGTGTTTTGCTACAGACCTAATTACAGTATCCCAAATTCTTCGTTTTGATTTCTCTGAGGAATCCAACACAGAGCAAAGGTGAGCTGCAAAGGAACAAGGTCCCTTATAAAAATGCATGGCAGTTTTTGGAACTGGTGAGCTTCTTTCAAAATAAAAGATGAAGTAAAAGTACTTTGCATGTTATTGTTGGAAAATTCACCCAGCCTGGATTCTTTTAGTGGGCTATGATGAAAACTAGGCCATGCATGTACATGGTGAGGTTTTTAAGCATTCCAGGCTGGATCGTCTTGCCTTGGCCGGACGTACTCATTTCAATACTTTGGACTTCCTGTTAGTTTGGAGTGCCTCCAGGAACTACATATAACCACAGAACTATTCAATACTTAGTAATAATCAGAGGTTTTGACTAAACCTTGACATCCACACACATCTGCTGACTCTTGTAAGCTCTGGAGATGCCTTTGTACAGTCAGACTGCTTTATGGATTCATGTGACCATCATTTCTGCCTCTCAGCATATGCTACTGAATTGTTCAAGTATCAGGAAGATTCATCCCACAAGTCTGGACGCTCCACAAGCTGCTATTTGGAGCAATTAAGATTTAGCTAGTTAGATTTCATCTTTTAGTATTGTCCAGCTTCCCCATTTCCTAGATTTAGAGTCTCCAGAGATCATCCGGAGGATATGGACCATTATGTGCTCTGCAACACAAGCAAAGAAAAATATACTTTAGCTTTTAAAATTAACCACTAGCCATAATGCTGCAAAAAGAAAAGGATTTATCCTTCTTTGCCTCCAAAACTGTTTTTCTACTAACTTCAGGACCCTTACTCTCACCACTCATCCATACAGACTTAGTTTTTAAATAACTGCTGCTTTAAATGACAGCTAGCAATGCATACGTTCTTTACATGTGATGAGAGGAGCTTTCCAGATGCTGGATGCAGCTTGTAGGACTGGATGTTAATGGAGCTTGCACCAGACTTCACAGGACTTGAGTCTCACCACGATAAACAATTTCAAGAGCAGTCTGAAGTGCTTAAACAAAGATCAGGAATGAAAACTCCCATCAGCTTGAGTGAGATTAGGATTTCAATCTAAACTGCCTCCATTCTGCATTGTTAAAGGCTTTTAGCATCCAGTGTTGTGATTTAAGGCTGTATTTTCAGAACAGTTCACTACCCAGTGTGCTGGTCCTCTTGTGAAAATCATTTTACTTTGCAGCTTAAATGAGAATCCATGTTTATTTACTGTATTTTATTTTTCAGTATGGCTGCTGATCTTTAAAGCTCTGTTTACTAAAAACAGACTCTAAAAAATGTTCCATAAAATGATATTAAACCCAGCCTTTATTTTTCCTGGGATCAGCACAGAGAGAGAAATGCAGCAGAAGGGCATGTTACCAGTATCCTGCCCTTCCCTGAATCATTCAAAGTCAGCTTCAAAGTTAACACTGCCTTTGGGGTTTGTTTCATTTTGGTTTTATATGTAAGAAGCATTCTGGCTCTTTGTTTTAAAATTCATGCAGCACAATCTCAGCTTCTGTTTGAAACATATAATAAGCCTCTTATGTGGTTTTCTAGTAGACCTGCATTTTGGCACAGCACCCGCCTATTCGTGTTTATGAGGAGAAGGAGGAGGAGGAATAATGGCAAAAGCAGTTTTGCATGGAAAACATCCAGGCAACAAGACCATGACTTTTGTTTTTAACTAAGTCCTACATGAAAAGCATTTGCAGTCTCTTTTGTTTTTAAAGTTATCAGAACCTAATTTTAATACAGCTTTGGAGCACTGAATATATACTGCATCCTGAAAAGCGCTCCCCTGTGATAATGCTGGACTGCAAGTACATTTGCTTTTGAGCATACTGCCTTTTGATTCTGCTACATTAAATTTCCTTTCACAGGAACCTTCACTGCGCTTCTGGTGAAAGGTTTTTTACTCTTTAGGAGCATTTGTTCATCAAATCATTAGAATGATTTTACTGTAATTGTCTCAAATGTGCAGATTTGTATTAAGTGCTTAAGGAATGCATTAAAAATCTTTACTTTGTAGATGTTCTACAAACCCCCCCAGAGAAAAACTTCCACTGATGGCAATAATGTTACTGTTATTCCTTTCTAGCCTCTATTTGTCTAGCTATATATGTGCTGCTTCTTACAGAGCCGCCTTGTGATGTCCCTGGATCAGAGCTTATTTGCATCCAGTGCTACCTCTAATTGTCTCTAACGTAATAACAATTGTTCTATTATTCCATATAGGTTTTATAAATTCAGTAACATAGCAGTACTATTAACCTGTTTAAGGACATTTTAGAGTCATGTTTATAAATAAATATATATCATGTTTTCTCTGTTGCAGTTAATTTTAAGTGGTGCATCCAACAAACATACTGTCATATTGTCCAGGAAGACTGCTAGCATCCCAGATGTGATCTCCTGAAAGGGAGCAACAGCATGGGCTAAAATCATTGTATGAGTAGATGTATCTGCATTTTCGATAATCTGCCTGATTTCAAAACATGCTGTTGTTCTTTAGCATACAGGATTGGTACAATATACCTAAATATATTAATTATATTAGGTGTAATATACCTAACATTGGTATAACATAACTAAAAAGTACTCCTATTATAGGGAGAACTTAAGTGGCCAAACTGCACTCATAAAGCCAGCACGGCTCTTCCAGTTAAACAAGATGATCCCAGGAAAATCAGTTTCTGCCAGTGCAACTGCATCAATGTTAGGGGTATCTGTAAACACAGTTGTGCTGTTCTGGAATCCCACTTCTTCACAGCCACTGAAAGCCTGAAACGCAGCTCTAAACTAACATTTGGAGGAGCTCTGTGCCATCTTTAGAAAGATGCTAGTCTGTCTTGAAAATCTGGATAAAGAGGCTGCAAATATACCCACTTAAATTTCAACAGATTTTTGAGATTCTTTTATTCTACACACATTAAAATGAAGGACTAGAAATCAATTCCCTTCAAGGCAGGAAATGTGAGATAGAAGCCAAAAATATGACAAACCACTTGATTGTAATTAATCAATGGCATTACTGTTTTTTTTTATTTAAACGTTATCTATAAAACCCCAAAACATAGCTAAATTACAGATGTGCAATAAATTCACAAAGCAAATGACTTTTTATTTAATGCTAGCATTATGTCATCATCATGCCCAACCCTACCCTTTCAGTTAAAGGACCATTGGTGCTTGTTTCTGTTATTAATCCAGAGGATATGCTTCTCATGTTCAGTGACCCAGTTCCAAGAAGTATCACAATATAGAAGCCTATTTTCCACTTAATAAACATGCATAATTCCTGTGAACATTAGCACTGATTATGCACACTTACACACTCTAGGGCATATTCGTCTAAACCCAGTGAATTCAAAAGATCTGAAGGAAAATGTATTTAGGCCTCTACACTGCAAGAAATCCTAAAGAATAACAGGAACATTCCAGAATGTGTTATTGGTATATTTATTTTAATGACACTTTTGCATATTAATTCCTTCAGCTCTCTGCCCACAATGCTAATGATGTTTTATGTAAGATAAAAGAACTAAGGACTTTTAGAACAGAAAAAAGGAAAATGAAGAAAGCAAACAACGATTAAGCTTACGAGTTAGGATATTCACTTTGAAGATGGAAACTGTAGGTTCCAGACTGTCCAATGCTACTTATCACTATTTTCTGCAGAAGAAGAGGTCAACTGGGATACTGCCAGCAGCCCAGAAGGGCCTAACTCATCACAGGTAGAGCAATGAGAGGGTGAGCAGTGCAGATTCAAGCTCTTTGCAGGAACATGATAATTGATTCAGAGACTCCTACAGCTTGATGAGTACTTAAACCACTGTGGTAAAGATAAGGCATTCACACAGTCTTTGTTCCTTAAGAGAGGAAGAAAAAAGACTCCAGTCACTTGATTTTGCTTTGACTTCCAATGTCCTAGATAGGTCTCTGCAGGAGAGGTTTGAAAGATGCAGCTCCCACAGGAAGACAGATGCATATACCCTGAAGAAATGCAGAATTTATTACAAATTTCTGTCCTGAGCATTACCTTGTGGTTTTGCATTGTCACATTTGTTTATAACATGTTGGCTTGATTTTCAGCTTTCTCAGAACAGTATCCACAAATTTTTCCTCCTCCCAAGCTCTGTGCAGACTGCCAGGGCAGCTAACTCAGTGTTTCAGCATTTAGGTCTCTTTGTGGCTCTGGGCTTATAGCATATAAAGACTTCTTCAATAAACTATTTCAAAAACTGCTGAAGCATTCACCTCATTCAGTAACATGGAGGGAAACACGAGTCCTAATAGCTTGCCACAGATTCTGGATCCCAAGAGGAATCTATCCACCCAAAAACGCACCAATATTTTTACTGAACCTGTCAGATTGTAGACAACGCTAAATATGCAACAGTACAAAGTACATTTCTGCCTATTAGTTGCTTATATAAAAGAGGTATTCTTGACTAAATGTTTTCATAGACACTTCCACTAACAGTGCTGCAAATAATTTTTCTGTAGAGTCCGTTTGTATAACTGCTATTTATTTTAAGCACTGCATGATTGGTATTCACAATGGAAACTTCAATAGCAAAGGCTTCCAAGCCAAGCTAGAGTAATTCCCCCTTTAGTCAATACAGTCTTCATCTACATCAGTGAACAGCACAGTACAATTGATGCAAACACAGAGTGGAAGAGTTAGTGTTGAGGACCTGACACCCACATCATACATGTTCTGGATGTTTTACTTTGGACCAACTCTGGGTTCTTAGCAGGCATTAGATACGGTAATACTTTAGGTGTGAACCCAGGACACATCTTCTGGCTATTTTTCAACCAAAAAAATGCAGTTTCTGTGCCCCAAGATTGTGCACCCCACTCTGTAATTACCATGGAAGAGCAGTAACTGGAGTTAATCAGGAAATTCACTTCAAAATAAAGCTCCTGATATAGCCTAAAACATTTTTGCTCTTTAAGCTAAGTATATTTTCTGTTGTGTGTAAGTAAAAGAAAAGAAGAGCTTTCTTCGCATCTTAGTCTGATGACCAGCACCCTTTCATCAATCCATGTGAAAGCGCACCACACGACTCTCATGACCAAAGTAATGGTGTCAAGAAAAATATAAATCTGAAGATAACTCTTGTCAAAATATATTTAGTGATGGAAATCTCCAACAGATTCCAGTTCTGACCAAGAGACAAAATGTCATGCCTCTCAACTACAAGTTCATGCAGAGGAATTATTGATCAATACACGCTTCATACATTTTCACCCTGAATATGCATTAAAGGAACTGAAATGCTTTTAATGTAATCGTAACAATTTGGGTCTCCTGCTGGTGGCTCCTCCTGGAAAGATGAAATTGTGCATCTGGGGTTTCGTCTGCAGCCAGCAGCCAGGGCAGGCAGAACGTCCCACATAGGAGAAGCTGCCACCACTGACAGCACTCAGACTATCAGCTCCTCGCAGAGTCCAGGGCCATTATTTTACAAGCATCTCTGTGACAGGAGAAGTAAAGCTCTGTATTTCCTATAGCTCATCCTACTTCTCCTCTGCAAAATTAGTATTTAGCCCTGTATGTAGCCATTATATAAGAAATTACGATAAACTGGACTAAATATATGGCTGTACCATTACAGAGCAGATCTCAAAACCCATAACTACCAAAGCAAGGGAGACAATCTTATTTGATGTGCATTATCTAAAAATGTATGAGGTCATAAAACTAAAAGTCATACTGCAGCTTAGTAAGACTACAGAGCTGTCTCCAGATTTCAAGAGCAAAATACTGCTGTGCTCTTCATGTTATTTTTTGCACTACCATTTTTGTAAACACAATATTGAACTTACTCTCTGATATTTCTTCATGAGTAAGGTATCTTATGAAATATCTGTGAACACTTAAAACACTCCTATGAAGGGAGGAATTCCTAACAGTTTCGAGCTATTTTCAAATTATAGAAACAAATAATTCAATCCCTTCACTGTGATTTTCCAAAAAAGAAAATAATGATTTCTAGAGAGTTAAACAGTTGACGTACTTTATTAGGAACTGATATTTTGCAAAGACCATTTACTTTCCTCAGCAATATGTAAGAAAAATGATTAGACGTCTGATCTTGGTGGATGCGCACCAAGTACTGTTTAAAATGGAAGCTATAAATTATCAGTCAATAACAAGAAGAATACCTGAGGCAGTAAAAATTCTTTCATCTGAAAGTAACAGTTATTACAAAGTCAGTCGTTTCTTTAGAGAAGGATTGTGAGGCAACATCTTGAGCCATAAATGTTGAAATATGACAACAGAAGCTTATTTATGTAAGATGGAGTAAGCAGTTTTTGCTAGACCACTCATTAGCAGGAAAAAGGGGCTAGGTAATAATTTGCAGAGTGATCTAGTTCAAGGCTGAAGAAATTTAGGAAAGGACTGTAGCATGCATTTAAGGGAAAACACAGTCCCACTTGTCTGCAGAAATTATCAGCGTGCTCAATATTAACTACTTATATTTGAAAGGCTTTTTTATTTTTCTTCAGCCTCACATTGTATTTATGAACAATTCTGATCCTACTGTTCATCACTGCCATCCAATGTTTTTTCTAATTAAAATTACTTTGAAGTCTCTGACCTTTAGGCAGACACTCGATTCCAAATTAAAATATAATTATCTTTATAACATGAATACACTTCTTATGCTGCCCCCATACTCTTCTTGCTACAGAATAAATACATAATAAATGTAAGGAAAAAACTACACTGAACTTGATAAAATAATGAAAAATAAGAAGAAAATAAACCAAGCAGCCTGGTTTTCCTCTCATACATAACGAGGGCAAAGAGACAGCAGGGAAAAAACAAAGACAATACTTAAAATTTAGAGAAAGAAATCCTTTGTGCACAGTGCATAATTTATCAGCAGAACATACTCCCGTGAAACTTCACCGATTTTGCTGAAACCAAAAGGACAGTTTTTATATGAGTAGGTCCAGCAATCATAGGGTTTTCTATTCTAGTGCTATCACACAGGTACAGTGCAGTTCATTGAACAGGACCACAACCAGTCTTTGAAGGTGAAATAGGTCCATAAATTACAGAGTGCAGAGTATATTTCTTGTGAGTAAAACACAGCTTTTTTCCTAAACTTTTGGTTCTGGTCACTGTAGCTATATGAATTGCTGGTATGATGGGCGCAGCTCTTCCCATTTATCTCCTCGTCCTCTCCATTGCTTCTTCCAGCAAAAGCATTCCTTAGTCTAAATTAATGGCAGCTCTTGACCACGTTTGCTTTATGTTACTTTGAAACCTTTTCTAGGACCATATAACAGGAACTTTAAATAAATAACTTACTTTTACGTAGAGCTGCTGAAACTCCTCAAGGTTCAGTCTACCACTTGGACAGTCCTTTAGAAATCCTTTGTACCACTGTTTTAGCTCGTGTTCATTGAACTCCGTGCTCTTCACCAGATCCTCCATCACCTCAGGGGCCAGCTTGCTGTTCTGTTTCCCCATTCTGCCTTCAGAAGAAATAAAATAATACAATTAGCCAAGTTGCTGTGAACATTTCAAACTGGAATTAGCAACAAAGGTCAAACGCATCACTTGTTTTGTACTCACTGCTGCTTTTAGTCAACTGCAACTTCACAGATACACTAGGGAGCAGGAACCTAAACCATGTTTGAAAATTAGAGGCTGAAATGGTGAAAAAGACCACATTCTTCTTTCATTTAGGAGTCTTAAGGCCTGGAGACAGTCTGATCATTTGCCTTCAAGCTAGGTAAATTCTAGCTTTTCTTTACACTAAGGCTGAAAAAGATTACTTCATTTTCTTTGAATTTAACAAAAACTTTTCATGGATTCAGGAGTGTCCACAGAATTCCTCTTTATCTTTGTCTTGAAAATATCTGCTGATACAACACCCATGTTAGCAGCTGCTCCTCACTGTACAAGGCTGTGGACAGACAAGCTTGTAACGTACACCACTAGATGATCCACTGGAAGGAAGCAACATGAGAGTCCACAAACTTGGTCTCAAAAAATGATAAAACCAAACTGAAAAAACAACTTTAATTTTTATATATATGTGCATGTATGTGTTTATATACATATATTTATTTATAAGAATGTATTTTCTGTATAGTTGATACACAATGGATGGTTTAGATCCCATCACTGGAGATATCTGCTACATTGGTTATACACATTTTATATACATACAAATATTAAACATAAAACATACACAAAATATGCATGTGCGTATGGATAAATACAGTAATTTCAGTACTACTCATGCTGACCCTCTGAGATACGTACAGGTCCTTGACATCCGACCAAAGATGTCCTTTGAGAGAATTTCTGAGACATCCTTTTTTTTTTTTAACTTTTTCCCATTCTACTAGTTTGTTTCATAACAGGAGATGTCTTGCAATTATTGTTTAATCAGATTACAGACAGTACTTAACTTGTCCTGTACAGAACTGCAAAGTGATGAATAATTTGTTTCCTGAGCCTAGCTTAGCATTTTTATCTTCCAGTATAACATCTATCTCCAATGACAGCACCACATTGAATGCATTGGTTTATAGTCCATATCACCAACCATTCCTGATACTAATCTATTGCTTTTGGCATCTTCCTCTATTTAGAATGGGATGCTTCTTTCTCCTCAGAAGGACATACTTTGCACTGTTCCAACGAATCAACATATTTATATAACTTCCTTCATGGGAAACTTCCTTGAGCAGGCACGAAGTTAGCCATTCCTCCTGGTTTGTGTGTGACCAACTTATCCTCTGGGGCCATTACACCAGTGGCACCAGGTCTCCCTGAAACACCTCATGGTCCCTCTCCCCTTTAGCAATGTCCCTCCCCGGTTTGTACTTACCCCCTCCCACAGTCCCCAGCCCACCAGGACAACCATGGCTGACAGCAAACCCCTTCACCAAGACAGTACGACATGGCTGCACAAACAGCCCCAACACCGAGAAGCAACGTGTCTTTCGTCAAAGCATTCTGCTGTTACAAAGTTGGGAAATGCAGTCATCGGAAAGTACAAAATGCCACAACCCATCGGGCTAGAAATGCCAGCCAGAAATGCCTCAACACCTTCGGGAGACAGCTGTTAGACAAGCGCACTGTGCTGTGCACAGATGTAGCTGGAGGTGGAAGTGGGCGACCATTTCTTGGGGTACTTCCAGCAAGCAGCTCCTCCCTCCCCAGGCTCTGCACATCCTTCCTCTACCACCACTGACAGATGCCACAGGGCTTTCTCGCTCGAGGCCCGGCATCCTCTCCAAACTACAAGAACCCGCTACAAGGACTCATCCAGCTGTTAAGGGCAGCACACCGCTTGCTCTAAACTCACTTTGAAGCTTTGCCAAGCTCCCATCCACATGTTTTGGTAAACTTCGCACAAGTATGGGAGAGTTCCACCTTTCAGTTGATTGCCACAGGCCTAACTGCACATGCAGATGTCCCAGAAATTGGTCATTTTGACTAAACCACGGGTTTTCAATTTATAGCATTTAGAACAGCTGCCTCAGCCTCATCTTTGAAGTCCCCATCTTCTCATGTGTGACACTGACCTCATTTGTCATAATCTGTATTTAAATCCCATCGAGACTAAAATATACAAATACATTTATTTCTCTAGCTTCAACTCAGATGGTTTTTAAGTGAAACAACAGACTGTTTTTGGTTTAATCTTTAAGGGGGCTGTTTATTTCCCCTTTTTTCTCCTTTAAACTGTGTTACCCTTTGCAGTCATAAGGTGCTTTGCTTAGGACCCAGAGGACTCTTAAAAATTCTCAGCAATTACATTAACTGCTTTAGGCAGATTCATAAGGCATCTTCCGGCTCTCTTAATTTAGCCAAGTCTGTTTTTACTTGACTCTTTTCACCTGGATTCTTATCCCCATTAATATTTAATTCAACAACACACATGAAAAAAAATATATTCAATGGGCAAAGACTGGGTGGTTTTACTGACAAATTTTCTGTAATAGCAACTTTTCTGTATTTATTGCGTTAGCTTTACAGCCCTTGGACCTGGCACTGCACAAGAGATGGAAACAAACAGAACTGTGAATCTCAGGACCATCTTCCAAAGTTAGCTATGCTTTTTTCAGTAATACGGACTTTTAACACTATAGAAAATGGAGTTGGATTGCACTTATATAAGAACACATGAATAAAGAGCTGGACAAAAATATCCACACATAACCTTTTCTGTCTTCAGATTCAGAAAAACAAGACACCAGTTTTCTGCCTCTGTGATACAGGTCCCTAGTTTCAGTCAGCTGCTTGTTTTGCCATAGGCTCCCAAACACCTCCCAGGCATCCCTGATGCACCTCACCATATAATATCCTCTGCTAAATTAAAACCACAGCTGATAAACACTGTCAGAAACTATTTTTGCCACAGAACCAAACCAGTATTTGAGGAAGGTATAATTTGGACTGCTGGGTTCTGTACTCTTACTTGCAGCTCCAGCACAGTCCAGTGCATAATCTGCCAGGGTGTGTTTGAGACAAGAGGCTGAACAAGCTGACCAAGCCAGTCACAATGCCTTCCTGTAATTAGAGGCACTCATTCTTTCTTCTCGTTTTAAAGTTCTTTTCTTATGCAATTGAATTACAATCTGCAAGAAAGCTCAAGAGTCTCATATAATTATCAAATATAAACTCACACTTCTGGCTCTGAGAGATCTGTCTTATTTGAGAATAAAAACTCAAATACATAGATTATCTAGTTAATCATATTCTAACATCTTCTAGAGTTTCATTGAATCTCTTATTATTATTGAAAAATACAATCACCCATTAGCAATGAGTATGCCACTGCCAACACACTTAATTTTCTAAAATTAAAACTATTTTTAATTAACTTATAATCATGGTTTCCCAAACACGTTTTTTCCTTGTGAAAATCTATGAATATGCATTAGGCAAAGACAGGAGAGAACAGCTGCACAATCACTAAGTTTTCAAAAGGAGGAAAGGTCACTCTGCAAGCATTTCTTTGTTTAGTAAATTCTATTCTTTCAAACTATAAATTTGCTTCCAACTTCCATGCATCCAACCATGCAATATGACAATCCAAACACTGCTATTTGTCTTCTGTTGTGTTTTCCGACTGGCAAAAAGCATGAAAGGGAAAAACTGAAGAAAAAAAACCCCAAACCAAAAAGCAACAGCTTCAATTCCAAACCATCATGGGGGAGAGATTCACAGTAAACAAGGAACCAGGTATGTGGGTGGCACTGCGCATCAGTAAAGCTGTCACGTCTGTTCCCAATGAGATTACTCTGGCAGGAAAATGCTTATTAATACTAGCAAGGGCAACATTATCCAGGTTAGAGATCAAGAAAAACACCAGAACTCTACTGTTGTGCCACAGGTAGCAACAGCAATGAAGGCTGAGTTTAAAGACACATCCTCCTGGCTGACATGCTGCAAATAGGCCTTCAGCTACCCAGAGAAACAAGCTTTTCAGAAATGCTTAGTGAAGTAGTACTTCAGTACTTCACTAAGTAACACCTTAACTGCTGCTTTTACAGGTCCGCAGGAGGATCAGATTTAAAAGATGGAATTTTATAAACAACTGATCCCCAACCTGAAGCAGCCGGGGCTGTGCCAGCAGCAGGCAGGGACAATATGAGGATGTGTTTGCCTGCTCTTTGCCCCACTGGACCGCAGGAGGTCTACACCAGCCAGCCCAGGAAGCAGGACAGGGCTGCAGCAGCAGGTGGAAGTTACTCTAAAATGACTCAGCAGCACAGCTTAGCAAGCTGATTTTCTATGATTTATTGGGGGCTTTGGAGGTAACGGCCATGAAGGTACATGCAGGAAGAGGAAGACAGCTCCTCCAGTTCTAAGACCATACCTGGTTTTAAAACAGTTTTTCCCGGTTTATATCTTTCAACATCTTTCTGGCAATGCTATCACGTGTCCCACACATGCTTGTGCTGTTTCAAAAGCTCTCTGCTTTCCACATGATCATCATTCAAACCTCCTGGGCAATGGCAAGGTTTTTTTCCCTGGAATATTTTACAGCAATTCCTGCACAGGTTTATCAGGTCTGCCTCTCCCACTTGGCTTGCCAGTACTAAACTGACAGTGTGAGCACAGTTTTACAAATCAAAATTTTACTGAAAACCTAAGAAGAAGGAAAAATAAGGAAAAGTTAAAGTTCAATAGCAAAACATGACTTACAGAAGCTTGTTTGCTGTTTAACAATTTCAAAACACCCCCAAACTGTTGCTAAGACAGCTCCGTTCCCTTCTGCTTTCTCTTTTCCCTCCTCTCCGTTCCTCTTTGGCCTCCTCGGCAAATGTTCAATGTTCACAGGGACCCAGCGCAAACAAATCCAATTCTGGCTGTTCCTACGGAAGAGTAAACTGAGTGCTACTGAAGATCTCATATTTGTGCTGAAAAAGGACCCAAATTCCTTTAAGACAGCACCAACAATGTCCAACCGTGTCCCTAAAAACCCAGTTCTGTGTCGTTTTGCTTGCTTTCCTTAAACCCAGTTACATACATCATTTTCTTTTCAGGTTGCATTAGGAAAAGTGTTGCCAGTGATCCTTTCCCTCTGCTCAGCACTGGTGAGACACATCTGGAGTGCTGGGCCCAGTGCTGGGCTCCCTGCACCAGACAGACATGGACTTACTGGATTGAGTCCAGCAAAGGGCCACGAAGGTGATGAAGGGACTGGAGCATCTGTCATACAAGGGAAGGCTAAGAGAGCTGGGGCTGTTCAGCCTGGAGAAGAGAAGGCTCAGCGGGTCTTATCAACGTGTGTCTAAATAACCAATGGAAGGAACAAAGATGGCAGAGCCTGCCTCTTCTCAGGGGTTGCCCAGAGACACAAGAGGCAATGGGCACACGCTGAAATTAGTAAATTCTGTCTGAACAGAAGAAAACGCTTTTTTACTGTGCAGGTTATCAAACCCTGGAACAGGTTACCCAGAAAAGTTGTGGAGTCTCCATCCTTGAAGATACTCCAAACCTAACTGGACACATCTCTGAGCAGCCGTCTCTAGCTGACCCTGCTTGAGCAGGCGGTTGAACTAGAGCATCTCCAGAGGCCCCCTCCAACCTGGGTGATTCTGTGAAACAGTTAGGGAGAAACGGGGCAGACATACCGCCTAACTTTTGGTATCCACAGTAGCTGCCTAGTTTCACTAAATTCCCTCCACGGGTAGCTGAGAGAAAAAAGGGCTCATCCAAAGGATCCTCTGGAGATGTGCTGGTGACTGCAGTCACCTCCCTCCCCTCCCTGACTCCAGGAGTGGAGGGAGATTCACCGGGCAAAGGCACCTAACTGAACAGGGCCAGCCCAACTCATCTCAGTATATTTTGTCTGCTTTTACACCTGCCCATTCACGTTCTCGTTTTCCCAGTAACCCTGCATGAGCTGAAGAGAGTAGTCAACCAACATTTCTGCAGCCTCATGAGGCCTGTGCATTTGATTTCCCTTGTACGGTGCATGTTTTTTTTGCTCTTCCCTGGCTCTTGGAAGCGGGAATGAGTCGTGTGGACTATGCCAGAAGCAAATGACAACACTCACTTTGCCAGCTCAGCTGTGCTGGCAGGCACTCATTAGGCTTGAAGGAAAGCTGTGCTTCATCCCCACCCCTCTGCCCACTCCCAGCCCACAAGCTCCCACAGGAGCGTGCTGACTCCTGGGGATTACATGTGAAATGCAGGCTTTGAGCAGGCAAGCGAGGTGGGTGTCTTCACAATCTTTGACACAATACAAATCTATAAACGGTACATTAAACACTGTATAGACTCCAACATACATATATATATAGGGGAAACAAAACCCCAAACAATTAAATACTGGGGAAAGCAGAGAACTTGTCTATAATCTACAACGACAGAATAATTTTCATGGGTTTTTTTGAGCAGGCTGTTTATCAAATTTCCAGCCGTGTGCTGATAATAACTGTGACTCCTGACAACTCCCAGCATTGTTCTCTCCTCCTCAGGCTACTCCTGACTGCCTTTTCTCTACTAATGTCAGCATGAACGATAAATAGAAGCAGGCTATCAAGCCACACAGATGCCTCATTCCTTCAAATACACTTACTGTTTCACATAAGAAGAAATCTAGAGCCATATCCTGTCTTTCATACACAAAAAACCCAACAATCTCATACCCAAAGCCCCATGGAAGTAAGTACCCAAGGAACAGTATGTGTGGAAAAAGAGGAATTTTCCCATCCAAGCCATGAACAAAGGCTACAGCTAAAACGAACTTGTCNAACAGCAGTGCATCAGTGGTGGATGACACCAAGTGGAATGGTGCAGCAGATACATCTGAGGGACAGGGTGCCATCCAGAAGGACCTGGACAAGCTTGAAGAGTGGGCTTATGTAAAACTCATGAAGTTCAACAAAGACAAGTGCAAGGTCCTGAACCTGGCTTGTGGCAACCCCCACCATCAATATAGTCTGGGGGATGAAGGGATTTAGGGCAGCCCTGCTGAGAAGGACTTGGTACTGGTGGATGAGAAGCTCAACATGTGCCGGCAATGTGCACTTGCAGCCCAGAGGGCCAACCATATCCTGGGCTGCACCAGGAGAAGCGTGGCCAGCAGGTCGAGGGAGGGGATTCTGCCACTCTGCTCTGCTCTGGTGAGACCTCACCTGAGTACTATGTCCAGCTCTAGAGCCCTCGGCACAGGAAAGATATGGGCCTATTGGAGCGGGGCCAGAGCAGGGCCACAAAAGTGATCCGAGGGCTGGAACACCTCTTCTATGAAAAAAGGCTGAGAGAGTTGGGGCTGTTTAGCCTCGAGAAGAGAAGGCTCTGGGGAGACCTTATTGCGGCTTTTCAATATATAAAGAGGGCTTACAAGAAAGATGGAGAAAGACTTTGAATACTTAAAGAGCACTTACAAAAAAGATAGAGACTTGTTACCAGGGGCTGTACTGACAGAATGAGCGGCAATGGTTTTAAACTGAAAGAGGGTAGATTTACATTGGATATAAGGAAGAAATTTTTTACCACGAGGGTGGTGAGACACTGGAACAGGTTGCCCAGAGAGGTGGTAGATGACCCATCACTGGAAGTATTCAAGGCCAGGCTGGATGGAGCTCTGAGAAACCTGATCTAGTGGGAGATGTCCCTGCTCCTTGCAGGCAGGCTGGACTAGATGACCTTTAAAGGTCCCTTCCAATCCAAACCATTCTATGATTCTGTGCTTCCTTGGCAACTTGTGAAGCACCTCCTTACATCAGTTGTCAACACAATTTTTAAGCCAGCTTGCATGAAACAGGAATGACCCTGAGCCCTGTCCTGTGCCTTGCATAGCAGAACCACATTGGACAGAGAAAGTCCTTTTTTCCCCCAAAACGTGCAAAAGATGAAGATATTTTAGAGGTGAAGGTTCTGGTACTGTTGTATGATACCATACAGATCTTTTAATATGCCGATACCAAGTAAGTACTACACTACTATTAAACCTTTTGAAAAAGGGGTCAGTCAGCTTAGAACGAACTAGTGGTGACAGCAGTTGTCCTTCTTTCACTGTCTCTCCTGTAAGCCAGCCAACTGGATTTTCTTCAGTGACCAAGAGCCTTGACTTCATGATGGACACTGCATCGTGCCATGGCATCTGTAGCTCTCCAAAACCCCCATGGGTGAAAGACTCTCTCACTCGGCCCAGTCACATCCTCCTACTCCTCTCTCCAAACCCATGGAGCCAAACACGCAGCAGCTCCATGCCTGCACTTTGTCGGCAAGCAGGAAGGGCTGCGACAACTTGTAGGAGTGGAAGATGAAAGCAATCCACCTCTAGGTGCTCACGGTCAGGACAGAAAAGCCACGGAAAGAGCACCACCCCAGACCAGGCAGAGCCACCAGGGCAGAGACTACCAGACATGGGGAAAGCCAGAGGGAGCCAGACAATAATTTGGGGAGAAATTTATTATAGGTATAGGCAAAGGTACTTTCATGATACTGGTATACCACCCATCAGTGACCTCAGGAACATGTTGTTCTCCCCACTGCAGAAGCAAAATCCACCCTGAACTACGAGCTTTCTCCTTCACACAAAACTTTGGGTTCTATGCTGAAATTGCAACCAAACTTCTGCTTCCCATCCCAAAATGACGGGAAGTTCATCAGTGAAAAATTGGCAGAATTTCTGTGTTTGTGTAACACCTTACTGAAGTTAGAAGCAGTCATAATTTACTGCTGATAATATAAACCTCAAACTAAGGGTGAAACAAACAGGGTAGGTTCTGATTTATACTACACTACAGTAAAAACTGGAATAAATCCAGTGATTTTGGATTACTTTACTGGCTTTACCGAAGATCAGATTCAGGCCTGCAATCTCTCTGTGTAAAAGAAATGGGGAAAAATAGAGAGTAATGACATTAAGGAATGCAATTATCTAACTGAATTGAATAATAAATGGAGAGAAGAGGTTTAAGCAAAAGAAGAGAGATATATTTTTAAATGTTATTTGAAATGAGATGGATATTCAATTAGATTCAAGCAATAAAAAAACCATTTGAAAGGGTAAAAGCTGTGCAGGAGGATGCTCTAACATAACGATGACTGGTATGTAGGGCTTTTTTTCCCTAGGTTAATTTATTTCATTAAAAGTGTGGATTTTATTTCTGTTGAGTCTGGAATAAAACAAAAGGGAGTTCTCTACATCTTCAATATGGAAATCAAGGGCAATACCAGACTCACCAGTAGCTCCACTGTTGATGCCCCTCTGTGGGTCACAGTAGGGCTCTATTCAAAGCCCAATGCCAAAGCCAGCTGCTTGGGTATAAACTAACCTGCAGACACATGGTCTGCAGTACGTTGCACGGTCTTATTATTTCTGTGCCCTCTTCTCATTTGGATTGGGAAACTGCTTACAGCATGCCATCGCTGGATTTCCTTTGAAAGTGGACATAGGAGGAGGTACGTAGCATAAAGCAGAGACTTATCTGGATTGTTCAACAAGACCCAAGTGCTCAGAAGTTTCCAGGCTCTATCACTCGGCTTTAGACTTGGAGAGATAGGGACAAAATCCCTTTTGCTTGCTCTTTCTCTCAGTCTCTTTTTAGACAACAAGGAGGACAGTGCCCGTATTTCTACAGAAAGCTTAGGCTCTGGATGATCAGTGGTCCTTAAGAAAATTTTGATCTCTTACTTAATTCCATTATTTGGCTTTGTTGCATGACACAACTCAAATTTGTTTGGTTTTTTTTCATGTCCCCTCTTCTCCAACATTTCGACAGAATTTGATGATTTATATGTTCTAGAGAATTTAGTGATTAATTACTGAAGAGAACAATATGCTTGTTAATGCTGAGTGTCAGACAAACACGTAAGTACATCTGTTGCCATAGTTTCATTTTGCTATTGGTCTAGCTTCTATCAACTGTGGTGATCAGTAAGTAACAAGGAGGTGTGAGTTGAAGAAGAAGCATCATTTTTCAGCAGTGAAATGAGTATTTTCTTCACGGTCTATTCTCTTAAATTTTGTCTTCATCAATAAGAATCTTAAAATGCATGCAGAACGTTTACTGTACCTTTTTGTAATAATTCATATGCTGAATACCATTCTAATCACCTTGGTGATGGTTAGTCTGATTATCCAGAATGCTCCAACATTAGCCTTGATTGCTGTGACAAGTTTGTTACATGCTTGCACCACGTGTAACAGTTTTTGATTGCTTTCTCTGAGGTTTTATTCTACATATGATTTCCAACAGACTTTCCCTCAGGAGATGCCCTGATATGTTAACAGAGAAATCTTTAACCTCTGGGTATCACTAGTTCACTTTCCAAGCCTTGCATTTCAAAAGATTTGATTATACAACTTTTAGCTATTTCAGAGATCTATCCACTCTTCAGTATTCCACCTCATCTGGGATAGTCACTGCAAACATCTCTTTTTTTGGGGGAGGGGAAGATTGACAAGGCATGCCTGACCCCTATAGTCTCCCTGAGTAGGTTTCAGTCATCTTCTTCAACCACAGGACAACTTTTATGTAGACTGTAAACTTCCAACTAGATTGGTTATGCCAAACTAGACCAACGTTTCCTCTGCCTGAGATACAGAATCTTTGCAATCTGTAGAGACTAGTGGGACTAATAACTAGCAGAGACTAATTAAAATGCACTTTCCTTTGAGATAAACGCTATTGATGGTTCAGGCCTGGGGATAAGGGTTTTTAGACTTTAGCCATTGCCTTGAACACTTTTACATAAATCATCATCTTTTTTCTTGGTTATTTTTCATTTTTAAATAGATACTGAATTTTTCTGTTGTAATTGCCTATAGAAATACATGCTTTCTCTCCAATTGTAGCAGGTCTTCTTATTCGCTATCAGTTTGCTTTATTAGTATGAAACACCACTGTACTCTTACGTTTGATATGTGCAAAGCCAAACTCTCTAAGTTGGTATGCTTACCAAGAGGTACTTCTGGTGCTCTTCTTCCAGCCTCATTTTAATTTGAGTTTGAATCCATCACATGCTTTTTTTGGTCTGCATCTCTGACTCATAAGTCATTGGGCTCTACTTCATGGTACAAGTTTCACTCTTCATTTATATCCATATTCCTCATCACAGCTCTTAAACAATACTGCTCTACTTTTCTGCAAAGGTGGATTAATTGCATCAAACATTAGCTGTTTAAAAAGTCAGTCATCTTTGGTCCCTCTCCAGTCAATGGAGATGGCCAGAAATTTCAGTGATTCACGCCATGCAGAGAGAGATGTCTGAAAGAGGCAGGACGAATATATGAACACTTATTTTAAGACTGGATGAATCACCTTCTACAAGTGTCTCTTTCTTTCTGCTGCTTGTAGAGGCAGCCTTGTAAACTTGCGTAGACCTGAAACTTGATTTCTAAATGTGTAAAGTGAAGTAAGAAAAATGCTACCTCGCTCATCGACAGTGGATAACCTAGAATCAAAATGCCATTCCTAATCTCACTAGGAAGCACATACATTTGCTTTACAACATAAGGTTGATTGTTGCTCCTATGTATCAGAACCTGTATTCAGGTGTGATTGATGCCATTGTAAGTACAACACTCTACCAAATGCAGGCAGTCTTTCCTGAACTGCTACTTACTTCCATTGAAATAGTGGAAAAATTAACTCTTTTCTACCTTTTTCCAGCCCCCACAAAACCAAAATAGTTTTAAGTAGCTGTAACTGTAGAGATCGGGCTGCTCACATACTTTGTTTCATCATGTCCTTGTCATTCCCTTTTTTTCCTCAGTATAGTTCTTAGCCAAGTAAAGCCTTGGCCTTGAAGAGTAAGAAAATCATTTATTATTAAATACAGTATTCTTTATTAGAAACTTCCCTCTGACTATCTAAATGCTATATTACAGTTTGGTCTTCTCCAACCCATTTCTAATACCCAGATCTCTCTTTATCCACCACAGCCTTCCTAGCAGCCGTGTCCAGCAGCGCAGGACACTGTCTCATAGGTCTGGATTCACAGGGAGAGCCGGGTATGGTGAGCACTGTATGGTCCTCCTCCAGTCTCTGCTGGGAGTAATGGCAGCAAGACTAGTGCCGAGATTGTTTCCCCTCTGTTCCCACCTCACAAAGCAGCCATAGGGTCTGGTTTTTGTCTTGTTCATGCTTTTGTGTCCTGTGATGACAACTATGACCGACAAAGGATGGAGTAAAACTCTGAGTAGGGATATCAGCAAATGGTCTCTAAACAGTGTTGTGATAATTGAAATAAATATAAGCTAACACATAAATCTTTTGCTTCCATTTAATTTCTACATGAAAAAGGAATGCTTCAGACACTGGAGTTAGCTCGCTTTTGAACACACATTTATGATGGCTGTGAATGAGCTGATTTCAGCTGATGATTTTGACCTATGTGCTAAACAATTACATTACTAAAAACCACATGACTGTATTACGACAGATATTAACAGAAGTGGTTAGCAGGAAAGCAGATTACAGCTTTTTATTTTACTAAAAACCTTTCAAAGTCAAAACAAAGTGTTTACATCATTGTGGCTAGTGATCCATTGGTGCAACGCCCGCCCCAAATTCATTACAAACAAATCGTCAGAACTATCCCTTGTGACTGCTCAGATGGAGCACGATTAAATGCAGCGCAAATACATTATTGCGCAGATGAATCATAATTCTGCAGAATGAAATCAATGGCTTTACACTTTTGAGCTGGACATTGAGGGGCGGTCAAAAAAGTTACTCATACAAACAAGTGAGCAAATGAATCACGTAAACAGCTCGAAGAGGAAAAACATCCTTAAAATTTGACTGGCAGTAACACTGATTATCAAAGAAACACAGAAGAAAACCTGAAAATGTTTTCTTAAGGCAGAATTTTCATACAGAAATTTCCTTATCACACTACTATGAAATGTAAAGTTTTCCATCACTTCTGATTTTTATGATTTGGTATAAATGTAATAATTTTACTTGGAGTGGTTTGATGGCTCATTTGAAGTAACATTTTAGTTCCTTCAGTCTAGTTCTAAGCAGGCACGCTGGTAACCATCTCACCACAACGAGAGGACAAGATGCCTTAGCGAGTATCGGTGGGAATGACTTAAGCCATTCGGGTCAACTCAACTGCCCAGATACAGGGTGTCCTAGTTGGTCCCAGTGTTAGTATCTGCTAGCTCCACGTGGATGTCTCAGACACCTGAGGGCCTTTCAGATCACACTAGACACCTCTGCTTAAGCAGATGAATCAGTTTAACGAGATCTTGCCCACCAAATTTAGACAGCTAACTCAAGCCTAATGAACCAGCTGAGGGCGAAAGCACCCCATTTTGCCAACAGACAAACGCCATCACAGAGAAACACCGCTCACCTAAATTAACTCATCAAGCTTACATCTGTAGGGTCTCCCTCTTGAGTCCACGAAAAATGGCTGCCTTTCCCTTACTCCCCACTTGTGCTAGGAAGATGGCTTTGTTGTGCACCTGAAGGTTAGGTGGGAAATAAGGTGTTTCTGATCTAGCTTAACACACCGATGTCAGTGTGCTATGCTGTGTTAACCAGCAAGCTGTCAGCCTTCCCATGCATTCATGCTAGCACACACACAACCAGCAAAGAGTGCATGTAGAATTCCCTTTGCTATTTTATAAAATAATGTACAAAAGGTTCAAATCATAGTTGATGTCCGAGTAATCTGTTGGCCTTGACTAGTATCCTTGATGGACACTGGAGCAAATAGGTCAAGGCTGGAAAAGTGTGAAACTGAACTGGTCCCACCAGGACTGAATTTAGAAGTATTCATTGTTTGTGCTTCCTCCTTCAGGAGTTTCACTTTCCAGAGCTGCCAATCCAATTTCTGTCATAAAGCACACAATTAATTAAGAATGTAAAAATGGCTTTAATGCAGATTAAGAACATGAGTTCTTCAGTACAGAGTATTTCTGTTACTTGGGTAAACACAGCATCAAAAAGCAATAATGCACAGAACCATTACCTAGTATTTCCTCATTAATTAGCACATGCTAGTAATACTGCTATTTGAAATCACACTGTCAGACAATACATATGAGTCTCACCAACTCTTCTTCCTGGAAAAATGTAAGTATTTTTAAAGATTACAGAGCTCCTAGCAAGGTTATATCACTGAGGGAAAAAAAGAATGCACTCCGACATTAACATTGATAGAAACTGCAAAATGAGCAATAAGGACAAAGCAAAAAGAAAGTTGGCTGTCTCTGAGGAGACTCTGTGTCCCCAGTACAGGAACCTCATTGCTATTTCATGACCTTACTGGCAAGCCTCTATGCCTTGTGTATGTCCTTCATAACAAAAAATTAATTATAAACAGAAAACAGAAAATCTTGGATAGCAATAATTGAAAGCTGTTACATATTTCTTCAAGTTTTGACTTCATTTAAACAGTACAACAGTTCTGAGAGACAGCATGGTAAAACATATAACTTTTGATAAGTACCAAATATGAATCACAGCATAGGGTCTTTCTGTTAAAAGATAAGCCAGAGGGAGGCAGGAAGCGAGAGAAAGCCTCTCATGCTAAAGGACTGCACAATTTTATCTTTTCATGTATTAAAAATAATAGGAACAATTTCTTCCAACTGTTTTTCAATGAGAGCTCTACTGGAATAAATTTTTATAGCAACTGGTTATTGTGGCTGTGCTAATAAAACTCATATACTTGCTCAGCTGAATCTGTGTGTGTGCACACGCTTTCTTTTGATGAGATAATAAAAGATAGACAAAAAATGAGAGAGAGTCTAAACTCCCGTAGTATTTACCATGGCCAAGAACAGTAAAATCTATACTGAAAAAAGAGGAGAAAGCACAGACCTATACAACACATCACATATATGTAGTACCACCGCACCCATGAGAACTTCAGTGCCCCAACCTGCAAAGGACAATCTATTGTTTTTTTGGTTTTTTTTTCCCACTTTGAAGAGATGCTTGCTTTTCACGTTACTTTCTAAAATGATGTTTTTCTAGGACACACAGTTCAGGAGTTATCTTTTGGCGATGACAGGAAAAGCTAAGCAAAAAAAAATGCTATCAACATTTTTGATTTGGACATCAGTGCCTGTAGAATTCCTTCAGCAAAGCACATGGAAAGCTGTTACAAAGGAACAGCTCTGGAACGGGGCATAGCAATACAACCACGAAAACAGAAAAAGGAATGGTGATTCAGATAAAAAAATGAAAGAAAACAAATGAAAGCTATATAAAAATTTAAGCAATGAAATTATGAAATTATGAATTTCATCAAAAATACTGGCTGAATTCCTTATCATCCACCAGGATAAAGCAATTGATAGAGGTTGTTAAGTACAGACAAGCTGACTCAGAAATCTTCTCAAAGGTCTCAAAATTGCCAATTTAAAATACCAGCATGCAGTTTCATGAAATGGTCTAGGAAAATAAAATTTTGTTCTGATTCACTGCCTACTTCTGGCAGATAAAGACCCCCTGGTAAAACTACTTTAGAAAACCTAGCAAGAAAAAGACATTATTATAGGCTATGAATCCTGGAAAGCTGACATATAACTCTAATTCTCAAGGGGCAGGGCAAGACATTTTTTTCCTAACTTGGGGCTGGCTGTCACTGAATTGTCCATGGGAATAGTTGAGGCCCATGGACGTGGACTACAAAGGTGCTGGACAGAAAAGAAAAATAACTGTAAAAAGACAGTCCCATTTTAAAGCAGAGTTGCACTTGCTGAGACAACCTGGCTGAAGTCAATCATGGAGTATCTCTTCAAGTCAAGGGGGAACTGCTGGAGGTAACAGGCGAGGATGAACAGCGTGGACAGCATTCACATGGCTGTGCCTCACAGATGACAGGAGACAGAAGTGGGTGAAATATTTTTAATCCCAACCATGATACTAAACAGCTGCAACTGCATTGACAGCCACCCTGGACTATTTAAGTCTGTAGAATTTGGAAAGCTAGAAATATCAAACACTGCCTTCCTTGGCATTACCTCATGATTATTTCACTCATAGCTGGAGAATGTGGAGGTGAAAAGGTTTATGATAAAAAAAAAACGGTTATTTCTCTCTGTAATGATTTCAGAGGCTGGGAGTGACTTTGAGAATTATATCATTTCTTTCATATTTCTTACACTTCTGCAATAAGGTACACAAATTAAATTGCTGCTAAGAAAGAACAAAAATAGCTTGGATGACAAATAGAAAAATATCCTTTCTTTATAATCAATGGCATTTCACCATTTAAATTGCACCCACCCCTTTTTTAACTGCAAAAATCCCCCACAACCTTAGCATAGGAATATAACATCTGTATTGAAATCACCTGGCTTTAAGGATCTCAAATTTTCGTGTCTACACCAAGATAGTCATTTAGGCCAATGGAGACACAGTCAACTCCAGATAGCGACTCAGCAAGTTGATCTAAGACATTTCTCCTAGGATGGGATGAGTCATGCTTTGGAGGTGCTGTACTCTCTCCATTGACTCTCCAGACTATCATGTCTAATAATCACTGATTAAATTAGCTTTCCTGAATCTGTCTGATCCCTTTTTGACCATATTTATATCTTGCTCTCCACAACATCCTGTGGAAATCAGTTTCGTAATTTAATTTAACGTTATACAATAATTTCATTGGTGACCCTATTTCTCTTGCTGTGAGAAACATTGTGTATTTCTTATTCACCTGCTCCTCATCAGTCATGAAACAGCCAGACTCTGCCTAGCCTATGCTCCATGTTCCTAACTAACTTTACTTTCTTTTTCAAGACTTTTTTACAATTTTACTAACTCTTTATCATACAAGTGACTATAATTACTGATAGGATGCTGCATGTGCTTATAGAGCAGAACATTTTTCTGCGTCTGTCCTAGTATTTCCTAGCCATTTTAACTGCTATTTGTCATGAACTGGTATTTGCAGAAATCTATCCTCAGTAATGCCCAGTTCCTCTCCTGATTTCTATTGTTTAATCCATAGTCATCAATATATTCTGTCCCAAGGACATTACCTTCCTCTCACTGCCAACAAAGTCACCTGCCGTTTTATCTTCCCAATATTCCGTATTACATAATCATGCTGCAGCACTTTGTAATCAGATTTAACTCTGACTATTATGGGCAATCTCAAATCATATGCAAACTTTCTCCTTTCACTAGTCAACTCCACAAGTCATTTACGAATGTATTTTGTTTTTTTTTCCCCACTCTTCATAAATTGTAAAAATGTGTGATAACCGTTTTCATGCCTACTAGTTTTTATTGCATTATGCATATATAGAAAATTCAAAGCTAGACAGAAGATGGCTTAAACACATTGCTGTCATTAAAGGCTAAAAACTTGGTAAAATGTTTCATAGATTCATGTATTTTAACAACCTGGAAAGAAGGATTGTGATCGTTTAGGATGGAAATAGAATTTCACACACAAATTCATGCAATCTTTGTCATTAAACAAGAGTACAGTTTTTAGATAGGCACCTGGTCTTGATCTAAAGCTTTAAAACAACAGATAATCTACCAGATCTATAGTTGGATCAGGTCGTGCTTATGCTAAATGCTGCACTCGTACGGCTGTTAACTCTTTCTGGTGTGACAATACAGGGGAAAAATTTAAGGAAATTAAGGATACAGCTTAGGAATAAGGTAAACAGTGGAATAAAATAATAACAAAAAAGCCCCAAACCCCAAAACCCACCAGCAAGAAACAGAGTAATCAAAAGCTACTGTGGCACTTGCCAGAAGCCTGGAATAGCTAGTAAACCAGATCAGAGGACGCAATATAAAAACTGTCGGCTGCCAGCAGGCAAATAATTTTTTGAGCTGGTTATAGTTGTAGCACTTCTTTTTTCTTCTTTCTCTTTTTTTTTTCCTAAATTACTCCAAAAAGACTCAGTATCAAGAGAAACTGTTACAGAATTCCCTCTGGAACTGAACAAGACTCCAAATGATGGACTTTTAGTAGCGATATTTTTCAATCTCCAAGACAAAGGGGAACACAGAACAAATGATTTTCAGGAAATCTGCCTGCTTTTTCACGGTGGAAAAAATCCCTTCATCTTTCCTGACCAGAGCAGCCCCGTTACGAAGGCCAAGCAAAAGGGGAGGGGAGCAAGCGTATGTGAAGAAACAGATTCAGGAAAAAGGATCAAAAATCTCTTTTCTCACTTGTAAAAAACTGTATTATATTCTGTGGGAAAACGTGTGTATCTTGGAAAGAAAAAATGTAGACTTCAAGGCAAGTGGTATGAGAAGCCAAGTTTACAAAGACATGTAAGCAGTTCTGTGGGTCTGGACTACTGGCTAATGCAGAGACTGTTACCTAACTGCCTTGCTTCGTTTCTATTCAAGTAAGTCAAGGTGACGTTCAGTATAGATGTACCAACCGTCTCTCCAGCAGCTTGAGTGCTCTTACAAAATCTCACCAAGTACCTAAACGGCTATGTAAATCTCATCTGAAATATTCAGTTGCTGCATTCCCTGCTCAAAATGCAACTTAATCTGTGTCACCTCTACCTTCTAAGAATATGACACCAGCATACAAAGCAGGCCAGGCACCGAACTTCATAATGCTAGCCTGTGCATTCATGCCTTGTTTTATGTGGTACCACTTCTTAGCATTTTGAAGGTCCCAAATTCTCACACACTGCCACTGTGAAACATTCAGGTTGGCATTTGATTCTTCATAAAAATAGCCAGGCACATGAGTAATCGTATGTCACATTAATGTTCATCCTAGGAAGCTGAGAGTGCCAAGCTGTGAGTGCACATTAACAGAGTGGGGTACAGAATGTGCCTGAACAGCTCAGTGAAATTACTGTCTATAATGTTCCTCAGAAACACCGGCACATATATAGATGTACACATGCAATAAATATAGGCTAAGCTGGTTTTATTATGCAGATGTGCTTAGCATTAAGAGTGTCTACACGGTATTACCATGGCTCTGCTGTCAGACGGTTAGGTAACAGTAAATTGATTGTGAATCTCAGCCCCAAGTTGTCCCTCTTCTTCCTCTTAATCCAATCTTTTCCCTGTACCTTTGGCTTGTCCCCCTCCCTGGCAGTGCGCTTGCCAAGCCATTCCCAGCAAATCTGTATCAGCTCGTCCTGACTCTTTCTTCCACTTTCCTTCCCTCTCTTCTTCCTACCTGGCTCTTATTCTGTACCCAATGCCAGTTCTCATCACCCCTGGTGTTTTATCTGCAGTTTTCCTTTTTTTGGCTTTTCACCAGCAAAAGCACTGAGAGCAGCTATGTTCATAGCATGCAAGGTATATGCATAAGGAAAAAAAAAAAAGAGATAGGCTTGCTTAAGCCACAGAGAAATTAATCTGGGGAACATCTTACTGACATTTAAACAATCTTGGCATCTTCAGGCACAAAGATAACACAGCCACTCCCAAAGAGCAGAGAGGGATGGATGCCCAGGCTGCCAGCAGGGCTGTCAGCATCTCACAGAGAGGAAACCGCCAAACGGGAAGGACCAGGGGCAGGCCTCAGCATGTTTAAACGATGCTGCACACTACACAATATTTGAGAGCTTTTCATGTTAAAAAATAGGTTATAAAGCTAAGTGAATTAGGCAGCTTATAATTATGTTGTGTAAAGCTTAAACAACCCAAGGCAGCCATCTGAGAAACACTGTGATTTACAGGCATGAGATGCAGATGCAGGGAAGAAGGAAAGACTGATATAAGTGTCTCCCTCACATGTGGGTAAACATGCAGGGTTTTACACCTATGTGTACTCCTCCGACTACCCGAAATCCCATTAGCCATAACGGCCAGTGAGACATGCAGCACAACGTTTTCAGATCCTAAAGGGTCTTGGTGAATCTAATTCCCTAAAAAATGGGATAGGAGGAAGAAGTGTGACAGTTGATATCCCTAAGAGAGATTAATTTTTGTATCCTCAAGGAGAGAAAGAAAATTCAAACTACTGGGGAGAGAGGTTGTTACTTATATTTTCTACATGTTATTCTATATCCCTTCTTATCTCCTCAACCCTAACGAAGCACCATTGAGTGAACCTATTTGTGTGTCACTTGTAGCAGACACCACTGTCCACCCATCTTATCGCCTAGGTTTCTAGGTGCAGGCTTGAACTGGTTTAGTTTGTTCATTTTTTCCCAGAACAAATGCAGAAATGAACCTGACTCTTGCTGCTGCCAGTCTGCCCCTGATAAAAGGATAAAATGGAAATGGAAAAGGCATTGGAGTCAGAGATGTCACTTGTATTTGTACTTTCTCTCTTCAAAACTAGCTACACTTCTCAAAAAAACCCTTTTCAGAACATCTAGGAAAAAGCTTTTTTTATTAAGAGGAACAATCAATTTGCTCCTCTGCTTTATTTGCCATGCAGATCTGTTGCCAAAAAAAAGCCCAAAACAAGCAGAAAAAAACACAAACCTTAAATCTGACAGCCATGGGAAAGCCCTGAGGAGCTGCGATCCCCCAAACCACCAAACAATTACCGTCTTGAAATTCCCATCAAATTAGCGCCTGCCACCAAATAAAGCTACTTGACAGTCAGTTTATTCATTGCTGATGTCATACTTTCACCCTATTCCAGTATGGGTGCTCCAAACATTTTTAGATACCTTATTTTTCTCTTAACTTGAAAGGAACTAGGTTGATTTACGACTCCGAGAACTTGGCCAGAATCCAGGACATCAAACTGCCAGTTTGTAACTTTATCTGTTCCCTCAAGAAACTGAATGAAAATGTGTTTTTATTATTAATGATGACAGTAAGTAACAAAAATCAGTCACAATTTTTAAAACTTTCATATGACCAGGGACAACAGAAAGCTGAGCAACTGTACTATTACTGTCAAACTATTTGAAATTATTGCAAAGAAAACCAAGAGCAGACACTTCTCTAGCACAGCATCCACAACTCATGCACAAAACAATAACAGGAAAGCTATTATACAGTCAGTAGCAGAGAGCTTGATTAATCCAGATTATTTCTACCTGGGTGGTAGCCATTAGAAGTGGAATATCCAATCTAAACTAGTCATCAAGGCTCCAATGTGCAATGGTGAGAAACAGGCACCCAATTTATCCCATGCTAAAAGTGTATATACAAGATAAGTGGGATTAATTGCTTTCTGGAGATGCCTACTCTTGTCTGACTAACGAGACAGCCCACACAATTAGTTTAGACTAAACTTTTAACTTCTAGACAGCTAGAATGCCATGAAAACAAAATTCCAGCCCTTAAGGTCAGACTGAGCCGATTCTCCCAGTTTGGGGACAACTGCAGAGCCAACAGCCAAAATGTGCTTCAATCCTCATGACTCTAGGCACTAGGTACTAGCAATCTAGGCACTGTCTGACTGGTGAAGTCCAGTGAGGAGGCAGTGGATCTTGGCTGAACTTGTGGGATAAAATACCAGCTCAACGTTACAGCAGCCCCTTCACAGACTCCTCCCAAGAAATTGTCTTTCTGCCAGTACAGCCAGTTACCAACCTGTTTCAAGCAGCTCTTTTTTGGGGTCCAGATTTACAAATAAAAACCATACAGCTTTATGTTCTCTGATTTCTCTGGCCCTTGTATGGCCATTGTCATACATTCATTCAGTCAACAAGCTTCTCATGGATGAAAAATGGGGACTATGTTAATTATTTTCAAAAGTATTTTTAATAGTTTTGACATGTTAGTACCATTGACTTGCTGACATTTCCAAGGGAAATGGCTTGGTACCAACTGCCTCCAGTCCTTGGAAATTCATATATAGCAAAGAACACAAGTATTTCTACAGTATTATATTTCTATAATTCTACAATCTCACTTTTTATGAATATATCAGTAAAAGGTAACTTTAGAAAACAGCATCTATCTATCTATCTGGTGTTGCGTAAAGAATTAGTTGTAACATCCCCACTGCATCTACAATGCTTACTTTCAAGCACTCAGGAAGATATCCTCTAAGTCCTACTTCTCCAAACAGCACAGGTCATTTTGACTTTTTAAGAGGACTAAGTTACTAGGCATCTAAGCACAGTGTAAATTAATTAAACGGGTTGAAGCAAATCCATTCACATCCAATGGCCCCAGGTCAGACACCGTATAACTCTTTACTTCCAGGTCTCATCATATGTTTCTCTAGATTCTTGATTTTCTTAAAGAATTGTCCTCTGAATATAGAAATGACATGCAATCGTTGTTAATCTCAACCTTACTTAAGCTTCTTTGATTTGCTTTCATCCATGACATATACTCACTTTGTCCTTGCTTTTGCTCTCTAAAGCAGTTTATAAAACTTGAAAAAAGGACTGCTTTGTATCATATGGAAAATAACTGTGCTGTAAGGAACAATACCAAGGCTGAAAAGCCTAAAATTAGACCTGCAAGCTTTGCTTTCATTGGCAGCGATGTGTGCGCATTCATATTGTCCCAATCCTACATTCTACCTCTTCTATTCTTGCAAAACACAATACTTTCTGGAAAACACTGAAGTTTAAAATTAGCAAACCTCTCTGGTTCAAGGGTATACTGACCTTGGTGATCAGATATTTTGATCACATTCACCTTTAGGCTTTAATAGTGAATTACAAGATCAGCTTATTTTCAAAAGTAGTAGCAAAGAAAAAGCATTTGCAGAACAAAAAGCTGAAAATCTCTGAAATGGTGCCTAGAATAATCCTGTAATTTCCAGGTTGCCTTTTTTTTCCCTGTCCTAAGCAAACTCAAACACAAACCTAACAGCTGTATTTTTCTACCCAGAAAGCAAGCCAGTGAGGAGGTACACACTATATAAAGTGGCCGATGCTGGGCAACACGAGACTAACACGGATAATTTAGTCATAACAGGTTAGCATCTACGACATAACCATTCTCTTCTCGGCGACATCCATTCAGTTCCCACTGTAGTGAACAGGGGAAATATATAAGAGCAAAATGTATCCAAAAGGTCAAACTTCACTCATTTTCAAATGAAAAAAGCCACAGAGAGACTAAAGTGAAACAGATGTTAGCTACTGCCTTAAAGACAATACAAGCTGTTGCTAGCATAGTGTTTATTTTGAGTGTCTCCTCATGGAATTTTAGGATAAAATATGAGATTGGCAGTCAGCCTGAAGGGGGTATAGTCAGAGCAGTCCAATTTCAACAGACTATCAAGATGAACTGTTGAGAGTTATTTTACAGGTTTATGGCTATAGCTCACTCTGAAGTGCAGTGTTATTAATATTGGTAGAACACTATGATATAAATAGCAAAACTACATCCACCACCTAGATATCTGTGGTATGCTATGACAGAGCACTTTTTAGTTAACTAAATACCATTAAATGCACCACATTAAATGCTATACCTGAGTTACGGTATTAGATTGATAACAATCAAAAATTGCTGACGTGGATCTCTAATGTAGCACTAGTGTTAACAGCCTTAGTCACAAAACCAGGGTGTGATTTTCTGTCAGAACACAGAATTTAATTCTAGCACTGTTACAATGAACAAGGACCCAAGTAGCTTCTTGGAGGACCAGGGGGAAGTCTAGACAAAGCTGATCCTGAATTGCATTCAGTGTTTCCCACTGGAAAATCTGTGGCCATAAAAAGTAATGTTTTCAAAGTTAGACAAAGAGCAGCCAGAGAATACTGTTTATTTCATCACACTGGCTTTGTCAGTATTTCCTAACGTTTCCTACACCCTGGAAACTGCGTAGGCTGTCCTTCAAGCTTCACTTAGCCAAGCAGCAAGCTCCACGGGTCACACGGTCGCATTTCAGACAACATCAAGCTTTTGGAAAAAGAATTGAGGCTGGTTGCATCACTGAGACAAAATGGAGATGTTAACCACCAACTGCCTCATGAGCGGGCTGTCACAGCATGGAAACCCTGAGAAAGGTAAATACACCTTTCTCAGGACCAGGAAGCTTTGTCCTAGTTCCAACTTCAGGATGAGGTAATTTCTCCCTGAGACAGCCCTTCTTTTGTGCCTGATTAAACCAGGTAATTACCTGCTGGATTTTGCGGGTAGGAACACGATGTGCAGCAAGTCCATTTATGGAGCTGTGGTTTCAGTCTCGGGCTTAGCTTTCTATTCTTCCACATAGACAGTCGCTTTTACCGCCTTGATAACTGCAATCTTTCAAGTTCATGCAATTCTTCCAAACTCTTCTAATGATTCAATCACAACGGACATGCCTATACCTGAGTACCAGTTCAGACTAAAATCAGTAGTGGATATGAACTACAAAAGGTACTCCTGAGAAATTCAAGATAATAACACTCTCATCCCTTTCTTATTCTTCAGAAAAGCATCTTATTAACATAGTTATGTTTCCAGAGAATAACAATTCTCTACAGTAAAAGTATCTATACATAGAACTATTTCAGAATAGCTTTTCCCAAAGAACATCAGGAACTGGAGAGCTCCCCTTTCCTATTCACCTCGCTCCTTAAACATGATCCCTCATTTTACATCAAAGATATAAGATCCATGGACCTAGACACCTACAGAAATCTTTTTTATATTATTTATTATTGATTGTAATGGCTAAACAATAGTAGAATTGATTCTACTATGGAATTTTATCAGAAGTGCATGGGAAGGACAATAACAGCATAAAAATAATCAAAACTTTTAAACAATCTGCAGTGAACTGTAGAATCTTTTAAAAAATATTTAAATTAAATTAAAATGAAATCTATTTTAAAAGGTTCCCCACAGATCCACAGATCCCACACATGCTAAGCGCACTGATGCTGAATACTTTACAAACAATATACTCCATACTATACTGTATAGAGGTACTGTGTAGAGGTAGAAGGTAGCTTTGCAAATTTCCTCATGAATACTGTAGAGAAAAATGGAAAATTTAGGCTTTTCTGGAGCCAACTGACAGAGCGGAGGTAATGGCACAATATCCTTAGTCTATGTGTGAAACAGCTGAGTAAGAAACTCTTTTCTCAAAGCTTCACAGAGACCTTGGGGAAATGGGAGGTTAAACTTCCGACCTGGGCTTAACTGACGCGGGATGTTTACTTCTTAGGAAAACCAGGTTATCATTCAAGCTGTCCCTGGTGTCTTCAGGTCTTTGTTCACTTCGAGTGTCTCCGTGGTAGGTGCCAGCTGTGGTTAAACCGGTGGGTGCCAAGGCGAGCTGTGTACGGAGGGCCGGGGTGCCCCTGCTCCAGGCACGTCCCCGGGCCGGCTCTCCCCAGCCCGCCCGCAGCAGAGGCTTTGTGCCAGCAGGCTGTGCCCACACCAGACGCAGAAGCAGGACCCCAGCAGCATCCTCTGTGCTTTACTCCACACCATCCATTCCCCAACCAAGGAAGCATTTATTTCACTCCAAAGCAGTCTAGACATTAGCTAATACATATACAATGCAGATGCACAGGACATTATTACCCGACACAAAACAAGAAGAAACCATCTGATAAACTTGAGAGAAAAAATTTGGACAGGTTAAGTAAGCTTCATGCCAGTGCATATATTCCTATCATAATCTCCTTTTTGAACAGCCACTTCATCTGCTCACCACAGAAAAGGCTTCTTGCTGCTTCCCATCAGCCGTATTCTGCCTTTCCACTGCTTGAGGCCTGCTTTTATTTTGGCTGAGTGGAAGGAAGCTTTGGAGAAATCCTTGCAGGAATGGCAGAGCGCAGGGAGCTGCCCTGTCTCCTAAGTGACACACGCTGCCCAGGAGGAGAGGCAGGGCGAGCACTGCTTCCTCCCTGCTTGTTCATCTGTCCCCCTGGGAAAAAGCAAAACTGCAGTGACACATTAGGGTATGTGCTGTCAAAAGTGCCTCAGGAAGAAAAATGAGCAAAGTGACTGAGCCCCTTCAGCTAGTCACGGGATATAGGGCTGTGCCAGCCTAACCAAAGTCCCGCTACAGCTAAACCATACCTTTAAATTTTTCATTTAGAGTGATAAAAAGTGCCATTGAACGGTCTGAAGCTACAGGAACAGACTAAAACTGGCAAGCTCTTCTGCTGAAAAACAAGCAGACTGTGGAGTTCTACTTTGAAAATACACACCTAAGTTGAAAAGTTTGCTGTACAAGCTCCAGAGTCTTGCTATGCTGAAAAAAAATTGTACAACCAACAATTACACATGGCAGATTTTCATCTTTTGTCTTCTATAACATGGACTTGGCTGACAACACTTAATAACAACTTAATGGACCCTGATGGAGTTGAATTGGCTTATATCCAGTGTGACTGGTGCTCAAATGACTCCACTTTTAAATATTTTGCCATAATAATAAATGGGAAGTAATGATCCCCCACGGCTAGCCAAAGAAATAGAGATTTTTCAAAGGAAAATCAGTGAACACACAAATTCTGGACCATTCCGCATAAAATACATACCTGTCCTTTTCTTCTTTGGGGGCTGGACTAGATGACCTTTAAAGGTCCCTTCCAACCCAAACCATTCTATGATTCTACTCTAGTACTTTTTAAAACACAATTTTTACCAGGTGTCAGTCTTTACAGTGTTATAACCAATCCCCTCTGATACAAGCACGAACATTTCTGCCAGCTTTTACTGTGGTGACAAATCTGGGGCACAACCCCACAGATCAGCAGAATGTAACTGGTTATGTCTGTTTACTGCACTGTACTAAGAAACTTTCACACTCCATTTTATTTACAGTCCAACTGTTTTCTAGGTAATGCTTCACATGTCCAAGGGGAAAAGCCACAAAGCCTGTCTAAAATGGAATTCAGCTATAAATTATAGGAGAGCTCTAGCATTTTATAGTCTGCCGCAGAGCACACAACTAGGAAGAGGTTAGTTGCTGGCTTCTTTCTATAGGGTAACTCCAAATCCAAATGAGAAACTGATCTGAGACCTTATTTTTTCATAATACTTTGACAACCATGTGTACATGAGCAATTTTCATACGTGTAGTGGAGTGCTGACACCTGTATTTTATTATGCAAAACCCTAAGAAGAAAAAAATATGTCAAGGACTATGGCTACACTGCTAATTAAAACTGATGTAATAATTGTATGTAAATGTAATATAGTGATGTAATTTATCCAATGTAATTAAAACTCAGAGATAACAGAGACATGCATCTCCTCACTATCTACTTAAAGAGCTCAGTCTGTGCTCGGCAGCCCACTTCCTCATCAGCTCTAGTCAAAGTGGATCATTATTATCACAACACCACTCAACTGAGATCTCAAAAGCACAGGAACCTGGGAGAGACGTAAATACCTGCTTATTTCCACTTTATAATAGATATTCCAAAATTAGACTGGTGGTGGCCTAATCATTTAAATTTAAGCTACACAATAATTATTATTTTAGTTCATTAATATTTTTATTTCAATTTTACTTCATCAACTACAGACAAGCACTTGCTTCTATAAGAATTTATAAGGATAGCCAGTATTTCTAAACTGCACTGTTTAGCTTCATACCAGGTACCGGAGAGAATCAAGAGGAAAGACAAGCCTCAGGAACAGGTCACAGGCAGACAACAATAACAACTCTGTATTGGTCCTATTATTCCATGGGAGGATGATTACATCATGATTCTAATCTGACATAATCCAGTTCTGCTGCTAAAAAGGGTTATACCCTCCAAAGAAAACCTCTCTCATTTTTGAAAACAACTCCTTGCCTAATGTCTTGTGTATACCCTAGGATTTGTACGGCCATGTGCAAGGCAAGATATGAAAAAACTGGCCATGCCCCTTCACCCAGAAAAGAAAAAAAAAAAAAGGTCATTTTGGTGAGCTAGACCACAAAGGAATAGGTGGTAACAGGGAAGCGAGGCAACAGGGAAAGCTTCCCTTTCCAGCAGAGGCACGTGATTCAGTGACCATATCAACCCAGCCAGGAGAGGCTGGGTTGGGCTGGATAGAGGGCTTAGCCCAAGCTGGTGCCACCACTCATCCTCCCACTGCCAGGAACATCGATCACCTGGTGCTGGGGTAATCAGACGTCGCGTTTCACTCGGGACAGACCAGTGTCACGCCAGAAGTCCAGTGGGGCATTGCTTTCATCCAGGTTTCTAGGTCTGCATCCTCATTCTTTTCAAACCCCATATGTGGTCATCCCACCAGCAGATCTTGTATTACAAGTCTCACTGCCAGATGCAGAAAACAATTATTAATGTGAGAACGATACCTGAACTCTATGAACTCTGAGGAAGAGACTGGTCTTTACTGATGGACGGAACTGAAATGCTTGTAGTTTATCAAGTGAAAATTTTACACAAATGCCAGACATTTTTCCATCTTGACTTGTAACAACTAGAAATGGGGTTATTGAGGTTTTGTCCAATCTCTTTCAAATTAGCAGTGCAAACTGAGCTCCTCCCCTGAAAGTAACTTCACTATAGCACTGTGATCAAGAAATAGATAAAACACGGTCTACAATTCACTATGAGAATCAGGGTCTTGGATTCCATCCTCTGCTTTTCAACAATTTTCTAAAAGGTCTTGGAAAAGTCACGTTTCTGCCTCCTGCTTCATCATGTAACATGATGTGAATGAAATCATGTCAGATTCTATAAATTTGCCAATAATGTAGGTGTCACATCCCATTCAAAATTGACATCAGCAATGAAAAACTACATGGCACATAAATACAAATGCAAAACAATGAGCAACTTGTCATTTAAATACTTCAAAATCAGGGCCCCAAACTAACAGCTTTTTACTGCAGAAAAGCAGGATTTTTCAAAGTAGCAGTTCAGTCATAAGATCAATGAATCATATGATAAAAGAACATAAAACTCTTATGCAAATACATCACATTTTACTTTTCAATCCTTCTCCTCACTGAAGTTTCATGTCCCAAATGCCTCTAGACGAGCAAATTTCCCTGCACCCACACAGAACTCACTGCCAGAGGGAGGCTGCACTGGGGGTGTTCCTCTCGTCATTTTTAGGAGTTACCTGTATGTGACTTAAAACCATCTCAATTCACCACCTTCTTCCCCAACAGCTACATCTATTGCCCATCTCACTACATACATACAAACAAAGTTACCACAGCTCAGCTAGCTAGCTACTGGCACCTCAGGAAGGCTTCCTCCAAGCACCTAACTCAGCAAGTGCTTTTGCCCTAGAACAGTTCTGATACAGCTTGTGTACCATCACATATGAAGCAGCTCAGAGAAAAGTGGCAAATACCAGCTGGATTCGTAACTAAATCCAGTTTTTCCTGGCAACTCAATTTTTCTCAGCAAAGTTTTCTCACAACACCTGTAAATGGTGAAAAGTGGTGAAACTGTTGGCAATTTTCCATTTATAATTAATCACCTCTTTTGTGAGACATTCTCCATTCCTCTGTCTCTCAGCCTTTCTTAGATGATAAGTTTACGTCCTGCTGTCTTCAAATGAGATCCTACTCCTTTTCCTCACTTCCCCCTTCCTTTTCGACTCATTTAAAATGTCTTCTCCCTAGCACCGAAATCCTCACAGATTTGATCCCGCCTACATCTTTGACATGATTCATGGTCACACCTTCTCCCTTTCCCTGAGTCTCATCTCCTTTAGGCTATGAGCTTGCTGAACACTTACACCTACATTTCTAGTCAACTCTATGTGTTCAAACCAACAGATTTTCCCATGTATTTAAATATAATCACCTGCAGAAGTGCTGTGGTGGTTCAGGATGTACTTAGCACTATTCAAATCCATTCCCCGATCAAATTTTTCCAGCAGGAATCTGACAGATCAGCTCACAGAATGAGTCCTGATATTTGTATGGTGGTAGACTTTGGTCCAGCTACTTCAGAGCGCGCTCAATTCAGAAAAGAAATTTCCAGTTCAGATTCAACTTTATGGGAATTTTTAATAATGAAGCACCATGAAGTCATCCTTCCATTTGCTCCTAAATATTTCCTGATGTCTGTGCTTGTCAACAGCCCTGCTAACGCCACTGCCCACTGATGGCATACCTTTCCTTTCACTGTACAACCACATCTAAGTCTCTTCTACTGTAATTTGAAGTTTTGCACCACGGCCAATCACCATAGCACAGCTGACACGCAGTGACTTTGCCCCTGTAACTTGTGCGAATTCAATCACTTTTTTTTTTTTCTTCATTCTCCTAGATTCAATATTTGTAAAAGAGTACCTCGTTACTCAAGTGTCCAGAGTGATACCACTAACTTTGATCATTCAGAACAAACGAAAACCTGCTAATTTCTGCAGACTTCTTGGAGGTATTTTCAACAGAAAACAAAAGTACAAGACTGAAATGGCTATTAGTTGCTTTGCAGGTCTTACTAGAATCAGGAATCTTCTAAATTACTGAGTGACAAAATGCAGAGTTGCAGAAACAGGGAATATGTTAGTTGTCTCACACAGCTTTGGATGTTGAAGCCCTTCTGAGTATATCAATGCTGACAACAGTAAACGGTTGGGTTTACTGGGCAACACCGAGAATTACAATCTCCAGATATCTCTGTTACATATAATCCCAGAACAACCTTGAACGTTTCATGAACTCTTTTTTTTATCTGGAGATGAGCTGACATTGATATATCGTTATTGGTCATCACTAATACACTCCTATTGACAACAGGGAGGCACATACAGCTGAAATGACTCACATATTGCAATACCTTGCAATTTATATGGAAGAAAGTGGAATTTTCAAAATATCTGCTTCCTCCTCAGATGACTATGGGATATAAGACACCCACTAAAACTTAAGCCACAGTTAGACATAGTTATTTTCACATATTTGAAGCAGATGACATTGCAGGATTTTTAAAAATTTATTTTAAATTGACTATCTGTGTTTCACCAACATTAAAAAAAAGCAATACAAAGCAATGACAGAAGTGTCTGATGCTTAAATACAAATTACTTCATTATTTTATATTTACCGTGGATTTCTCACGTAACAATTCAGAACCTTGTTAAATTGTTTTTTTATTTACAATGGCATATTATGAAAAAGTCTTCATTCAGTGAAATATTTGAAGGAGGTTCTAAAGTGATGTATCTCACAAGTAATAGCAATTAATTAGCAAACAGTTCTCTACTTCGTTCTTGTCTAAAGAAAGCAAACTGCTTTGTGTTTGAAGAACTTGCATTAATACATTTTGTTAAGCTAACTGACAACATAGATGTTACAGCATTAAGTGAAATGTACAGACTGATAGGAGGACCGTTGGTAACAGTATGCAGAAATAAAAGCTGCAGAATATGTTATGCTAAATTATTATAAAGTTTTCAGTCTCCTATGTCACATCTTCCTACCCCGACATTACACAAGCCAGGGGAAAAAAAAAAAAAAAAGAAACGAAACACATAGGCCCTGTTGCTAATGTGCAGATTTACCAGGAGTCTACATCTGGGGCCTTGCACTAAAACACGGGAGTTGGGGCACTGCAGAGAGTGATTCAATAGACAAAGCCTACAGGCACACAGAAAGCGCACAGCTGTATTCAACATCTGTTCACATTGTGCTGTAACTTCTTGGAGACTTCTCCAAAAATAGCGGTCTAGAGACACTTGGATACAAACCCAGCTGTTTAGAACGTGTTCTGGGGCGTATCTACACTGCAGCCCCTGCAGCTGGAGCAGAGTGTGTGCCTGAGCCAGCTCCTAACTCCCTGGCTTTGCCGCATGAACAGCCCCGCCAGGCAAAGCAGAACGCGGCTGCGTAACCTGCTCAAGGGCAAGATGGACATCTGAGCACATAAGCCATGCTAAGCGGCGTACTGCTGTGTCTGGCTTGCTGCAGGTATATCATATATTCGGTTTAGGGCTAGTTTGAGTATGTCAGCACCCTTCATTCACAATCTAGTGACTGCAGAATAAATGCACTCTAATTAGCTTTGTGGGAGATGGACTCGGTTGCTGCTATCAGACATGGATTGGTTCAAAGTCACTCCACCAAATCCCTGAACACACATCTTGTCTTTCTGCACAGGTTGTTGTTACGGTATCTCCTGTATGTTGTTAAAATTTTAATAAAAATATTTATGTTTATAGCACTGTAAATATACATACAGCTGCACTTCCTAGAACACATACAAAGGTCAGATCCTTGTCTTATAAAGCTCACAGTTTAAAAAACAAACACAAATCCACAGTTAAAATGCAAGATGAAGAAAGCATCAACTACGGTGAAACATGCACAGCCAGGTATCGTCAAAGAGAGAAAGACTCTTAGGCAACAGGAGACTGTTGGAGCAGAATCAGAGAAGAGAGGAAGCAGAGCCAGAGAGGGAGGGGAAAAAAGGGATCACTAAAAGCTGAAGGATGAGGTAAAACAAGAGGCAGAGTTAGCACCTGCTGACACTTCAGGATTCTCATATACATTCTCATATAACAGAGGGGGAAGCCCAGATGAGTAATGTTCACTTCTTAAACCGTGTAGAAACTAATATTACTTATTGATCTGTGTTTCAGTCACACCTCTGTCGCAGGCACTTGAGAAAAATGCAAAGAAGCATAAACCTTCAAACCCTCCTATTTCCCCAGACAAGAATTAAAACAAATAAAAAACAGCCATTCAACTAAACAGCTCAGCACTCGCCCAGTCCGTACCACAGCAAGAGTCCAATGTGTACCATAGCATGAAACACCTTTTGTAAACGAAACTCTTTAATGACGAATGATAAAGGCTACTTCATGATCTACTTACCATATCTGAGGAGGAAAATGGAACCTTAGTAGCTACTCTTCTTAAACACTCTGGCATTTCAGTAATAGAGTTCTATCACTAGAAATTCATTGACAGACGAAGGCCAGCATACTTTACGTACTTACATGGGAAAAACTCTCCTCATTAAGGATGCATGATATAAAAAGTTTTAGCAAGGTAAAACATCTAACATTCTGATTTCAAGGCCAATAAGCATGCTAATCTTCTAAATTTTCTCATTCAGCATGGATGCCAAGGACCAGATTCCAAGCCCACTGGAGTACGTAGCAGAGCATCCTTTGACCTTAGAATGTAGTTGATGTGATCAGATCCAAGGGTACTAACATATCCAACTCGGATGCAAAAACAAAAACCCAGGTGAAAAATACGGGTCAAACTTTGTCAGAGGGCATTTGAAGATGCAGCCCCTTCACATAAATTGGTCTAGTTTGCAAAATTCATCAGCTTGATCCGATGTTTTACATATCAAACTAAAATTCCTTTTCAGGCTATCATATATTCAAACCGAAACCCTTTTACACAATTCAAGACAGATATTTCAAGACCATTCCTGAATGTCAGTACTCATTTGTATCCTTTGAAAAAAAAAAAAGTTTAAAATGAAAAATGACTGCTTTAAAAAAGTTCTGTTGTAATGAAAGAACATCGACTATAGCGATATTGACTGGATATGTGCTGGATATTAGCAATACTTAGACAAATAAATTTTTGCAGTGTTATCCATTATGTAAGCTGACTTTATTTTCAGTGCTAAGGCCTTCTAAAAATGTTAATTTTTACTAACTTTTCAAAATCACTTTTTTTCCTATGTATCAACTTCTATAATTCAAACTACTAATATTCCAAATTTCATTCTCTAACAGTCTGCAGTTACTTTATATTCCTAAACATACCAGATAAGAGTATGCAGAAATATGCTGTATTCTAAGAGCTTTTATAAACAAGATGTTCTAATTTTAGAGGACTCCATTCTGAACAAAGTCTAATTAAATACATAGATATTCACAAATGCAGTCCCCAGAAAGGATAATGCTCAGCTCTCCTCGCTGCCATTCAATTCCATCTTATTGAGAATTATTTAATATCTACTTTTGTGTAAAAATGTTTTCCACTAAGTGGAACACTAATCTTTTATTAAAAAAATCATTTCCAGTAACATACTACCTTTGTGAAACTATTTTCAGATACTAAAATCAAGTCACAGATACTTTACACAACCCTGGCTCAACAGCTGACCTATTTAAGATTAATATTCTTTGAACTACTTCAGGGACTGATTGGCTCCAGAACTGGTAATGAAGTCCAGAACCAAGACACATGGTGAGTGTTTTAACACTAAGGATAATTAACTATTAGAAAAGCTTGGGGACAACTGTAATAAATTTTCCATTATCTGTAGTCTTTAAATCAAGACTGTTTTTTTCCAAAAATCTGTATGTGGTTCATGAACAGAGACTAGATAGAGGTATCACTGAGTCAAACGTTGTGGACTCTGCTAGACACTTAGTTAAAATTCTCATTATTATCCCATGTAGAGTTAAACATTTATGAATCTGAAAGCTTTCATCTCTCGAACGCAACTTCCTATTTAGCTACAAGATAAAGCTAATTAAAGTAATTTTCATCAAAAGGTTTAAAGCCTTATATTTATTAGTCTAAAAGCTCTGTAAATTGCCATCACAGCTTGTTTTCTTCCTGCGTACACATTTGGACTTGTACAGTGCTGACAGTATATTCTTCATCGAAGTTTGACCAACCAAGGTAATCCCATTGGTTGTTATTATACCCGTTGATTCAACTCATTGGGAGTTAAACAAAATTCCACTATTTTCTTATGCCTTACTATGGTATGAAAATACCTCAGTAGGACCAAAACAAAACCAAAACAAAACAAACAAACAAAATAGTTAATACAACACACATAAGTCTTCCCATTATGGATCTCAGTTTTTAGGTCTTTTCGTCAACAAACTTTGAGAACATCTGCTAGTGAACAAGTAACAGGTACAGTAATTCTTTCTGGTATTCAGTAAAATACACAGTTGTATAGTTGTGATAATAAGGAATAAAATTTTAAAATTCTTCATCTTTCTAGCAGGAAATTATTTTATTATAATTATCTTAAAAGAGCCACTTGATTATCTCAAATTATCGTTTCCTATGACTTCAAAAATCCTAAACTGTTGACAAACTCAAGAAAGTATCAAACTCTTGCTCTTTCAAAACAGTGAAACTGGGGATGCTATAATATGTTCTGTTAAATTTGTAATCTGGGATTGAAAATGTGACTTAATGGGGTTTGTTCCAGGCAGAAAATCTTCAATAAGATCTGTAATACTTTTTCCTTTGTTCTTGATATCAGGGTTTCAGAATACACCATGTTTAGGTCAACAAAAGATGCATTTTGTTATCTCACTCCCAACGAACACTGTTTATTTCAATTAACTGTGGTTTTACAAGTTATTTTACAAAACACATTCTGCTCCTTACCCTCCTCAGGGGAACAATCACAAAGAAAAACAGTTTATTTTTCTCCACACGAGTGAAACTGAGTATCAAGCGATTTCTGTCTTTTCCTTCTCCTTCAACTGCCTCCTTGAAACTTCTCACTTTTTACAACTCTCAGCTATGACACCATGTCTAATAATCCGCCTTAATTTCCTACATGTGTATCATTGTCCTTTGGGTCATATTCATATCTAAATGTGGAAAAGTTCCTGAAAGCAGAGACCCTGTGGCTAACGTCCACATAAAGCTTAAAACACAAACTGAAAAAAATTTATATATATTCTTGGTAACTTAAATCATAACTTAAAAAGCAACGTGGATTTGAAGCACTACCTGGAGATTTTGTATTCTACAAATAAGTATCCTTTTTATCATCTGTTTTATTATCTTTGAAAAAGATTATAGCTATTACTCTCAGAGCAACAGTATAAAATTCAAAAGATAAGATTCTCTCTTTCTATGAAAAAAGCCAAGAGTTGGAGCTGAGGTAAGAAGGCGCCTCCCTGCGATGGGAGCCCATCTGGATCCTGACATTTTACAGCACTGCATATGATCACAGCCTTCCCTGCTTTCAGCAATGCCACACAGAGAAGCTAGAGTGAGTCGTGATCTCTCCCAAGGATCAGAGGAAATAAACAGTGAAGAAGATAATTGGTAAAGAGAAAAGCGATCCAAAGATGCAATTAAGGCACACAAAGATCGGAGAAGAAACAAAATTACACTCCAAATAAATATAGAATAAGGCAAAGGATGTACAGAATGGCAAAAGGTATGCAAATGCAGGTAAGGTGCACCCACAAGAAAATAGGGACAGATTAAATGGTCTAGGTTCATTACAGTGAAGTCTGAGTCAAAATTAGGCATGAGGAACAACACAAGAAGACCATACGGTTGCTCTTCTGTATTAGTGCAAGACAAAATTAAAGGGAAGTGCAGAATCCACTGGCAATCAAAAACACTCTGAAAAAATCTTCATTTTAGACCACTCTAATGATGAAGGGTATTTAGCCTCAGTCCACGCTGGTAAAACAATATGCGTTATAAACAAAAGGATGAAGACCAGTGCTGAAAATGTTAGACATCACAGACAAGAAGCGCAGTTTCTCATGGTAAGTGCTATGTGTTTCAGTTCCAAGTACTTTAAAAACAAATTTGCCTATCGTGTTTTAAATTTTCTACCTCTAATTTCAGCTAGTCTACCTTGCTGTTTAATTCACAACTAGAGGATGAGCCAGCGTTATGTGCCCAAGGGACAAAAAATTCTGGAAATCCACTGGAATCCGCAAAATTTACAGAACTGAATACCTAAGGCACAAGTGTGAGGCACAGATATAATACAGAAAACACAGAAATGCACAGTGCAGCCAGACATAAAATTAGAACTCCAAAACTGAAAAACAGAACCAGAACAACAGCTGGAAAAGAAGGCAGTTTTGGGAGCTCCCATAACAAAGTTCACCATATTCATGTGTTTGTTAAAAGGAACCCATATTCTTAGATTTAGATCCTGCCTGCAGCTGTATTGAGAGTAGAAACAGGAAGAAAAGTCAAGAGGGCTATACCACCCCAACGCACTGAAAAGGGAAGAGTCGGCACTGCGGGAGCGCAGGACTGCAACCCGTTCCCCGTGCCCTTGAGAGGGACCACGCTGGCAGGCAGGCAAGCTGGGGTCCCCAGCGCACAGCGGGACGTGCTGTGGTTAGCGGCACGTCGTGCCCGGGTACACGTGCGGTGCCTTATCCAAAGAGCCCCACAGCCAGCTTCAGCGCATCGCTTCCATCCAACACGGCCAGCCTGAACGCTGCGTCCTGAATCGGCAGCCACCTTCTGTTCTGCCCTGCCCCATCATACCCCACCTTCAGACTCTGCCTCACCATTCTGCCCAAAGCATAATTTTTCTTCAATTTTTCTTCTGGCTGGTGCTACCGTGCGAGATCAGCTATGGCTCTTGTGGTGTTATGAGGCGAGGGGAGCGCACGCAGGGAACTGACGGCGGCGGGGACGTCTCTGGCATTTGCTCTGCGGTGGTGAGGTTACGTAACGCTGTGACAGTCTGAAGCCAATGTTGCTCGACGACACAGCTGATGTGCTGTCAATAGCTAGACATTCCACAACACGAGGCACATCAAAAAATTAGTGGAAAATCAGTGGTGTAATTCTGTGTATGTGTATGCATTTGTATGGGGCAAGAAGATAGGCCAACCTAGAAAACCCTTTGAATACTGCAGTTTTATGTCAGAAAAGTTTGTGGCTAAATTCCTTTAGAGCCCAACAGGGTAAGGATTCAGTCCTTAATTAAAAGGCAGAAATAATACACAATGAAGATAAAGAATGTGTTTCCTTATTTTTCCTTGACAGCAGCATTAGCGTAGACTACTTTCTGCTTTGCTTGAATGGAGAAGCAAAATGTAATTAAAGTTTTAATTAAAACTGATCACAGTCCACAAACCTGAAATGGAAATGGATAGTGCCGTTCTAACACTGTACTGGAAGACCTTTCAAGTAAACTGATGTTCTTAAATGAACTGTGTTCTTAAAAAAAAAAAAAAAAAGGCATTCTGTCAAGAAAAAGGGTAGTAGTGAAAACTAATGAGTTTGAAAATCTGTCACAGAAACAAACTACTAGTAAGCAAGTTATCTGAAAGTGCTGGTGAATACGTATTTTACAAATACTGAGGTTCCTCACACACTTTTCTCTGAAGGATTCTCTTCCTTATCATATTCCAGTTAGTAAATGCGCGCAGCTTTTTCTTCTTCACAGAGAGGTGGTGGTAACTCTGAGAGCTGAACTTTCTAATATATGAAGGAAGAGAATGCCTATCCACAGACACACTCGCTACAAAATACTGTGAAAAACATTTTTGCCGGCAGAATTGCTGGGAGAAGTACCTGTACCTCTTTAACACATCCGTTACATCAGCACCTTCTGCACAAGAACGTGGAATTTACTCATACATTTGGGCTTCTGCTAACTGGCCACGGCTCTGGCGTGCAAGTAACCACATCCCAATTTTAATGCAAAGCGCAGGTTTGTTAATCCCGCTGTTACCGGCCCGCTTTCCTCGTCAGCCGAAAAGCCTGGTGGCGTAGGAAGCCGCCGCTCCCCCCGCCCGGCCCCGCTCCGCTGCTTCGGGGGACGCCGGCCCCGTGAGCGCGGTTCCCCCCGCGGCAGCTCCGCGGCGGGCGGGCGGGCGGGAGCTGCGGCTGCCCCTTCCCTGCCTTCGGGGGGCAGAGAGCCCCGTCCCACCTCCAACAGGGGCGCGGAGGGGGGGTCCGCAGCTGCGTGAGATCAGCCCCCTCCCTTTGTCCCCCTCGATCTCCGAGCGCTTCTCCCCGCGCCGGGGGCCGGAGCAGCCAAAGCTGGGGGCAACGAAGGGGTCTGCGGGGGGTGGGGCAGAGGAAAGGCTGAGGGGGCTGGGGAGAGGATGCGGAGGGGCTGCGGGGGGGCCTTGCAGGTG
>Ga0065711_1000884_pt1 | contig 52991 bp, 34 predicted proteins | sample Hoacrofraction12_FD_59098 | JGI IMG/M metagenome (GOLD analysis project Ga0065711, IMG submission 59098) | Hoatzin crop microbial communities from Cojedes, Venezuela - Epithelial fraction 12 v2 (version 2) | ecosystem: Host-associated > Birds > Digestive system > Esophagus > Crop | place... | reverse complement strand
TACCATTCTGTGATTCTGTGACTGTGGGCTGTGCTCTTGTATTCATTAGGAAAATAGCTGTGGTGGTTCAAGTTGCTTCTCCCTCAACTGCCAAGTGCCATTTGAGAAATTGAGAAAGCCCAGCCTTCTGGCGTTTGTAGTACAAGCCCACCCTCCGCTGCAAGAGACTATGGTGCCGATACACAGCCCCACAGCTGCCTCTTCTATTGCTGGGCAATAGATTTGCCAGCAGTCACCTGACTGCCAAAAATATGCCTCCAGGTTCACACAGCCAGGGTCTCCAAACCTCCCAGTACAAACAACACAGGCAACCCTTGCCCATGGCTGCTGTCCCATGCAGTTCTTTTAAACTAATGGAGACTTCCCTATGGGCAGGTCTCCGTCAAAACTGGGAGACCAAGCTGTTTCCAAGCTTACTCAGGAGACCAAAGGATGAAGAAGGACTAAAATTGTCAGATTTTTCCCAAGTGCTAAAAGCACATCCTAAGCCTTTTGTAGCACCAAACTTCCAGCTGTGTAGTGCAGCTAGAGTGTCAATAAAACAATCAAACAATCTGTGAAAGACACTGGTCCAGGATCTAAAAAGTTGTGTTGATTGCACTGCTCTTTTGTACATGCTATTTGGGAACAAACTCCATGTTTCTGCTTACCTGAAACTCTTGTAGCACTTGCAATTGGATAGACCTTAGCCATAGGCCTTAACCATGGAGCACGGCCATTCCTGGCACACAGCGCACTCACCTTGTTTTTGATAGGAAGTATTTAGCATTTAAAGGCCTGCTTACTAGAGCTTGTGTAAGGGAACATGTATAATTCATTATGAAATGAATACTGAGTGTATCAGAGCATATCCAAGCATAGCTATAGTCAACTCACAGAGGTTTTCAAGATGTAATAATCTTCACAGCAATACTATTGCTACTTCATCTTTGTAGGATAAGAGTGCATTTTGTATTTGTCTTCCTGGGCTTTCACTTTGCTGCACATCTCCTCTGTGCCTTCTAACTTAATAAATGATTACCAATAATACAAAAGAATTACCACCTGTTCTTCTTTCTACAAATTTCAATATGCCACTAGTGTAAGTTCAGAAGATTTCCTTTTCCTGCGTGGCTGTAAGAAAGTAAAAAGAGAAAGAATGGAAACATTTTTCCTTTTGAGTGCTAGGTAGCAGGCTGCGTTTCTTGAATAATACATACTGGGAGAAAAGATTGGCAAGAGAGGATTTGAGCTCCCTTTTCTAATGCCTGATTCTGTCCACTCTGAAGACTGGGGCTGCTTTGAGTTATGGCACCATCTGTGCATTTCAGGTGGGCATCTCCTGTGTATGTTAGACCCAACTACTTTGCACTAGAGTCGTTTGCTATAGAGCTGTTACCCCCATATATTGCCACAGTAGCTGATGACAAACTAAGCAAGCACCAGACTGAATTACAGCGGTTCCTTACAATTCATTACAATATTTGTTTTGTAGTGAATTGTAATGTGCTGCTTTGGGTGAGTATCTTCCCTCATTTTATACCTTTCCTTCTCTTTTCTGGCATATTGAAAATCTGCAAGTATTCAAAGATTTTTTGACTGATTTTGATTGTAAGCATTCTAAAACTGTTTGACCATTTTATATTCACCTGCTGATGGGAAAGGGTTGCAATTTTTCTTTGAACTGTAAATACAAATTGAGATTCCAGAAGATCTTTCATGGAGTAAGGCCGTTAATTGCCTATATTTTCTGGCAGTATCCTAAAAAGAAAGAGAGTACTGGATTTGTTGTTCATCCATGATTCTTTCCACCTGCAGCATGGAAGGGTCCATCGTGCGCCTGCCAGAGATAGTCTCCTTGAAGAAGAAATACAAAGCCTACCTCTACTTGGACGAAGCTCACAGCATTGGTGCGGTGGGTGCAACAGGCCGAGGAATTGTGGAGTACTTCAGTATGAGTCCTGATGACGTTGACGTATTAATGGGAACGTTCACAAAGAGCTTTGGCGCAGCTGGAGGATACATAGCTGGCAAAAAGGTAAAAGGAAAACAAATATTTTAACATCAAGGAGAGGGAGGTACCTTCTTATTAGGTGTGATGTATTTCACTTTCTTTTCACATAGACTGTTTTGCCTGAACACTATTCTAAAGTTAGCAGCATTTTCGTCTGGATCTCAAATGTACATCAAATAGTCAGACATTTTTATTTTTGTCTCATGTTCATATTCTGTAATTTGCTTGTGCTGGGTATTTCTGTGCCACCCTGATGATTGTTGCTTGTCTTGGAAATGTTTAGACATGTTGTGGTTGTCTAAATATACTTCACTACATTAATTTGCATGCAGATTTCTCGTTACTTTGTTTCACATTTGTAAACAGTGTGTGGAGCAATATCGAGACATTCAAGCCACAGTTTCATCCACTGATAATAATATTCCTAAACAATTGTGGATTGTCATAGTTGCATTTTTTTTAGGAGGATGGAGAAAGAGGGTTACTGAGGGCCTTTTGCAATAGAAAAATCTGTGTCCTCAGTTGCTCTGCATACATTAAGAAAACAACCTCTTGTCTCCAACAGATGTCAACAAGAAGTAGAGCTGAGCTTGTTTTAACTGGAGATGTAGAAGAACAGAAAGCATAATCAGCACCATTATGAAATGTTATCGGTTTTGCTGCTTGACGGGCATATCAAGTGGTTGCTGATTATTTATCTTTTTCATACCCTGCTGAATGTATTTATTAAGTAGTTTGCTGAATGAGTAGAGAAGCCTGTTTAGACAGCCCACATGGTGGTTGTCAGGATAACTTTAGTAAGGGTAGCACTTGAGTAGAATAAAAGGGTTATAGGAAAGTATGGAGTGTATATTTCTAACTGTCTTTGTTGGTTTTGCATCAGGAGATCTTAAAACAGGCTATTGTAGTACATCAAGAATCAATTTTCTTTGTTTCCTTTGCTTCCTGAATTTGTAGCTGAAGGTTTAACTCTTACCAAAGACAATGTGGCTAATGTAGTTAGAAATTATAGGAAGCCTAGACCTGTGAAAAGCAGTCCAAAGTAATTCATCATCTAATCCTTGTAAGTTTTCTTAAACGAAAGTGGGTCACTCTATTCACGCCTGTGCATATCACTAAGCTTTGCCTGAGGCTTCTGGGCCTTGGTAGCAGCTGCTCACCCAACACACTTAGCACACTTACATTCATTTCTGCAGCCAAAAACTCAGTGGCACTGTTTATTCTGTATCAGCTAGAGCACAGAAGCCTTCTCAGCTATTTGATCAAACCCTTAGTATTACAATTGTAGTATAGCAAAGCATAACCTGTATAAAGTTAGGTAAATATTTAACCGTAGAATTGCAATTACGGCATAGGCTTATACAGATGTTTTGGCAATAATTTGTGTTACTATCTTTTGGGTTTTTTCTGGTGATATTTATTGCCAAAGACAGCTTTCAAGCAAGCCTCATCCCTTTCTCACTAACATGCATTCAGCTTTTAGTGTGGTAACTGTTACTCTGATATTTTTCACTGGGAGGTATAAGCTGTCATAACAATGATGATCTTAATAAAGTGCTGAATTCCTACAGTATCGCTGGATTCAGGAGATTTACAGGTGCTTTAGACATGTCTACAGTACAGCAATGCTTTCTCCAGGAGCACACATTGTGCTTTTAGTTACACAAGGAAATGTTAAAGCAAGCGTATCCACTCTAACGTGACTGTCCCTGCCACACTGAGGGGGAAGTGTCAGCTGAAAGAAATTTATATACTAGTAGCCAAAGATAGATCAGAGTAAGGTTGCTTTTCCTGGGTTATGTCTGGTGGCAGAGAAACTGTACTGATGTCACGTAGGCATTGCTTCTTTCCCACAGAGGAACTGAGCACTATTTCAAGTGCAACTGTTTCTTGGTCTTGAAATTATTTTTGTTCCTTTACAGTAAGTCTTAGAACAGAAGTAAACATTATTCTATTCCAGACTTTGCTTGCAGCTGTAATTGCTCTACTTATATGCTAAAGTATTTGCACCTGCCTGATGTTTCTTCAGGCCATGCATTCACAGCAGGAGCCAAGAAAGCAAACCAATAACAGGGAAATGTCCTCTTCCTTTTCCATGTTCTCACTCCTGCAGTAGTTAAGAAGGAGATCTGCTGTTTGGCCAGCTCAGAGCTCACTGGTGCTTTGTTTTGCTTGTGTTAAGGACCTTGTGGACTTCTTACGAACTCATTCTCACAGTGCTGTGTATGCCACATCTATGTGTCCACCTGTAGCAGAGCAAATCATCAGGGCAATGAAATGTCTTATGGGACTAGACGGGACAGCACAAGGTAAGCCACCTTCTTTAACTTCACTTTCTTCAGTTACTACCAAAGCATCTACTGTGTACGGGTGCATACAAAATGTCATCCAGCAGCAAAGGAGTGTGGTAATACAGTGCAAAGGAAATAATTCTTACTGTAAAATTAATATCCAAATCATCATATTTCTAAGTACTATTGATTCTGTTTCTTTTTCCATGTTTTTTCACATGCAGTAGGGATGGAAATATTTTGGAAATCGGGCTGTAGAGTTGCCAGCTCACTCTGCTTTGCAGCAACAAATAGAAGTACATGAATTGCGCTTTGAGTAGATTGCCTGACTTTGTAGGTAGTGTTCGTAAGGACATGCCTTCATTTATGGGTTAGATGCTGTCAGTTTAGTTTCTTTTTAGGAGTAACCTTCAAAGTGGCAAGCAACACAAGCACAGTGCAGAATTTCAAAACAGGTATTGTATGTTATGTAATAAATAGTATGAGAAGATTATTATAATAATTCCTACCTCACTCAGGCATTAATTAGGGTGTCCTGAAACTAGTTTTGAAGTACATGTTCTCCAGAAAAAAAAAATGGCTGGTTGATGTCTTTATGAAAAATTAGGTTAATTTATATTCCTCTCCTGAAGCTGCCGATGCAGCTACCATCTAATCCTCTGTGTATCATGCTTTCTATGCAGCAAGCAACAAAACAACTGTGTGACATATCTCTGCTACTTTTTCAAAGTAATACTGATATGTGTTCAATGTTCTAGGACTTAAATCCCAACTTGGAGAAAAGCTGGTGGGTTTTGAATTTGTATAGTTTTTTTGTCAGGAATGCCCAAGAATCGTGTTATTGTGTAACATGCAGTTAAAGGCACAGATTCTGCTCTGAAGTGCAATCTCTTTCATGCCGGTCCAGCAGCACTGTGCTGTGCTATTTTCTCTTACCTGGTGTAGGACTAACAGACTAGTTCCGAGTTAGTCCTCCCTGATAGCTGTGACTGGGGTAAGGGGGGAACAGAAAGGAAAAGGGATATATGAGAACAGGTGAGATGCTGCTCTGTTGCAGTGCCCTAGAGGGCGGTTTCAAACCATGATAGACACGAGGCTCTTATGACGTTTATCACAGCCCTTCAGTGTGGTCAGAATTTACAAGACCCCAGCATACAAAACGAGGTGTGGAGGATCCAGTCCCAGGGCCAAATTCTGCTGAGTGCAACGATGAAGCGCAGCAACACTCCAGCGCAACATGTAGACAATGAGGAAAGGACGCTTTTGTCACTTTGGCAGAGATGTCGGAGCGTAACAACTGTTTCCAGCTTGAAATTTGAAAGGTCAAGGTTGCGTATGCTGATGGCTACACCCTGCTCCGTGTCAGAGAGACCGGCTCTGACATCTTTCCTTTCCCTGCCTTGGGGGCTGTGCGCCAGCTGCAGCAAATGCTCGCCGTCAGAGGAGGGCGGTCTTACCCTGAGCATCCCCCAGAGTTACATGCCTGAGGCTCTCATAGATGCCGCATGTAAAATATTAAACATGCAAAGCACTTCCAGACCTTCAAAGCCTCTTAAAAATGATTTTCAGCTAGAGTGATTCTGCACACAGTTCAGTGCAGGCAAACAGGAAAACTTGGTGCAAGATGGAGTCTTTTAAGATGTGCGAGTCTGACTGTCCTAGGGCTAAGAATTTGTAGCATTTTCTCTTCCAGAAGCAGTGTTGTTTAATGACACAATGTTTGTGTTTCTGCACAAAACAAGTGCTCACTAAGTCTTCTGCAAATCCTTTATGAAATAAATCAGTGTTCTGTCATTTTAAAAAAATTTGTTTTGAAATATGAAATGCAAATGAATAGAAGAACGAAAGAATAAATCATATATCACAACTTAGAGTATTGCACAAAGGCTAGCAAACTGGCTATGATGTGTAAAAATGTTTCTTGTCTTTCTGAGCCAGAGACATTATTTTAGTCTATTGGTTTTTCTTTCATGTGGGCCTCCCTTCATTAGGCTGTCTTGTGGACTACAAAATGAAAAAACACAACCCAAACACAGGAAAAAATGTTACACTGGACCACTCTACAATGCTGTTTTGGCATCAGAGAGAAGGGAGGTGGTGGCTTAGAAATGAGGGGGGAAGAGAAGGGGGAAAGCACTGTCTCTTCTTAGATATTTTTCTTTCCAAGGACAACAGCAGCCTTGGCTGAGTTCTTTTGGTCTGCTGTCATAGAAAATGGTGAGTCCTGGATGTGAGCTGTACTTGTGAGAGCATCAGCCATGTAGCAGAGGCACCTGGCAGAGAAGTTTCAAGTGAATCAGAGTTGCTACAGGGTTGTATAGACCCTTTGTTCTCTGGATGCCTGTTTAATTTTTAAAACGAGTTTATTTTGCAATTTATTTCAAATAGCATTCTTTTCCCGCAGGATGATTCGGGGAGTCCTTTATAAGTAGATCTCCACTGATGTCTTGTCCTCCAGAGGACATTTCTATAGGGGAGGGAGCTTTGCAAAAAAATACTGGAAAGTTTTGGAAACGAATGAAATTAGAAGTTGCTAAAAAGTTCCATGTTAACTAGAGGGTGCTTCTTGAAAAGAGTATGAAATAATGGGATGACAAATGTGTTAACCCAGTGTCCTGGGTTCAGCCAGGACAGGGTTAATTTTCACCGGAATCCAGGAAGGGGCACAGCCGGGCGGGCTGACCCCACCTGGCCAAACAGAGCCCGGTATTCCATACCATGTGCCATCATGCTGGGTTCCGGTGGGGGGGAGCTGGGCGGGGGGAACTCACTCACGGCTCGGGAGCGTGGGGCGGCGGCGGTCGTGGAGAGCGGCTCTGTTGTGCGGTCTGTTTTGTTTTGTGTATTCCCCTTATCTGTATCGTTGTTGTTCCTATTCCCTTTGTTTGCTGTTCTGTTAAACTGCCCTTATCCCGACCCACCAGTCTTCTGCCTGTTTCTTTCCATTCTCCTCCACACCGCGGCGGGGGCAGGGGCGGCCGTGTGGTGCTTTTGTTGCTGGCCGCAGCCAAACCATAACACCCAGTATGTTCTCACATCTGAACTTCATGACTGACTCCTCAGTAGATTAACAGGAAATTAAAGGAAGAAAGACTGATTTGGTCATTGAAATTGCTGCTCTGAAAACTCTTTGTTCTGTTTTTTAGCACTTCACACAGTCGCTTTTTATATTTTCCCAGATACTATGCTTTTACATTCCCTTCAATTTCCTTCTAGTTATTTTCCACTAATTTGTTAAGCAGCTGATCCAGAAAAGAGTAGCATAGGTGAAATTATATAGTGGGTAATGCCAGAGGCGAGAAATGCAGTGAATACTACTTGTGTTTATCCTGGTTGTGTATCCAAATGATTAATCTCCCATATTTTCTTCCTTTATTTTCAATTAGTAAGAATATGTTTGTTTGGAAAAGGAATCAGGCTGTGCTTTTCCAGGACAGGATCAGTACACTGGGTGCATGACTGCAGGATATGAATAAATGTGTATGGACACAGGGGGTATGGCTTAATTGCAAGGAAGGAACAGATTTGCACTTCAAAAATAATTATCTGAAACCTAAACAGTTCAGCTAGAAATTATCCACAACAGGTGTCTGTCTCAGGATTCAATATTTTCTTATCCACAAAAAAGGTTCAGTCCTTCTTCAGAAGAAAGCTAGATATACATACGGGATTTGATAATTTAGGGGGGAAAAAAGGGAGGGGGAAGAACAATTTTCAAAAATCCCTTTTTCCCTGAAGAGCTCCAGTTTCTCCAGTCTTTAGGATGAAGATTTGAATTGTGATAGCCAAGCTTATAATTTTTGCAATCTCTATGAAATACTATCCGACTCTTGTAATGTTACAAGTCTTTAAAAAAATCTCTACTTCAAACGAACAGTGACAAATCTCAAGATCCACTGAGTGAAGGAACAACTTCCAGCTCAGTGTGAGGGGCCTGAACAGAGAGCATCTGCTACATGGAGCCTGGGCAGAGGAGTGGAGCCCTGAGCACCTGCATTTATTTTGCACTCTCAGGCACTTAGGGAAATGAGCCAGGAAGATTAAGAGAGAAGAGACTCCGACAAGCAAAGGAGACACATCAGGGATTAGACAACATGTGGGTGAGAAGGACTGAAACTAGTACCAAAATGAGATGCTGAGAAGATGGGCTGGAGAGGCTGTAAATAAAAAGAGCCTGGTGTGGGGAAGCAGAGGAAGAGGGACAAAATGTGTCTGCAAAAAACTACAGCAAACACATGACCCTCCAAACCAGTGCTGGTGCCTCAAACATTCCTTGTTCTCCTCCGGTCAGCAAACTGCTGTGAAGCATACGAGCAAGATATGTGCTTACCTTGCTTTGCAGCAGGAGACCCAAATTTGGATGGAGAAGTTCTCATTTTAAACACCTTGCACTAGCATAAGTAAAAAGATAGAGAAGACATGGTATTTACCACAGAAACCATCTATAAATGTATGGGTATGTCCCATATCAATATTCATGATAGTTGTGAGACATTAATGTCATGATAATGTGAGTGGGAGGATACTACAGAGCCAACAGCCAGCTACTACAGTTTCCTACTTTTGCCATGTTTTGTGCTGTGGCTTGAGAAAATGAAGCACAAGAAATGCTTAATTAGGAGAAGATAGTAGTTCCCTCAAAACTGATATGCACAGTTGTTCCTGCCTGGAAGAGAGGGCTGAGCTGGGGTCACTATGACCAAGTCCTTTGTTTCTTGAGTGACTTGTACCAGAAGAGGCAGAGAATGACAACAAAAATTGCACGTGTATTTCCCTGTTCATGTAAAATCATATTTTTAATAGAGTACAAGTCCTGGCATTTTTCAATGCCATGTTTTACAGGACTCTCTGAAAATCGACAGCTTGTAGAACTAGACATATTTATTCTTGTTATCATAATGTCATAGATACTGTCATAGTTCCTATAATAGAGTTATTCAAAAGCTTATAAACTTCTGGCAGCTGTATTTCCTTTAGCAATGTCATAAGGCAGCAAGTTCTACAGTTCACTTCATATACTCTATAAAAAAAAAAATAATTTTATCCCTCTTAAGCCTTTGTGGCCTTTTCATCTCAAATGTGTCTCTCCTCATTTATTAGGAGATACAGGAAGCAGAAGTTCCCATGGCATTTACTCTTTATAATTCATAATATAGATATTCTTTATATGTTCTCCTCATGGCTTCCTATTACACCACTGGAGACACCTCAGGAAACTCAGCAGCTGCCTTAGTGGTTTTATTCCCATGATGAGACTGTAGTTGACTCAGAGTATTTGGACCCTGCACAAATTTTCAAGTACGCTTACTTGCATGCAACACGGCCCCTCCAGCTGTGACCTCAGACCTTTTTCTTTTTTCGATTTCTGCCTGAGAATACCAAAACCATATTTTTACACTTAAATTTGAAAAGTAAAAAAGTAGAACCACTAGGCAGCCAGAGTTAAGACAGGTAGAAAAGCTAAAGCAATTTTCTTGATGACTAATATTAGATTTCAGTGGTGTAAAAAGCAAATTGCAGCATTTGCAAAGGCATCATTTTTCTGTTTAATGCACAGCAAACAATAATTCACCAACACCAATAGGCATTTTTCATATGTTTTTATGAGATGCTGAAAAATTTAAAAACCTAGCCTAGGGAATCTACTGTACTCATTATGTTAAAAGATAATTCCTGAGGTTGTTTAGATAGAAAGTGTTACTTTAAAATGTTAATTTACTCTGCCATTTGTGCTGATTGGTTTATCTTTTTGCAACTACTGATTTTCAATTTTGTTTTTAGCAGACTTCGAGTTCTTGCATTTGAGCTCATTCAGATTGCAAGAAGCTGCGGAACGCTGCTTTCTGCTTTGGCTTGGCATTAAAAAGATCTGTTTTTAAAAGGTTCCTTCTTAAAACACTTCCGTCTGCCTTAGATCTTTGTACAACTGGAAGACAATCTTCTTAAAATGCTCAGTTTCCAACATTTTCCACTGCTATCTGCACTCAGCTGTCTTTTGAAAATGTTAGCTTTGCCTGTCAAGGTCCTCTGTAAATTAAAAAACCTTAGTTTCATGTCACTACAGCCTCGCATAAACCAGCACTGGTGCCAGGAAGGGCCGTCTTGCCCTCCGTTCACCCCCTGTCTATCCCCTTATTCACAGCCCTTTTCCTCATGCCAGCTTTAGTGTTCGTGCAGCCATGCAATGAACTGAATCAGAGAACTGATCTAGCTGAAAAATAACCGACCCTCTCACAAATGGTTATCCTACAGCCAAACTGGTTCTCTGAGCCAATCTATCATGTGGCTACATGAATCTCAGTGCCAGGACTTCAGCAGCTGGAGCCAAGAGGAACGATCCCTTTTGCAGCAAAATAAATCTGTGCCAGACTGAACTGATCATGAAACTATAGCTAGAAAGCTTTAATACTGCAAGCTACCTAGCAATGGATGCCTTGAACTGCTCGAAACAGCTTACAGCATCAGTCATACTAAAGCGTGGCTTTTTACTGTTCCTTCTCAAATTCTCATTTTGCTGCTTCATTCTGAGATGATTGCTTCTCTCGGGTCCTCATCAAGCATAATGCTTGAACCTTGGCTTAATTTTAAGTTCATATTCCCAATAAGGATGTGCTTACATTTAAAGTGCTTGAGCAAATTTATTCCCTTTACACAGCATTGGCTCCATGGCTAGGGCTCCCAGTCACTATGATGGTGAAGATGCTAACGATGGTAATATCCTGTCGTGATTATTATTTGCCTGAGCTGAACATCACAGATGTTCTCCCAGCAGTGGATGATGAAACAGAGCTAAATTCTGCCATCTTTACTCAAAACGAGTGAGACGCTGTTCCAGTGGAGCCATCTGCCATGCGGTCCACCTCCTAAAGGAAGCCAAACATATCCATGGAGGGTCAGTTGATCTGAACAAGCAGGGGCTTTGGAGTAATAGCATTCGCAGTGATTTGCAAGAGCTCTGAGAATTAACCAAATTCTACCTCATTTGAAGTCACTTTTTCCATATTCAAAGTTAAACCAGTGCTGTAACCCTCTAGCAGACCCTACCCACGGATAGGTGTCACTTATATTCACAAATAAGCATTAACTGCAGGCAGAGAAGGGATGTCATCAGACTTGGATGTGACTCGTGGCCTGGCCCCCAGCTACACTTTCCCGGGGGCAGCAACACAGCTTTCTGACACAGTCACCTTTTAAAGCTGTCTTCGCTGCTGGGATAGAGCATGAGGATTCCTCCTCCATTCCAGATGCTGCTTGCTGCTGCCCAAGGAATCCAGTGCCATTATCATCCTGAGGAGCACAAAGGAGAGAAAAGGCTTTTCTAATGGTGTTTAGATCACTGGTGTTTCAGGAACACCTAATGTGGTACAGATGGGTCTTACTGTGCACTGGCTGGCTTTCAGCAGGGGAACTGATGTGCTTTGTAATTAATCACCTGTGCTGGGAGTTAAATAGGGCTCAGCCAGGGCTGGCTGCTCTGTCGCCACTTTTGTGTGGGACACTGAATATGGACATTATATATCTGAATATAGATAAGGTGCTGGCTAGGCATAGCTGACTCATTCAGGTAAAATCAGGTAAAAATGACAGAATTTGTACAATTTTTATCCTTTCTGCTTCAGCTGAAATTGCCACTTTTTCTTTCCTTAATCTGCTCTGGAAAGTGTTTTGCAGCAGTTCACAGTTAAAATTGGACTGACTAAATAAGACCTTAAGGGCCTATTTAGCAGCTGAATTAAGCTGAAATTACTGTGTTTCTATTTGGCATTAGATTGTAGAAGAAAGTGTCTTCACTTCTCCCCATTTCATAGCAAAGTTATTTTTTTATAATGATTATTTATCTGAGAACCTATTTCCTTTAGGCACCCTAGTTTTATAGCATTCTATTTGTAATTTAGTGCACATGGAGGTACATGTGTGTTACTGTTATAATGGAACCAGAGATAAAAAAGAAAATCTGTCCATCTGCAACAGTTTAGTGGGGAAGAGCTATTGTTTTCCAAATTTTTTTTCAGTCTGTGAAAGTTTGCTTTTTACTATCTAGTTGTTAGTAGAGGAGGGCAGGGAGTGGAGTTCTCCATCCAAGGAACACAGATTGAAGAGACACACTGACATTGGTACGTAAAAGTTTTTGATTGTGTAACTAATTATCTAGAAAAACCCTATGAAACAACAGTTGGAGAAGATTAAAGCAGGTGGATTTGTGTCTTGAAGGGTCCATCGCATGCCAGAAAAAAGTATGGCGTGGGATTATCTTTCCTGGAAAGGGTTCAAGAAAAATAGCTCTCCTTCAATTAAAATACACCTGAGATCTTGTTATGAAAGGCTACAGGTTGCTTATTCCTGTTTTCAATATACTGCATCAGAATTTCCAAGGGTAGAAGCCTATGGGAAGAGTTCAAACGTAGGATGTTTGTGCAGGAACTGAACGCAGCCAGCTTCTCTGCTTATTAAAATCTTGCAGGAGTGAAAAGCAGACATCTCTGGAAGAGGAAAGCAACCTTTTCTTTCAGAGACATGATAGTTTTACTACCTCTTTTGCTGCCAGGATAAGGTCCTGGCATAAATAGCAAAGCTCTGTTGAAGTGCGTGGAGCTGTGCCAGGTAACATCTGCCTGAGATCAGGCCCTCAGACATGTAGTCAGGATGCCTTCCTGCTGTCAAACTCCAGAGCAACTCCTCACTGAAAGCAGGTCTGAAGCCACAGCCTGGCATGTGACAAAGCATCTACCAAGCCTGTTACTCCAAGTGGCTCTCGTAAAAAGCTTGTTGCTTCAAAGAAATTATGAGCAAGCCACTACCTTTCATCATTTCTCTCTCTCTTGCCTTCTCTTTGTATTTTTCCTCAAGCTAAACCATATTATTTCTGAGCTATAAAGCCTTCTAAAAGCCCACAGAGCTAAAACTGGCAATACGTAATAATGCATGTCAAATAAAAATCTAATCAGCTTTTTTCCAAGAATTGCCAACACCTTAGAAATTTGCAGTAAACCAAATATTTTTTAATCAGTGCAACAAATGAAAACTCTAAATTTGCCAGCAGTAGGTGGATTGCAGATGCAGTAAATACATTTTTGATGTAGCATCCAGGTAATTAATCCCATATTTCAGCAAAATCCCAGTAAACTGGCTGTGTATCACTTGTATGCTCCAAGCAGCATGAAGATAACCTGTGAAATTTAAGAATCCTTTGTCATTCAGTTTTCTCACTTTCTGTCCCTTTTTAATTCAGCTAATAAAAAGAGGTAGAGCTCTTAATAAGGTCATGTTCAACCTTAGCTGAAAACTCTGGAGCATTAGTGGGCTTAGTTTTAATTAGCTAAGGGTCAGTTTTCCCTGTCTGGGCTGTTGTCTCTAAACATAGGCCGTGGTGTGGTTCACATGTTTTATTGGTTATAACTATCAAGATATCCTGCATGCTGTGCTATAAGCTATTTGCATATACTGTAAATCCTCAAGCATTTTGCAAAGAATTTTTGAACAAATATATTTACTAAGGACCTGATACTCTAATTAGTGCCATGCAGGTAAATTCTCCCACTCAAATAGATGCAGCTATACTGTTTTAGCTTAAGGGTCTGACTCTGCAGATTTTCACTCAATATATAGTAAAGGATGCAAGATCACAGCCTCAAGAATCAAAGAAAATACTTTTTGAATGCAATGTCTTTGGTTAAACATACCACAGTGAATCTGGACTAAGATCTGATTCTAAACTGAATTCATCACTCTTACACTGATTCAGTCTGTAGTGTGGGGGGAAATTTGGGCCATTGAGACCAAAATAAACATTTTGCTCGGATCTGCCTCCTTATCTGACATTGAAGGGTCCCATAAAGGAATGAAAAAGAGCATTGAAATATAGTTACAAACTTTAAGGTTTTTATTGCTCTTATCAGGACAGCATATAAGAGGGCTGTGTATATGATGTGTGTATGTGGTCTTTGACCACAAAACTTAGCATGAGAAAGGAAAGTGTTGACACTTGGTAAAAAACTAGGTTCCTCCCAGCCACCCACCCACAAATACAGTTTGTGTAGCAATTGTCTCCTAATGTGCTTTTTTTCCCTCCAGATATATGTGAGTGCTCTGATCTTTTATTTGGCTTTTTAATGCATCCCTGCGAACGAAATTACTATCCCAGGATGTTGCTAAAACATTAAAGTGGCTCTTTTGCATCAGCACTGGCTGGCTTGAAATGAGTTCCATAGGGAGTCTCAAAAGGGGATCTGTCCCCTCACAAACCAGCTGAGGATATAGATTCAGCAAGGGAAGACTGGAAGAGGTCTTCGACTTTCGGGAGGTTGCCTGAAATTCCTCTTTCAGCTCCAATGTTTCCTTTGCTGGATTCTCCCTCTTGCTTTGGAGTCTAAATTTCTGGTACCTAAAATAAGTAGACACAAACTGATCAACTCTGGGCCATGCACATATGGTTTGATAAATACTGAATGGCCTGGAATCTTGCATGGCTGACACTTTCCAGCGTTGTGGTAAATATTTAAATAGAAAGGAGAAGGCAGCAAGTCTTAAACTGCACTCACCAAGAACCTCTGCATTTATGAAAACTTTCCCTAATTGAAAATCTAGTAGTTTCAAATGCTGTAGACTGAGCATTTGGAAACTAGTTCAGGGGCTGCTAAGATAGCAAGAAGCAGCAGTGGCTTTGAGCCCCCAGTTCAGGTTACTCCCCCACCCTTCTCCTTGTATTTTGGGCATTCAGGAGGTGCTAATAACATCCTTACGAATTCTAGCAAGGGAAAAAGTCTCTCTTTAGACTTTAGACACATTACGGTGTGGTTCTTCTCTAACTCCCTTTCCTTGACATATCCCCTGCCCCCATTTCTCATCCTCCTTCTCAGTGTTTCCTCCTGGTTCTTTGAGATCTACTACACCAAAAATATTTTTGGAAATACCGCAGACTATTGTTTTTATTAGTGACTGGAAAGCTTTGTAGTAGGATGCTTTTGTGTTTCATTTGTTTTCCTTGTTCTGGCACAGCTGGTTTTACTTTAGCAGCATTAGAGAGATGGTTAAACTATTTGTGGCCTTTTCTAACCCAGTAGATCTCTTCTACTGAATGCTTTAAACTGAACGTCTGAAACTGTAACTAACAGGTTGTCTGCGTGGGCAGTTTTGTGCATAAAGTTACAAATGCACTGATTTTATGAGAACTTTTAATTTGTTCAGCAAAACACTGATCACTGTGAAGCAAATCACAGTTTCCCTATAAATTTCCCAGCCAGAACATTGACAGAACCTTGACTAGGGAAGATACAGAACAGATGAAGCAGTAGCTCTTGTTCAAACCTATGCATGCTCAGAAATGATTAATGGAAAAGAGGTTTGTGTAGGTGTGGTGATCCCAACCTTAGCCAACAGGGAATAGGAAGAAACAGGCAGTGGGGCAGAATGTGGTCTGAGGACAAATCAGCTGCACAGTGATTAGGTTTAGAGAATCAATCTGTTTGACACTGGCTTGGCAGTTTTCTTTCTGGTGAGGTCAGGCAGGTGACAGACCTGGCTTGATTCATCGCATGGCTGTGTGAACATAGGACCGGTACTGGGGAGGCAGTGGCAAAGAGCAGCATGTGGGTATGGGGTAGGTGGCACTATCCCTCTTGGCAACTTACAACACTGGAAGAGCAGCGCACATATCAGCTCACTGACAAAATGTAATGCAGGTGGGAAAGGACATCCTACATCTCCTACCTGCAGTAACGTTGAGCGTCGCTCTTCCCTTTTGTATGCAAGGGGTGGGGAAGCAACTGCACTTGTCAGAAACCACCTCCTTAGTGACATTGCAAAAGAAAAGGCTGAGATGACATTTCAAGCATGTTTTTTCTCTGCTGCTTTTTGTCTTTTTCCTTCATTAAAAGTAATTTTTTTCAAACTTCCTGTCAATTTTGCGGGGGCACACATCAGTGGATTCATGACTGAATGAGGCCAGGGAGAATGCAGAAAACAAAACTTGTGTCTGAAAGTCTTGCATGACTAAAGTCTGTTGTCAGACAACGATATTGAGGTAGTAATAGCAAGATAAGAGGACAAAGAAATTGAGCAGAACTCAGCAAGGGATTACACATGTAATGCACATTAGAGTAACTGGAGTTATGCTGAATGTTGGCAACAAACTGCAGAAGATCAGACCTTGTGTAATAGTGAAGTTTATCACATGCTTTTCCTCTGTCTAAAAAAATTGCAACAAAAGCATTAGTTTGGGCTCACCCAAAATGCAGTATTTTCTGCTTGAAGCTTTATTACAGTCACAAAATAAAAACAAAAACCAAACATGTATGCACAGGACTAGCTAAGATATGAGGACCCCTTTGGAATATTATTAATGAGAATAAATATGCATATACCAACATCTGTATCAACTTCTGTAGATACTGGTTGTTTCCCTTTATAGTGAATTATGTTAAGAGAGAACATATTCTATTTACATGTCCTATACCCAGAGAGACACATAACTAATTCTCTGTAGGTGTGTGCATGCCATTCAGTATGTTTTATTCGGTGCAATATGGTAAAGGGAATTGTCCACCCATCTATTCCCAGAAGATACACTGTTTCTGCCAGTGGGAAGGCACCTCAGAAGTACAGGAATATCAGTTGTCTGTCCTACAATGCCATAATAATCAATGTAACTGCATTTAGCTCGTTCCATGTTTTTCTTCTCGATCAAATAGCAACATATACATTTCAGCCAAAATTTTCTGAACTGTTACCCACAGCCCTGTTTCTTGCCTGTTACTAGGCTACGGTTATGATCTTTGCACTGACTGTTATCCTGACTGACTCGTTTCAGGGCTCCAAAGAGTGCGCCAGCTGGGAAAAAACACAAGATACTTCAGACGAAGACTGCATGAAATGGGCTTCATCATTTATGGCAATGATGATTCTCCTGTTGTCCCCTTACTTCTTTATATGCCTGGTAAGATAGGGTAAGTACTGGGAAAAAACCCATTGACAAAATGAACACTATTCAAGTTCATAGATTATACACTGTGAAAAATGTAGTTACGTATGGTAGACGCTTCACAAGAGAAACACACACAGTTAGGTAAATTACTCATTTAGTTATGTTCTATTTTAAATTTGGACCTAGACTTAATTTTATGCTGTTCCAGTATTCAGAATTTTTTTAATGTGTCTTATCCTTTTTTAACTTGCTCTGGAATAATGCTTTTGATAGCATTTTGAATTTGGATTCCTTTTTAATTTGTAAAAATTGTAATCATTAAGAGATACATTGCCTTTGATTTATTAATTGGTTTGTATGGAAGTTCTTTTTACCCATCTCATCTTTGAATGGTTTTTGCATGTTTTACCATTCAGTACCTGTCAGGCAGCACTTGTGCACTGACTTGGACATGCAGACCAGAAGTTAGTAGTAGCATAATGTAAAGGTTGAGCTGTAGGGAGTATTTGCAAGTAGCTTAGAGTGGCTATGTGCTCTAGGTCTAGTACACACCACACAAAAGGTTTCTAAACTGGCAGAGAAATTGTGAGAGCAAAGAAACTGTCACACAGCTTGTTTTAATCCTGTTGATGTGCAGGAACCTTCCAGCAGCCGGACTTCTTCCGTGTTTAGGGACTATGAATGCTCACACATTTTGATTTGCACTCAAAGCCTTTCATTGACCTAACTGAATCATGTCTGCTCTACAATGCTCTCTTTGCCGTCACAGTTCTAGTATTTGACACCCACTTGGCTTCCTGAGCTGTTAAACAGCAAAGGATGTCAGTCCTCCTGGTAAAATTCTGGCTCCTATTGAGTTCAGTGGGAATATTACTATCCACTTCAACTGAAGACAGGATTTTACCCATTGTTTTATTATACTTGAATGTTTTCTCTCTGTGGTCAGTTTATTGGAGATAATTTACTTGGGGTTTTTTTGTTCTTCTCAGGGCTTTTGCAAGACGCATGTTAGAAAAAAATATCGGGGTGGTTGTGGTTGGATTTCCAGCTACTCCTATCACAGAATCCAGGGCTCGTTTTTGTGTGTCAGCTGCACATACACGGGAGATGTTAGACACGGTAAGCACAGCAGATGTCCTGCTGAAAGTAAGCACAGCAGATGTCCTGCTGAAAGTAAGCACAGCAGATGTCCTGCTGAAATTAACTTCAGATGCAAAGGAGGTTGGGAGCAACTGTGTGTCTGTTACTTTGAATCTCAATAATTCACTTTCACATTTGTTTTTCTGGCCTTGTCACCTGATCTCTAAAGGCATTTTAGCCTTATGTATTTTATTTTTTAAAATAAATTATGGGACAGTGGACTTCTTATGTTCTTCCATTTCTAATGGTGACCAAATCTGTCATCACTAATAAAGACCTACAGGAAGAGCACAGCAAGACAAAAGTTAAATATTAGGTCAAAACCATCAGAGTAGGAAACCTGAAATGATATGGAAATAACTGAAAATCAAGTTTTCCATACCCTTATTTTCATTCCAATTTCCACGTGTGTCCTGAATTGCAGAACTATATGGGACAGCCTTGGGGGTACAGGTGGAAATTGCAAACAGTATTTGGAACCGTTTGAGCCTAACGACGTTTAATTGGTGCTGTCTGGCTTGTCTTGGTTCTGTATCTTTCTCTGATATCAGAAATACTGTTAAGACTATGTTGAGACTTCCATCATAAACCTCCATTTCAACGCAGTCAGAAATGTGTTTAAAATAAACTCTTTGAAATTTTCCATCTCCTTTTCTTGCCGAAGGTGTTTTTGGCCTGGCTTGATATATGTTCTTTCATTCTCAGAATAAGCCAATTTAGAGACACGAAACACAGAGACATTTCAGTAAATTCCAGGCTTTCTTTTTCCTCTCTATGCACAAGTATGATGGTCAAAGCAAAAATTCCCTGAACACAGAAAGCATTTGAGTTAAAGCCACTCCTTCATGCAGACAAGAACCTGTGCCTGCAAAGAGTCCCCGGCTCTCCATTTGCATCCAGAGATTCATGTGGAGCTTGAGGCCAGAGCCCTGCCCGGGTGACCAACTCCCACACCTGTGTAGACCCAAGTCAAACAACATCAAAAAATCTGCCTTGTATGTGTGCAGTGTAAAATTCCTGCTGCACTTAAACGTGCAGCAGTTATTAGCAAGGTATAATACCATAAAGAGAATACTGCATAGAACAGGGCATAGCTACATACTTGTGTTGGTCAGCTTTTGTTGTTTGACTGTGTAGATTTCTGCTTATGTAACTAGCAGTAGGCGATGAAGTTGATCTGAAGCTTAATCTCTTGAGGTTGCTGCTTTGATTTTTCTCTTCTCTCCCCACCCCCAAATGTCAAGCCCATTATATTTTTGGGCCATCACTGTATGTTCACTTCCTGCTACCTGCACATTGCTGCTTCCTGGTGCCAGGGAATGTCTGAAACACTCCCAGCCATCGTTCTTGAACATGCTGTATTTTTGCCGTTGAAAGCAGGATTGTTGGCATAGTACTTGTGGCGTTCTTTAAATGTTCTTACAGTACGGGGGAATGGAAATGCCCTGAGTATAATTACCTGCAGATGAAAAGTTTTTAGGACAAACACTTTGTGAATATGCCTAAAACCAGGGTAACAACAGGTAACAAGCACAATGAAAACTTTTCCCTTTAGCAAAATTTGTTTTGAATCTCAGCCTGGAACTAGAAAGAGGAAAGATCCATGAAACGGCAAGCTCCCAAGAATAACTTCCTTAATGACCTCGAAGCTATCTTTCTGCGTAAACCGTTACTAAATTACTCCTTTCTGTTTTTGAGCTCATTTTAATGGCTTAACAGAAACAGGCTCAGAATCAAAATTGCTGCTTTCTTCCTTGATGCCAAAAGGTTGGCTGCTCTTGAATGTGGATCAGATGCTGAAAAACACTGAGCTGCTTCTTTATGATATAGAGCTCCCTGACTGCCTTTTGACTCTACTGAGAGCTGGGGACTCAGCTCAGCAAATTGCATTTCAATACTAATGCATTATTAATTATGCCTGTGATATTAATACAAGAAGATAATGAAATCGGCTAAAAATACCTTAAACTATTCAGACTGTTTATGATAACTCTGATCAGCACTGTGGGCTGCATCCTGTCTAAGAAAATGCAGTGGCAACTCCAGTCTTTGGGATCTATAGGGAAATATTAATGTATTGCCTTACATATCCTTTTTGCACAAGCAAAGATAACTTTTTATCTGGATTATTATCTTCCGTGCTTTTATTTTTTTTTTCATCTGTGCTCAGTTAATGTACTTACTATTAAACCATACCTACTGAAGGGGTAAATTCTGTTCTCGTAGATGCTATTGTACCTCTACAACTGCATTGACATTCACCACAGTAAAATGAAAATAAAATTTGCCCATTTGCTCTTTAAACTTTCTTTCATTGATGCTTTTATAATCTTCTTGTTCTGCTGTAGAGATTACCAGAACTTTATTTCTTCTCCAAGACAACTGACACAATATAATGGTCTTGCAGGTTTTGAATGCTCTGGATGAATTGGGTGATTTGCTACATCTGAAATATTCCCGGTATTCCAAGTCAGCCCATCCTGAACTGTATGAAGAAACAAGGCTTGAACTTGAAGATTAAGTTTTCCACCCATGAAGAGAACATTATGATGCTATGAAAGGGGGAAAACCCAAAAACTAAAAAATATGAATGCATTTCTTCCCTTCTAAGGACAATTTTTGTTTCTCAGTTAATTGAAAGGAGGGAAAGCTCAAGTGTTGCATATTATTGTATCAAATTTCTGTATTCAAGAGACTGAAATATTGATACAGATTTGCCTCTCCAGGAGATCTGTCCTTCTTACGGTGTTTTTGATGCAGAATGAATGCATCCATTGATCAAGTTGCTAACGTCCAGCTTTTGTAATAGTGCCTTTTTATGAAGAGGCTTCAGACTTAATTGTGAGTGAAATAATAAAGTTTAAAAACTGAATGGATTCCAGTGTAGCATGGTAATATAGCTGAGCTTCACCAGTGAGTTTGACTTTTATCTGTCAAAGAGCATAAATCTAGACATCGGACTGCTACAGAGAAATGAGCAGCAAGTAACTTCTTTAACTAAGTTGCCCTACCATGATTTCTTCAAGGACAGAAAATGGTAGAAGGCCGCTAATGCTGAGAACAAGAAAAGTAGCCTGATGAGATCATATATTTCTGACAGCAAATTAAGGGAAAGGGAAAATGTCTCCTTCCCTCCACAGACCCTTTCCCAGCCACTTAAATACATTATAAGCTTCGTAATGTACAAAAAATTGGGCTTAGACATCAACTGAAATGCTTTTCTGCTAACGCATTTGGCCTACAGCCTTTCACATCTTATCACAACGTAAGTTCTTCAGCAGGCTTGCTCCCTCTGCATGTAGCAGTAGTAAATAATCTGAATAACTATTTAACTTTCCCATAAAAACCTTGATCAAAACAGTCAGATACTCGCAGTTTACAAACTGCAGATGACATTTATGGACTCATGCCTAAGTTTCTTGAACTACTTACGGGCTTAATAAATTCACTAACAAGTACATAGTGCTGAAGCTGTTAGTTATACAGAACGTGAAGTTCAAGATACCATAAGCAGTTCTGTCAACTTGTTAAATTGAAAACTCCACCGTTTCTAAATATGCTAAGGTCATCCATTTAATAACATTTCTTGAAATGTTCTTGTCTGTTTTATGCATGTCAGGGATTGTTTTACTTGTCTAGTTGCAGACTTTGAGTGGTTTATTTTTCAAATAATTTATTATGTCATCTGAGGGGGAAGATGTCATTGTCCCCTTTTCCACTGCCTGAGTGACAAATGCTCAAACATACTTGAAGAAACCGTTACAGCTTCCCTGCAATGCTTGCAGCAGTATTGTTGTCAGGCTTATGTGGGCTGCTGTTTCACAGAGATTGAAGGCTTTTTCCCTTTTTTGCAGCATTGAAAAGCAGTTCTGCAGCTTTAAGAAAGAACTCCAAACCATTCCATGCTATCAAATGTCATTGTAAACACATCAGATGAGAGATATTTAGCTTTCTGTTGCACAGATGTACCACACTTTCATGTTCTCTTGAAAGCTGTGGTGTAAACTTAACCCACAGCTGCAATATTAGATTTAAGAACAGAACAACTAAATTGCAGAGTACCAATTACACTATATTACTCCCTGCTTGTTAAAGTAGCTTTCAGGACATAACAAGCCTGACTGGTTATGAGCACCCATTTTTTGTTGCGTTTTTGTTGTTATTGTTGTGCAAGTTAGTAAAAATCCAGTGGTGCTATAACTTCAAGAATTGATTACAACGCATTCCATAATATCAAATGTTGGCTTTAGGAAACATTTATCAAGGGCCGGGGAGGACTAAATGGTGTCATATGATTCTTCACTTTGGTGGACAGGGTTGAAAAACATTGCAGAGGTTCAAGGGAGCTGTTTGTGGATAAGAGCAAGCTCACTGTATACATATGAAAATATTCAAGCACAGGACAACGAAAAATTAGGAAACAAGAACTTTGAGTAACCTGGCAATTTGTGATGTACACCTTTGTTACATGCAGGATGAATGCACTGACTGTGAAGGAGACAGGTTGAAAAACTTCTGCAATCTGTTCCTTGAGAAAAAGTACAGAATTTTATATATTGTGTTTTGATCTCTATTGCCGAACATCTGCAGCCAGATCCTCAGCTGGCTTCTGACCTTCCATCTTGGGGTATACGGCCATAGTTTATATTTCAGCAAACATCATTACATGTACTGTTGCAGGCATCACGCTATTTCTCTTAAAGAGAGGCCTGAGATTGATTAAGCTGCAGAATGATCACTTTTTGTCCCCCTATAGGGGAATGTTTTCTGTCTAAAGCCGAATTCCTCCTGCCCTCAGAACATTACTCTCTCTCATACTAAGGAGACAAGACAGCTATTTTTCAGAGACTGTCATTTGATTTATTGTGTGCTCTCTTCTGATTTCTTCCACCCCTTACACATTAGAGAAAGTACAGGCTGACTGTCCCTCGGCTTGGGGAACAGTTAGGGAGAAATCCCTGTTTCACTGGTGCAACAATAAAACTCCCAGGAACTTCAGACTTTTAGATTTTCCCCATAAGGCTTAGTTATGGTCTGGAACTGGCTTTTCCATCAGCATAATTTCAGTGGAATTTTTCCAGATCTATATCAATTTTAACAGATTTAGAGTTGATCAGCACTTGGAGACTATTTTAGCTAGCTTAAGAAAAAAAACTGATGGAGTGCTTATTTGGAAATTAGCACATCTAGCATAAGGATCACATATTTCCTAGAATATACTCCATCTTCAGGCATGCATGTTCTTGGGAGATATAGTTGTCTCTAATTGTTTTAGAAGGTTTTGAAGAAGAACTGCCTTCAATAAATTAAAATTGCTCAAGTTGTCATATTTTAATCCAGTGGAAATGTAAGTATGAATACACTAAGTTTTTGTTGGCAAGCTGCAAGTCCAACATCTTGTTATTTTACATAAAAACTTGATAGACCTTCATGGTATTGTAATACTCAAGAGCTGTCTGTTTGGCAGAGTATCTGAATTGTTTGCCCTTTCCTGTACCTTTGTCCCACCTCATCTTTTAGAAAGCCTTTATTTCCTGAGCTTATCAAAATTGTCAAAGCGGTTGCCCCATCCACTTCTCCTGCTTCTTTATATTGTTCTCTCTGTTCTGCTAGTTTCTGTCCTCTGGGTCTAGGGGAAAGCATACTGGCAGCTGCAGAGGACTAAGTGTAACAGTTGGCTTTTTAGGCATTGCCTCACTCTGCCTGCTTTTCGTGGTATCCCCATCAGCTTCTGCAGACTTTAATCTTTCCTTTTCAAATAAAAGCTTCCTACTCGTGGTGCTAAGTTTCTAAGCTGAACCGAATCTGAACTGCCCAAGCAGTTGAACCAAGAATGGGCTTGATCTATTGCTCATGAAAATGCATATCAGGTTCAATTTTGCTTTGAAGTCAATACTCTTGGTTTAAAACTAGTGCAATCATGAGAGTAACCTGTCAGTGTGAGGTGAGCTGCCTGCATTTATTTCAGAGGAATTTGAACGCTGATGTCTCTGGACTATTTCGCAGCCGCCGCTCTTTACAGGGGACCAAGATATGAGAGTGGATTTATTTAAGGTAGGATTTCAATTTTCTTTGTTTTTCTATTTTTTTCCCAAAATGTGTTTGGTTGAAGGTGCATCGCATATTTCCCCGTCCTGCTGAGACAGGGAACAAAATAATGATGTAAGAAAAGCAATCTACACTAAAGGTGTTTATGTACTTTCCAGCCTGCTTAGAAATCCAATAGAGGTTCTCTAATATATGATCTGCGTTTTATTTGTGTGTAAAGTTTAATTGTTCTTCAAATTAAAACACAAATTGGGACCAAATTTTAAAGAAACCACACCACCAGCTGGGAAATGACAGATGTCACTCCAATATTGGCAGCTGAACATTTGAGCCTCCAGATGCCTTCCAAAAAAATTAACTAGGTATTTCCCTCATTCACTCACACATCCAGTGTTGTCTGTACTCGCTCCAGACCAGTCACAAAACAATGAGAATCTCACTCTACCCATTAGTGGGACAGAGCTTCGGACCTGTCAGGATGGTCCCAGAACTGCCACCAAAGTGACCACAAAATAGTAATTCGGCACCATCAGAACAGGAGTCTGGGGTCTGAATCAGAGTGGTTGCTCAGCAGTTGCCTGAGAGGTGAGTGTGTTTCTTTCCACATACGCAGTATGTCACTGACAAGTGACATCAGGGAGCAATGATAAATCCATCTGTATCATATGCTAATCAAATGAATAGGGCAATGTAGAGGCACAGAATCTGGAGAGATATGATGGACCTGGAGACTTAGACTAGATCTAGTTGTGTGCAAAGAATTTTTTTGTGCAAGTGTGACAGGAGTTGTTTAAGCTTTTTAACCAGCTACGTGAAAAACTTGGTCTTTAATATCAAAATAGTTACCGCAAAGCAGGCAAAGGGGTGCTGTACCTCGTGTGTTACTCCAGTTTGTTTATGAACAGAAGGCAGGGTAGATAGTGTGCCATAGCAGATGCCCCTGATACTTGGTACCCTATTACATTTCATAGATCCTTTTTGGAAAGTCACTCCTGCCAGATGCTGTGCCAAGGCCAATAAGTATTCATTGCTATCAACATACCTGAGTTCAACAGCTTGTGCTGCAGGGATAACCAGGTTTGCAGTAATGCTTGAGCTACCATCTATAGAGAGCAGTGCTGATGCTGAAAATTGTTCAGACATCATTCTAGTGACAACCATGCACAACATCACTGATAGAATCATAGAATCATTAAATTGCTGAGATGCCACTGCTGGGAGTGGCTGTGGTATGGTGACAACTGCCTATGCTGCTCTGCCAGGTGTAACTGGTGTGAGTCCAGGACAGGCAGACAGTCTGTCCTTTTCTTTACAGATACAGTAGGACATGGCCTGTAAGTCACTCCAGCAGGTGAGTTTCTTTATGGCAAATTGGCTCAACCAGAACATGTAGCCATGAAAGCAGGTCACTGTAGGAAGCCTAGAAACTCAGTTCTCACAAGTAAGTCAAGTACTTGCAGTAAAAGACAGAGAAATTTTGATATGTGTGACATGGAGCAATGGTGCCAGATGTGATGGGTGAACCTTGATTTTCTATCACCCCCATTGAAATCATCTCAAAGAATTTGCTATGTACATGAGCTGACTCTCGCATCCTGTGAATGGACCAAGGTATGTGTATCCTCCAGTTCCTGGAGCACAGAACTGATCTCGCATACCATGAAGTATGAAGTAGCATCATGTTTGTTGCCCTTATCTTTAGTAGCTGCATTTCCACTTCCAGCACAGCAAGCAGCAGGCCTGTCTTGCCAGTTCAGAGCACAGCATAAAGTGGACAGCAAAGCCTATTGGGCTCCAGTATGACCTGATATGGTCCAGTGAGTAAATGTTTCTTGGCACAGGCTGGCTTTTACTGTGCTGCAGATAGCCTTTTGTCTGAAGTGGGTTCCTCATCTGTTGAGCTCTCCAGCAGCTGTTCTGGAATATCACAGAAGTGATGAAATCAGTGAGGACATTTCAAAAGCATAGCTTGCCCTGTGTGTTTCCTGGAGCTTGCTCTGACATGAGTATCCTGTGTGCATCCGATTCTCCCCTTGTTACCACACAAACCTTGTGATGACTTGGCTCTCTGCACTGTACAGAAACCGTTTTGCATGTTGCTGGGGATCCTACTTTCATGTGGCAGCTGCTTTTCAAAAAACCCTAACACCAAGGATGCAGCTACTCTCAGCCAGAGTAGTCAGAAGAGGCATGATATTTTTCATATTTGCTGGACCATCTATTTACACTTCTGGCATTTCCTAGTGTGCAGAATATCCTAATACAAACTCTCTGACTCCCGCTGCACACTCCAACACCCATATTTTAAAATTTCTCAGCAAAACATTGTAACCTACAGACAAGAGCTCTAAACTGAATACAAGAGACCCAGTTCTGATCTGTATCTGCTGTGCTAAGTAATTGCAGATGAGATGCATTAGCTTTCCTTGCCTCATTTTTATCTCTCCCTAAAACTGTGATAGTGATCCTGATTTAATTGTAAAACACTAAGTTGAACTGATGAGAAGAGCTACAAAAGAGCTAAGTGTTGTTATTATCTGAGTGATCTTTTAATTTCTACATCTCAGAACTTCTCCATTAATCCTGTAAAAGTCACGAGTACTCTGCTTACCAGACCTAGTGTATGAGGCAGTACAATGATGAAGATTAATTATAAATCACAGAAAAAAATCTAGAAAACAGATTCTTTTAACGTTTCCATTCTGTGCAGACTTTGTCAGTGTCTTACTACAATGATGCCAGTTGGATTAGGAAGCTTTTTAAAATGTGAATTTATCTTTTGAAAGATTTGTAGCCAAGCCTTTCCAGTTTGTTAAAATGTAATTAGTGTCGGCTTGTTAATATGATGTTCATTGATTTTTAAAGTACACAGACTTCAAAGCTAAAAATAAATAAATAAAAAGAGAGATAATTCAAACCAGAGTGGAACAGCTTGGACAGTCCTACTTTTTTGCCAGGATCCCAACGCTGTGGTGTTCAAACAATGCCACAGTTTGAGTGGAAATGTGAAGATTAAATCCAAACTCTGCATGTCAGCTTTTTCGCAAATGACTATCCAGGATTTCAATAAAATGTCCAACCACAACAGATCATGTTGCAGGAATTTTTATTGCTTAACAGTTTGTGGTAGTCTCCTGTTTCTCTAACATGTATTATAAACCAATGCACCTAGCATCTAGTATCAGTGGAATCAGAGGAGGAAATGACACAAGCACTAAAGAGGCAAGTGGAGGTAACTTGAAATTCAGACAGGAACTCAAAGATGTGATTGAGGTATATCCTGAGGAGACAGCAGAAGAAACACTAGAGCACAACACCTTCTGAAGAAGACCTGGAGAATAGAAAGGTGGGAACGGTTATCCATGGGATACTCCTTGCACTGCCCAAGTGCAAGAGAGAGGATGAAACTAGGTAGTGCAGGAGAGATGAAGCTGAGCAATAAATTTGTTCAATTGGAGAAGGAAAACATTTCAGAAGCAAAGAAGAAAGAAAGGGAAACTACCCCCCAAAGACAAAATGACAAGACAGTGGAGACAGCCAGGATTGAGACTCCACAGGGGAGAATGCAGGGGGAAAGAAAAGACAGACTGATTTTAAGACAAGCAGAAGAGAAGAGGAGATCCCACCACACCAGTATGACATGGGTGTCCATGACAGCAGACAGGTCCCTTGATTGTTTAGAACAAGGGAGGAACAATACGGAGCCAAAAAGCAGAGAGATGCCGCCTTCTTCCATAACTAGGAATGTTACATGTGAACCAATAGAAAAGAAAATAAGGAAAGCTGATGGAAACAAGGATTGTCTTCTATTCAGGACAACTGATAGTGTGTAAACAGGTCAAGAACAACTCCAACAGAGTGAAAACAATGTTTTAAGATACAGATGCTCCAGTAGTTTTTCCACAGAACTCTTCCAGTTCCAATGGAAAATGATAAGGCAATGAAAAGTGATATATTTCCTCAGAATTAACTCTGTGAAGGAAATATGGACATGTTTGGTCACTGAGAGGCAAACAGCTAAAGCAGATTCTTCTCTGAGGGTGGTCTCCATTTGGCCACTTGTGATACTAGCCTTCCAGGACTAAAATTGGGAACAGTGAGTAAAGCCAGTTTTAGAGACAGGGAGAAACAGGCACAAGAGCCCAGTATGATTTTCATACCGAGTTTTAACAGATGGGAAAAGAAATATCTTGGTAGCAAACATAGTAAGGGACAATGGACCTCAAAAGAATAAAGGCACACTGACAGCAAAATATTCATTCTGCGCTGGTCCAAATATATGAAGTATTTTTTTCTAAATGTTTTGAAATTGCCATTCACTTTATAATTGCAGATGTACTGTGTGATGCCATCCATGGTGAGTGCAGAAGGAGGTCAGCTGTGTGATAACATCTAAGCTTTGATTTCTGTATTGTATGCAAGATAAGTGTTCTGGTCTCTTTCTGTCCTTTGAAAATCAAGGGGCCACCTAAGTTTTAAAACAGCCTTGTAGTCATGCCAGACAGTACTGACAGGAGATGTAGTCAGTGAAAACACTTTACCAAGTGGTAAAAAAGAAAATGGAAAAGGATGGAGATAAATCTTTGAGTACAGGATTGCCCAGTTGCTTTAGAAACTGCTGTTTGGAGCAATCTCCTGATCTGAGTCTTGTCATCACAAGAGACTGCAGACATGCCTTGATTTAAGCTGTTTCAGTTGTAAGCCTTCACAACCTTGGTTCACTTGGACTTAACCAAGACCATAGATAAAAGCATCTCTGTAGAAAGACAGTAGATAGATGATCATAAATAGAAGCAAAGTTTAGGCAATAGTGACTTTCAGAGTGGGGATGATGCTGATGACCACGAGGGAGCAGCACCTGCTTGCTTTGATATTTCTGTAACCAGTAGGGATATTTGTCCATGGATGCAGCACATTGAATGCATTTAGGTCATATACATAAGTTTAAATCACCAGCAGCCAAGATAGCAGTCCGTGAAGAGTGAAGAGCGCAGAATTTTTGAATGTGGAGTCAGGATCTTCTCCAAGTCAAATTTTATTTTAGAAATTATTTCAGGGATTTGGATCTCGGTGGCATCATGGGGAGGAGTCCTGGGGAAGAGGACTTGGTAGGAAGAATGCTCTTGGTGCAACTGATTAAGTAATCTTCTCAATCTGGCTATAAGAAGTAAGCTCAGATCCTGTAGGTATAGTACAAGTGGCAAAGAAAAGCAATGCTGTGGTAAGAAAGCAGAAACGTAAAGTGAGAACACTGACACATCAACCTGAGAGAAAAGGTGCAAAGGCAATGAAAGCAAATCATAATGAGTCTGTTAGCCATAAAAAGGGAAGCAAAGAATTGAGTCATGATGTAGTGAAGTTGAGGAATTTACTGTACATGGCAGCAGCAAAAAAGTCAAAGATTTGGCTATGAATGTGCCCTGAGGAGCCCAACATGGTAGCAGAGGTATGATGCAGCACTGACTGGGCTGCCCTTGAAATCGAACATGCAGCACTGCGATGTACAGAGCAACTGAGCGAAGAATCAAGAAAAGCAACAGGCAATGTTGGAAAGGCTTAAAATAATTAAGGGAAGAGGAGGTAGCATGGATCCAAACACCCTAAAAATTATTGATACAGGGGAACTGAATACCTATAAACGGTGATCAAGAGCTTGCTTCGGCAACACACAATTAAAACTTGCCTGTGGAAGATAAGTTGTAAGGTGGGTTCCAATCAGTCAGCAAAGGATTAGATAACATACTCCAGAGAACAACACAGGGATAAAGTGATGCTAGGTGTAGGGGATAGGATTTGAGGACCCACAAGGTCCTCTCCAGCTTAATCATCTACGATTCCATGGAGACAGCAATGAAAGACCTGCATTGTCTCCCTGAGAACTAATTTATTTCAGTATGGGCTTAGGTCACGTATTACAAATAGGTCTCTTTTATGTAGGATTCTAGTTTGGAATTCGCAGTGATTGATGGATTCATTAAAACGTCATCACTGAAACTGACAAGAATTTACTGTTTAAAAATAAATAAATGATGACAGAAACAGTAAAAGAGCCTTCTGCTTTTCTTGTTGATTCTCCCCGCAGCTTAGTATGGTTTAGGAGACTGCTTGGTGGGAGAGAGAGGAGACCGGATAAGAACGGATTAGCAAGGGATATCAGCATTTCATTTAGATCTTTGACTACCTGGTTGCTATTAAATTCTTCCTCCCAGTATCTTTCTCTTTGTTTTTCTAAATGTCACATAAGCATCATTCTGGTGCCAAATAATATTTATACTCTGATCTCCCATTTGGTCTGGAAAAGGCACCTGGCCAGATTTTCAGGTAGTTACAACTGAGCTTCATTGTACAGATGCAAGCAGAGCTGCACTTGAAGATCAAGCCCACTGGATTACTGCTTGTACAGCTGTGCTATCTTTTTAAAGCCAAATTAGTCGGTATAGAAAGATATTCTCAACAGAATTTGGCTGTCATCCTTGCGACAGTATGTTATATTTTCAAATAGATCCCATGGACCAAATTAATTGTAGTATACTACTAATGTCAGTGATGTTACCTGAAGTGTGAATTTGACCCCCTTGTTCTAAGGCTAATAGAGATTTTTTTTTTAAATGAAAGTGGATCATAAAATATTCTCAGATTTTCATCTGGTTTTGTTTATAGTAATTATCCTTTCCTGGAGCTGAATAGTAAAGAAAATATTCATGTTCTCCAGCGTCTGGTATAAATTGCAGTGTTTGTTTCCTGCAGCCCAAGACACAAGCTACAGACAGAAATTGAAGCATTTGCGCATGTGTGTACAGCTAGAGTTAGCCACTTTCTCCACATGAGAAGCAGCACAGCAAAGGTTTTTAAAGTTCTCTAGTATCAGTGCTATATCAATGAAACTGATTTTCAGATGCTTTATATACTGTAGAAGGAAACTCTTCTGGCAACAAATGCATCAAGACTACTGTGAATCACACCCTTTTTATTAATGGAGGCAAAAGACAGGTTCTTTTTAAGAAATTTCTATTTTTTTTTAAATAACATCTGTAAGGCTTGCAGAATTAACACTGCAAGAGGGAGCCAGTGTGTTTTTGCTGACAGCTTGCACACAGTAAGGTCAGAGAAGATGTGGGATGTGATTACAGTAAAATTAGCTGAACTGAGCAGTTATTACAGGTAGTTCCTACTCCTGATCTGAATAACACACATGAGGCAAAGCGCAGTTGGGACTCCACTGCTATCATTTTGGAGAGAGAGGCTAGCTATCTCTGCCTGGCCACTGGTGGATTGCACTCACAGCTAGTGCTCTCAAATTTGTGTTAAGTCTTTGCAGAAATGTCAAGAACCAGAGGGGTCTAGTTGAACTATTGTGTCACCGTTCAGTGCAATCTTTCCATTACAAATTTGAGCAACGTCAGTGAAAAAGCTTAAGTGGATAGAGGACATGTCCTGAAACACCATACAAGAAGTAGAAGGAACTTTACAGGGCGTAAATTTATTTATAGCAAACCTTAAGATGCCAAGTCTACAGCTGGAGCTCTCCATCCCTCTCTAAACTATTGGGACTTCTCACGTACTCTTGTTGACCAAAACTTTTGTTCGATTTTATATTGCCATGGAATAGTCACCAAACAGGAGTGCTCTTGATTTACAAAAAGGCATCAAATAGTTTAAGAATTTGAATTCCTGAATAAATGTGTAAAGAAATAGACATGAAAATGAAGGATGTGAAGCTGGTACCGCCTCTCAATCTTAGGAATCTTTCTCTGCAGGTGCATTTGAGGCTTCATCTGGGGAAAACAACCTTCAGAGTCGACAAGAACTGAAAGAAAGCATGGTGCAGAATGAGTTCTATCTGAGCTCAGTGACCTCTACCCTAATGCACTCCAGCAGGGTATCCAGCCCTCTGGGTGTTTAATGAAGAATAAAGACCAGCTCTACCTCTGTGGTGTTGAGAGTGGGAGTTATTCCTGAAAGCGAAATGCTGATATTGGATAAGCCCTAAAAGTAGCAGTGAAAGCTGTTCTGCTATTATGCGATTTTCTTTTCTTTCTGTTGTGAGTAGCGGTGGTAGAAAATGCACAGAGAGTGACCCTGTGCCCATGTAAACAGTGTATCTGTGAAAACCACATTTCTTGATGAAAGGAAAATAATGTCCTAAGTAAACAGATATGATGTACCCTAACTAAAAAGACAAGCAGGATCTCTAGCTATGTCTGGTTTTTCACAAGAATGAGGGAAAGCAGCTGAATCTACTGTAGGTTTGCTGGAAATCAATGGGAAGTCTCTTAAAGACTGATCATTAACCGAAGAGCGTTCTCTTGCTGGATTTCTCCTAATTCAGTATCAGTGTTACCTTTTTATCAGTGTACCCTTTTTTCTCCACAGTTAAGGATCTAATTTCAAATGGTTTTAGCATCAAAGGCAGAATTTTCAATAGAATAGATTTCTCTCCAGTATATATAGGAGAAATGTCAACTGGACATAGCTGCATGTACTTCAGGGCATACTTCATGCTGTTCCTCAGAGCTGTATCTACTGACTACTGCTCCTTGGTGTCTAGGAACTCACTGTCTTTGCCATCTGTTTATCTGTCAGGCCTTCAGAGAACACTCTGTGACTTCAGTGTAACTCTACTGTCTCATTAAATTCCTCCATGTACGCACAGCTTTAAAATACAGAAATGTGAAGGAGAAAACAATTCATTTACTGTGGTAGGGAAAAGCCAAAGACCATCTCTCTCTGAGCCTTTAAAATTAGGCTGAGAAAAAAATTAGAAAAACATGTCTGCTGTCAAAGGCTGTCTCCTAGTGACGTCTCCATGCAGTGATGATCTCCTGGAGGATGAATAGTTGTCTCAGTTTTTAACAGGTATGGTGATGCCCTGTTACCCTTAAAAATAGTTTAAGCTGGAGGAAAGCTTTCCTAATGAAACTCAAAACCAGGTAAAACTGCCTGCTAGGAGCTCTTATAAAATCCTGCAATTCAGGCCGGTTGTGCTGCTATTTGCAAGCTGGGGCACAAGCTTAGCGCAAATGCAGGTAATTTACTGTAAGAGGTGGAAACCAGGCAGTGCTTGCTAATGCCACATCATGCTGCTTCTGGAGTCATCACTACTCGGTAATTTGACATTGGAGATTTTAGGTGGATGTAAATTGCAGAAATTGAATCTAGTACTAAGGGAACTGAATACATCAGTCAAAACCAGAACAGGTTACTAATCCACAGAAACAAATATTATCCATTTCCATACTCATCTGGTTGAAACCAAGTGTTGCAATGCTGTTTCCAAGCCTGAAGACTGATATTTTTTTCCTCTTTCTTATATCAACCTGTACTTTATACCAACAACTCTTGTAGACCCCCTTACTTCAAAAGGCACTAGGGAAATTCCAGAGAACTAGAAGTGAACAAATGTTTCCTTATTTCAGAAGGATGAAGGAGGTGACCCCCTTCTCCCAGTGTCCCCAAGTAAATACAGGCCAGTTAAGCTGATGCCAGTTCTGAGACAACTGAAGGAAAATCAGATGTGCAAAAAAGTCAACATCTGGTTAAAGAGATGGTGACATAAATGACACCAGTCGCTATAGGTTTGATAACAAAAATGACAGTACAGAATAGTTTTAAAATGTCACTACCAAAAAAGTAGCACGTATTACACGAGTAAACTGATATGACAGAAGGGTATCAGGAGGGTATTTTTGTCAAGGTTCTACAGTTATTTATTCTTGCCTCTGGGCTATTCATTATTGTTATCAAGGATTTGAAAGAAAAAAATAAATAAATTAGCTGCTGGAAAAGTTGCAGATATGCCATAGTGGTAAATCAACAAGATGGGTCAAGTCTGCAAGGCAAACTGCAACACTTGGTAAACTAGGTTTCTCTGAATATGTGTTTTAAAACAGCAGACTGCAAGGTCACACATTTGAGAACAAAGACTACAGATGACAGTTCAGATCCTGAAAGCAGTGACTGTGAAAGCCTTGGCCCTGATACAGGCTGTGGGCTTTGTCAATACATACGTGCAGACAGATTAAATTCAACCCCAGCCATTCTAAAATCTGTTTGTGTTAAATTTATACAATCGTTCATTCTTGTTAGCCAGACCATTCAGCTCTCAGCCACTGTGCAGACTTCAGTGAAAGTTTGCCTGCTTGGGACAATTTTTCCCCTTATTGCAAATATTTGGAAAAAGGCAGTAAGTACCTGATTTTGAACTTACAACATAGTTGGTTCTTCACCCTCTGAAATGCCTTATCATCTGCAATGAATATTCTGCAATTGTGAACATTGCCAGTTGTCACACCAATTACCTGACAAGGGTCTAGTTTTGGGGCAGCTCTGCTAATTGTAAGTGAAGAAACAAGACCCTGTGGAAATTTGAGAGTTCAAAACATCGCTAGATCTGTTGGATAAATGGTGATGTTGGATTGGAAAGATCACTCTGCGCTCTTGGAGCTCATCAGCACTTCAAGATTGGGCAGTTCAGATTGTTCTTCATTTTACATAAGAAAGAATTTTTCAGGTATTCAGATGGTAAGAAATGCCAGGTTTAAGGTTATCTGTGCAAACTGAAGTAATTCTTCTTGTGAGTGGAGACTAAGATAGCTTCTCATTGCATGACTGCTATTGATTTTTGCACAGGTCTCCTACCTTACTGATTTGCCATTCGCATTTTTGTTAATACAGGCTCCTGAGTTTTGTCTGACTTCCAAAAATCCAACGTGAGCTGTAATCACTTGGGTGCACTTGGAAAAACATCATCCTGTTGAGTCATCACTAAGCATGTAGCAGTCAAAAATGAGCATCAGCCAGCACCACAGGTGCGAATATAACACAGGTAGGGAGCCAGAAAGGATTTCCTTACCCTCTTGGACTGCCCACCCTCTATATAACACCAGGGAGGTATTTCAAAGCCTGAGTAGGATGGGGTGGGAAGAGAGAGGACTAGCAGTGATGGTGAGCAGAGCTTCTTGGCAGTGCTGCAGGGTGAGAACAGGCCACACTATGATGATGGGTGGTGGGAGTTTTGGTCTTCAGTCCATAAGCAGAGAGCTCGCAGAAGCAGCCTGGCTGTTACAGTGCCCTTTGCCAGCAGTTCTCATTAACTAAGGGAGAAGCTGCAACACTCTGCACTGGTAACAATCAAGCCATTTCTATGGAGGTGCTAACTTGTGGCTTGTGGGCACAAACTTTGGTACAAATATTGGAAAAATGCATTGTTAAGCTCTAGAAGGAGGTAGAACACACACACATCCTTGCCCATGCTTGTCTGACTAGGGACACTCCAAGCACATGTAATCTGGACATTCATCTGATTGACAGTAAAGTGGTCACTCCCTCCCTCAGAGCAGGGCTGCAGTCTTTGCGTTATTCACTGGAAGTGGCATTTTTTCCTCTATGAAAAAGGCCTGTGGCTGGTGATTTACATCCTTTGCCAGACCACCCCAGTTAAAGTTTCATGCCTTTCCAACACCGGTGAATAGCATCCCTTTTCTGCAATTTTTGGTGAAGCTGGATTCCCTCTGTAACCATAATGCTCAACGCTCCTACTGTACCCTTCTTTGCTTTCCATGAGCATCAGCCTGTCCCTTCTGCTGGCCCAATCAGCACCAGTTAGCTCAAACCCAAATAACAGCACAGCATTTTTACTGAAAGGACCTCAAAGATTAATCAAACCTCTCATAGCTCCTATGTATGGCAGTAAAGTAAAAATGGAGGTACAAGCTGGCAAAGCAGTTTTTTCCTTTTTCTGTTTTGGACTTTTTGGACAAACTGTAATATTAGATGTCCCCTCAGAAGGTGGTATGTCACAGAGCCAAACTGCTCTTGCCTGTTCCTTGTTCTTCAAATTGCAACTTTCTAGAAGTTCTGAGCTATCCTCTTCTAATCAATGCCTTAGCAAAAGAAGCTATTTCAGTTTTTTTTTATCAAAATGTCTCAAGGTGCTGGTTTTCTCAAGCAAGTGGATTTGGCTTCCTAACAAAGTCTGGCTGCGAGAGCCCTTGCCATACAGACTTTTTTCTTTTTCTCTCTTCCAAGCTGCTTTGCCCTGCTACAACTCTTGTGTGGCAAAGGCAGGAAGGCTCCTGGATTTCCTGTCTTTACCTGATGAACATCACTTAGCATCCAGCCAGAAGACTTGATCAGGATGAAAACAATATTGAAATTTGCAAGTCTCATTTACTTAAGAGAGTAAAATGTCTTTCTTTTCAAAGTGCTTCTCTTTAGCTTTCATTTCCTGTGCACAGAGTAGCTTTGCCTTGAGTACAATAATTAACTTGTTGACCTTCATTAGAGGTCAAACATAGCTTCGCTTTAGAGAAAGATGAAAACGAGCAATAATAGATACTCTGACTGGTCTAAGATACTTGGTCTGCATATCTGTGATGTTGTTGTAATTTCTGCTAGATGTTTTTACCAAGATAATTCAGGATAACATGCTGTTGATCCATTGATTTTGTTAGGTACAGGAGATCTACTGAAGTTGTCTTTCCCTCATTCTTTATGACAACAAAAAAAAAAATTCATTGTAACTATAACGAAGAATGTGAGGTAGGATGTGTACGGTCTAATGACAATGTTTCATGTGATTTTTAACACGGTATTTTACTCTTTTTAATTATTTTCTCTCTAATCTTCTGAGAATTTTTTTTTCCCAAGATCAAAGATAATAATGGAGAAGCCCTGATATCTTCACGCATTATACAAGCCAAATTGCCATTCTTTTCATATTGCTCTTCTTATTTGTGTGTAAATAATTTTAATTTCTCCTCCTTTTAAAATTACCTGTTTCTAACATTTATGTTTGTTTAATTTTTGTTTACTTGATTTTAAGTATGACTGCTAATTGATATGAGTGTTCCTAATAGTTCCATGTTACATTACACACAGTGTATGATATCACACCAGCACAGATAGCTGTACCTGTGTGACTAAGAAAGGCACTTGGATTATCTGATTAGTCTCTGAAAGTATTAGCAGTGAGTTTGACTTCTTTTATATAGAAGTTTGAGATCTTGCTCATGGCATGGAGGCTCAGGGGGAACACACTATCCTTGACAAACTGGGCAAGAAATAGAAGTCCTTGCAGGTGGAAGAAATCCATTAATTCCAGTGATCCGAGAATTTATTGCTGATTTATGCAAATGACAATAGATGCTGGGATGGTACAGGAGGAAGGAAAAGCAAATACAAGCACTTCGTCCCCTGTACTAGAATAGACTGGGCCAGCCTTAATACTTCTGAGTTATTAAACTTTCTGTTCTAAACCTTCATATTCCCTATGCCCTTCTTATTCCTTCCAGAAAACTCCTTCAGGCCTTTAGAGGTCCTTTTTCTGGTGCAAACTGTAAAATTAAGTCTGAAAGTACAAGTATATATAGGGCCATATAAAAAGCTCAAATGTTCATGTACTCTTGGAAGCAAAAGAACTAAATCACATCACAGCTGAGACCAAGCATTCACTCCATCTCTTGCTGTTGTGGCACATCATAGCTATTAACACATGAGTAATCCCCTCCTCATTCACCAAAACCCTCACATTCATCCTACTGTCCCATCATGGTGCATTAAAGTTAAATATGCCTTAATGAAAGGGGGGCTAAGTGGAAAAAGGCCTAAGCAAAGCAGGTTTTTGTTCAGAAGCAAAAGTGCAATGCTAGTATCTAATTTTGAACCCCTGGGAATTGCCTTGATACTGAAGTGGTCAGCACCATGTAAAAACTTAGCAAGAGACTGGTATTCTCCACTGCCAGCAGTCATTCAGATTTATGTGGGCACCCCTCAAGACCCCTAAGTAGAAGCTATGGTTACAGTCCATTCAGCCATTTTAGGACTTTGTAGGTAAATGTGGTCCAGCAGCAGCAAAAGACAGTTCTGTTTTTAATAAAGATTAAAAAATATTTTTGAATGACCCTCCTTGTTCCTTACTATTATACAGTATTAAAATATAAGAGCGCAGCCAAGGAGAACAGAAAACAAAGAGAAAAGCCTTTAAAAAAAATTCCACAATTTTATATCCTTTCCCTACTAACCCACCACAGAATTCAAGGGTGGGGGTTTCGAGGGCTGAAAGAATCTTCATATGGTGCCAAAAATTGCCCACAGATCTCTCTGGTCCCTCCGTCTTTGGCTATTTAAAGCAAACACATTGTGTTTTAGATGCTAGTTTAGATCCATTTTCCATATGAGGAGGTGGGATGTAATTAATTAGCTGTTCTTTTGATTTCTAAGTATCACATGTACATTTCATAAGGGCATATACTTTTGACAGAGGCTAGAAAAAGGAAATAAAATACAATTTGTACTGCTTATGTCTTCTGGGTACACATGATAGATCAGCAGGGGATTATAATGTGTATTTTATTGCTACCAATGGTGATTGAGTCACATGAGTGTTAATATAAATCTAGAAAAAAACCTGGATGAAATCACAGTAACATAGTTTAAAGTGTTTATTTTAGTCATAATTGCACTGTTTTTACATAATGTCTTTGATCTGTAGGTTGAGAAGAAGCAAAGCCAGTACTCCACAGTAGAAATAACCAAGATAAACTTCTCTGTATATTTTAAGAAAATCAAGTCCATAGTCAGAGATACACACACAGACATATACAGTGGGGAGGTGTAACCCAGAATCCAGCATGCCAGAAAATACAATTCATTGCCATTTCAGCTAATGAAGTTCCTTTTCTGGATTTCATACTGACTGCATTTATTTTAACTTTTACATGGATCATCTATTTTAGGAAATCCAATGTAACAAGGCAGTCATATATATAAAATGAGGGGAAAACCTTTACACCTCCCAGACAGCACGATAAAAATAAATAACACTCCCAAACTGGAAGGGCCAGCTAAGTCCTCCAGGCCCTTTTTCACCACAGAGGTCCAGCTGCCTGCACTCCATGGCCCTGTTGCCCATGGATGGTCCTGAAGAGCCCTCAGAGGGTCCCCTCCAGACAGGGAGCCAAATTCGCCATCACAACTGCAAGTTGATGCCTATGTCAGCTTAACAAAATGGCCAAAATGCCTCTGTCTTGCAGAAGCAGCAAGTCCTGGGTGTCTGCTTTCCTACCAGGACTGAATTTGCTCATCAACCTGTAGACCTAGGGAGCTGCAGCACCCAAGCAACTGGCCTGTGACCTCTGGGGTCAGGGAATGAACTGGAATAAACAAGCCCTGTAGCCCACTTATCTCTCACTCTCTTTTTTTCTTTCCTCCGGTTTTTTTTTTCCCCTAAACCTAAGGAGCATCTCCTAACTGAAATGCTTGCAGACTGCAGAATGCTATGCAGGACATAATGATACAGTTTAATTGCACAAGCCCTTTGCTATCTTTATCTCTACCCAGAGGAGAGAGGAGGTTTGTAGAGGAACTATCGCCTTTTTATAAGATCTGCTGATGTAGCTGGGAAAATAGATTTCTGTCACACAAGTCCTTTCTTAGGTCCCTCTTCCACCGGAAGGCCAAACATGTTTAGTGCATTCAGTGAGTCACTCTGCTTCTATTTGGTGAAAATGTATGAGCATTATTGCATGACTGCTCTTTCCTTTACTTTTTTTCTTGTGCACAGTTTTCCAAAATGATTCCTGGAGGGTTTTTCACAGGCTGACTCTCCCAAAGCCCTCTCTGAATAAGCAGAGGGAAAGGAAGGTTCCTTTGTGGGATGTTTCAGAGCAAGAGCCTACCACAGCTACACCAAAATGCTCTCATGAATAATTCCCTTCCCTCTCACTCAGCTCCAGGGGGGACCCAGGGATGCTATAGGCTAATAGAGGCCCATTTGAATCCTTCCATCAGTCTACTGTCCCATGCACTGTTGGTATATGCATGCATGTTATTGCAAAAGTGAATCACGCTTTAAGGACAAATGTTTCAAAAACAAAGCTATAAAATTCTTAACTCAGTTATTAACTTTAAATGAATAGTTTAGGTTGTCTCCTTCCACACACCCCATCCCCGTTAACTTATTCTTGAGGGGAAAGTATTTATGGAGCCATGTGCTTCTCACATGGTCGAGGCTAAAAATAACTTTAGAAATTCATTCCAGCTAAAACTTAATTTAAAATCCAGTTTGCCAGGCTAACACAGACTATAACTGGCTTCTTAGCCTGGTTTATTTATTTGTAGCAATAGCCTTGACCAGTCTTTTGAGTGCTGATTATTTCTGGATTTCCTATGCTCTACTTCTATTTAATTATATATAAATAGGTATATACACACATTACTGAGCCTAAGGAAACCCTCAAACTACACACAAACTTTATTTTCTCTGTATGGCCTGGACTTCCAGTTGTGCAACAGGCAAACTTACTTCCTCTCATAAACGCACATGTACACTATGGAGACAGGCAGAATCAGCCCAGGTGTCTGGTTTGGTTGGGGGTTTTTTTGAGAGAGGGAGGCTTATCAGACATTGCAAGTATATTGTCTAAGCAGTGAACTATTTTCCCTGGTTGTTTTTGTCAGTGATCGGCAGATCAGATGCTTCAAAATGTCTGAACCCTTATGGGTCAAATATTTCTTCCATTTACTTCAACACAAATGTTGTCACTTGTTTTAAAGCCAAGACTGTAGCCCATAATAGACAATTACGCAATCTCTGGATGAAAGAGATGTTTTCTTCTTGCCCTAGATAATTAAGTCAAATGGAGAATCTTTCCATTCCCATCACTAGTTGTTTTTTTTAATTGGTCTTGAGATGACTGTGTCCTGAGATCCAAAAAAAGGTTGAAATCCTTTAGAAAGGAGATTTTCAGACTGTAGCTCATGAAGGTGTGGGGCAGCAACAGGCAGCTAAGAAAAGCAGCATGTTGTCAGAAGGCTTAGGAACTGCACAGGGATACGTATGTCTACTGAAAAACATGCAGCAGTCTAAATACTAGATGGAAGACCACTGTTTTTGCTAATGTTACGCTATCAGCGGAAGAGATTTTGGTCTCATAAAAATGTTTAGATTTGTGGAGAAATTCTTTATTGTTTTGGTTTCAACAGTTTTCTGTCTGAATCCCACTACTGATTTCTACAGTGCTAGGCATTATTTATTTAAAAGTATACTCCCTTTTTCTTTCAGACGTCATGTCATTTAATAGTTCTGCATTGTCTCTGTCCAATAATACAGAAAATGTCATTTCCCTTTGTGCAAACCAGTTGCTATTTTAACTAGACAGTATTCTGTCCACTGGTATGTCTGCTCCCTTCCTTGCTTTTGGTCCTGCTAGGTCCCTTCTCACATGGGAAAGTACTCTTGACCCTGGTTGTCACGTGGAACTTTTCATCTACTGGTTTCTAGTTTCGACACAGAGTTATCACTTAAAACATTAACTGAAATGACAGCAAGAGAATAATCTCAGCATTATTTTCTCCCTATCTTTCACAGCTTTTTCTTCTGAGAGCTCCTCCTCAAGCAACTGTTGACATCCACACTGGCACCGAGGCTATTAATGTTCCCTCAGCATCAAGCAATGCATGGGAGTATTTTTACAACTTCATTTCTGTTACTGTTTTCTACTTTGACTTTCTTCATTGTTGCATTGTCTGTCTGAAGTGGAGTTTGTTCCTATTTTCCTTCAGCTTTGTTTAGCTTTATCGGTTTTCTGTTAACTGCCAAATTTGGCACATCAATTCTCAGTTTTTAGATATATGCACATATAGATATATATATATATGTGCGTATTATTCTACTTTTGTTTTATTTTTACTGTTTAAATTATTTTCAGTCAGTGGTAGAATTTTGCCCTTTCTACCATGATTGTTCAGTTCTTTTAATAATGTCTAGGAAGAGTCTTTATGCAAGGTCAAGTAAGCTTTGTCTGTTGTTCTGCTGAAACAGTCAAAGAATGCTAGAGGACTGGAAGGGTATCAGATCTCTTTTCATGTTATGCTTGCAAGTTCTCTATTTCTTTAATAAGAACAGCTACTATTTTACCTGGTACTGATGTCTACAACAGCTAGATGCCGTTATACATATAGCCACTGCACTACATGAACCAGAACTGTTTGTAGTCTCACTGCTTCCAAGAGGATTGCCGTGTGTTTTCTAGAGACAGAATTAAAGCTGCCATGCCTAATTCATTTGAAAAGATATCACACCCTTGATGATCACAAGAAGGAGACAAAACAGAGAAATTTAAACATTTACACATTCATTTTCCCCCAAGATGCTAAATGCTGTCATGTTTAAATTAGTTTGTGGGGCAATCACATAACATAGGTGAGCTTGTTTGGGATTCCAGGGGTGAGGTTCAGACTCAGCACCCTAAACCATTGCTAACCTTCTTGTCATCTAATGCACCGACAATCAGCAACTTTTAGTTTCACACACCTCCAACCAATCTCTTCAGATCTAATATCTCAAATGGTATTATTAGCCAGGAATGACCACGCCTTCCAGTCCTTTTATACCCTGTATTTGTTTTACACACAGATTATTCCATACATTTCAATTAGGAGGTATGATTTATTTTTTTTTATAATTTAAACTGTTGAATTAGTGAAGGCCCCTAATGAAGGTAAGGTTAAAAGCAAAAGGTGCTTTATACGGGTACAGCTTATTCCTGCAGATTGGAACACACTTTATGCTTGCACCGTCTCTACCTGCAGAGAGGGGGCAGTTGCACCACAGTATTTAAGTATCCCAGTTTCAAATTAGAAGAGCTAAACTGATGTAAAAACGCTGTGTCTTTTGGCCTTAAGGAACCATGGGCATTTAAAGCATTTCAGTAAACGCATGCTAAAAATTAGCATTTAACACAAAATTATTTATTAATGCAATTTTAACGTTGTTGGAGGGGGCGCAGTACTCGTTACAAAAGGCAGGAAATTCAGAGTTAGCACACCCCTGTGCACCACCACCTTCTTCGCATGTGTGTGTTGGAACTGGTGCTCTGTTACACACAATTTATTGTGGGGTTTGGCCGCTCATAGGCTGTCTACGCAGTAAAGTTTCTGCAGCCTCATCCGACAGTCATGGCCTTCAAACTGTGGGTACTCTGCAGTGGGAAACACCACCATGGGCAAGACACTGAAATGGAGGTTTTAGGCCTCTTCAAGGCAAGCTCGCCAGCACTGCTGGCTGCAAGTGCTCAGAGCTAAGGAGCTAGGAGTTAAAATATGCAGCTACCGTGGTTTGTCTTCTGCTTTGGAGCCTCTTTGAATTCATTATTTCCTCTATATATGTCAGCATTAGAAATGCTAGTTTAAAAAAAAATCCCAGTAATTTAATATACTCTCTAACTTGAAGTTTGAAGGCTTTAAATTTAAAAAAAAAAAAAAAAAAGTGATTGTGAAACTAATCATAAGAGCAGAACAGTGGATAACAGCCCAGGCTCTAACTACTGCAACGCACACCCCACCCGCTCCAGCACCAGCTCCCCCACCCCCCCTAGTGATTAAACGCACAAGCTAAAGCTTATGCATGGACCAAACTCAGTGCAGCTCCAGGGGATTAGAGGCAGGTATCTGAGGACAAAATCTGGCTTGCTGTTTGGCAGGGAGAGGGATTTGGAAACCCCATCCACCACCGCTTCCATGAAAAATCAAAGGACAGCAAGCAGTAGACAGAGTTCTGTTCTCTTTGAAACAAAGAGCTGCCAAAATGTTCGTGTCAGGCTTTTTTTTTTTCAATTGGGCAAGCAGAGCTGGGTTGCAGCTGAGCTGCTCACGGCCTCACCCACACCCAGGGACCACAACTGCTGGGCCCAAAACAAAAAGGGCAAAGAGTTTATTAGGCATGCGTGTGTTTAGGGGAGCCCTGTAAGAGTTTGGGTGCAGCGGGTTTGTTTAAGCATATTGGTGATTTGGAGTGTTTGCTTCAGCATCTCCTTATGTCCCTTAACGAAACTACTGGCAATGAGGTAGTAATTTTTTTTTGTTTGGTTTGAATTTCTAAAAAGCATAATTTCAGCAGTTTTTCTCTGTTCTTACACACACACACAGAAATTGCTTTAGACAGGAAGAATTTTCTAAATTGAGTTAGACTTGAATCAAATAAATGAAAACCTATTTTTAAAAAGCACTGTGGTACTTTGCATTCTTAAAAAAATTCTTGTATTCCCAGTTGTTTTTCAGTAAACTTTCATCGGTCTGTTTAAAGTACTGCAAGTGTGAATATTCATATTTCAAACATCTGGCTTGCAAATCGAGCATTTCAGAAGTACTATATCCTCACTTACTACAGAACTGTCAGTGAAACTTCAGCAGCAACAAACGCGTTTCCTCGCCAAGGGCTGGTTCTGCATTATTCACACAAATAGACTTTTTTTCCATTGACTGGAATGGAAGCAGAATCCATGCTGAAATAGTGGCCCCCTGGTTTAATCCACGACAAGAGACAAACAAATAGACCCTTTGAAATGAGTTTGATCTTTTGTGTCCCATTTGTTGTCTGAAGTAGGTGTCAATTGGATCTTTTCCTGTCTGTCTGTGGTTGAAAAGCAACATGTTGCAGTTAAACCCACTTGTAAATTGTAGTATTTTACCGAGGGACTCCCCCAGGGTTCTACTAAAAAGCTACTTGAGGCTAAGTGCCAGAAGTCAAAAAAAGGGTTAATTTGCTTCCCGCTCCCCATTTCTCATTCTGTTTGAAGTTCTTTCTTGTTTAAAAAAGATCTCTCTAGTGTCTCCATATACAGTAAAAACCCTCTTCATACACAAGGGTCTGATCCTGCCTGCACTGAACTTCATTTATTTGGAAATCATTGAAAATAATTTCCTTTTATAATGGGCCCAGCCACAAATTTTCTATTTTCTTGAGCCAATAATCTTCTCAACCACCTGCTTTGTGGATCTAGTGCTAGAAACAGCCTCAGAAGTTTTAACCCCATGAAGAGGTGCGTCTGGAACTAAAACTGCAAGAGGCTGGCCCAAATGCCCTGCCATTTGATCAGACTGGTAGACTATCCAGAAAAAAAAAATCACCAGCAGCAGCTTCAATAGCCGCAATAAGCCCACACATCCCATGTTTTAAGAGAACAACACTATGCAGAAGAAAATGCACTGGAAATGTCTGAACTGTTATGTGATATAACTGCATAAAATGAACAATGGTTATAGCCAGCGCAATGGAAAGGTAAAGTCTGAGCTTGATCACATGGGGCTGTGTTGTTATTCAGTGGCACTTGCCCCTTTTTTGTACCAATCTTTCTAAAGTGTCCCATGAGGATTTGTGTAGGGTTGCATCACCTCCTGAAGACTACTCTTACTGCACCAGCATGTTATTGATAAACAAAGAAGAAAAATCTCAGTAGTAGATTAGCAGAAAATAACTGTCTCGGGCAGCAAGGTGGAGCTCCAGGTATTGCTCTTCCATGCCGTTTTGTTTCATATTTGCCGTTGTATTCAGGGTACTGGAGGAGTGAAAATATCCTACAGACAGGTCAGCTGCCTTGAATAAACACGTACTTTGAGCTGTAGTGATTTCCTTGGTCGCGTGTACCAGTGTTGCACAGTCAAACTGTTCTCCCTCCCTCTCTCGCAAGCGCTGAGCACTGCTGTAAACCTGCTGTAGCTGTGCAAAGGGGAGCCTCCAGCCAGCCCAGCCCTGTGTCTCCAGCCAACCGGAGCAATTTCTCCAAAACTGCTGCCTCTGGCAGAACCAGGAGAGACATTCGTGTCTATTCCCCAGGGATTGATGGGTGCTCTCTCCTCTCTCTTCACTGGCATGCACCGGGCATCAGGTCTGCTGCAGAGGCTCTCTGAGCACCTTTCTCCAGCTTAGCCCTGTGCTCTGACCATCTCCTCTAGATCCACTGAGACTTTTACCATCCCACTGTGGACAGCAGGTGAAGCTGTTGCTATCCAAACTACACTTGAGAGCATCAGTGATGTGCACATTTGTTTGCCAGACAGAGTGCTTGAAGTTGAGTAGCAGAGAATTTTTTTCTTAGAATTAAATACTTTAGATGAGAGGCCCCAGATTCTCTGTTTTCATTCTCCATTACTTTATTTGACATAAGATCAGCCTCCTTTAAAGGTACATTTCAAATTATTCCTGTCCACTACTGCCTGGGACATTCACCAGGGACTCTATCACTGTTTGCTCTTACGATTATCTTTGTAGGTGCTAGGGTATTGCAAACATGGGCACCGCTATGTTAAAAGCTGCACTAAGAGAGGACACAAAAACCAGCCTGTGCTTCAACACAGGTGGAAGGAACATCTAATCCAACTGTCCATCCTTAGTTCAGCACAAATGAATCTGAGACCTCAGCAACTCAATAAAAATCTCTAGGAGAAGGGACACACGCTAGCATAAATGATTTCTGCACCTGCAGTAATAACTATAAGCCTATTCCCACTGTTGCCTTACAGCATGCCAAATGGCTGTGTGACAGATACGCCTTCACTGAGCATGCTGTCACAATCCCTACAGAAGAGAGATTTACTTCCTGTAAGAGCTTTTTTCCTGCATCTCAGAAAACATACATGATTTAAAAGACTGCTGCAGATCATTCAGACATCACTGCAGGGAATACAGCGTTTGTTATCAGGCTCAGAATTGGGGTAGTAATAGGCCACAGAGAAAGAGGTGAATGGCATGGAAAAAACCTGCCCTCACTCTTTGTGTTTCTGCCACCTTTGTTGAACAAAGTCTCTCTGTAATGACAGGACCGTGGCATTTTGGTGTGAAGTATTTATCTGGAAACATTCACTGGAGGTTCCATTATGGAAAAGAAGATGATATTTATCACTAATACTACTTAGCTCCTCAAGCAATGGCTCAAAACTGAACTGAGAAACCTCAGTGTAAATTCAACACACTAGTATTACAGGCATCAGAATACACGGTTTTCGAAACTGAATGTTTAATTGATGTGGCATAATTTTGACTCGACAAAGCACTGTGCAAAGATACTAGGAAATCCAGAGAATCGGCCATCCAGTAGAGGAACTGGTTTAGTAAGAACAATTAAATAACACCCCTGAAGCCCCTGTCCAAGAGGCATAACTAGGCTAGGGAGATCCTTACCTGTGCCAGTGCAGCAGCACGCTAGCAGGAGTCTGAGTCACCTTGCACAGGCTGTGCTCCAGCAGTACTAAATCACCTAAGTGAAGCCAGGTGACGCATCACCTGAAGCCAGCAAGAGATGAGCTGTATTTTCTTTACCTTCCCTGTGGGAATGAAAGCTTCCGTGCAATGGAGACAGCCAAGCTCTTTTTTTAGGAGACAGTCAGCCCTTCATCTCACCCACCATCACAGCATTTGCTGTGAAATCATCCTTTCCCTTCCCTTGTGCAGAGCTGTCCTTCAGCCACTCAGCTGGCTTCCAATTTTTTTTTTTTTTAAATCAAGTTCCTGATCTCCAGAGTCACAAAAGTAGTCTTGGAAAAAAGCCAATTGCAAACCAGTAATATGACATTTTCCCTGGGGAAGTGGAGGGTTGAAAACCTTAGGTGTGGAAGGTGTGAATCGCTCTGTTTATTTCTTTATTTTTTTGAGTCTGGAAGGAATGCTCATCTGCTATGCTTCTGAATATAGGACAAGACTTGTCAGAACTGATCAGCCAACTCAAGCCTCAGTCACACAACCCATTATGCTGATTTACAACTTTTTCACTGATCAGCTGGGCCAGGGCCACCTTCTCACTCTGCTCTTAGCTCCCACCAGACGTGTTCATGTAGAGCTCCTTCTCTGCACTACCCACTGCCATGTACCCACAGACAGCCTGCGTAGGTATGCAGAGGGTGAGCTACCACATTATTTATTACCATATGTAATAATTTAAATTTAATGATACATTTGGCTGAGCCAATTTAAAGGATGAGCCAATTTAATAACTCACTGCTGGCTGCCTCCCTGCTCTGGGCCAGGGCTCCAGCTCTGTCTCATGGCTGGCACCACAGCCAGGAAAACCACCAGGAAAGTGCTTGTCTCAGCTGACGTGTTGTGACTCACTGAACCAAGGTAACTCAATCAGGTGTCTGAGCCTTTACCCCATTTGCAGCACTGGTCTCGTCTAAAACAACCCGGGCACTTCTGCAGCGATAAAACTGTATTCAGAGGAAAGGGGTTTGCTAGTTTTGGTGTATTTCTCTAAAGAGCCAAAAATTGCCTCATGGTAAGCTCTTATGAAAGCAGAATTTAGGCTTTTTGGGCACTTTTGAAACATGTTGCCCAGTGTCCTGATTTCCACAGTCCTGTGCTGCCGCATCTTGGCAAATGCTACAGTGCAGTTTTACATCATCAGTACAAAAATGTACAGAATATTGAAAAGTGAAAATGTAGGGGAGTGTAAAATAAACAGAATTCAGTATTAAAAATAAATAAATAACAGGCGGGAACTGGGCTGGACTGTTTTCTCCATTCCTGTATTCCATAATTCAGACTACTCATCATACATTTCCACCTTCGCTTCAAGTTTTAATAAAGTGGCCACTGAATTCCCAGTCTGTCACAAAAGGCGCTGCAAAATTCAGAAATCTTGACCCAGTCGTTAGGTCCAGCTGGTGGCAAAATATGTAGACGGGAAGGAAAGCACCGGTCTAGGAGAAGCAGGACAGTGGAGAACTCTGAGCTAATCAGTTCTTTTAAAAAGACAGTGGTTACTATTCAAATTGTAATTTATTGAGATAAAGGAACCACACGTCACAGAAAGACTTAGATGGCCTGCAGAGGAAGGTTATTCTTTTTTTCTTTACCTTGTTTTCTTTATTTTTAGAGAAGACTCTTGTGTTTCCTTTGCAGCTTATAGCTAAGAGGTTGGAGCTAGAAGCTCATCAGCCATTCTGTCTCCTATCTGCTGATCTGCTGGCGTTGGGGGAAGGGGAATGTGGGCAAACAGGCATTAAATTCCACCGGCAGGCGACAGGAAGGTATTCCTTGATAAGCAGCATCCAAGATGATGAGCCATAAAGCAAAGCCTCTGCAAGGAAGCAGGGGAAGAGGCAGAGAAAGCTTTAGCCATCTGTCTCAACCCAGCCTTGCTCAATGCTTGCAAGAGCAGAGGTCACCACCAACAATAATAACCCTCGAGAAGCCAGACGTATGCTTTCCTTTCACCAATAATCTACAAAGCATCTTAGGGTGAAATCCTGGCTCCTCTGAAGTCAATGGGAGCTTTGCCAATGACTTCAGTTGGAGCCAGGTTTTCATTCCAGATAATTTTAAAGCTACCCCCAGGCTTAAAGATAAAACAACGGCATCCTGGGAGTGGGCGCAGGCACGAGTAAGCTGAGGAGGGCAGACAGGGCTCTACCAGCCACACTCCTCAGAAAAGCTATCAGTCTTGCAGACAGGATGCCTCCACAGTCCTGGAGCAATACCACTGCTGACAATAAAGGGGTAACATGGACAAGCAGGTAAGCACTAACATCTTTCAACCGTTGGGACAGCTGGGGTGTAAGACCCAAGTGAGCCATGGAGCTCTGGCACAAAACTCAGTGGCACTCACACCAGTTAACTTATTGCTCCCACCTCTACATCCTCCTCGCTGACTTGTGTTATGTTATGTTATGTTATGTTATGTTATGTTATGTTATGTTACATCATATCATATATTATATTGTACATCATATATTATATTGTATTTTTTTCTCCCCCCTCCCTCACCAAGCAGTTCTCGCACTGGCCTTGAAGGATGTCACCTGGCGGCACTTGTCCAAAATGAGGATTTTTCACACTTGAGCAGGTACTATTGACGTACTACTAACTTCAGTCACTAGAACCACACAGACTCTGTAAAGTGCTGTGTCTCAATTAGGCAATGCTTCATTTTTCAGGACTTGTAACACGAAGTGTAGGTGTCTGCATGGTGACATTATAGCGTTAGCACGTGGTGTGGTCAACCAAGATGGCCACAACAGGAGACAGGAACACCAACAGCAGGGCATGCCAGGGAGGACATTGCAAATTCAGCCCCAAACATAATTTTTTGGCCTTGAGCACTGAAGGTGGCATGGTGGCCTTGGATAACTGTTGTGCATTTTTGTTGACAGGCTGGCATAAATGAGACCGTGGCAGCACCACGACTGGAGCCAACAGATCCCTGAAACACCTCCCCAGGAGGCAGACCTCACCACATGATGGAGACTGTGACATGGACAGCCATGATCCCCTCTTTGAAGCTGTTCAATGAAGAAAGCAGGATGCGTGGGGCTCGAGAAAGGCAGGACATCAGATGACGAGCTACCATGGCCTACTGACTCCTCACACATCATATGAGCTGTGCTACCTGACCGTGCAGTGTGCTTGTCGTATCACAAACGCTGCATAAAACGTGTGAATTTAAGCCTCTTTTGAAGAGCTTGAGCTCAGTGTGTTTCCCCTGCCGCTGGCAAGGGGCTGGGAGTGCATAGGAGCTGAGTCCGCCTTTATTATTGAAGGGAAGAAAAACAGAAGGTAGAAGCTGGGGGTGGAGGGGCGAGGTGTGAGCTGTGAACCTTCACAGGGAAGGAGCTATCAAAGGAACACACCTCCCTTACCCCAGCACCAGCATCCGACCCACTTGCTGATTCACCTCTCTGCTAGCTGCCCATAACCACATCCCAGAAGCAGCATCCCCCTCAGGCCACCGACAGATCTCCTACCCCAGGAGAACCCTGCCTTTATTTTCCAGGGACTAGATGGTAGCTGCTGGAGTAAGCGTTCACCTAGCTGGGAAAAGAGAACTTTTCCCTTTGCTTTTAAGTCCATCTCCCCTGTAGGTCACGATTGAGCCATCTGGATCCATCGATGAAGTCATCTGCTGATTTAAGAGTGTTTGTGAATTGAAATTGGCATCTACGGCACACGCGTGCGCAGAGTCTCCTCTCCAGCTGCCTCCAGCGCAGCCACGCAGGCAGTGTTACCATACCCAAGTGCCGCTTTTATGCTGACTTTAAAGTGGGAAGAGGCTTCAGTTGCTCGCTGCCATCCGCTCACCGCTAATAGTAGCATCGCTCTGTCCCTCACTGTCTTTACACAACAGCTTAATGCATAAAACTTCATGTCCCACGAGGAAATGCGCACCAGCACGGGCCCATCTCATCTGGGTTAAAGATGTGTTCTGGTTCAGTCTCTTTCATAAGGCAAGGGAGAACTCACACTACCCAGAGCTCAGCGGCAGATCCATGTGTGTGTTTTTCACCAGGCTGTCACTTGGGCTGTTTTGCATTACGAGCCTTCGGTCTCACTCTGGCTGTCCATTTGTACTATTAAGCTCTGAAATACAGAACTCACGTGCCAAGTTTCCACTTTTCTTCAACAGCCAAGATCCTCTGAGAGCCACTAGGTAGGGTCAGACTTTGGCAACCCAGAGGACAGTTGTCCTGCCTCTTTGCTGCCCATCTCCCTGACCCTGCCTCCTCAGCCGCCCGGCTTTGTGTTCGCTGCCGTTGGTGTGCCTGCCTGGGGCTGGCTGCCACGATCACGGCAACGGCGGCAGGAGGAGAGCCCAGGCCGAGCGATGACAGCTGAAATACATCAGTGTTTTTATCTTCTCAATACTTTGATTAGCCCAAGGAATGTTTTGGTTAAAAAAAAACAAAAAAAACACCCACATTTTTTAAAAACCACGTGACAGTCCCACAGGCTGTTAATGGCTTTATGTAATACTGAATGGCTCTGTCTAATTTGCCACACAACCAAGAGCATCGGTGTGATGTTGGGTATTGATCAATGAGTGATTTCACGAGATGAAGGGGTTGCACCTCGCTGCACCACGCTCAGGGCAGCCCCGTGGCAGTCCCTGCCCTCCACAATCATCTGCGCCCATCAGTCCTCCTGCAGTGCTAACACAGAACACGTTTGCAGGTTAAAATCCTTAAATCTGAAGGTTTTGGCTTTTGGTCTCATCTTTAACAATACTCCAGTGCAATTATTTTAACCATATTCCTGCCTGATGGCTAATCATTTACAGCGGTTATCATTGGAAGGGAAACCTATCTGACTAGAAGGGTGCAAGACATCATTCTGACTCCTCCGTGACCGCAGCCTTCAGGTGCACCAAGGCCCGCAAGAAACCTCCCATGACCTCCAACTATCCTCGCACCCCAAATCTGCTAGTTTCCCAGGTCAGGCACACCACAGGCAGAGGCTCCCACGATGGCACCGCACGCTGGAAGCCCATCTCATCTTTACATCGCAGGAACCCTGCTGAGGACTTTAGTCTCAGACTGAAAATGTTTCAGACGGGGAACGCTTTTTCCCCAGTTTTCACACTTAGACATTTTTATACCAGTTCAGCCTCTCAACTGTCACACAGGCCGTGATAGCTTGTATCCTCATTTTTACACATAGCATTCCCAATTGTGGAAGAACGATGACAAAGATGCCGAAACTCCTGGGTTTTGTTAGATGACTTTATGTTTCAAGTCTATTTGAGCTGCGCTTGTTGTCCCACTGAGCTGCATCTTCAGCACTCAGAAAGCGGTTTGGCTCCATCAGACTGGAAGCAAAGATACTACTTTACAGCAGGTGATACTCCAACCCTCATTTTCACATATTTTCAAATTTTTGACTCTGGGGGCCTCCCGCCCGAGACAGCAAGATTTTTCCAACGGCAGCGAGGCGCCCCAAGCCCCTGTCCCTGCCGGGGATGCACGGACCAGCCGAGGGGACGCGACCCCCCCGCACAGCTCCGTCCCCGGCGAGCAGCGGCGGGAGCCACCGGGCAAGGTGCGGCCGGGGCCGGGG
>Ga0065711_1001657_pt1 | contig 53000 bp, 24 predicted proteins | sample Hoacrofraction12_FD_59098 | JGI IMG/M metagenome (GOLD analysis project Ga0065711, IMG submission 59098) | Hoatzin crop microbial communities from Cojedes, Venezuela - Epithelial fraction 12 v2 (version 2) | ecosystem: Host-associated > Birds > Digestive system > Esophagus > Crop | place... | reverse complement strand
TTTTTGCCAAAAAAAAAAAAAAAAAAATCACAAATGATCGATTAATTTATTTGGGTTGATGGAAAGTGTTGATGTGAGAAATGAACTCTGGAAGGGTACAAGTACCTTTGGGTCAAAAGCTCTTTCTCAGGATTCTTTACTTCTCTGCTGTGTGTGAGCTGCTCGCTTCTGTGAGGGCAGGGAGCTACACAAAGCTGCTGTAACCTGAGAAACTCATCTTCAAAGATGCTGCAGTGACTATTGCCTCCCTGTTCTCCTCCCCTTTTCCCCTTTCCTTTCTCATTCCCTTTTTCTCCTTCCATCTTTCTTCTCTTCCCTCCTCCAATGCTTTGCATCCATTCCTCTAAGCTTGTTTCTTTCCTGCTTTTGCTCGCTTGGCATTCTTAGAACGACAAGTGGAACTCCCTCCCTATTAAAAATTCACTGCCAAATAAATATTAAAACAGGAGGAGAAATCCATTTGGTTCAGTGTAATTTATTGTGATCTGCAACACACAGCCCAGTACAACAGGGTAAATAGATTTCACAGCCTATTTACCCACTTCACAGGTGAACGAAGGACTCAGTGACCCTCAGCTCTTAAAAAGCCTATGATGGGGAGAGAGCTCCTCCCCACGAAGAGCACCAGTCTAAATGACATAGAGAGGGACATGTTCTTGGGGCCAGGAGAGGAAGGACGGTGAAAATTAAAACTTCCTCTCATTTTTTTCTTGCTACTTTTTTCTCATCCAGATGAATCATGACAAGAACATTACAAAAGATGGTCATGTCACCTGGAATGATCAGAGAGTCTGTTAAAATGTCAGGAGCATCTGAAAAAAAGAAGAGGAGGAAAAAAAAAAGACAAAGAAAAAGAAAGAAAGCAGAGCAAATAATGACAGAAAAGGAGGGAGGGAAAAGCTTGCATGTCTCTGGTTTTGGTTCCCTGAGCAAAGACCTTAGCAGTTCATAATTTTCCTTCAGGCAAGGCCAGTGTGGTTAAATGGCAGAATAAAATACGCATTAATTAATGAACAGCTTTACAGTTTTATGGATAGATTTAACTTTTCTGATTGTTTAGAGCTGCTGGAAAAAAAGACTGAGAGATCCAAAGTAAGGCAACGTGAATGAACTGGTATTGACATGGAAGGAGCAAATGATACTTTCACTGAAGTCAGCAAACTTGCTGACAGCTTATGGACTTCAGAGTCACCTGGAGAGTAAACAACCTCTAGAGACCTTCTCCAGAACTGTCCAAGAGCAGACAGGAGATCCCTAAATGTAAGCAAAATATTTGGACCTCAGTGGTAGCTGCCAACTGAGGCAGTGGTAGAAATTTGAATTGCCTGCCAAGGGCTGGCATTGTGGTGGACTAGACACCACTCCTCTGCACCAAAATACTTGGTATACCTCAGAATTTATTCCGTCTATCCTTGTAGAGGGTTGTGAGATTTTTCTGAGAAATGTTTGGGATAACATCAGTATGTAGATATATGATGTGATGTGTATTTCACAGAGCCGAGTGGAAATACTTAAATTTGTTTCAATTCAAAGCAGCGTACAGGCAACAGGACGGTTGGACTTGATGATCTTGAGGTCTTTTCCAACCTTGATTATTCTATGATTCTGTGATTCTATAGCAGACCAAAAAGGAATATCTGAATCCATGCTCTTTTAGAGACTCTTATCCCAGCCTAACCACCTGACCACACGTGCCATGTGTTTTTGGCAAATTGATGTGCATATTTCCCATCCCACTGCAGTCTGCCACGCTGTCCTTTATGGTGAAGAGTGGAAATAACTGTGCTCTCAGGAGTGGTTTACAGCCACATGATGACTAACCCTTAGGGAAGGTGAGTGGAGGCAAAGTAGCCCTCAGATGAGAGAGCAGAAGAATGATCCTTCCCCTTTCCTATTCTGGTTGGAAGTGCTTAACAGTGTTTTAAACATGCAACATCCAAGAAAGAGCTGCGTGCTATAACAATTAGAGTGGGAAAGTTTTCATGCAGGAGCAAGCCTATCAACAGGTCTACAGGAGATGTCTCATGTTAGTGTTTGTCTACTAAACAAGTAAGCTACTGCCATGGCCAGACTCATGGTAAGGATCATAGAAGGAAGCAGCAGTAGAAGAGGGAAAATGGTGAATGATGAAACTGGGGGTCAGCTGCTCAAGAGGTTTTGCCCAAATGTCTCTCCTCATGTTCACCTAGATCATGGAGCGAAGACAAAGTATGTACTGATTGGAACAGGATGTGGAGACACTCCAAAGGTAGATCAGAAAGAACAATCCATCTCATCTGACTGGGCTATATAATTTACTCTTTGTGAGCAGATGGGTTATGAGGTCTGCCATCAATGATGAATTATATTCATGATAAGTCATTCCCAGCTAATGAGGATCCATTATCATTAGCTGCTAAGGAAGAATAACGGCTTGCCAGGACAGAGTGGGGCTTTCACAATTTCCAGAGAGAAAATTCTGGGCTGGTAGCCACCTGGCAAATGAATTTTCAGGAAACTGAAAACTTTCCAAGATGGATACCTTCTGCTTACTTCAAGCCTTGGCTTTTAATTTCCTTGGGCAAGTTCAGGAGAGGGAATGTAAGAGGAGGTGGAGGAGGAGGAAGCGGAAGAAAATAGTAGTAACCATACCTGATAAGGCTGTGATTAAATCAAGGTCTCACTCTAATTACACTGCATTTAAGTAAACTTTGCCTAGTAAGTAATTGTAATTAAACTGCAATTAAACATGTATTTATATCACCATTTCCTCCCCTGCACAGCTGTCTGTTTCCACCTCCTGTTGTTGCTGTCTACCTGCCAAAACCTCTGAATTTAGCACAAGGGACTTTATATTTCCTTGGACTTCATGGAGAAGATGTAGTGGGGGGCAAGGTCTGAGATTCCCCCCATGCTCCCCCAGTGTAATCAGCTAAAAAGAGCTTCTGTTTTCAAGCTGTGTGTGGGGAGAGAGATGCAGGTGATCCTGTGATAAACTAGATTTAAGCAAAAAGTTGTGAGGGGCAGAAATATGAATGAAGGGAAGTGGGTGTCTCTTTTCCTCCCACAGGAACTTGAAAAGGTATATATTTCCTCCTTTTTTAAATTTCTTCATATCTGGGCTAGAAATAAAGCTATCCGTCTTGCCTTCTGTAGAGCGCCTTTGATTCACATACATATGCTAAAGCCCTGGTTCTCTGTTTACTGCATCATGTCTGTGCTTGTGTGTTGTTGTACACGACATCGAGGAAACGAGCTCACTTACCTGCACAGTACCTATAGGTGAGAGTTCAGAGCTGGGAATACAATTCTTGAGCTCTGTTTTCAGCTTTTTAGGAATATTTACTGACTCTAACTGTGTCTTGGTTTCCTTTATTTGCAGCACTGAGCTACCTATACATAACAACCCTACAGGTGGTCTTTAAAGTTTATTGCAGTTCTGAACAATTGGATCAGGGATATCTGTTATGGAAAAAAGGAAGGTTTCAGTTATTTAAAATAGAAACTAGGTTCCTGTTAGGGATCTGAAGGCGGTAAGGAAGGGAAAGGAATGCAGGGAGAAACAGAAGAAGAAATAAACAGCTAAACGGAGAGTGATAAAAATGAGGAGGTGAACACATATCACAGTGCAAAGGATGCCTGGGGCTAACAAAAGCAAACCAGCTTCTCTGTCCTACCTCCCTCCTCACCAGAGATGATGGAAAACATCTCCATTTGTGCCTCTGCTATCACATAACTCTAATTAAAGGACTGGAGAAATACCACCATCACCCTCATCTGTTTGTGTTCAGTTGCTGAAAGGACACCATGCATCTCCCTGACAGCTAGTCATTACAGCTTTGTATGAGCACCCTTGCTTCCACCAGAATTATTGAGCCCTCTGTTAAATACCTCAGACGAGACCCTCACTACATTTCTGTTACTCAGGGGAGGTGAGCTGTGAAGCCTTTGTCAAGGGAAATCTCTGTGGGGAGAACAGGGGCGTCTGATGGAGAAGTGACCGAATGCTAGACATTCTAGCAACATACTAGATGTGTTGCTTCAAAAGATACACAGCAAAGGAGAGAATCCATATGTACACATGTGGGGTGCGCAGAAGTGCATATGCACACAATGTAATATAATATTAATAAAAAAATCCTTATTATCCAAAGGTAATTAACCAAGATTATTTGGTTACTGGCAATTTCACCATGACGGCCGTGTTATAAGCTGTATTCGCTCCCTCCCTCCCTATCCTCCTTCAGACATTTCTATTTTCTCCTGACTAACTGGCCTCTGGAAGGTCATTATGCCAGGCATTAGTGAAAAAGAACAGAACAGGCATCTAAACTTGATTTTCTGATGTGACAGTAGTCAGCCTGATCTGGTGTGATCTGTCATGTCAAACAATATAGATCCCAACTCTGTGGCTTTCAATTTCCCTTCAAACCTTTCTTTAACCTACANACCTCAGTTTTACTTCCAGAAATAGGAGACAAAAGCAATACTACTGGAGTGACATTTATCAGAGGAAGGATTGGACGTTTCTTTCCCTGCAGACTCTTACTCCAGAATTACTGTTTATTTATCGGTTAGTTCAGCAGCATCGCTCACTCATAAACAATCTAATCAAAATGGTATCCTTTCCACAGCTTGAATTCTCACTTTCTAAACCAATAAGGTGAAAAACCCCAAAGGCTGTCATCACTCATGGGGTGAAAACCCTCAAAGGCTCTCATCACCCATGGTTCCCCCACATAGCTCTGTAGCTCACATCCTTTTTAATCAGGAACCAGTGAAAGAAATGCCTTCTTTTTAAGGGACGTGAACTGCTGTCCTCTCTCCCTTTGGCAACCTGCTGCCCACAGAGACATACCATTGAGTCCATGATTACTTTCAGTTTGATTCAGCCCAACTTAGAGGTGCAGTCAAAGGAGGCAAATGACTGTCACAGGTCAAGCCTAAACCTTCTCTTCTCTTTAATGGCTCTGTGAGTGCCTTAAGCTTTTTGTTTTCACTTGCAGTGAACTCAAGTCTGCCAGTAATTTTGTTCTGCTATTAGGCAGATGGAATAATGCAAACAATTATCAACACTGTGTGCACTCTCTGTCTTTCTACTTTAGTGTAAATACATCTATTTGCAATCATGGATGGCCTTCAACTCCCTTACAAGATACACAAGACAGAGTTTTTAGAAAGGAGTCTTAGACAACAGTCTTCTGAACACTTGGGACCCAGAGTCCAGCAGCATGGATGGAACTGCTTGTGTCAGTGCAAAAGAAGCCCTTCCTCTGTCATCCTGTGCCTGTTTTGTCACACATCCGTCAGCCATCAGATCCAGGCTGTGCATTCCAAGTACTGTGGGCTCAACTGCAGACTCATTCACTTCCAGAAATGAATATTCACAATGAATCTTCACTCTCAAGTAGGCTTTTGTTGACTTATTGGAATTAAATGAGTCGTGGGCAGATTTAAAACACCAAAGAGTACAGCATTTCTTCTCTTCTGCATTCATTTGCACTGGTGTGGTAGGCAGAAGCTAAAAAAAAATGTTCCAGTGCAGGGGCTATTTTCTTCTCAATGGTCCACTAGACTGGTAATTTTTACACTCTAGAGCGTGGCCAAAAACTATTGATAGGAATAAATGTTTTGTTGTTGACTTAGCCACGGAAGGAATAAGGAGCTGGTTACTAGCAAAACCCAGATATCAGATATTCTCTCTGAAATCCCAGAGTAGGAGAGCTGTGAGGAGGAATGGGGAGAGCAGAACAGAAAGCCTACGAGGGTAGAGGCAGAAGGCTATGAGACATTTTCCTTCATTCAGAATGCAGATGAGTTTGCCAAGCAGGAAGCAAAATGGAGAAAAGGTGTCTTGACGCATCACATGTCATCTCTGCTGTCACTCACACACTTTAATTACCCTTAAATCAAGTGCAATAGCTTCCCCAGCCCTGAAATATGTGCTGTCTCTCTCCTTACACACATAATAAAGCCTGCAGGGATTTGAGAGACTTTAGCCTTGTGTGTCTCATTGCTCTGATCCTCAGGTTTCTTTTAGCACAAAATCAGCTGAAAAGCACTGAAAGGCACAACCTTATTTTTATAAATCCCTATTCTGCTTGCCAAACCTAGCTGAGTCAATGAATGCCCAAGATTGTGATTTGGATTCTCTTGCACAGAGTATATTTGTGTACTGCTGTTTCCATATGTCATCATATACTAGTTATGCTGCTTGTTAGTCCAGTCATATCTAGCCAAGGAAGCAGCCACAGCAGAAAACTTGCAATATTTCTAATTTACATGAGATTTCTAGGGATGGACAAAATCTTATGAAAGGAAAAAAAAAAAGAAGTCCCAGACACCTGTCCCCCTCCCAGACTCCAAATTCCAATCAATATTAGTTCCTCCTAGGGCAATTAAGGTTATGAAAATTCAGCTAATTGTTCTTTTTATTTTTTTTCTATTGTTATCTCCAGTTCTTGGCCTTGAAATTTGCTAACTACTGTGGCTTGCCAGCCCAGGTGACATGTACAAAATGAAGTACTAAACCACTGTAAGAAAGAGTGGAATTAGTCTCAGGTAGTTTAGCCACTTAGAATTAGGCATCTAGTCTAAACTAAATTTTGTGGCTACCCTTCAAATCAACAGAAGGAGATAATAGACACGTTGTAGCCATAGGGAAAGTTAATAGATTAGTCATCTTCTAGCAGTGGCTGCATCTTTTCATGAACTACAGAAAAGGGTATATAACCAGCTCTGTTTAGATACCCAAATTTTACATACAAAGGCCTACATTTTGCAAGCATCATCCGACTGAGAAGGGACACACCAATGAGATGCTTAAGCAGAGACAGATGAAGGGTATTAAAAAGGTCAATGCAGAAAGAGATGAGCCTAGACTGTTAAATCCACATATTCCTGCAAAGTACAGTACGAGGCCTGTCTGAATATCTCGTGTCCTGAATTTTGGGTGTATGTCTTCGAACGAGGGAAGTTCTAGAGCATGCAAAAAATAAGCAAAAAACTTGTGTTTTGCTTACGTATTTGCTTGCTTTTCTCTGCAAAGACAATGAATGTGTTTTGCATTACACATGATGCAAAGCAAGATAAGTTCTGCCCCCAAAAAGCTTCCATGGGAGTAGGCTGGAATATAAAAGCAGTATAATAATATACTAAATGGCAATACAGTGTTATCCTGAAAATCTCAAGCTGTTAGCAAATCATGGTCTTGCTAGGAAACATGAAGTGTGGTTTGTTGGCTTAGTATTGCAGGATATTTGCTGTTCCGGCTGGATATAAGGGGACAATCCAGAGTCCAGGTTGAGCAGTCCTTGAGGAGGAGGAGAGCTGGGATCAATACAGTGTAAGGGGAAGGCATGAGCTGGATATTTAAGTTCATCTTGTGAATAAATGAAACAAGAAAGCTGCCAGCTGCTTGGGATGAACTTGAAAGTAAAGAGGAAGAAAAACATTGCAAGAGCTTGTGATATTATCAAAATCCTATTCTTTAGTTTGACTCCTATCTTGGAGGCACCCACAGGAAATACATCTACAGGAGGATCTGGGAAAGAAAAGGACAGTGGATTAGGGAGTCTTTTGTACTACTGGTAGAAAAGAAAGCCCATTAGAATGTGGGGGTGTAAAAATGTTTGGGAATACAGTCATTTTTTAAAATTGAGATGGTAGCAACCCTGTTGATTCCTGATACTCTGGTTCTTCTCTGTTGCACAGAATTTCAGCCCTTTCCAATGCTAAATCTAGTTCAAAGTTTTCCATATATAAGTCTAGCCAGCTTGTTGGCAAAGACTCTCTTGCCCTCCTTGGTCATTTTGTACCCATGCCTGAAACCTGAACAGGAAGAGGTGTGTTGGTTAAGAATGGTGGTGCATTCATAGTACTGTGGAAGAAGTTAACACATTCACAGCACACCTAGTCCTTATATCTATCTGATGCTACCACCTATATCGCTTTGTGAGCTTCTGATTATGTTTCACCCACATTAAAATACACACTGCTGCAACAATAAACAACAAATAGCGAGCAAGAAGTACAACTGCTAACCTCACATATGTACCCACGGTCGACTGTAGAAGAGATTTCCATGAGGCATAGGAGGCAAATCAATAGCTCACTTATAATGTGGAAAGCAATCTGAAGTGGCTTGCAAGACCTCACCGAATGTATAGTCTAAATTCATCATCTGGCAGTGGCATGCTAGGCACAGGTTCTGAAATGCTATCGCCTAAGCATGTCTACCATGGATATCAGGTCCCCTGGTACGTGACTTGAATACTTCCTTTCCAATTTCTCTTGCTTCTCAAATGCTGAGCACAGTACGTAAAATCAGCAAAAGCAAGGAGTGCTCAGCAAATTTGAAAACAATGGCACAGGTAGGTAAATATCTCCGGAAGGAGTGAGCTGCCAAATATCAGCCCCTTGTCTCTTTTGAATATTTTGCTGCTTCTTATTTTTACATATGCACAGGTTGTAAAGCTTGTTTATCTGTTCTCTGCTTGCTCGATGAATCTCGAAAGCCTCCTGTGCCCTGGCTATGATTCATTTCTGAATAATTTCATGAAAGGCAAACAGCATGCTTTCAGTTCCACACACTTGTCTGACATTGCTGGGCACTTCATCATTTGGAGGCAATTTTTTTCCACATGACTCAATCTTCCCTTTCTCCCCCTTTCCTCCCCCTACGTGTAAAACCATTGCCCCTACATTCTGACCCCTCAGAGACTGCAAATCATTTTAAGTGGAGGAAAGGTTGAGCCCCAGCTTTGTTCTTGATGCATTTTGTTTAAGTTGCTCGTGCTGTTCCAACATCTGTCATATCCTCCACAGCAGTGCAATCAAACTGTCAGGGCTGAGTGAAGTTTTGCTGATCCAATCTGCTCCTTCTGTGATTCCTGTCAAAAGCATCAGGAGGTGGTAGATACAGTTGTGTGCTCTTTAAACAACAGATCTTTATTTTTGCACATTAGAGGAACTGTTATTGTTTGTTTCTCTTAAGTTCAGAAAGCATTCTCTTTGCTTGCAAAGTGTATTCAAATATGGTTGCAATCACAACCTATTCTGCACTTTCCAGACTCTGCTGTGCTCCTGTGATTCCCCAGTTTTAGATCCCCTCTTCCCATGTGTGGTCAGAGCATATAAATATCTCTCAATCTTGCTGGTGTCTCTAATTCCACATCTTGGAAGCAATGGGGAGGAAGTTACTTCTTGGATCCTGTGTTATTATTAATAAGGTGATTAAGCCAAAGGGTTGTGGGGTAAAGCAGTCATATTTTAATAAGCTCCCTTCTGGATACTGCAGTGTGAGTTGCCAGATGAATGTTATTCCCTGTTAACAATACAAAAAGGATCTGATACTAATTGATAGTATTGATACTCATATCACTAATCACCTTGACTAAAAGGAGGGAATGTTCTTTCATCCTTTAAAAAGCAAGTACCTTTGAAGTGCCTTAGTAACTGAGAGAATTAAAAAAGAAATTATTTCATTTATGCTCTGTTAATATGCAGCATGTTTTTTTAATCAGCTTTCCAGCGTGATGCACCTTTTGACTTCTGACTGAAGCCTTAAACTCTTGCTGTGAAATGGAAACTTATGGTTTTATCATTTAATAAAAGGAACCTGAATCTGAGGTGAATAGTATGGTTCTGCCCCATTTCTGTGTTGGCCTCGTAGCCTATGGCTTTCCCATCAAGGCAAAAAGTCTTCTAATTACAGCAAAGCACCGATGGAAAATGGAACTTAGGATGCCACTGTGCCCTCTTCTCTGATACTTATATTGGCTGGTGACTCCTGCTGTGATGAAAAAGTAGGTTCAGAAACACTTTGATTCATTAAAAAAAAATGTTTTAAAAAATTCAAAAACCCTAAGATAACAGACTTTGGTTCCCTAATACATTTGCTTCTTTAAAAATCTCCATCTCCAAATGTAGCAGGTAGGAAAACACATTCATCTTTCCATGATCTGACTTTACCCCCTTCCAAAGCATCCCAGCTAAGGGTTGGATTATTATACCCTGGACAGAGAAGAAATCTGAAAGCCCTGGCAGAGAGGAATCCAGTTCTGCATATAGGAAAGAGAAAGGATTGGCTTCAACTCCCAGCTAGCATACCGAACTTTATAATACAACACACCAAGTAAAATCATAGATTAATGACGAATAAACTCTTTTCTTGAGCTCAAATGCCCAAACTTCAGGGCTCTGCAAATCCCACTTGGCATGTGATTGTCAACACTAGGAGTTGCTCTTTTGTCTTTTCCAGCTTCAACCACAGCTGTCCTTTCACCCACCCTTCTCAGTTAAAGTTTGCTATGTGAATAAGACAGATCCCAAGAAGACAGTCTCCCAGGCAAACACTGAAAGAGCCACAGACACTCAAAGCATGCTTCTGAAGATCTGTCTCATGTGACCTAAACACCTACTGTAAAATAAGGAAGGGGAGAGAAAAGAGAATGGCAGCACTTCCATGAGACTGAAAGCTTAGCAGCTTGGTTCTACCTGGGAAGGCTGTTGCAGCTACTGGTTACACAACTTCTCACACGGTGTTAACAGCATCCAGCTGATGATGAGTTTTCATTTGGATCACATCTGTGTTGTATGATGGAATCAAGCTGTGAGCTTTCTGGCAGGTGTATAAACTACTAAGTATCCACTAATTCGAATTCTTTTCTGAGAATATACATCTTTCGGGAATTTACTGCTTGCTCATCTCTGAGTTCAGTTAATGTGGCACACAGAAAAGCAAAATTGAAGCATGACTTATAACGGAAGTTGCAACCAAGAATTTTGCTAGTCACAGGATCTCTCTTTATAAACAGGACCCATTACACCAGCTGAAGTGAAAAAGTAGTCAGGCAAGAAACAGTTGCAGTCTCAAAGGAGTAACAGCTTTCTGAGGAAAAGTGTATTAAAAATTTTGACTAAAACAAGGACTTCCCAACTGCTGTCTGAAGTTAAGCTTTTAGCAGTGCACCCATCTTGCACTTTAAAAGAAACAGAGTTTGGAAAGTGAAACAGAAAACGAGAATCTTTGGCTAGCAAGGACTGGGAAATAAGAATATTCCCACCTTTTTTTTTTTTTTTTTTAAGGTTGGAAAAATAGGAAATTAAATCTGAGTTGGCCAATTAGCACCTGCAACCCCCAAAGGCAAGACAAGATCTTTTTTCGGGAAAGACTTGAGGTGAAGCCAATTCAATTAATTTCCACAGCAAAACTGTCAAGATCCAAAAAACTAGGTGGAATAATGAACTGATTAAAACCTGTAATTGCAATTCAATGAAGAAAACCATTAATCATGGAGATGGCAACATTCTCTCACTCACTGACTGCTCAGATGAGTTGGCAACAAAAGGGGCTGTAGGAATAAAGGGCCAAAGTAGTCTGGAAAAGGAACATCCCAGATAGCAGAAATTCATGTGGTTCCATGACTGATCTGAGGAAAAGTAAAACTTTCTCTGGACCATAAAAGAGTGGTAATAAAAGGTATAGGCATATTATTTTCATATTCTTAATTCCTCAGCTCTCAGTGGTTAACACCACACATTAGAAAAGCTCTTAGTCCGTGTCAGTGACGCACTGGACCGCACTCAAACCAGACACAAAGTCATTTCTTCCACCTTTAATTCCCTGTTTTCTTAATGTTTTATCCTCTTACCTTTTTCTGTTGTCCACCACCACTACAGGTGCTTTTGATCTCACCTTCATAATGGTGACAAACAGCTTGTGATGTTCCTTAAGCAGTTAGTACCCGAAAGAAAAGGGTAGTCACTTTGTCAACTGGCAGCTCGTCCAGAATTGTTTAGATACCACCAGCATCTGTATCCTCTGCTGATTTCTCAGCTGCTGCAGATGCTGTCATGGCACACACTGCATTGTGAAGAGAACCAGAAAAAGGAACCTCATTTCTGTTTAAACAAAAACTGATTTTAATTTTAATTTTAATTTTTATCTAAGTTCTTGGAGATAACTTCTCAACTAGGTCTTCATGACAAGGCTCTTCAACCTCAAAACCTTAACCCAACTCCTTTCTCTCCTGCCCTCCCTTCAAGATTCAGCCATCATGACTAAGCTCAAGAGGCCAGCAAAGTCAGTCACCCTCTCTTTTTTCAGCCTAGGTTTTTCCCTTTCTGAATCCTCTGTATCCTATCTCTAAAGGGAAGCGTTAGATCTGGGCTACCACTAAGCTTCTGAATGTGTCAGGCCAGGCTGGAATAAGAGCATGCAGGATGATAAAGAGAAATGGGGTGGTGAGAGACGGTGAGGTCTAAAAAGCGAATATGGCATTAAGTGTGCGTAGAGTATAAAACTGATGAGGAAATTAAATTCAAAACATGATGGGAAGGGACTACTTCATTCATGCCAAACCAGAATAAAAGTTGGCAGAAGAGGAAAAAATGGTGTGCTACCTTATTTTCAGAACTGATTTGTCAGCATGTAATCTTTTCTGATGGTTGGATACCATTTAACCTAAAATTCCAGTGAAGCCCCTCAGGTGTTGTAATTAACAATGTTACCACTAAGTGTCTCTTTTACAAACAAGGAAGGTTCAAACTGGGGCCATGAGAACAGTCCTGCTGGCAAGAAGGAATGTGAAGAAATTGGGTGAGAATGAGTGAAAGCTTCTCTCACCCTAACAGACTCTTCCTCTGGAGAGCTCTGAAGAACAAAAGCTTAATTAATTGTAGCACCATTGAAGGTCTGCAAAGAAAAAGCCTATTAAATCACGAGCTCCATCCTTCAGACTGCAGTCCAATTCCCATTGAGCTACCCAGGACAGTGCTCAGTGTCTCTAGTGATGAGGTTTCCGGAAATACTAACTCACTGAAGCACTTGTGTACTGAGCAGCAAAAGAGCTCTGATAAATTAGGGAAGGAAAAGGCATAATTGCAGATCTCATGGTCTACAAGACTCTTCTCAAGTACTGAGTCTTTGCTTAAGGCATAAAGTAGAAGACATAAGAAAAGTAGAAGATGGAAGAATGAACAAAGAAGGTGGATTTCCACCTTCTCTTTGGCTCCATCCATATTCATTCTTCCCTCCAAAATTGTGTTTCCAATCTGAAGACTGTTCCCCACTTTAGATGTGAGAGCTGCAGGGAGTGCTTACAGGTAGGCTTTCTGTCTCTCTCATATTACTGTAGCAAGCAGAAATGAAGCCTATTGCAAACAAACAAGATCTGACCTGTTTGCAAAACTCACATGCTTTGGAACTTGCTGGAGACATACTGAGCAACTCTGCCAACTACCTCATTTTAAGAGTGAATACCTACAGCCTTGAATAAATGTGATGCTTTGATGGACTGGCTTGCTCCCTCTGCCTTTCTTTTTTTTTTTTTAAATTATTTATTCTGGAAGCCAGCTGCAGCTTCCAAATCTTGCTCTTAACATGTATAAATCCATTATTTATTTATTATTAACCTATTTCGCCACTAGTGATCTGGGTGGAGGCTTGTCTGTCAACTAACCCATGTCAAGGGAGGGGAAAAAAAAACCCCAAACCAACGATTTAAAGATTGTAGGTTCTAAGTCGTGGGAGCAGTGTGGGCATTTAGAAGTGGGATATTAGCTCCAGGGACAGTTTAGAGGAATGGGGTTATTTAGAATGAAGTGAGGGTGAATGTGTTCCTTTGCCATGGGGCAACAAAGAGCTGCATTAAGTAATCTGTACTCTGCGCTCAACAATGCTTCCTGAAAGACCAGATGGGAGGTAAAAAAAATAGGTTCACTCATTTCCATCTGAAATAGCCTTCCTAGCATTTCACTGAGTGGAAAACTCACTGCCTCCAGGCTGCCTTGAGGTGTGATATTTCAAGGTGCTCTCTGAATTCTTAGCCTTGTTATATTGAATAACATCAACAGTATTCTCAAAGTAAGCTCCCAACAGCCTCCTATCCCACAAAATCCATCTGATCTCACTTCCTGCGCAGAAGCTTATTTGAAACCATCATTTGTTCTGACTTCACAAGAGTAGGTGGGAACAAGTTACCTTGTGTTCATCAAGGATAAGAGAAAACATACAGGTAGTACCTTATGTTGAAAATCCACTGTCCTGTTCACCTGCCAGAAACTTGTTCACATAGCCAGATTGTAAGGGGTACAAGTAAACAGATTTGTGAGGTTGGACTGGCACCAGGGTAATTCTAAGATACCTGGAGAGTGTATACTGAGCACTACAAAAAGAAACTTTAGCACTGAGGCAGATCTCTGGGGCTCCCATAGCATTTGCACACCCTGGACTATCCCTGGCTTCTCTATTTCAGAATCCTGAAAAATCAAACAATTTAGAAGATAGTCAATGCCAAGGTCCACATTTGGAGTCTCCAAACCCTGCTGTTGCTTTCCGGGTGACCTGACCAGTCTTTCTGAAATCTCTAACCCACCTCTGGGTTCCTGAGAGATCATACTGGGATAAGTTTACACTGCCTTTCACTTTTGTTTTCAAGACCTTGGCCATGTTTATTGATTTATGATTTGTTTCACAGCACTGCATTTCTGCTGAAGGTGACCCCATGTCTCCCCAGACTGCAGCGTTATTCTTTCAAGGTCATGCTCTAATGCCTGCCTGGCTCCTGTAAAACATCACTTTCTGAACTGTTCCTGATAGATGCTTTGGCCAAGAGTTCTGCTTATAACACATCTAACGTGGTTCGGAAACGAGCACAGACTGACTGCCTTGATGAGGGGAAGCTGGGATTATGTCAAAGTTCTTTGTGTTTTAAAGGTCAGTGCATCAAATTGTACTACTGTCTTTCCTATGGCTGTAACTGCAAACCTTTTACTCAGTGTAATTAAACAAATATGCCTTGAAAAATCATGAGTTGGCAGAAGATCTCCCACAGAATTAGCATTAGAGAAATGGAGCTTTCTAACTTCAGATCACAGAAATAAATCTGCTTTTGTTTTTGGAAATCAAATGATCTTGCCATTTCTCAGCTCTTCAGCTGCCTACTGGCTAATGATAGGGCTCCACTGGAGCCAAGGTTTCAGAGAAATTATTCCTACTCATAGGCCCAGCAACTGATATTTGAACTCTTTATTAAGCTGCCAATTTAAAAATGTACATATACCTACTTCATAGTGTTAACATGCCAATTCCCATTACTGAAAACTTTTCAAAATAACTCAGACTTTTGCTTGATTCATCCAAGCCGCTGCTGCTTGTGCTACTACATTTAGAGAGTAAATAATTCCCCTCTCTGAACAGTTTGTGTTTTTCCCTAGAAGGTGTTTATAGACTTCGATCATATCCCCCCCCAAGTTATCTCTTTTCTAGACTACAGATCTTTTTTCCTCACATCTCTCCTCCTTCTGTTTCTCAAATCCCTCCAGGGCACAGCATTACGTGCATTTTTTTCTAGTTTTTCCTGTCTCTCAGAAACTGGAGGGTGAGAATCGCACACTATTACTAAGTGCTACAAAGTAAATCAGAGTAGCTAACAGAGCTAACAGTGTCCATGTTTATAGGATAGTCTGAATATGAAAAGGCAAGGTATTCCACCAGTATAAACAGCACAGCCCTGCAAACACGACATAAACTGTCTTGATATGTACTAGCAAAAGATCTGATCATAAATACATCTTTACAGATCCTCACAAAATTTCTTCATATGCTTTGCAAAGGATTAGGGGAAAGTAATGAAGTATGGCACTGTCTTATTTATAAATAATGGTAGAGAGAAAAGATAGGGGAACAGGAAAATACAATCTAGATTTTTCTCCCAGTGAAAAAATGCATTGAAATATGATAGTCAGCGTGTTTGAGTCACCATTTTCAGACAGTAACATAACAGTGCGAGATATTACAGTGTTCATACCAACATATGACTTTATGAAGTGATGTAGAGCCATCCAACTGCAATACTGAGTCATGTATGCCATGATGAATGAGATCTAGCTGGTTGTTCACCTGACAAACTGGAAGATGTATCCATAAAAAGAGTACTACTTCTTGAGTCTGCTGGCAGCCCTCCACTAAATGCCATCTCTGGCTGCGTACAGACTGCAGGCAGAGGCCAGGGCAGGCAGGCATTCAGGAGGGATGGAGCTACCATGGATCACCAATTCCCAATTGGCATTGTCTGATGCAGTCCTTCTTAGATGGATTTGCTTTCCTTCATAAAAGGAGCAGCAGACTTCAATCCCCTCCTATCATGAGAAATGATTTTGGGATTTATTTCTACAGGCTAAAGAGCCATGTAATCTCCAAAAAAGATAAAGCTTAATTCTTTCCTATGTTTAAGCACATCCATAAACTATCAGCGTATTTTTGGAGTTTTGCATTTTTCACATAAACTGACCAGATTCAGACTCTGCTCCGCAGGCTTTTCATCCTGCCACAAAGATCCCTGATGAGGTCCAGTGTCTTTGTAATCACCTGCAAGTTTACCAGAAGTGTCTCTCAAAGACCCATGACACCTGGTGATCCTGACAGCACTTTCCCAGCATGCCCCAGAATGTCACTACACCTCTCTCCTTTCCTGAGAGATCACTGCCAGTTTTCAGCAGCTCCTGAGGATTGCAACTCAAAACAGGACCCCAAATAAACGAATATGAAAAAGAGACAGGACAATAATACAGGTAATATTCTGCCATTCTGTGTAAAAGTAGGTTTCATCCTCTGCTGGAATAATGCTCAGATTTAGTCACTAAAAGGGCCAAGCAGAAAGAGACACAGTGGAGGGCGGCAAAAGTAGACTGCATTCTTATGCAGGAGGAAGAAAGTAATCCATTAGAAGGAAAATGAAAATCTTTGGGATGATGAGGGGTAGAAAGTGAAAGAGGGAGAGTAGATACATGGGAGCGTGCTGCAGATAATGTCTAGAAGGGCAATTACTCATTCCTTTCTCTTTACTCTTTCCCGTAACACAACAGCTGGAGGGTAATTTGCAATTAAGGGCCACTCATTGAAAACAGACAAAAATGAAACACTATTTAGCATGTAATTAACCTGTGAAACTCACTCCCACACAGAGCTCAGAGCCCAGGAAGGATTAGACACTACTAAGAAGACGTAAGATAGCACTTTGCCTTCCACCAGCTTGGATAAAAATAAAATACAAAGAATATCAATCCTCCTGCTTCAGGGCCTAAGTTGTTCATTGTGATCAGCAGCAGGTAAAGCTCAGCAGGATGTGAAAGACGCAGTTCTACCAATGAAAGTGCACTGCCCTTTCCTATGTGCTTCTTTTTACCTATCTCAGATGCTTACATGGCTCCCACAGTTCCAGTGTGTGAGTTCATTACAATCAGTAACATATTCATCACCACAATAGCCTGCAAAGGTACCAGAAGAGCTTTTCTCTCTATTGTACAGATCGTGAACAAAGAGACTTAAGGACATGCTGGAGGTCACACAGGAGAAGGGAGCAGAGCACTGTATGGCACAGAACACCTGCTCCCTGCATCCATCCCGACCACAGGACCCTACGGCATCCCAGCTCAAAGAGTTAGCTAGGAATGGAGACAGTATCTCCACTTCCTTTCAAACATATATGTCCCAACACTAAGCACACCAGAAGTTTAATTAACCAGCATCTCCAGCAGGATCAACACAATCATTTGCATCAGCCAAACAGTGACCACTGCTTCAGGAACCCAGTCCTCAGGTGGTACATCCCAGCAGGTTTCTCTGACTTTCTTGATGCCCAGCACTACCCCAGCAGTTGGTTTGTCCTTTGGGATGAATTCCAACTGGCAATGCTGAATGGCAGAAGGTCTCTTAACATGTGATGCTTCTCTCCTGCTGTGACTTCACTATATAATTTTTAGCCCTCTTAGGGTCAGGCCATGCAGCTGCTGTATGTTTTATTTACCTAAGCAGTTCCAGCGGGTCCAGCGAAACTACTCCCACGGGTTGCAAAATTTGTCAATCTTTTAAAATGACAAATGTACAGAAACTGTGACTTTCCTCCACGTGGAGATGGGTCACACATCTCCTTTTTCAAATGGCTGCACTTGTACTGTACCTCTGTGTTACTTTTTACATTTATCATTTATTTTTAATATATATTTAACTAACAGAAGGATTTATCAGTTAATCTCTGATTGCAGGAAAACTACAGCACTCCTTTAATGTTCTCATGTATTTTTTTTTTAAGCTTTTCTTTTCTTGGAGCAGTTTTGCCCTGAGATGGAAACTTAAAAGGTCCACCACGATCTTTGCTGGAGAAGAGAGTCTATTTTGAAGCTGTGATACAATGAATACACAGGTCATTTTAAGAATAAAACATAAAGACACACTAACCATGAAAGTTGTATTTTCTTCTTAAGTGATAAGCATGTATGAAAGAAAGACTTTTTTTTGCTACCTTTGGCCCTTTGTGGAACACTTGTTAAAAAAATGTTCCTTGATACTAATCTGCAACTGGTGTTTCACTTCTCTTGAACTCTCAAATGTCACCAGCTTTCAACTGGTTTTGCGAAGAGACCTTAACTTACATATCTATAAAAGGAAGACCTATATTTTAATCAAGGCTCTTTCTTTCTCCTCCGTTCCTTTTTTCCTCCCCTCATTTCTTTCTTTCTCTTTTATGCCACTGCATTTCTGCTTTGATTTTGATTTGTAATACAAAAAAAGAGCAAGAGGAGCAGCTATATATAGTTATACAGAATAAGACTATTCTTAATTTGGATAAGTCCCCATTAAAATAACAGATTTTTCCCTTAATATGACGCAGCACAAATTTTAAACCAAATTTAGCTTGTAATAGTTTCTACTGCTTCACAAGGGCCATAGCCAACTTTTCTGAAGTGGCTAGTGGATCCTGAACAGATGCCAAGAGAACCCTGCACAGGAGGAAGGCGCTTCTTCAGAAATGCAGACATGGGATGGAAAGGGAAAAGTTGATGTTCACAAAGATTAGGAATAAGCAGTTTTAATGCCACCTGTTCCAACGCAACCTGCAGCTCTATATTAAAACATTACTATAAACAGAATACAACCTGTCACTTGAATTGCATGTGCCATGGCCATGAACATGATATAACTTCATTGAACCATAAATTTCCATGGGGCCCCGTTCCAAAGCCAAGTAATGCAGGAGATAGGGATATGCTTCACATAAGGGAAACATCAGTCAGGGGTCCAGCTCAGGATGCTACTGACAAAGAACAGTAGAAGATTGCATCACTAAGGGATTTTGTTACAAATCAGTAGATCAAAAATCTATTCAAGCACATTCCACAACTCACGTTTCAGGGAGATCACAGGCGAATTTAAGTTACAGATTGCTTGATCATTGGCTTGATGGGCACAAGAGATGCACAGCTGCATCGTGCAGCTGGACAGATGGATTCAAGGATAATGCTGACATCACCCCTTTGGGAATGAAAGGACTCAAATTCCATGTTCGACAAGACTACCAGAAAATGTCAGTGCTCCATATTACTCCTTAACCTGAATCATCATTGGATTATTGCCTCTGAAGTGCACACTCTGAAAAAGTAATCTTGTTCTTTAATAATGCATCTAGGTACAGCACCAGTGAGCCAACGTATCATAAGAGGATAATTATATGGGTAGTTCTTGCCCTTTTACTAGTGTCTTATCCTTTAGATCTAAACAGCGGACACACTTTCTATAGTACTGCTCATCTGAGCATATCAAAGCACTTTATAGACGTTCATTATAAGTAATTACCAGCTGGCACATGTGAATAATTTACAGGCTGCTAGAAGTGAAATTCCTACTGCTCTCTCAGTTTGTTTCTCCACTTGCACTTTTTACCCTTTCTCTTGTTTGCTCTTCCCTCTTGTCCTGGCCACTGTAAATGATGAATGTCAGCAATTTGAATATCTTCCTATATCACATCTCTAGGCATCTATACCTACAAATATCCAGCCCTAAACTTGGAAGCAAATGTAAAGCAGAAGCCTAAGACAGAGATCCTTCCGCAGAACCAGCCGTGGCAGTGGAATAGTTTCTGCCTCTAGCTTCTTTTTAGCTTACATGAACTGCTCTATCAGCACTAGCATATCCTTTCATCCACGTTGAACATAATGGTGACCAGTAGTAGGTGTGAGCTACGAGGCAGTAAGTGGGAGAGAATCTGACTCTAAAATACACCCCAGTAATATATTGAGAAAGCCAGAGAAATCAACAGACCTGAACTCACTAAACTCAGAGTCACTTCTGAATGTGTCTCATTAAGTTAAACACAGTTTAAGCATGTGAAGATGCTTTACCAATCAACTAGAAAAAAGATTGTATTTTCAAAATTGGTGTTTTTTTTCCTCCATTTTCTTTAGTGATTTTAAACAATTCTGTTCACTCACTCTTTGCCTTTCATTTTTCTTAGTCAGCCTTGGAATTCTATCTCCTGAGGCAGTCTAGATTTAACAGCCATGAGCATTTAAAACATAACTGTGAATTGTCATAATTGCCATTTTGAACAGAGACTGGGATTTCTGAGATTTGTTTCGTTTTCTCTTTTTCTTTTTTTTTTCCCCCCCTACAGGATTTTAATTGCCTTTTTCATCACAGATTTTAAAATAAAGTTGATGCTTGGGAGAGTTTAATATTTGAATAAGAAAAGAATGGTGACCACTCTCAGACACTCAGAAAGGAGAGTGACTCAAAGAACCAGAAGTAGAAAGGTGTAGCAAATGGCTAAAGGTGTGACACAAAGCCCAGTGAAGTACAATGACTGAACACAAAGGAGGAAGGAAAAAATACAGCAGCTGTCTACCAAACCAATATGAAAATGTTGAAATGTTAAATAACCCAAAAGAAAAAAAGGGAAAGCTTTTATGGTAGGAAAAAGAGGTAGCAAAAGAGAAAGAAGCAGCACAATGACAACATAATCTTATACACACAGGAGGAAAAAAGAAAAGTGTCCAACGACAGAACATACGAACAAAGAAAAATAACCCCAACTACAGATGGATTTCCAAGGCAACACTTAGAAAGCAAACAAAAATTAAAGTTAAGAAGTTAGCTAGGTGAATTGCTTAAAATCCACAAAAAAATTTAAAACCCCCGAAGTTTTGAAAAAAAAATCAAATAACCTTTTCCGCTTAACAAAAATGTTCATTTTCTAAAAAGGCCATTTTCCAACACAAGTTTTCCCATTCAGCTAATGTCAACCAGCTCTAGTTATGTATTCCAGGCCCCTAGGGCAAAACATAATCTATCTGTGTTTGAAATGAGAACATCTTTCTTCAGACCTTAGGCCAACAGCAGCTGAGGGACCCTTCAGTGGTTTGGAGAAAAGCAACAGGAAGAGAACAGTAGCGGAACATTTGAGCACGCTTTGAATGTCAGGTAGTGCCCAAGCAGTCAAATATGTCTGAGCCAAACAGTCACTTTTAATATCCATAACTCATTACGACACCATCAAAATAATGCAGTACTCCTTCCATGCCAGCTGCTACAACAGCTTCCACTGGAGCAAGCTAAGGACCTTCTCTAACATGCAGCCATGTAGTAGCTGCAATGTGCTGTTTGTAGAGCCCTTCAAGGACTTCCAGGTCTTCAGGAGACTGATCTCTAGCAGGTCAGCCTGATCACTGCTGTGAGGAGTGCATAAGCAACTTGACAGTAAAAGGTTCATTGTTTCACTCCGGCTCATGGAAGGCTTGAACCAGGTGGGACTGCCATTGCTATCTCCACAATCATTGCTTCTGCTCTGTGCATGAGCAGAGTTTCACCAAACCAGCACTCCCTTCCCAAGAGCCTGCACCTGACAGTGTGGTGCAAAATCGCCTCCACGCACTAAACCACTTGCCCAGCAGAATGGCTGGAAAGCGTGTTAGCACTGTACCATTTCAAAGCCTCCAGCCTAGGCTCCTTTCTCTAGCTACCACAGCTGTGATTAGATGGAAGTATCACTCTGTAATCAGAGCTGCCAAATGGATGGATCAATACAAAGCTATCAGCAATTAGCACTGTGGTAACTGCCTGGCACATTTTTTATTTATTGAAGCGGGCAAGTCAAGATGCCTGGGGGATAAGCAGTTTCTGGCATATAAAGACATAAGGAGAAAGGGAGAAAAGGGATAAGCGTGGTTCGCATTGGAGACTACTCCTTTTCTCTCCCCTCACTGCTCTCACAGCTTCGAGGCACATGAGCATGTGTGCGTTACATATCATTACATTCATGGCAGAGGCCTGGTGGCACAGTAGGCTAACGCATCTCTTTTTCACCTTTGGAGCCAAAGTTAGAACTAGTTCGCCAGTCTCAGTGTATTCCTATGTGGATTTTTACTTGCTTCAGACCTGTATGTTCACTTTCTTTACCCAAAGGAACTTTCATGACTGGAAGAACTGGCAATGTCACAGGCCAGGATTTAGTAGAAATGAGAATTCCTTCAGGGGCACGGCTGGGAAAAACAGATATAAATCAAAGACTTGGATACATTAGCAGAGCTACATGAAAAGGCTGTAATGAGAATGGCTAGAAATTTGCAAGTTTATATCGAGGAGAAAAAGAGCTGAGGAGAGCCCTGTGGAGGCCTGCGACTAGAAGAAGTTGCCACTCAGAATGGTGAGGTAGAAAATTGCTGTGGCCTCTGACCAGCAATATCACAGCTTTCCTTCACCTTCACAAACTATAGGGAAAATAGCCAACATTTCAGTAATGAAACAAAACACCTTATAGCATGTGCTGATTTTTAAAATACCATTCTAGCTGCATAATCTACGCTAGTTGTTTCTGCTCTGTTGCTATTAGCTGTTTCTTGAGGCATGATTGTTTTCAGTTTTGGAATGTATTACTGTTCAGCTCAGCTTTGGGGATCATCCTACAGGCGAGAGTCAGGGTGATTTTTTTTAAAAAGCCAGGTAGGATTATTATTTTTACACTAGCAGTTACTATTCTTTCTCACAGGAACCCTTCCCTGCTGGTACTGCCGATCGAAGTCAGCCTTCATCCCAAAGGGCACTTCACTTCCAGTCTGCACCTCACATACAGCTGTGAGAGCTCAACCATAAAAGGAAGCAGTAGGCACATCCCATACCCCAGCTGTAGCTTGCTGCCTTTCTGCTGCTTCACCCAGCTGGAGAAGATAGGCTTCACTGTGCCCTGACTGAATTAACCCAGGTTCAGGCAAGCTCAGCACGAGCCTGCTCAGTCCCCATAATGAGGCCAGAGGGAATCATTTAGGATGCTGTCGTTAGTGCAAATGCATAACCTTTGAGTTCTTGGGAGTAATTTCATCTCTGTTTCCATAGCTGATAAAGAGTCTGTTGTGTACTTACTTGAGGCAATTGCAGCAGGATATTTTAAGTCAACCTCAACTAAGCCTGATAACTTCAGTACCTCCACCTCCCTTCTTTGTACCTAAAAACTGGACATTGCAAGTCAATGATCATTGACAATATGACACATGGATCTACAGACCTAGCAAGTCTAATATCAACTGAACTGACAGTGCTGGATTCTGGCCATCATCAGAGAAGAGACAAACGTTCTAGCTGCCAATAGATGTGCCCTTGCATCGACCTTGTGTGAAGCACCCTCGGCCTGAGGGAGCAACTGAAATCAATTAAAATTCTTTGGAGGGCCAGATTCTCTATACTTTTCAGTAGCTTCCTCTCTTCCTTTGTCTGCTACAGGTGGACCACTAATCAGAAACTCTTTTATATGTGTTTATACAGCAAGCCACTAAAGCTTTAAGGAATAAACAAGACATTAGGGTTTTTTTTTTTTTTTCCTGATAGAATCAAGGATCTTGTCTCTTTTTCAAACCCCAAAGGACCAAATGTTTGAAATTTTTCATTCATTCTGCAGTTTCCTTTTCCAATCTGCAAAAAACTCTTGAAATTTCTCCTGCACTTGAAGAGGGCATTTATAGTTGTCACTTTTGCCTACCCTGAGCATCCATCCTCCACATGAACAACATCTCCCTGAAGTCGAAGAGGACATCTGATACTTTCCAAGAGGCAGCATTGCAGTAAGGATCTGCTCACTGGGGAAGAGCAGAGACTCTCTGAAAGTGTGCTTCACCCTTTCTGGCCTGCTTAAATGTCCCTTCAGGGTACACTTCAGCTGACTGAGAGGAGCTCTAGTCAGACAGTAGCTAACCCCAGGATTTAGTGCTACCAGTAGACAGAGGTTTAGCACAGCTGAAGAATCAAGCCTTAGGTTGCAACAAAGCTCACCCTTGCTGCTCTCTAAAGCCACATACGCCAACCAGTATTGAATGCAGACAGTGGTCTGCTTGAAACAATCAGAAATGACAGATCATTTCCTACAGCCCACCCAAAAGCTACCCAACAGCAACAATTTTGCATTAATGTGGGCCTGGGCTGCAGCTGAGACCCCTGTCTTGAAGTGCAAAGATCCCAGTTTTAGCTCTAATGCTTCAAACCATGAAACCTCCCATAATTCACTGTGTAGACTAGCAAATTAATAGTTCAGCCATGGGAAAGCACTGACTGTCTTACCTCTTTCAGCTTCCCAGAGTCAGACTGAGAGTTGGGAGCAGAACACGGGAGCACTGTAAATGTGGAATGGGCAACAGGACAAAATTCAAAGTGAGAAGAAATCTGCTGAAAATAACAGTAATCAATCTGAAAAGCACTCATTCTCTGTCTACATAGCTGACAAATCATATTTCCTTTGCTTTTTACACAATTACACAATCTACCAGACTTTGGAAGCAATAGAAACTCTTTAGCTAGTATCAGTATACGCTGAGACTTTAAATTACTTTCAATGACAAAATGCAGGTTTGAGTGCTCTCACTGGCATGTACAAGGTCTGAGGCACTAACATTAAGAGATGCTGTGAATGTATTGTGATCCTTCATTACTCTTACAATAGCAGACGGTCTCTGCTAAAAGGTCACTGTGATTTGCTGGTCAGAACCTCAGCTTAAAATGGAGAAAGTACCCCGGGTTTGAGAATGGCTTGTTTCTTCATTACAAGCTCTTCACCTGTCTTCACAGATGCAGGCCTGTAACTAATGACTGCAACAGGCTCACCAGAGACACTGCAGAATTCGATGCTTTAGCATAACAGCAACTGCTCATCACTGAGTGGTGATTATCTTGTCACACCAGAGTTTCCTTCTCTTAGGCAAAGAAGGTTAAGTTATCTGGAGAATGCCTAAAAAACACATTTCTGAGAGGGAACTGTAAGATGATGGATTAGGGGATCCTGCCAACACAGGCACCAGAGCCATTAAGACTGACTGAGGTCTGATTACAGTTTTGCATAGCATAAATGCACATCTGAAGAGGTGTAATTTAAAGGCTCATTGCTCGCTTCCTACCAAGCGTTGTGCGAGAAGGAAAAACTGCTGGAGTCTGGTCCATTTGAAATCACCTGTTTGTGTTCTACTACAGAATAGTCTACAAAATCTCATAAAATATTAAGCAATGAAAATCCTTGGCTCGTTCTGAATTGCTTCAAAATGATCAGCCAGCAACTGGAAAAATAGAGCTGGAATTGATGGAACATTCCCTGATCTTTGCTTTTTGTAACTCCCCTGCAGTAGGAAGCCTGCATTTTGTTACTCTCACTCTCCAGAAGAGAACTAGCTATTTTCTTATGTGTTTCCTGTGCTGTTTATTTTCTGCCCTGCAAAGTTACCACTAGTGCATGCACGTCTTGCAATTCAGGATGTCCATAAACTTAAGAACTGGATTAGGAAAATGAATGTCACCTTCTGCCACTGAGAGATAGAGGCTGGAAAAAAGCAGTTTTTATTTCCATAATGACCCTTGTTTCTGGCCCTGCTCTATTACTTAGCAACAAACTCTTTCAGACAGAGCAGCTAGGACTGGCAGAGCATGTTTGTCCTATTAACTTAGATGCTGGCTCTATTCTAACCCAGACAGAGAGCTGAACAGCTGATTTAGGCGTTCTGAGTTTTCACACGTGTGGGCCAGTAGGCCCTTTAGTTTAGCAATATATCATGAGGCAGGGAAAGATTTGGCTTTTGTTTTGAAAATACAATTCCTCACCAGGTTGTGATGAGGGCTTGGGGTGGCTTTGAGGTGTTTGCTTTGTGTTTTTACTGGTGGAGCTCTTGTTAAAGAGAGAGAAAATTTTTATTCCTACTCGCTTCCATATCCCAGTGCCAAACAACACCCACTCTGACAGCAACTCTTTCTTTTTTTTCTGCCAGGATCTACCTGCCAGCCTCCGTCATGTTGCTGTTCATATTCTTGTCTTTTTAATCCCAAAGTCCTTTTTTTCATTCACTACTGACAGACACCTTGAGCAGGAAGCTGCGGACCACTTAAAAAGACCTCAAGCCTTAAACACATATACAGTCTGGTCATCAGGGAAACTGCAGCACTGAAAAAAAGAAACCCATCTTCAGTCACAAGGAGTAGACTGAGCCCTATAACCAACAATTAAAAAGATGCACTGATTGCCCCGTGTCTGCATATTTCAGACACAGACACACAGTATCATACATTTGCTAGAGAAAAGCTGTGTTCACATGAGAAAAGCAGAAAAAGCCTCAAACGTTGTGATCGTTCCTAAATTCAGTGAGCACTTGAAATCACTTTGGGACTGTGAGTATCCTTGGGACACTGACAAGAGTCTTTGCAACCTGTCCTGGTTCACTTTGTCTCTCTTCGATTCAAAATCCAGCCCAGGAATCTGAAAGCATTTGCTCTCTTCTCCACCAGCATAGTAGAAAGTCAGATTCTTTTCCTTCCTACCAGAAAGAAAGGCAGTTTCACAGTCAGGACAGTGATCTATTGTCTGCCCGGCTGGGTAATATGAATTTGGCTTTGACACAGGAGCTGGTCCTCAGAGGTTATCAGGAGCATGCAGTGGCCCGGGCCACAGCAGAGGTGCTGGCCCTACCTGATGTCCATGCTGCAAAGCTGGTCCTATAGTGACAATCGTGGAAAAACTCAAAGTCTTCAGTTTCCTTGCCTAGCAAGCCCCTGCCTTTCAGCAGCAGGATATAGTCAAGCAATTACAAAATGGAGCAAAAAGGAACTATCAGATTTAGAGTGAAGGTTAAGCTTCAGGGTTATTTTTTTTCCCCTGAAACAGTGGATATCCTTTTAGTTTTTAAAACACTAGACTGCTTGGCTGCTGGAGGTGGTTGACTAATGTGGTAAGAGTAAGGAGGAGTAAGCAGGTATTTTAAGGGTGCCATTAAAAAAAAAAAAAATCTAAAAATACACTGTGACTGGAATCATGCGAGTCCAGCTAAGATCAAGTCGAATGTGCATTTAAATAGATTACATGAAGAGGAGGAAAGAAAAATAAAGTAAAATGAAAATATTTTCATATAGGGTAACAGCTTCCTTAAAAAAACAGAAAGGCTGGGAACCATAGAGGAAACACTATACAATTTTACAGAAATTCCCTTGGAACTGTGTTGCTTTCCTGAGACTCCTAATTAATTATACATGATAGTGAAGAGATATAATATAGTTTCAAATAAAAATAAAATCCAAAATTTAAAATGAAAAAGAGAAAGACAGAGGGAAAACAGAATGATTTTGTTAATTCAAGTTTGAACTAATTTCACTTTAATCAGAAGCTGACAAGAAAATGGTAAGGCCTGCTGCTTATTGCATTCAGCAGAGATGTGCCCGTTGTTTTCAGCTGATAAAACATTTCACTGCTGACCTCCAGTGGGAGGACAACATTTCCTTTAATGCTGTTGACTGTAGTTTCAACAGATCTCAGTACTTATTACAATCTGCTCCATGGTCATCGTTCCATCAGCCTGAACAAATGAGATTTTTGTGAGTCTAAATCTAGTTTTTTTTTTTAGGGCAGTAGTAGTATCCAGCTCTTCTAAGCTGCAATGACCTACAAGACAAGGCCAGCCCAGGCCAATCTGGTTTAAAAAAAGACTCTTGGCTCACTGAGACAAAGGTGAAAAATCTTTTCAGTTACAGTAATTTCAAATGGTTGAATATCATATTTCTGCCTTACAAATCTCAAATGTTCTTATCCATGGCCCTGAGTAACGTATAAGAGTTCACAGAAACCATCTCCATTCCCTATATGGCCTCTTCCCCTTCTTTAAACTTTCCAGAATGTAGCCCACAGCTGGTGTTCGGTTATTGAGCTTTATTTGGATTTCTCCAATACAACAAAAATCCCTGGCTGCCCTTGATTCCAGTTATCAAAACAAAAATAGAACAGCAGCATATCCCAAGAGCCAAAAGGGTGTAAGTCCTCCCAAACAAAACATAAAAGTCATCACATGAGAAATCCCCTCCCATCCGCATGAGTAGATGCACAGTGTGCTTTGCATACTGACAGCAAGTCATAATCCCAGCTACTCTGGACCAAGGACGGGAATTTCTTCCACTGCCAAGGGCCCTTCATAGAGCAAGCTTTTCACAGAAGCTCTAATGCCTCCACTGAGCAGAGCTCAGGTAATAAAGTGCAAAATGAGTGCCTCTCTTTTCTCAATTTCAAACAACTTCAGGCTTCGAGTGAGAGGCTACCTTTCAACTGAATCTGAATATTAACAGGCAAGCAGCTTGGATCCTGGAGCACACAAGATACAGGCTGCCATGGGAAGTGATACCCTTTGCACCAACGTGGATTATACTCTTTGACCATGTATTGATGGCCCAGGGATGCCCTACAGCAAGTTCTCACTGAAGGGAAAAAAAACCCCAAATAATAAATGATAAGAATAGCCATCCTTAAATCTAAAAGAAATGGTAACACTACCTAGCTACCAGCCACCAACATGCTACTCTAGGTTCACATGCCAGCAACACAGGATCCAACATCCTGGTGAGACTGAGTATTTGTGCTTTAGGTGGCAGAGACACCATCTCTTCATGGCTTCCAGGCCTTTCCATTTATACCAGGGCACTCTATCTCCTCCCTTTATACTATCAGGCACTTCTTATTTAGGGGTCAGAGGTCACTTATTTTCTCCAAACATCACACAACACCAGCTCCACTGCAGGCTTGCTGGATTTTCAAGCAAGTATCTCTCAGACTCCCCTCAGACTTACAAGGATACTACAGACGTTCTTCAAATCCCTCATTAACACTCTCATTTGCTGTGATGTCTGCAAAAATATGGAAATGACAGGCTATAATTTCTGACTATTTTGCTGATTAGTATTGGCAAATCATTTCCTCTCTCCTGTTTTTGGACCCACCCATCTGTGCTCTCTTGCCTTACCCATAAGCTGTGAGCTCCCTGGGGAAGAAACAGACCTTCTGCTACGAATTTGCATGTTACCTAACACAGCAGGGCCCCAGTTCAGAACTCTAAAACTCAAAGAGGCTGCAAATACAACTACTAACAACAGCAAATACAACCCATTTCTGCTCCTGCTTGCTTGCATCTGGACTGTCAGTATGTAGCTGGCATGTTTGTTTAAATCTCATTTTACAGGAAACCTAGGGGCAAGAGTCATCCTTCATCTGCAGAGATGAGATCTCTCTTTTTCCTGCCCATTTCCCTGTGGCAGCAGACCCTGGCTGCTCTTCACCAGTTGAAGACCAGATGTGCTGCTGGTCTGATGCCAGTTGGCAACTCTTCTGTCTCTGCAAAATAAGGGCATTGAAAAAAGCCAGGTTAAAAACAAAGATTCTCTGGGACCAGCTAGAAATAGAGCAGTTGGATATGAACAGTCGTATGAGGAAGAATGGGTTGAAATCACCAATTAACCTCACGCAGGTCAAACAGCTATTGAAGGCTAACACATTCTAGTCACAGATAACAGAGGCTGAACTTAAACCAATGGCCTAAAAGAAGAAATCATTATAACACATGCCTAAACTCCTGAATCAATCTGCCTTCAGTATTAAATGTTTTAGACTCTGTTTTTATCAAGCCATATTTCCACGCACAGCACTGGGACTTTTATTGTGGCAGCACAGACCTGACATCTGCAGTTAAACTTCATTCTTTCAAATATACACTGAGCTATACGTTGAGGAGTATGAAAACCCACTTAGTCTTCATCAGCTATTAAGAACATTGCTGCTTTAACTTTCTTCTGACTCCCCACATAATTTGATTGTCTGGATTACTGTTACTAAGCAAAACTTTGTAGTATTTGATGTTCTTTCTTAATTAATAGCTCTGAATTTGGGTCTTTGCAGATGCATCTCCAGTTGCCCCGACCAGATTCGGGTTGGCACAGCCATTTGTCCTTACAAACCCACTTGAATATTTCTTGTTTTAGAATGACTTTTCACTCTCCCATTTATGGTTTTCTCATTTAAGGTACATGCTATAGACTGGAACTCTCTGAGCCTTTATTACCACCAGCTTTTTAACCCAACTTTGTATTTTGCTCAATGTACCAACGTTAAAATCTACACCGTGGGGTCTGTCTGCCTGTTGTTTGTGATCTGTAAGTTGCAACAGAAGAATTGTGTTACATGACACCATGTATCCGTAAGGACTAGTATTGCAACCAACAGCTAATTAGAGACGCTTCTTTTCTGTTGCCCTGTCTCTACAGATTACACCATTACTTTAATTTTATAAACAGCAACTCTTCTGCACTTTTCGTAGTCCCCCAGCCATCGAGCACACTTTGAAGAACATGTCTATTGACTTGTGATATAGTTTCAGGTGAAGAAAGAAAATCCTACAAAATGGGTTTTTTTGTACTATACTCAAAGTTAACTTCACCTCCCATTCTTCCAACACATGAATCAACCTTTTGTTCACAGGGATGGTGAGAATCCATAAAAGGCCGGAACAAGAAAGAACCCAGAAAGTAATGTCTGCTATGTCACTGCTGGCCAGTTTTCTTGTAGGACTATGTGCAACTGCTTGTGCAACCCCTATCCAGCACCAATCTCATCCCCCGGGTCAGGTTTACATTCGTCTCACCGTGCACGTGATGATGTCAGGCCAGTCATGGCAGGAAAGGTGACAATCTCTGTTGGTGAAGATACACTAACACAAAAAGGATGCTGCTTGTTGACAGCCAAACACAACTGAGCTCCCTCAAAACCAACACAATGAGCCAAAATGCTATTTTCTCTTCCTATTTACTGGAGAATAAAAGATTGACAAGTGCCCTGATGTTGTCCAGCCCTATGATTCTAAGAAGATTTCTTCTTCTCTCTAAAATTGAGCATGTGGCCAATCTCTGTCAAATCACTATCCAAGCCACAAGCCAGATTTACACTTGTAGAGTGCACAGCCTCACACACGCTTCCTCAAGGCTCTTTCTGCCTTTGCTTCACATTCTGGCACCTTCCTCTTGAGCTGTCCCCAGCAATTCTGAACCTGTCAAGAAGACGTTTTGCTTCTCCTTGCATAGACTCAATTGTATGGCCCTTGCATATCTAGTAAAGGTGCCCTGAGAGAGAGCGAGAAGGCTAGGAGTATAATACAGACTGCGATGCACAAGAGCTATATTTTTCTTCCCTCAACTCTAGAGAGGTAAAAAAAAGCAAAACAGGGCAAATATAAAGCTAGACTGTGTCTGTTGAAGAACAAAAACTGCAACAGTGACTTATGGCCAATTTTTCTCCAGAATCCACACTTCAACTTCTAGCACAGGACCAAGATAATGAGAATTAGGCAAGAAGTTCAGAGGGCAGAAGCACTCTTCTTGCAACAGCTAATAAAAGTCAGTTGTAGGCTGCCATTACCTTCTCTTGCTCGAAGAACCCTTTTCAGTCCACCAAAGCAAAATGGCATCAAGGGTTAACACACAGACATATTTTGATCATTCTGCGCTATATTTCTTTGACTGACTGACGAACGAGATATTACTTCTTCAAGTGTATTCTCTACTTATCAGCCTGGTTTCTTGTTTCACATTGGATTTCTCAGACACTATAGTTTAAGGAGTCAGAGTATGATGGAGTGCCAGCTAAAGCTTGAATAAAACAGTCTCTGCATTCTAAAGATGAAATGGAGAAAAAGAAAAAAATATGTCTTGTACAGATATGTCAAACTTTATCCTCAAAGTGGCATACTTCCTTCTGGGAAGCAGCTAGAATATGTTTGAAAAAACCTTCCATCCCTGCTACTCACAAGAGGAAGGGGTTGCTACTCCAGATTTTCTCTACAGGCATTAGGTCATGTATAAGGAAGCAAGGGAAATGTATATTACTTGGTACTTTGAATAAACTCTCCACATATCTTTCTTAAAGGAGCACCTTGTGCAAGGTAGGTTACTCCATTTTGGAAGCATAACAAACTTGCTTGAAGTATATAGGAGTTGAATTTATCCCCCACCCCCTGTTTTAGAAGCCTATTTCTCTAACTATTTACCTCGATATCAGCATCTTCTCTGAATGCAATTGATTCCACCTAACCTTTGAATTGTCCACTGGAAGTCACTTTCTCCCCCCATTGACTGGACAGCCTGCTAAGAAAGCAATGCATTCACCTACTTGGCCCTGTTGTGGGCTTCATGTTCCGTAGAAAGACTTAGTCCGTAATCTCCCAGAGTGACACCAGAACACTGTAGTGCAAACTCACACATAGCTTACTGCACCTTGCCTTCTCCATGGAGAGGTTCTCTTAAACCATCCTCTGTGGATATGTCCAGACTAGGATGGGAAAGTGGCAAAGAAACTTCACAGGCATGCATGATAAGGAGATGGACACACTCTTCTTGTCAAATGTGGGCTGATCCAGTTATCCAGCAGTTTGAATTAATGATGCTACCAGTCTTTGAGAAGCACACAGCTGGGATTTAACTGGACCCTTCCTGTCCATGGGGACAGACTGGTCAAGGACATTTCCAGTAAGACACAGAACTGCAGACCTTATATCTTTCAAGATCATAAGATTTTAATCTTCAGCCAAAGCTATATTATTTCACAGAAACTCACAGTACTTCCAACTCGATCAGTATATAGCTCACACGCTTGCAGACACTGCTTTCCTCTGTTACAGGTTGCTATAGGAAATTCTGTGCCAGAGGCAGTCATGCTGACCACTGGTTAATGTGATTAACACTACAGGCAGAAAGTGACAGATGTTGTGTCTATAAGGCCACAGGAGTTTGGCATGGGAACATCTCCTACAAGCTGCAAATATGCATATGAGCATCATCTCATGTGAATTGAAAAGAAATAAAAATATACTCTACTGAACTATAATTTGTTGTGCAGTTACCCCAGAAGCTACCAAGAAAAAAAAAAAAAAGAAAGCTTTAAATATAGTTCTGGGAAATGCACTGGAACCCACTTTTAAAGCTATCTCTTGCTTTTCAAGCCATGGCAACTGTGGAAATCTATACAGGGTCTTGGATTACACAGAGTCTCTGTGGAGCAGTGGGCAAGGGACAGGTGATGAGGTGAGAAATACAGGGAGGTTCATCACAGAGCTCTGCAGGTTATCACATGGATAGCACACATCCACTGATGTACACACTCTCCATGGCTATGTGTATGAGTCTCTAGGAAACTACCACACTAAATATCTCTGTTAAAGTAGGTTAACAAAAGACAGTGGATTAACAACCCAGAGCAGAAACCCTAGCTCCACTGCAATCCCAGAGAAAAATCAGTGACTCCTTAGCATGAAGCTTTAATCTCACTTGAGTCTGTGAGCTAGTTTCTTTCAGATCGAATAGACAACTGGCAGTGGAAGATGAAGTTTTGTCTTAGCCTTTGCAAGTAAGACACATAGCTGACTTATGGGACCCTTACGAGCTATGATACACTGTCTGAGTAGCACTAGCTTGGTTTGACCTGAATTTTAAGCAAACAAATTGTGACCCAATTTTTTTTTGGAGCCACTTAAGTGTAAAACTTAATCTCTGATCAGTTTTGCAGAAATTGAATCGCAATGGAATATTGTGCAAAAGGCCATGAAATCAACAAAACCATAAATGAGAACATACAGTAAATCTAATAAAAAAATCTTATTCTTGTTCATGTTGCTACTAAATCTTCTGTCTCTTTTTATTTGGTGGAGGGAATAGAGAGTCTTCCAGGCTACAGGTCACTTGTCTTTTAACTTGGTACATAACTAATGGAGAGAGAGAGCATACAAGCATTAAAAAAAAAGGAAAAAAAAAAAAGAAAATAAACAAAAGACAGACACATCCTTCAGCCTTTGGTTTCCATAACATCCACTGATATTTCACTACTTCTGTGGTTTTTCACTGCATTTAGAAAGTCACTGAAAAATGTTAATGGTCTGGTGGCAAAGCAGCCATTGGGAATGAAGAATGAGCCGGCGACGGAATGAGGGTGTGCAGCTAATGATTTCCTACATGAGCTGATTAAACATTGCCCTTCCATCTCTTGCCACCTAATTCCCTTCACCGCTGATTTATGGAAAAAAACCCACCATGTATGGCTCCTGCAGTTTTATTAGCCGGTAACAATTTAGCACCACAAGAGGCTTTTTCTCAGCTTCTAATTTTCTTGTAATGAAGAAGAAGAAAAAAATGAAAGAGTGTGGAAAAAAAAAAAATCATTGCAGTGTCTTTGCTTACACAAAGGGTGTAAGCAAGGGGAGGAAAGGAAGCGAGGCAAGTTAGTCCAAAAAACCTAATAGAAATATCAAGGAGGGCACTAGGGTCAGCACTTGGGATCCTGTTTGTGATGAGAAGATCATTACTTCACAGAAATCATTATCCTTTTCAAGGCACAGTAGAAGACAAGAACAAGTTCCTATAAATGGAATCTGTCTGGTGCTATTTCAGTGTGTTTAAAAATAGCTCTAGACCTCATTTTCCCTAATACAGCTATGCCTGCTGCTAGGCCCTTTCCAGTAAAACATTCACGACATTTCTTGAAAAATTAAGTGGAGAGGATAGGGGAATCCGCCTTATTTCTTTTTATGATTTTTAAGTTTGTCTTTTTCAACATTAGGGCCAGTTCTAGAAAGAGAAGCGTAAAGGCAGTACACTGTATCTACAGAAAGCTCTGCTTCGGTTAGCTGCGCTCCCAAGAGGATCAGGAATAAAAACATGGGATACCCTTTTCACAGCAGATGCTGTGTAACTGCACAAGTTCATGCTGTACTGGGGAAAAGCTGCAGTCAGCCACCACTGTGATCTCCCAGTGATTCCAGGCTGGAGGAGGAGATTTTTGTGGTGGGACTCTGCAGAAAATGAGCTTCCACAGGTTTCTACCCTCTTGGAGGAACTAGCAGCACATTAGCAAAGTGTTTACAGCAGTTCAGATGGCATTTTGCTAGGTCAACCATTAGGCACCTAAAAGTCAGATCATAGAATGAGAATGGTTTGGATTGGAAGGAACCTTAGAGATCACCTAGTTACAACTACCCCGCCACTAGACCAAGTTGCTCAAAGCCCTGTCCAACCTGGCCTTGAACACTGCCAGGGAGGGGCCATCAACAGCTTCTCTGGGCAACCTGTTCCAGTGCCTCACCACCCTCACAGTAAAGAACCTCTTCTGTATGTCTAATCTAAATCTCCCCTCTTACAGTTTAAAGCCATTACCTGTTGTCCTATCACTACAGGCCCTTGTAAAAAGCCCCTCTCCAGCTTTCTTGCAGGCCCCTTCAAGTACTGGAAGGCTGCTGTAAGGTCTCCCCAGAGCCTTCTTTTCTCCAGGCTGAACAGCCCCAATTCTCTCAGCCTTTCCTCACACAAGAGGTGTTCCATCCCTCTGATCATTTTTGTGGTCTCCTCTGGACCTGCTCCAACAGCTCCATGTCTTTCTTGTGCTGAGGGCTCCAGAGCTGGATGCAGGACTAAAGGTGAGGTCTCACCAGAGCGGAGCAGAGGGACAGAATCCTCTCCCTCAACTTGCTGTCCATGCTTCTCTTGATGCAGCCCAGGGTAGGGTTGGACTTCTGGGCTGCGAGTGCACATTGCTGGGTCATGCTGAGTTTCTCATCAACCAACACCCCACATCCTTCTCCTTAGGGCTGCTCTCAATCCGTTCTCTGCCCAGCCTGTATTTGTGCTTGGGATTGCCCTGACCCATGTGCAGGACCTTAAGCAGGTGCTTAACCTAAGCTGGTCAGTTAGACATCCTCTACTTTAAACAGGCAGATTGATCCCATCTCAGGCTGGGTCCTTCTGTTGATCTCAGCAGATCCAGCACCGAGACATTTCAGTGCACTCAGCTTGCAGATAACTATTCACTTGCTTTTTGTTGGGTGGGCTTTCTGCTGGCCTGACATGCTGATGTGGCTGTGAGAGTGAGACAAAAGCCAGAGTCAGCAAAGGAGGAGAGGCAGAGATGTGCAGCCAGGAATGGGCAGCAGTTAGACTGGAAATCATCTAGGTATGAGTTATAATGTATCTCAGCAAAGTAGGAAATTACATACAAGATCAAATCCATACATAGCCTATCTCTGACATCAATCAGTGCCAGGAATTTTAGAGGGAAATGCAAAATATCTCCTTTAATAAAAGACAATTTGATCTGCCCTGCCAATTTTTTTCCCCTTGAACTCCATTAATGGTAGCTTGGATCTGCACTGAAAAAAAAAAGGGGGGGATTATTTAAGCTCCTTCCTAAATGGCTGCAAATTTCAGAAAAGCTATGTGTAAAATCTTACTATTCTTTTAGTGAAAATCTTACTATTCACTATGTGAATATTTCAGAGACACCACAGCAATGGCCACTTACAGAACCAAAGTGAAAGATGTAGTTTGCGTAGGTCACTGTATAACTATTGCAATGGAGTAAATCTAAATCAAGTTGTTTTGAATTCAAGCTCCATATTATATTACTGGTTTTATGGACTTCTGAAAAGAGCTGGTGGAGGGTTTCCCCGGAAATTCATGTAAAATTGAACCCAAAGAGGTGTCACAGAAAGGAGGGAGAAGAGGCAGAGCAGGGAAGCCAAGCTTGTGAAAACACAGGCTGGAAAGCCAGGCTAGCTTTTCTCACCGGTGTCATGAAGACTGAGGGGACAAGCAGCTGCTTTATTGGCTTGTGTGAGGGTACGGCACATCCCAACCCCTTCCTCGGCTGCACAAAGCCCAGCTTTCCCCTGTGCGGCCACAAAGAAAACAAGCAAGGAGGCCAGGCTAACTTTTCTCAGCAACCTCCTGTCTCAAGCAACTGCCGTGCTACCTATGCGTGGAGCTCGTCTCTGATTTCCTGAAACTCATTTAAAAAGATAGATTTTTGACTGTGCAGCATCTGAAAACAGAAGATCATCAGAAACTAATCAACCATTTCATTGCATTTGAGTATAATCAAAATAATCAACATTCACATACAAGCAAATCTCGAGGATCAAACTGAGTCTCATTCAGATTTGACTTGAAGCCCAACAACACTGACCACAGTGCCAACTGAGGACTATTTTTCTAAGCTTTGCAGTTTCCTGGAGAAAGCCTTTGTATCTGGATTACACCCAGTACAACAACTTCATCTTGGCCAGGGCTTTAGCTGCCATGGCTGCAACAAGCAAACTCCTTAATAGAAAGAAATAAGGGAATTCTATGAAAACACATCTATTTAAACCAGACATGAGATTAATAATTTCACAAGGTCAATATTGAGCTCTATCTGAAGACCAATTCAGTAAGAAGAGAGGCAGACTTTTCTTCTGATTTCCCTCTTGAGATCAGTTTGAATTTTCAAAAGCAAGAGAAACAAAGTTGGCCTAGACTTCTCCTCAATTATGGATGCCAAAATGTAGTCACCTCTACCCACTTACATTTTTTTAATTCTTCTGACTCTCCACACACACATTTTTTATTTCCTTGGAACAGACACTGACACCAGAGTCCATCATTCTGCAGAAATATTTCCCAGTCTGCTTTCTTTTCCCCAGACAGATAAACGGATAATGCAATTTCCCCAGACATAATATCAGAATGAAAAGCTTTTGATAAATCTCAAATTGCAAAGGCGTTTGTCTCTCTCATTCTCCCCGACTCGTGCACTGAGAATATGCTACAGCAGAATGAAATCCAAGAGAGAAAAGAATGTGTATGTGTGGATGAGAGAGAATGGTTTAAACAACAGAAAGGGCACAGTCAGATTTCCCTAGAGGTAAAAACTTCATGCTGACCAAAAGGTCATCTTGGCATTGAAGGGAAACTGAAAAGTTCTAGAAGGAAGGCAACAAAGAAACTGTTTTGCATGAAGATACTAATTTCATTAATAATTATGCATTAAAATAAAAGGTGCAAAACTGTTCCACAACAAAAGACTCATGCTTCATGCACAGTAGGCACACAGCTTCAGGGAATCGTGAATTCAGAGAGCCATGTCTTTTTATATTTATACAATGTCAAACTACGATGTCCTGAAATCTTAACTGGGGTCTGCAGGCGCTATCATAATAAAAGCAGCTATTTAAGTCACTGCAAATAACATATGTTACTGCAAGTGGAAGAAAAGCCTTCTCAGCTCTATATCAACAGGCTGTGTGTGCAAAGGTAAAATGAAGAAATGCATGACATACTTTCCTGGATCCAGTCCTGCTCCCACTGAGGCCAACAGCAGAACTCTTGTAGGCTTCACTTACAGCATGATAGTGTTTATAAGAAAGAAGTATTATTTCCCTGATGACAATTCAGTCTTTGGGCAATGCCATAAATAAAAGCTTTGTGTTCTCTTCTATGCCTTTTACCCTGTTGACCAGAAAAGGCAATTCTTGGATTTACAGTCTGTACAAGACAGGTGAAACAGTTCTGACACAGAATGCAACAGGCCCACAATTCAGATTATTCACAAGTGACAGGCCAAATGACAGGGGAATGATTTGCAGCAGCAAAATTTCATAGGCAAAGTAAGGAGAGAAAGCCTTACTTTGGCACGTATAGTTCTATGAAGGTTTAAGAGAGCCAGCCAAAACCCCAAATTTCTAGAATTTCACCAAATTAGAACACACAACTACCTTGATTTTTCCCCTCAAAATGGGTATTTCATAACAAATGACATATTCTGCATTAGTAATACTGAAATAGTATGAAAAATGAAATAACAAAAGTAATAAAAAAAGAAATTAAATCGACTTTTTTCCTAAAAAAATAGTAAAAAAAGGAATTTTAAAGAGTATTTGTGTCAAGAAAATATATGTTCTAGGCAGATTCTTGGAAACATCTTTGATTTTCTGAAAAAGATCCATTTTACTAAAGCTGTGTTTTCTCACGGAAAATGGTTTCAATTAAGTTTTCCTGAACAGCAATATGCCGTATCCCATATGCAAGGTACAGCTGAGCGCTAGTGATTCCCATGTTTTCTTAGATATTTATGGCATCATTTCTAGCTACTCCATTATGGTGAGAAATATTTTGACTTCATTCTTTAGATATAGCCCAATGGGGCCTAGACAGCTGACAAATGACAAATTGGAGCTAGTTGGTACTTACACCCAGCATCTTTTTAGGATGCTTTTCAACCTCTTGACTGGATTGCTTCCTCAGACCTGCATGCTGCACAGAATTGCCAGTAATCATTAAGACCACGGTGATAATCTGTAAACAAGAAAATCTCCCGTGACAGGGATGACAAATATCAGTTATGCCAAAACCCAATGCAACTGGCTTTATGTAAATCCTGGCCTAGATTTCCAGCTCGCCTTTGGAAACTATTTTGATCATCATACATCCTTCACATGATTTAAAAAGAAATATTATGCTATTGCTTTCATAAATTGTACATCTATGTCAGTTTATAGAAGATGCAGCATTGCCTCCACCTGTCCTCAAAGATTCTGTACCAGGTGTTCTTGCAGTCTTGGATTATACAGAGAAAAGTCTGTAAAACATCCAGATTACAGATTCTTCTTTGTGTAAATTTTCCAAGAAGCACTATGATAATGCTAAGTATTTATTGAAGTTTCAGAAAACACTGTGTTCAGAAGTGCCTGGTGCCCCTCCATTCCTATATGACCTACAAGGATGTCAAAGGTCTCTGTTGCAGTCGCAGGTTTTTGCTGGCCTGGTTTGAGACACACTGTCAGGTGAGTCAGGCTCTCCAGCAGAAATATTATGTGTGTTTCTATTTCTCTTATAAGTGTTACCTGTGGAACAGATCTTTCTTCTCCTCCTTTCTCTTAGTGCAGAAGTCCTTAATCACTTTGCTCCTGGGAACGTTTGGAAACCATGTACTCTGCTGTTATCTCTTTGGTGGGAGAACGGACACTCTTGACTGACAGCATATTCAGCAAAAGGCCAGGTTTAGCAAAACCATGTGCAAGGATTTAGCTGGGTTATTTCTTCTAGTGCTTGACTCTCACATGTGCTGAATGACTAAACACATTCACTATCTGTACGATCTCAGATTTGGGAGGATGAGATGTAGTGGATGAGGGAGAGGAAGTCCACATCAGATTCAAGTATAAAGAGGAAGAAGAATGTTAATCCAGCATCTTTCTTTCGGCTGTGTCACACGTAAACAATCAGTTCCTTTGACTACCTGGTTAACCAGCGTGTTCCTCTGCCTCCCATATCACTCTCTCTCCAAGAAAACACTCTGCAAGGGCTAAACAACAGGTCTATGCAGCTCCTCACTTTGAGATAACTAACTTTCATAAAACTTGGGTTAGCAGTAACTAAAAATAATCAGAAATTATACCAATCAGTTCAAGATATTGACAGATACGAGAGAAAATAGCAAAGTCTTAAAAATCCTCACTGTAGAGGCCAGGATTTATTATTTCCATTTCCACAGAAAGCAAAACCAAAGCACAAAGATGTAAGAGCCAATACTTTAGGCACTTCATGAAAAATTCAAGAGTTGCTGGCTCTCAGCCATTGGATGTGGGGGAGAGCTCAGCCTAAAACAGCCTATTAGTTTCATAAATGATCACTCTTGAGTGGTTTTAGTAGCATTTTCTAAATGGATGAAGTTAAAAAAAAGTTTCACAAGCAGCAGGACTAGCAAAGCCCAAGTCCCTATTGATTCATCTAAATCACTTGCTCTGCAGCAGCCCCAGTTCCCCAGCAAAGTCTTCCACGACCACCAAACCACTGCAGCAAGTCCACAGTAATCTGCAGGCTAATATCCGCATGCCAACCAGCCAGTCAACTCCCTGCTGCAAGGAAGACACTCTCTAGCCAAGTTCTGCCTGCCCTCAACAGCCAGGGTGTGACCGGGGTGTCTCTGCTCTATTTTTAGACCTATTTTTGATACACTTTTAGGCTCTTAATAAGGTTTTTACCCCATCTTCCACATTTGGTTGCAGCTGGATAATGCATTCAAAAGTTTTTGGGGAAGACAAACAGCACTGACCCCAAGATTTTTTGAAGGAAACCAAGTGATCAGAAACACTACGGACATTCACCTGTAACCCTGCTGTCTAAACAAGGTAAAGAGTCAGTGTACAGCAAAGGACCAGTTGTGTTCTGATTTTTGAAGCTCATTAGTAAGAGTCTTCTCTGAAAATAAAGCAGGTGGTGCTGCCCTGATTTAACTCTTTTACGTGCCAGGAATTTAGCTCATGGTATCTTCTGCCTCTACTCTCATTAACATTTGCTCAACCTTTAACAGTAGATTCATGAACACTTCCCTTAATTTACATAAACATACAGAACTCCAAACCACTGTTTCATTTACATAGCTAGAATATGCCTACAAAAATACGGCAGGAAAAAAAAAATATCTTGAGAAAAATGCATTAAGAAACAAGCAGTGCAGTGGTATGAGGAGGACAACCTGATGCTTATATCTTTCTACTTGCCATCACACAGCCAGCCCAAGGGTTGGCCTTGCTGCTTTTAAATTTGGTGCATGAGATTTCTTGTCTCTATCTAGCCCGAATCTACAGGTTGAGATATAAAAGCCAAAGCAGATCGACTGGTATTCTTGTGTTCTACCATAATTTACTCCTTAATTTTTCTCTAACTGTCTCCTGATTTATCTGTTCTGTGATTGTGACCTTCAACTGCTCATTAGTTAGGAAGGTCACTTAGAAAGGAAATTTTTCTGCCAGCTTCCACTATCAGCTCTGAGTTCTAATACTCAAAGAGAAAACCAGCCTAAACTTCAGCTACTTGTCTCTGATAATTACTAGGTAGAGACATGTATATATATATATAAAGCTTTTTTCTTAATATTATTTTGCAGTAGAGCTTAGCAGCCTGAGAAAGCAATAAAAACCACTAAGGTAGACAACATACAGACATGGAGAGCTTTGACACAAGACCAGTTTTCTCTGAGGAAACACGCTCCTGTGTTCTGCATATGTGCATGTGATTGCCCCTTGATGGTACACACAAGATACGCCCTCCCTCTTCCACTATACAGCAGGTTATTTCATATGATCTTACTTTCACTAACACAATACTGTGGTCATCATGGAGAGCAGATGTGTTGTAATCAGCTGTGTTGTCTCATGTCAAATAATAATATACAGTATCTCTTCTCAAGCTCCCAAAGAGATCTTCTGAGCACCACATACCTAATTTAGCTTTTGGCAACTGAATATGGGCAAAGGAAATCTAATTTTGATTAAGAGTAGTAAACTAGTACTTGCAACTCCTTAAGAGTATGATCTCATGATTTCTTATAAACCAGGCAAGTCTGAACCTGGACAATGGAAAGGTCTCTAAGGAAAACCCAGATGCCGTAAAGAACTAGTAATTGATAAGGGATGGTCTTGTTTGTTAGTCTGTACTGAGCCAGTGCCAAATGTGTAGCTGTCTTTTTGACAAGATATAAAATCAAGGTCTTGATGACCGTCTCCTTTCTTGCATGTACAAAACTTTTAAAATCTAAGATTCTGGCCAAATTCCAGTTAAGAAGATTACACTCTGTCTGCATAAAATACTATCGTTGTTTCTCTCTTCACCTGTTAACAAATTTGATGTAGTTCTTGACAGGGTAGAGCAGTTGCTGTGTTCCACCCCAGAAGTGTTGCATTTCAACAGGGAGTGAGCAATCTCTTAGTATGCTGTGAGAAAAGCCCTCTGGGATTCTCTGAAATGAAAGGAGCTAAATAAATCTCAGTTATTGCTATTATGACTTTCTACAGCATTTATCCACAGAATAAATGGATAGGTAAGTTGATTTTCAGGCTGCTCTTCATTATTTGCTGAACAAAACTACCTGAAAGTGCTTCACTATGACTTATACAAAATTTAATTTGGTGACTAATAGACCTAGGCAACTAAAGCAGGCAGAACTCTATAATCAACATAAGAAGGCTTGTATTTATTAGGTAGTGACTGGGGACTTCCAGGGACAGAAAGGTTCTGTGAACTTTCCAAATTGCATACCGGCTTTTTGTAAGGCTCCCAGGACTCATCTGAATTCACAGAACTTTTCTTCCTCTGTAACTCACGTTCACATGGCGAGATCCTAGTTCCTGCTGTGGCTGCTTTGAAATACAGGAACAAACCCACTGCTGGCTTCTCTCTTGCCTGGCTGCCTGCACTTACAGCTTTCCCATAAGGAAAAAAACCTAAAGAAATAGCTTGTGTGGCCAGAATATCTTTATGGCCTCTGTTGCTTAGCTACCAGAAAGGTCCTACATGGCTATTGATAGCTGGCACAAATATGAGCAGCTTGACACTGCTTTTCTTTGCACTGGGAGCCTGCTGAATCCATTCTTCATGCTGCTGGTGTTTTATTTACATTTCACTGGACTTACTCCTCACTTCTCTCCCTAGCTCCATTTCTTGAATGAAAGCCAGTACAAAATGAAACCATGGATAGCCCAGGTCTAGCTGCAGAAGCTTTGATCTTTGAGACCATCCAGAGGTAAAAGTACATGCTCCTCCTGCTTAATACTTCAGGAGAGGACTTGCAAGCACAACCCAGGGAAGGACCATGTTCACACTACTTCTCACACCTTGTCCCAGCAAATTCAACAGTAGGAACACTCTAAAATTGGAGCAATAAGGTTTTTATATGGTGGGATCAGATTGCCAGAGATTCAACATCGGCCTTCTGCCAGACCGTGGGTAGTCATCCTTTCCCAGCTCTTCCATGCCCCAGATATGTTCCTTTCTCTCACTGTATGAAAGATTGCAGGATACAGCTGACTACAATAGCAGGGTAATCTGACTCCTTCAGACAAGAAGTCTGTTCTGACTCAATGGGAAAGGATGCTAAAAACAACTGCTCAGGAGAGGTGCTTTCAGATCAAGTTACTTACCACAGAATCACAAGACTAGCCTCTAAGGAAAATAATTTTTCTACTATCTGACGAACTTTCATTACATACGTTCCTAAGCCCCGAAGGACAAGCCTTGCTGACTGAGTCTGTCACTTCAGATACTTGTTGTAGCACCTTTTGACAATCCAGGGGTCCCAAGCAAAAGTATATGAATAATACATAGGCAACTTGCCCTTCTATATTAGGAGCTCAGATTACCTGACATGGGGATGAATAAAGATATACACAGATACCTAAAGGGCAACCCTTTTGTATTCATTCTGAATACAGTAGGACTACTGAAGTACTAGAATGATTCTCAAAGGTCTGGTGGGCCCTTGTACTATAAAGGTTTATAGCATCTCTCATAAAACCTTGCCACAGAAGAAATACACTAATATTGCAATGCTTACTCTACAGAGCCTGCCTGAAGCTCAGTTACTGACTCAGGTCAGGTAGTTATCTATATCGATTAAAGAGCCTGTTCAACTTCACTAATTAATTTTCATAATTAGCAGCTGCCTTTTTAAATGTTGTTTTATCTTTACAGCTATCCATCTCCCTAAACAGCAAACAGGAGGTGGAAGTATCAAGCTTCTATGGAAAAAGGGTTCTTCTAAAGCCTTATCTGGACTAACCAGATGGAAATAGAGACTATAACAGAAACCTGTAAAAGTTCCCCTTAAGTGTGGTACTAAATTATTTGCTACTTCAAGTTCTTTTGTCATAGAGGCAACCATAATTCTTTGTATAACTAAACTTTTGAAGATAGTTTCCTATCTTTCCCTAGGACAGGGAAGTTAGAAGCGACCAACATATCACTCTGGAGCCAAATACAAGATTACAAGACTGGGCCGAAAGAAAAAAAGGAGTGAGCCATTGTACAGGGATCCACCATGACTCTGTGATGGGTGGACAGCTAACTCCAGAGCGGTGATGCACGCAGAGGCGAGCTTCTACCACACACACCGAGCCAAGCAGAAGGAAAAGGAATCACACAACATGAACTATTAATCTAGTGCTCAAATCTGAAACTGAGGAGTCTGAGCGTTTAATGACTAGACACTAGCCTCTGTCACAACAACTAAAATGACAGTCAGTAGATGGAAGAGGTCATAGTTTAATCAATTCTCTCTGTCTTTGTTTTACATAACTGAGGGTGATAGGCAGCTAATACATTTCATGGCCATGTGATAAATTGCACTGTCACCTGCACTTTGCCTGATACTCCTTCTTCGTCAAGACTATTTCCACCATCCCTACTCTCACTCCAATGCAACTGCACTAAAAGTCACAAGCATGTCAACTTCTTTCCTCTGACAAGTAGAATTTTTCCATCAGTCTGTCTTGTGCCCTAGATCTAGGATGGGTTACCTGTAGTGTTAAATCAGTTAGAACTTTCACAGCCCCAATTAGGAGCCCTATGTTACTGCAAAAAGGAATGTCTCAACTTCGCCCTTTGGCTGGCTGTGTTTGTTTCCTCTGGCAGAAGGGCCAAAGAGGAAGAGTTTACAGCCATGACACATTCAAGTATAAATGAAAATATTTGGGTTTTTTTTCAGTGTTAATTTTCTCTTTCCCTTGTATCAGTCAGATTCTTGTTAGTCAAATCCTTTGTTTTTACAGGCCATGAGAGAAAAGAGATCCCTGGCACTTGGAAGGATGACTTTCCGTATTCATTCATGTCTTTGCCATGCATGATAAAGCAGCTATGACAAAAGCAAAACTAAAAATCATTTCAGCTTATTTAGAATATCCCTTCACTCTGAACAGCATGAGCTGCAGGGGGACTGCATGACAGGTGTATTGCCTCTAGTCCATCAGCCTCCTGGATCAGTCATTTTTCAGAAACATGGCTTCTTTCTAGCCCTTGCTCATGGATTTATGGAAACAAAAGGGGGTGGTACATGCAAACACTGAACTGGTACATTTCCAGGATTCTAAAACTTAAACATATCCATACAGAGTGGAATATAAACAAGAGCAAATTCTAGTTCCTCAAGGGGCAATATCCTACTTATGTATTTGGCCAAATCATTACCTTTGACACTGAACTAATAAATCTCAACTGCCTCAATAAAATAAGATTCCTGGGCACTGAATTGAGCTTGGTTCAAATTGTGGATGAGTGCTCCACTATTTTTCTGCTCTCTGGATTCAGCCATCATGAGTAAGTATAGCAGCAGCATGACTAGAAAATTGCCCTCAAAGGTGATAAAATACAAGATTGATCAGATTTTGATACGTCCCTAAAAATGGATAGTTGTCTTTTATCACTTGGCAGCCTGGAAGAATGAGGACTTGGAGACACACTGCAGGAAGCAGAATATATACCTGGAAGGGCAAGACTTCACCTCTGTGTTTTTGCAGACATCCTTCTCTGACTTGCTATTTCTCTCTTCCTTCCGCTGTTGCGATGCTTTCCTTTTTTGCTTTTTGCTTCTCCTAGGACAACTCCAAAGAAGATGTTTTGCATTGCAGTTTTAATCTAATCAGAAGCCAAGGTACTATAGCCTCATTTCACAGAAAGTTCAGCATCAACATGTTCCGAGTGTGAGCAAAATGCAAAGCTAGAGGAGCACTCCGTCAGAGCAGGGCAATACTTGCCAGGATGAAGGCAGGCAGTTTCTGTGCCTTTGTTTCTGTTTTCACAACTTTGTTATCTCAGGGCACCAAATCCCTTCCTCGTACACCTTGAGTGGAAAAGAATGTCAGTAAGAAGAAAAAAGGCTTTTTGCTTTACTCTGATTATGCTCTAGTGAACTTCCGTGTGGTGGGAACAGGAAAGCTCTAGGACAGCTGAAACTAAGAGGAGATATCAAGCGCTTGCCACTGCATATTCAGAGGTATTCAGAGTAACTTTAACAAATTATTTAGCTTCACACAGTCTTTTCCTAGAAAAATACATATTCTTAATGTTTCTTGATCTAATTCTTTACTGAAAGAAAAGACATTATCAAATACGATGGCAGATGGATGCAGGGGAAGATCCCTTCTCGTTAGTCTGCTTTTCCCAGTTCCACTATTCACTTTTAAATATCGGGCAAGAAACATTCCCGATCTTCACTCTACCCAGCCCACCTGCATCTGAGAGGACATCCCTCCCTGGCATTCACCAAGAGAGATGTTGAGTCCAGTTATGAATACGAAACTGAATCTGTTGCCTAAGAACTGCTGAGTAATTTTAGTGCAATTACATATGCAAACACTCTATTGGACTAAAAGGTGATTTAGCTAAATTAGGAAACCAATCAATTACAGCTAATTTAATTCGGATCACTGTTATTCAAGAATCTGAATTGTGCCAAAATCCCCAAATCAGCTATAGTCCATGCCTTTTATGTTTAGTTTTGCTTTGTTTTTTTAAAATTCTATCAGGGTTAGGGCATGGACATACTTCTATAAAGTTGAAAGAAACCTTTATGACTGGTTAAGACAGAGGAAATTATTTTAGGTCACTAAATAGCACTTTCTAAACCTCAGAAAAGGAAGAGCTTCACAGTTTCATTTGTGACTCAGAAATGGGGACATGCATTAATATAGCACTTTTCAGCATATTGGACGCAGGCTGTTATCAAGTGCCACTCACCATCACCATTCCACATTTAAACCATTCCTTCTGAAACGACTCTTTGTATACACCCAGAAAAAATACAATGAGTAATAGTTTATTCTGCAACCTTTGCCTTTTCCTCTTGTGAAAACCTGGATGTAAGACGATTTTTCTTCTGTGTTTTGCCATACGCACTCAAGTCTTAGAGGATGTTTCCCTGCTGGAGAATCTCAGCTTTCAAAATCAGCAACACACACAATTGCAAGTCTTCACGTCCGTCCCAGGACTGTTCTACAACCTGGTCTTCCAGCTCCCTCTGTCCTTGCTCATCCCTAGCCAGGATGGTGGCAGAAGGCAAGACAAGAGGAATGCAAACATGATCAAACCAAACACAAAAATTCAAACTCACATTTGTTTGAAATGTTTTGTAGTATTTAGCTATCTTTTCCCTTCATAGTCATGACACAAAGCCCTAGACACTGGACAGATAAATTCTAGCCATGATGACGTTAACAGCATCAAAATAGTGGAAATACATTCCTTCAGTTGTAGTTCTTTACACCAGAAGCTCAAAGGTATATACAGTTTCCTTCATATCGTGTTGTACAGAAGAGGGAAAGAGCTAATTAAAGCAACTGAACTTTGATGGAGCTGCCATAATACTCTCATATATGTAAAAGAGTTACTTCACAAAAATAGAAAAATCTGCTTAGAGGTTTTGTTTCCATGATCTCTATTGGTACAAGAGCTAAAAAGGTAGCCAGTTGGACTCAAAGATCTAAGGTAGTCCTCCTGGTGCCAGAGATACCTACACAAGGGAAAAAAAATCATCCCTTGATTTGTAAAGTGAGCAAAGCGGATTCGGGTGTCATTGACAGAGATTGAATACGGTAACCCTCAAGTAATCTTTACTGCCACTTTTCTGAACTATATTTTAATGCAGCGGTAAAAGACAAGCACAAGTCAATGCAATAACCAGGACTCCACAGAGTTCAGTACTGTTCTGGCTTTGTCTCATGCTTATCTGAGGAAGCCAGGTAGTATTTTCTATTCTCATTTTAAAACTACTCTCCTCTTTAGTGTGTATTACAACTGCAGATTAGAAAGCCTTGGCTTCATATAATGAGGCCAGAACAGAGGGAAAAGAAGAGGCCAAAACCATAAAAGAAGAAGAAACCATTAGAAACAGAAAGCTGTTGACATGGGATAAAGAAAGCAAGAGAAAACAGAAACAAATGCTCCAGGAACTTCCAAGTCACATTGTCCAGTGTTTTCCCAAATCTTTTACTTCAGAGTTTATCTAAGCTCTCATAAAGATCATCCAAAAAATACACGTGCTGGGTAAAGAAGGCAGGTTCTCACATACACAGTAATTCAATACAGCAATCATGCCTTTGTTTCTCAGCACTACTGGATCTATTCTTTGTTCCCTCACTAGGAACACAGCCCTAAAAACAGCATAGAGTTCAGGATGAATCAGAGTCCCTGTTTGTGCTTTTGGAGTCAAGAAGATGCCTAAACATAATCAACTTGTGCCAGTGTGAACCTGGAGCAGGTACCACAATTCTAGTCTAGGATTTGACTGCCACTCAGCTTCCACGTGGTATCATAAATATGGTTGGTAAAGAATGCTAAATAGCAAGGATCTGAGATAGTAAGAGCCTTAGCTCCCAAAACTTTGATGAGAACCAAGACATACAAAAGCGCAATGAATTGCTCAGGGCTCTGTAAGAATAAACTTGAGAATTTAATTAAGAGTTCTTATTAAGGAGTTTGGAATCAGGTATATAAACCTATGCATGAATGATATTTAGCAATCAGTTTGTTCTTTAAGCTCCGTTCTGAACAGCTCTGGTCCAGAAGACCAAAAGACTCGGGAAGAAAATGAATGAAGGTATGGCCAGCATATACAGCCATATTTCTTTTTCCTTTCAATTTCTCTCTTTTGTTCACTTATTGATCAAAGCTCATACCTTCCTTCTGTCTTCCTTTATACTTTCCCCAGCTCAGATAATGTTGGTCTTCATTTTTCATTGGTGTCTGTCCTGCCATATAAAATTGCACATCATGCTTTCTATCCTATGGGATATGCACTTTTCAGCAGGCTATAAATCAGTATGAGCTAGAAGTTGCTATAATTAGAGGAGACACAGAGGCAACAGTGTACAGCTACAGATTTCAATCTTCAGATAATAAACGCTAGGGAAAATTGATAATACGGTCCAAAACACTGAGGTGTGCATACTTCCACACCTAAACACACCCACCTCCATATGTACACACAGAGATGCTGTCTGCTCTATCCCAGTAAGCCTATTGTCTTTACAAAAGAAATTTTAAAAGTTTAAACTTCTTGACTGAAGAGTGTGCTATAGAACAGAGAATTCTTACAGTCTAAGCAGCCTTCAATGGAGAAAGCAAACAGGCTTTGTGAACATGGGATACTCGCTGGCCCATCACTGTTGAAAAGTCTTCTTGCTACAGCCATTCTCAGAGTGTTCAGAAAGTGATGAAATACTCAGTGCTCTAGACTTCAGTCCCATTTTTAACAGAAGTGGTGGAGTGAGGCATCAGTAATTGCATCTTCAACATAATATTTACATACAGTTCCTAGGACAAAGAAGCCTGCTGAGGACAAACTGACTATTGGATAGGAAAGAAGTTGGTTAATGGCCTTTGAAGGCAGGCAAGAAGATAATTAATTAATAGCATATGAGGCAAGCAAGAGTAGCATATGAATATGAAGGTGTACAGCTTTTTCAGAATGGACATGCAAGGGAATTAGAAACTTGTATGTTAAGGTATTCATGCACTTCCTCTGAAATACAGATTAGAGTGGGAAATAGATTTGCTGACAGTGCTTGCATGATGATTAAGTACAGTAAGCAAATGAGTGCTGTGACAATACTGGTACCCTATATCACCGATAGGATCAGTCATGAGGGCCTGCCAATAAAGCTTCTTGCATTTGAATGTGTCATGTTTAGGCTCTGAGCAATGCAGAATACCAATAAAATCATATAAGGAAAACTTTGAATGTTTACAGCACAGAACTGATAGCATATCATAATAAAAAGCTTAGCAGGGTAGCTGACAACACTCACGCCAGCATGAGGTAGGGAATGGCCACCAAAGAATGAAATAAAGAATTATCTACACTTCAGTCAGAAAGAAAAAAAAATATTTGCTAACACTGACCAGTGTCAAAGCTAGTGAACTTATTGTATTGCCCCAGATTCTACAAGGTAAACCAAGGGTATGTAGCAAGAGGTCTGAAAGCAAATCTTCATGGGTTTATAGTCATCAGGCATCCAGCTGGTATAATCAGATGATTCGGTAAGCCATCTCTGGGTTATTATAAAGCATCAGCCAGAATAAAGGAGTATCAATACACTGGAATCTACCTCCAATCTACTTTTAATATTTTCAATTGACCAAAAAACCCTGTCAATACCTTCGAAGAACAAAGAGACTTTTGGAAACAGAACTTGTGGAATGAGAGGTAAAGCCAAAGTCTTCAGCTAAAATGGGCAAAGGTTTCACTTGTCATTTTCTAACAAGCAGTGTGTGATGAAATTTGCAATCTGTGTTTGAGCTACACTTTAACAGAATAACATAGTTTTATTAATCTTGTAACTTTGACTGACTGCAAGTATGATTTCCAAGCAAAGATGACTCTGAACAGGAATTCTGTTTCCATCAGAGGCAATGAACCCTCATATCTAGCAGATTTTCTCACTTTTAAAGACCTTGTCAACCCAGCACAAGACATGCAGTTCTCCAGCTTTAAAGAACAAATTCACATTTTCCTTGTTAAACAGCATCAGAAGAGAAAGACAACATAAATTCTAGAACCACAAAAGGTGCTTCCATGGAAGACCTCCACCAGAGCTTAGCAAAAGAGTAAAATCAAGAGGACAAGACTTTATGTAAGTCTTCAACAGCAGAGAACTCAGTGGAGATTGGTGGGTAGGGATCCTTAAGAATTTTCTTTCTATAAGAGACTTGAGAAGAACTGTACAAATGGCACCACGCAAACCACATTATTACAAAGAAACATAGCCATATTTTTAAGAGACCGATCTGGTAATACCAGAACGTCTTAACTGATGTTAAATGTATGGCAACAGAACAAAGGAATCTGAAAAAAGGATTAAAATAGATTGGTTAATACTAACGAGTGCAAAAGTACAAAAAGAACATCTAGGAATAAATCTTGAAAAATGAAGGCACAAAGTGAGATAAGACTGGCAAAAATATCTCACAGGAAACGATATAATTTTTAAAGTTTAGTAGTAGTAAAAGGCAGCATAAATTGTTACTCTGCTTTCCAGTGAAGGAAAACCCAATTGACAATAAGGCTGAGAAGAGAGATTTTGCATCAATTTTCATAAAAAGGTCAACTGTGATGAATTAACATTGTTAAGAACTAACAAAGGGGTAAAGGAGACCTAGAATACAAAATGAATAGGTTAGAGAAGTTACATAGCTTAGGTCTTTCCAAATAGGCTGAGTCTGCTATATTCCTTCTGCAGCTCTAAGGAACTGACTCCATCAATCTCAAAGCTGTTAACGATTATCTTTTTAGAACTTAGGAAGGATTAGTTATGAACTAGATAACTGACGCAATGTAGTAACTATCTTTTGAAAATAGAAATAAGGAGAAGACAGCGAATGATAGACCTGCCAGCTTAAGTCCAGTTCCTCAGAACAAAGAAACACTTTGGAAGTACATAACAGAAAAGAAACGGAACAAATTATGATAATCCATTCTAATTTGCACCTGTGAGAAAGTATCAGGGGAATACCCAGTGGACAAGATGTCATATGGTAAAGTTTTATCAAACTATTTCAAATTCTCAGTGCAAATATGCAGTGCGATCTAGATGAACTACAACAGAGTAAACCCATAAACTGTTTAGAAAATTGTACTCAGAGAGCAGTTCTCAGTGGTTCACTGTCAAAATGGATAGATGTGTTGATGAGCTTCTGCCAGACTCAGTCATGGATTTGATACAACTCAATATTTTCATTAAAGATTTAGTTGAAATAGGAAGTATGTTAATTTGATTTGCAGATGAAACCAAAGACAGACAAAGATTGTATTAAAATTCAAAACCATTTTGACAAATTGGAGATGTAGCTTGAAGAAAACAGTTGCAATTCAATAGGGTCAACTACAAGTTACTGCAATTAGACAGGAATAATCAATGGTGCAAACACACAAATGAGGATCAATGACAAGGTAACATTTCTACTGGAAAAAAACAATTTGCATTATTGAAGATTACAAGATGAACATGAGCCACCCATTGCTTTCTGTTACATAAATGCAAATATAATACTGGGTGGGTATAAAAAAACAATGCAACCTGGAAGGCCATACAAATTAATCTGTTCTCTCTTGATCCAGCACTACTAAATTCTCTGCTCGAGTTCTGTTTCCACTGTGGGCAAAGCAATTCAAGGAGAACTTGGCCCAAGTGAAGCAAGTGGAAGAAAAGAAGGTTATCAGGAGTAGTCAGCATGGATTCACCAAGGGGAAATCATGCCTGACCAATCTGATAGCTTTCTACGATGACATGACTGGCTG
>Ga0065711_1002403_pt1 | contig 53012 bp, 35 predicted proteins | sample Hoacrofraction12_FD_59098 | JGI IMG/M metagenome (GOLD analysis project Ga0065711, IMG submission 59098) | Hoatzin crop microbial communities from Cojedes, Venezuela - Epithelial fraction 12 v2 (version 2) | ecosystem: Host-associated > Birds > Digestive system > Esophagus > Crop | place... | reverse complement strand
GTCCCTTGCTTTGCCACAGGCTTCCTGCATGTATTAGCCAAAAGCCAGTCGTGCTGACCCAGGATCCAGTTCATTCATCTCCGGAATTTCTATTGTTTCCCTGAAAGCACCAGTTTCCCAAATCATCACCAACAGGATGTTTGGCTTAATAACTTAAATCCACATCAGGACTTTTTTAGTTTCACTTCCTAAAATTCCTTTTGGGGGAAAAAAAAAATTAAAAAGAAAAATGCTCTACACCCACTTCTGGATATTTTTCCCTCCCTCATCTATTAAAATCTCTGCTTGTTTACTATCTGCGACCTTACAAACAGTATCAGCCACCAAATAAAGCACCAACTAGTACTGCCAATATGGTAATTAAGAACAAGCGGCATGCTTACACTCAAGCTTTTACTGGAGAAATCAGAGTCTGTTAAAATCTAGCAAAACCCAACCCTGCACATATGTTGTTTTGTTTTGTTTTGTCAAATGGGATGGAACATACCAGAACTTTAAAGATCAAAAAAACCCCACAATTTCCTAAAACATTTGGAGCTTTCACATGCAGTAAAAAGGGATAATTATCAAAGCATTTTGCTGTCACAATTGTTCATTTGGAAGAGGCATAGAAAAAAACCCCAAATCCAGATCCAAAACTCCCAGCAAGACAAAATGATATCGCTGTAACTACAGTAAATAAGAAAAAGCGTTAGGCAGGTGGAAGGAGACATCGGAGCAGCATTCAGCGCAAGGTCAGACGAGACAACTGTGACCACGGCAAGCGGCCGCCTGAACAAGACAAGCCAGACACCTCACCCTGGGAATGGCGTCCCGCGCACCGCAGAGCCGCCCGCTGCTTTGCGCAAAGCCCGTTTCTCGTTTACTTCTCACATCTGGCCACTCAAATGCAGCCCGGCCTGTTACACAAACGGAGGTAGAGAAGTCCTGAGTAGTGATATGAAGGATTTTTTTAATAGTGAAAATGTTAATTAAATGTGATGTAGAAGCATCATGTGGCACGACAAAGCCCTCCTCCTGCCATACGGGAAGCAGGTGGAGGATGTGGGCAGGGGTACCCACCCCACCACTCACCCTGCAGCAGGCACAGAACAAAGTTGCAGCGCTCCTGCCAATGTATTCATTCAAGGTAGTGTTAATAGGCTGTGTTTGCTGGCCACGTTACGGTCTTTCCCACCAAAATAAGATGTCAAAAGTTCAACGTGTTTTGTGTTCAGTAAATGATAATCATTTCCAAAACACCTTTAACCTTTTTCAGTGGCCGGTGCCCTGGCAGGCAGACCTCATGTGTCTCTCCATACCAAAAGTCTGACAAACCTCATCTGGAAAAGACAAGGCAGGCAGGGACACAGTATGCAATTACAGAGTATCACCCAAACCGGCAGCGCATACTGCACTAGTCTCTATTTAACACCAGGCTGGTAAATCCTGCTGTCTCATCTCTGTGATAAAAAAATTGAGCAACAACAAAAAATGGCCCAGTATTCATCCGTTCTTGTGACAGGCTGCTTTTATTTCAGCCTCTGGAGTTCAAAGAGCAGAGACGTAGTTTACAGACATGTGCTGTGGGTAAGCTTTTTTTTTTTTTTCTGAGGGGCTGAAGCCTACTCCCATCCATCTGAAAGCACTGGATTTAAAAGCCATTTTGAAGGACGACACTATTGTGAAGTCTCACATTATTTCGGAGCCCATCTTACTCAACAATACCATTTGAAAGTATACCTAAATCAAATGTACAGCTTCTCAGTAAAGCAATGCGCTACGTTCAAACAGCAGCGAAGCTCTGGAAAGGGGGACAACATGGCCTGGGGATCCGGAGTGCTGCATCCGATTTCCAGGGTCTCCTTAGTCCTGTCCCTTATTCTTTTTGTGGTTTAGTTCCCGATTTGAAAAGTATGGGGATACTACTCTTCCTCCTTCTCTCCCTCTTTCTCCCGCAATCTTAGGTGTATCATCTTTTTGGGAAGTGGCTGAATCGCACAACTGTGCGAACACAGAAGCAAGGGGCCTCCAACTCCACCCACGTTTTTCAAGCAGAAGAGTAAAAACTATCACTAAACAGAACTAACAAATCTTGAAAGTATAAACGATCAAAGCATAATCTCTCTTCACTTCTCGCTCTGTTAGCAGTCAGTAAATGCTGTTTGCAACTACGTCCAGAGAGAGTGTTTCATCCTTATTCTAGGTGCGTATTTTAGGTGAATATGATTAGTAAGAAATCTTTACTAATGCTATATGGTGATCATGCCTACGGTCCTGCTGCATACTTCCCTATCACACACACATCACCAGACAACGAGAGCCAAATACCGATACAAGATTTATAAAAGATCCCTTAAGAAAATGGTAGGTTTTCTTTTTCGGAAGTAATGATTAAATACTCCTTGAGTAAAACAGGTTTGTGATCAGACTGCTTCCGCCTGCTGGCAAACCTGCCAGAAACTGCAGGCTCCCAGCTCTGGGACAAGAGAGCCATTACTGGCCAAACGCCTGCCGGAATGCGAAGCCGCTACTTCATGTTTTGGCAGACGTCCCTGCAAAAGGTGGTGCTGTGATTTATGTGCCATTCAATGGTGTTTTCAAGACATTCACTAAACTGAGGAAGGACCATTAGAATATGTCAAATACATGTCCAAATCCATCTAAATTAACAGGGGCTGAAAATACATCATGTGCTTGACGTACAATAATTGACACGTCATATTATATTTGACATTTCAAGGACAGTAGTGCCTGCTTAAATGGAGACATGGTAACATAAGCATTTTTTCACTCGAGCTAACCAAAATCTAACAGGGCATCTTGGTGAAGAGCTGTTCAGTAAATATCTGGGAGAAAAAAAGAATTATTTTAAAAGAGTAAAATATCTAACGGCTCCAATTCCGAATTGCGGAAGAGCCAACTTAACACTTCACTATCTCAGGGGGAAATTCTGGTGACACTGGCTGGCAACCTCCTACTGATTTCCACGGAGCCTCCACTTCACTCATCCCTCCCTACTCCCTTTGCAGCTCTGCCCGGTTTTAGGCCTACAGCTAACACTGCCCAGACTATCAGCATGACAACTGATACAGAAATATGGATTAACATGACGGGAGTACAGGGAAGTCATGCACACAGCTTGGATCACGCTCTTTTTCCCTGCACAGACAAGACAAATTGCAATGTAGCAGAATTTTGAATTACATATGCTTCACCTGACACCTCATCCTCCCTCCTGGAGGAAACTGCATGGGGACATCACCTGTAATAACAAAGGTCCTACAGGACATGTTGACAGGAGAAAGGAGAAGGTAGTATAAACCACCCAAAGAAGCAGCAGCCACGCAAACTACTCCTTACTGGGAGATTCCCCCAAATTTAACACACAACAATCTGAGAGTGCACTGTCATACCGTCTTCTGGTTCCCACTCATAAAGTATCCTTGGATTTTTTTGCTTCAGGAAAGGTGCAGGCAGCAAGTTTTTAAACCGAGGGTTAAATAGCTAAAATTAATCTGTTGCCACTGCTTTTACCTAATACTTTCATGTACAGTCTTAATTGATTCTTTCTTATTCCATCTTCTCTCCTCTACATTTCCAAGACATGATGCTACACTCCCCTGAAATGCTGTTTAGCCAAGCCATACGTATTTAACTCTTTTACTCTGTCCTCTTAGCTATCCCCTCCAGCAATCTACACAGTTTGCTGCTCCTCTCAGGTCTTGCTCAGATTTGTAGATGTACCGAGTACAGCGCAGTTCCCTGAAATAATGCTACGTTCTCAGTGAAGAAGCATGACAACAGCATTTGCAGCATGAGACCTGTATGCTGTGTGTGTGATCTAATGATGCTACGCTGTGTGGATGCCACATACAAAAAGCCATTGTAAATGAGGGTGGGTGGAACTGCTAGCATAAAGCATGAAGCAAGCACGCAGAAATCTAAAAAACAAGTAAATACCTCCTGTTCAGAATATTCTTCCCCTCCACGTTTTCTTCCATATAAAACTTTGAAGAATGCAGTAAGTTTATTAATGACTAAATAAATGCCAAATCCCATAAACCTTCCAGAGAATACAAGCAAACTAATCTACCTTTTTTCCAAACCCAGATTCTGCACATAAATCCTGAGACACTTATGCGCAGATAAGAAAGTAAACAGAAATATTGTGTTAGTGTAAAACTCTATTTAACCAGAAGAGGGAAAAGGAGATAGAGGAGGTAATCATGTTAGACCTGCAAGCAGAGAATTTTAATCCCACCCACTCCCCCCCCCCACTCAAAAAGTTTTGGGTGAATCTTCTCAATTGCAGCAGCTACAAAGGAAAATTGTATGAGTAATCTGTCATAAGCGTCATTCTCCTTTCAGAGCTGTGGAGAACCGAGCAAGGGAGAGAGACAGATACGGTGCCAGGGTGTCATTTCAGACCTCGGAATTAAATACAGAGATCAAGCAGTTCACAGGAGATGAAGGAAAAAAGAGTTCATGTACTTTGTGAATTTAACAACTTCTTAACAGTTGTGTCTAGGCTGCAATAATAACACAAGAGCACACTGGGGGAAAGCGGAAAAAGACAAAACTACTAACGAATGTGAAGTTATTTTCAAGGCTTGGAATAGGATAATTCAAAGAACTGAGAACAAAAAAAAAAAAGAGTATAACTATAAAGCACTTTTTTGACAGCCTTCTTTTTAAAAAGTGGCTGAGCAGATTTATCAAAGTGTGTGCAATGTTTGATTCTAAGCTGAACTTCTGTGAAAACAGAATGATATTCCTTTCTGTTCAGAGGTCAGAAAAACGCTGCCAGAGCCAAAGCAAAGGACAAAGAGCACTGTGCGCTTTTAAATTAGGGAGTGCTGCATGTACAGACACAAACGCCTCTAAATACATGTAGCTAAGAGGTGGTTCCCAAACACAAAGTGTGTTTACACATTTAGTTGACTAAAACGAAGAGATCAAGATCTGAATAGCTGAAAATTAAAATAGTATCAAATGACACAAGCGAAGACTAATTGAAACATAGCCTTTTACATAGAAAATGGAAATATGTAAACCTTCTGAAAATGTTTTTGATAATTATCAGTTATATCAAGGCTCTGGAAGTAGGATGCACTAGTGATGAAAAGACATAAGCATGCTGTAATGGCAAAAGGTACCTATTCCGAAAGCACGCCCAGCACCAAATATTAGGGCACAATATTTTGAGCTTGTGTATGCCATGCTGAGCCCAGCCCTGCTCTGCTCCACCTGATGGTTGTTCTCCTTCCCCTGCCCCTGTCTGCAGCCCACCAAGGGGAATAAGGCCATTCCACCACCCTGCAAGCCACACGCTGGGGATGTGACATTCACACAGATTCAACTCGGTACAGTCTGTTACCCTTTCTGCACCGAACACCATACCTCTACTCCAAGCATGCAACAGGATTTCTAATGCCTTCAGGAACTGGACGGGACATGCTGGTCCATGCAGAGGCTGTGCTGTGAGGCAGCCTGCTTCACAGCCCTAATGACAATACGAGAGCGGGAGCTTCTGCTTGCCCCAGAGCAGGAGATCAGAGGCACCTGGTCTCATCAACAGTGTTTGCTTGTTCCTGCAAACTCAGACTTTGGCAGGGTGCTGCCTTGCGGGGAGAGAGGAGACTGCCCTTGCGCAAGAGAGGTTCTCCTCCCAGAAGGACCCATTGCTGGGTCTTCCCTTGGGACTGTGAAACCGGACCATCAGGGGCAGAGGGAGCAGCAACGGAGGACCAGACAAGTGAGGGTACCAAATGCGACACAGGCCAAAAGGTGTCTGCCACTGTCCCAGTTCAAGTTACTACAAACCTTCAAGTCATCCAGACTAAGGTCACCAATTCTGAGTTCTACTCATAATTAGAAGGGGGAAAAAAGTGTAAAACAAACAAACAAGCGGTTTTAATTTGTGATTTCTAAGTCAAAAATCACAGCCTTACTCCAGTCAACTCTGCACTGGATCTGCTTTGCCTGCCTGCCCTGCTCCCAGTCCTCCCCAGTATGCTACCACCTGGGCTGAGTGCTAACTTGCCAGCACGGTGTTACACAAGGGACTGAGAGTCTGGAGCTGGAGAAACATCTGAGGGAAAGGAGACAAGGGAGATGAGAAAAGCCCTGCAACACCGCAGTGGGAACAGCCCCTCTGTATATGCCTTTCTACACACAGGTTGCCTTCCTGTCTGTACTCCCAGGATACTCTGCAAGTCCTTGCAAAGAAGAATGCAATCAACTTGGAAAATATTGAGCAGACTTTTTAAATCAAGCAAAAACAAACAAAAAGATGCTTGTCAGTTAACAAGTCCTAATACAGACCACAATTCTGATACCATCTTTACATGTGCTCTTCTAAATCCAATTCGCTTTCAGCACAACTACTTGCAGGAACACAGCCAGGAAACGGCATAGAAGGGTTTAAAATTCAGGTCAAATTTTAAGGTGGTTGGAAAGTTAAGAAGAGGCCATTTCACTCCAAATATATAAGTCATTTTTAAAGTCTAAAACCAAAATAGGATGCCAGAGTGACTTGTCATGTTTGGAAGCTATCTTAAAAAGGTACCTGCATAGGCTGTAAAAATGGAGACTTTAAAAAATTTATTCAATTAGTAGTTTGTTGTCCTTCTAAATATTTCCAGGATTTGAACTCATGAAAACCGAGTAATCTGTTTTCTCTCTTTCGCTCTGGAGAGAAAGCTTAGCTTCTCACCAGCTTGGTTAGCTCCTACACACATACTTTTTCCGACTGATCTTCATGTTACACTGTTTGTGCTCCAAATTAATATTTTAAAGAAAGTTCAAAACCCCTCTACAACTTGACTGTCAGGTGATGTTTGGGATTTAACAACGTTATATTATAAAATGCAAAAATTTTAAAAGGTGACAAAAGTAAAACTTACAACTTGCTGCTTAATATTACAGCATATCCTAGTGATATCATAGACACGAATGAAAACTGTATCACACTGAGCACAATACTGAAGGGAATGTTTTCACTCTCATTTATCTGCGCCCAGTTTAGTTGTAATTTTTTGTTGCCTCCTCTAAATGTGTACTTACTCGTAAATTGCTGTCTTCCTTTTAGCACGATGTAATTATTAAATTTTTATATGGGATTAGGAAACTTTAACCAGAATTAATACACCTAGATAACCTGTACAGAAAAAAGCACTTCGTAAAAATCCAGCACACTTTTAGAAGTTCCCATTATTCCCACCGAAATGAAAAGCAACGCAAGCAATCCTATTGCTCTGAGGGGTTTTCCTCTGCTACTGTTTTCACAGCCACATTAACTGAGTGCCACCCTTGAAAAGGCACTCATCGCTAAGTCTCGACTCTAGATGGCAGCAGCCTCCTTTAGTTTTCAGTTCTCTCCTTCCTTAGCTGCCCGGTCTTTGTTCCTTAACCCTCCAAACAATCCTCTACTTCCTTCTCCTCTTCCCCCAAAATAAAGACTTCAGTGCTGCGAGCTGCACAGTGCGGGGAAGATGACTGGAAGGCATCTTCACTAGAAGAAATCAGGCCATTCCTGCAGTTCAGCTACACGGCTCTTCAAAGCGTACAGAATAATTGAGGCCTGAAGTGGGAAAAAAAGAAAGGAAGATTTTTTTTTCCCCTCCCCCTTCCCCTATCAGTCACCTGGAGAAATGTTAGAAAAATAGTGCTGCTTTTTGTCTAATGACAGCCCCTCAGATAGAAAGGGAGGGGGAAAAGGACAGAGAAAAGAAGGAGACACAGAAAAAAACAGAACAAAAAGGTGCCATTTCATAATGACTTTGAACCGGGGAAAAAAGTCTACCTGAAGAATACAGCTTTATAGCACTGAACAATTTTACAATCTCTCTCTTCAGGCACAGTCTACTGACACTGTGCTGGTGGAGTTTATCAGATGAGCCCAGGCTACTTTATGTGTCATAAAACTTAACACATAAGCAAAGCTATTGCTCAAGCTAAAACACCCTGCCTGAACTCCTTTCTTTTTTCCCTTCCCCTAATATTTGCAGTTAGCTCTGCCACTCAGCCACCGCTCTTGGCACAAGTCTCTCTATTTTTCTATATATGTCCCTCCCGCACCCTGCTGCTGGTGTCCTCCCCCGTAATGCGTCTTAGGTCGGGTACCGGCCCTCCTCCAACTCCAGCGTTTCTCACATGCTCTTTGACGTGACCACATCCCTGGCATTCACGTGAATCCAACAGAAATACAGAAATATCTGAAAGAGAGATTTCTAGAAGTCCGTGCATGCGTAACTCCTGTAAACTGCTGCAGTTAGAGGCTGATTCTGTGAGCCCTCAAGCACACAAGGAGGTTTGTTTGGGCAAACAAGTCCAGTTCAGCTGGATCAGTCCCCTCTATGCAGATTCCCATAAATGTGTTTTCAAAACCAAGCTACTAAACTTTAAGTTCACATCTACTGTCAGCATTTTGAGGATTCCCACATTCACATGTTGTCGTGGTCTTATTTCTACTGGTAAGGACATATAGAGACATCAGAGACCACTCAGGAACTGCCTTTTGGAATAGTTACTGCTGAGGGGTACTTAATGCAGTGCTCTAGCACATCAACATGTTAATTTATCTTAGGGCTATGTTTGTGCTCTCCTCACAACTCACAGACTTCTTTTTTCTGTATAAAACCCACACAGTTCAGTTCCTTACATGCCATTTTGAGGCCCCAAATATCCTACAGCTGGTGAAGCTGAAGTTAAGAAGTGTGGACCTAGCTGCCCTGCTGTGAGGCATACGCAAGGTCTTGTGGAATGATAAAGGCTATAAAAATAGAGAAAACTCCAACAGATGGCTTCATCCTCACCTTTTTCCGGCTGCAGTCAGGAAATGCACTTTTCAATGAGCAGCATAGAAACAAGCCAAACAAGGATTCTGAGAAACAAGGATTTGAGACTAGCAGACTGACACAAAGTACCGTAAGAAACATATAAACACGTAAGAAACAAAAAAGACCAAGTTTAACTTCTGAATTAATCCCTGACTCACTCTGCTGCAAGATCAGACAATTTTAAGCAGCCTGAATGCAGAGCAGGCCTGTTACTAGACTCTACTTGACCACCATTACTAATTACACGATCATTACATGACCTTTCTCACAGTGTGGTTTTACCATACACCTCAAATGATACAACCACAGGCGACTAAAAAAGGCAGCAGTTTTGCTTTCTTCCCCCTCCATCCCAAGCCCCAGGTGCCTCTAACCCTACAGAGAAGCAGGTTAGGGAGCTAACACGTGCCACTGCCCTCCCTGGCATGATCCACCAGCACTCAGCTGAACTTTGGTACTCACACCAGAAGAGGCCAAAACACGTGGCAAGGAACCAGGGCCGGACTCTGCCCGTTAGATTTGCGGTGCGATCAAGTTATTCCTGCTACTTTTGGAGAAGTAACTGATAGCACCAAGTCACGTCATTGCTAAAGGACTCGAACATTAAGTCAACAAATGAAGACTTCCACCTACACACACTTCGAAACTTAACTTTCTTGTCACATGACAAGTGAAGCATCCCAGACATAAAGTGTCTTCCAGAAGACCGCACTAACACTATCCCAATGCTTTTTAAGGAGAAAGCTGCCCAACACTGACATATGTAGTCTGTGTTTTGTTGTGTGCCTTAAGGTAAAAAACTGAAATTGGTGGATCTAAATGTTAAATCCGTCAACTGGATCCAGATGGCTGAACCTGTGTCCGTGTGGGACCCCACGGAAGTCAAAGACATTCCCTGAAGGTGCAAAGGGTTGTTTGCACGAGTGCACTTGCACCACTGGGATCAAAATCTTTACTTTTGTGTCTAACACAATTACGATTCAGAAACGACACATGGAGCATGGCCACTTTAAAAACTGCATCTCGAGGGCCCAACGGAATTTATGAGAGCACCAGAAGTCACCAGTGGTCTCACCCTTAGGACTACAGTAACAAACAATTCTTTTTTGTGCTACTAGAGGGAGCAAAAATAAAACAAATGAAGAAGTAAACTTTATTTTTCTCTTTCTTCTCAATTATTATGAGGTTTATCTATAATTCATAGGTTTTACTACAAGAATCAACATAATATGTGAACGGAGTTCAGATTTATGACTTTATTATCTCAATACACAAGTGAGGCTGATGGACAATGTTACTATTATTTTTCAGACAAGGAATGACAGAGTAATTAACTGCCTTTTTTTTTTTCTCTTTTTAAAATAGGTATTATCTAAAATGAAAAATATAGGTGATTGGGGTGTCCTTAAAAGTCTGGGTGTAAGATATCTAAGATAAAAGGGGTGGCATATGGTAGATATGACATCCTGAGTCACAGTCCCGTATCCCTACTGCACACAAAGTTGTATGCCATTCCAGATTAACTGCTCCTTCAAACTCCACTTTCCCGGCTTTCACTCAGTGCTTGTTTTATGGCATTTAGGATTAGAACTCACTTACTAATTTTCAAAGGAGGATTTTTTCTCCACATCAGTATTTTTACCTTACATCTCCTTTTGTTACGCTCTCTTCAAAACTCGTTCTCTTTCTCTAAGTCAGTTAACTGGTTTGCTTAGACTCCTTTGATGGCCAAAAGACAGACAGACATAGGGAGAAACTGGCAGTTCTTGGGATAATTCACCTCATGTATCTTAGACATGTATGTTTTAAAAGGGATGGAGATGTCCATGTCTTTCCATCAAACACAGAATGAACTCTTCCTATCTACCTGACTAGTGAAAGGAGTCATACCAAGAGAAACACTGAATATTTATTTATCCACGGTAATACCTTCAGCTGTTACACTGAAGGCAACAGATGACATCATTGAGAAATTAAGGCAACTATTTCCACACAGCTGATAAAAAAGGTGGTGGTTTGCACAATGTATTTAAGAGCAGAGAAAAAGGAAAGCAAAGAAAAAAAAAAAGACTCATTTGTTTGACAAATTGTTTGACTGCCCAACAAATTGCTTGGTAACTTTTCTACTCCTATTTGCCGTATGTGTACATTTATGAAAACGGCGTCTGAGCAAGGGACCATGGAAGGTGTCTGAAGGCAACACAGGGCATGCCGATACACCCTTGACTTTAGTGCATCAGGCTTGTAATGACGGACTAATTTGGTTCTAAGCACTAGCTTGGCAGAAACAAAATACTTTTAGACTATTAATAGAGAAACTTTTCACAGAAGCTGTGACCTTTATGACTTAGCCTGGTTTACAGCCCTACCCCTGTTACAGTTAAGGAGATCCTTGCTGCAAAGCAACACGTTTCTGCCTTTTTCTCCCAATTATAAGGGAGTGCTAACGTAGAGCAACTCTTTAGTACACATACTGATGCAAATCCCTTCGAGGTGTACTGAAACATGGTAGGGGAAAACACAGGGTTCGTGGTGCTTTGAACAATAATGTCCCCTAACGTCCCACAAAAATCTGTCCTCAGTATCGACAGCCACTCTAGTTGAAGGCCGATGGAGATTTGAAGACACTGATCTCTATGCTGTGATAATAAAACTAATTAATAGGAGAAAATATTATCAGTCGCAATGTTGCAGTGGAGTTGGGGGTGGGGGGAGGAATGTACTGAAGTGGTTACTTCTCCCACTTCAAAGTCAGACATATGTAACAGATTTCTAATGACTTTGAGTATAATTAAACCTTTAAAAACAGTATTGCAGATGCCTGATGGAAAACAGTTACGAAACACATCAAAGAGGACAGTCCATTTACTATTTCAGCCTTTATTTGCCAAGCCATGTGTCAACAAAAAAATTGTTTGTTAAGGTCACTGAGACTACAAGAACCAGGAAAATAACTGTATCAGGATCATTTTTAACACACGTTGTTGAAGTCTAAAAATTGGGTAAATATGTAACGCAAAATATACATCTGCATTTTTAGACACATTAAATCAACTTTTTTTTTTAATTGTAAAAGATACGGATTCCTCTGACTCCACCTGCTCATTGCTGTAACTCACAGCAGCACACAGAACATCAGCACAAGGACATATAGTCTAAAAGGACAGGTACATGGGATTAAACAAACAAAAAAAAGACATAAAACAATGTAAAAAGACAAGAAATTAGCTTCAGAAATACAAGCTAGAGAGAGAAATTTGGAAATAATTAGACCAATTGGTGCAGGAATTCTAGTTCTTCCTGGCACTGCAGAAATGAGGAGCTCTACACGGATGTGCCAATAGCTCAAGCAGCAGAACAGCAACAAGCATCATTTTGTCATACTTCAAAACCAGAGGGTTCAACAAGCTACCAACTCATTAGAAGCAAACAGTGAGAGCAGCTAAACGACCGGTATCGCAGCAGTTTTACGCTTTGCAACTATTCATGCCACAAGAAATGATTTGTAGTGATGTTCTGAATGTAAAGAGTGATAGAATAGTTCACGTGAAGCACGGTTCTTAAATTTATCCTATTCTTAGTAACAGAGTCTAATGATGGCAGACCTAGCATTAATTCGGTCTCAAGAAGAGAGCGCAGAGTGAAAACTCTCCCTGTGAAAATTATTTCAGCCACATCTTTGACAGCTGGCCCACAACCACGTTACCCAGGGAATGCCAACTTTGTGAGATAACCGAGGGGAGATAGCAGAGCTCTGCACAGCCAAGAATGTAACGATAGGAAGTGATTATTCACTATTTTTTCTAAGAACTGGAGGCTTAAACTGAACAGAGGGAAGAACTTTTTTTTTTCATGTAACACATACTTGGAACTCACTGCCACCACATACTGCAGAGGCCAAGAGAATAAATGGGCTCAAAGGAGGACTAGACAAGTTCACAAAGGGCAGGGCCATATATGGATATTAAACATTAAGGTCAAGAAGTAGCCTTGGAGGCTGAAGGTGCATAAACTACTGGGGTTTCTTAAGCTATAAAGTAGAAGATGGATAGAAGGAGGGGATGTAGGTATTCCAGAGAAAGAATCACTGTATACCAACCTCAGTTTTTGACTCTTTTGCTAAACAGTAGCCAGATTACTGGGACTGCTTGGACTGACTCAGTATGAAGGATTTTAGACTTTGGTCAGTTATTTCTACACACACACACACACACTAGTGAAGCACGCCCTTTTGAAACCAAATGCCAGCTTTAGTGAAGGACTCCCATTTCAGAGGAGTAGGAAGGCTGGTTCTTACGCCAGCAGAACTAGGATGACCTCCAAACTCCACATTGCTAGGGGTGTTCACAAATACATGGCACGTGCAATAAATGACAGCTTTAAAAATGGCAGACCCAAGGAATCACGCTCATCAGAAAGGAGAAGGTTCAATTTCCCACATCCAGTCTGCCCTTCAGTCCAACAAGGCAGGGCTCTTTGCTGTACACTGTCCAGTGTTTTGTTCAGTCTGAATCTAGATGACAAGCTGATGAGCACTGTACCATTTCCTATTCAAGGGTATTTTATAGTCCCACAAGGACATGCCATCTTCTCAGTACCATCTAGCCCAGGAAGCAGGTGTAGGGAGCATGAAAAAATATCTAAGGGCATGGGAAGGTGGTAGGTGGGCTTCTTGATCTCAGTGCAAGAGGCTGCAGGAAGGGTGAGGAGCCACTGCCAAGGCAAATGGAGAAGGGACAACAGCAAGAAAGAACAGGACATGTAGGCTTCCGAGGTGACCGAAGCAGACTGGAAGCAGCAATATGCAGTGTGACAGGCTGACAAGTAGCAGAGATTTCAAAAGCTAGCTCAACCGAACAAGCCTCCTTGATCTCGTTGTTCAGACCATTTTCTTTAAAAACACCCCTACTCTAAGAGCGGAATATCTTGGCAACTTTTGCTTATCAGGTCTGGTGGTAGAAGTAACAATACCATAGAAACCACTTTAATTTTCTCCTCTGAAATCACTGTAGGGCTTAGTGCTTGCACCAAGATCATACACAACAGTATTTAACGATATTAACATGACACAGTGATGGAGAGGGTGGCTGGGAAAGGGGAACTTAAAAAAAACCAAAACCACCCAACAAAAAACCTTCCACAAAATTGCCTGACGAGTCATTTTTGTGAAATGAAAAGTAATTTACACAGCAGTTTTACAGAAAAGAGAATTATGCAGTTAATCGGCGCTGCTGGATAATTACACTGTACATGAGGCCTTGCTTTTAGGGAAAAATATAAGCTAATAAAGAGAGTCAGACGATCGGTAATGGCAGGGCTTTTGGGAAATACCGGAGACACAAAGCTAAATAATTTAAAGCTAAGGAGTATAATGACTGCGAAACTGAATTATTTTAAGTTTACATTAATTCTCCACCCAATTACGTATCTAACATTAAGTCCAAAAGCTAGAGAATTCCCCTCGGCTGCAAACAATCACAGCAACAGCGAGAAAGCCGAGGGGATGTGATCCGGAACATGACCGGACTCTGAATGCCTCCTCCCAGCTGCTGTGTACATCCTTAATATTCAGAGGTCTGCTAGAGAATTAAAGCCAGTTTACACTTCCCTCCAGTTACTGCTGGTTCAAGTAAGGTCTCTCCCTAATACGGTCAACGGCAGTCAATCAATTTTCTTTGCGGCGCCTTTCTGTACCTTTCAAGCACCAGCAGCAGATGGCTCAGCCTGGCTGCCTCACTGCCACGTTCGTACCAGAGGAACCAGCGAAAAGTTAAACAACATTAAATTAACAATGAAAACGATGAGTGGTGTAATGAGAGCGTTTCATTACCTTTGCGCTGTAAGCAATTTAGCCCTGATTATTATTGACCTTTGGTGATGCTGCATCCAAGTAAAATGCGCTATCCTAAAAAAGCACGGGTATATGGAAGGCAGACACTGTTTCTGAGTGTATTCATAAATAAACCAGACCTTCTCCCTCCCTGTGTTAGAGGTTTACCTTACAGCTGAGTTATCAGCATTCAGCAGTCACCCTCACTTTGCGTCTGCGCAACGAACAATACAAGAACAACTTGACACAGTACACCTGGCAAATTATTATTATTATTATTATTTCTACGGCACCCAAAAGAGCACTAGGTACTTCACAAAGTAGTTAAAAAGACGAACTGTGCTGCAGTGAGCTAATACTGGGTGAAACAGTAGAACTGCACAGGGTGGAGAAACAGGAGGAGGTGGCGTAAGAAGAGGAAGTATGCGGGTTACAGGAATAACATTAAACAGCTACCAGTCTGGGGGACAGGAGGTTCAGTGCATGCTGCCTGTTGTTATTCCCCACTGAGTTCACAGGAATCCCTGTGACGGGACATTTTGTCAGCACGCTTTCCAAATCTACTGTTTTTTCCAAAAGTGCCGTTTGCTCGCACGCCAATCTGCATCTTCTTTCGCTGAGGTTTTGCGGCCTGAAAGCAGACATATTTGAAAGTTTTGCTAGCTCCAAAGTAAATACGACTGTTAAGGACTTACGGTTCGACAAACAGCAGCCACAGACTTTGAAGCTTTCCCTGATTTCACAGCGACGGCACGATAAAGTCTGAGACTCTGGGCCAAGATGCACCAGGCCAAACGCACAGGAGCAGGTCGCTTCCCTGCACACTGCACAAGGCACCAGCAAACCACACCGTGGGACTCGGCAAGCTCGCAGCCGAGGCTGCAAGAACTCGCAGCCGACTTTTTTCTCTTGCTCACTCTTCATTTGGATTTTCAGGGCTCGCCGCTCAGGGAACCGCGCAGCCCACTTGGTGTAGCTGATCTACTCCCACTGAAGTGCCAGGATGCTTCGTGAGCCTGCCGCTCCCACGCACCTCCGTGTCCCGGCAGCGCTTCCCTCTCCTCTGCCGGAGGGATCGCGGCATCCTTCCCCCGCTGAGAGCGCTGGGGACAGCCCGCGGGGGAGGCGGAAGACAGGAAGGTGCATTAAAAACCGAGAGACCGGGGACAAAAAACAGCGCTCGTTACCAAATCCATCTACCAGTACAAAACCAGCTGCCACACAGTCCCCTGCTCTCTGGGCAGCCGCATACCGTCCAGAACAAAGCACGCTGTTGGCGCCTCCGGACTATTAATAATAGTAAGGTATGTGCTGCAGCGGGAGGGAGAACCACGAGGGGCTGGTGCTCCACAGGGCTGGCATAGGGGATGGCTCTGCTCCAGGCTGCCTGCCCAACACACTGGAAAACTGGACTTTCCGGGGGCCTCCGAAGGGTGCTTTTCTCCCGCCTGCAGTACTCTTCGGAGGGTTTCTGCCCGGAGTGGGTTGCGCTGAGCCAAATGCAGGTGGGACGTGTTCCTGCTTGCTCTCCAGCCTTCCCAACGGGTACTATGGNCCCTGATGAAACGAAGCTGCTGAGCTCACCCTGACAGATAAAAGCTTCCTCTTCATCCTGCCATGCCTGGGTGGGGTTGATAGAGGTCACTGGAGCCAGCGGTGAGCATCTGAGGAAGAAATCATTCCCACTAGCCCCTTAACCCAAGNGGAAGCAAGAGGGACAGCAGAGCCTGCCAAACGGACCATTCAGGTTTGTCCAGGACCCACTGCAAACGTAGGGATTAGGATGGTCTCACAAGACACAGACGAGAGAAGAGAAAAATTCAGAATGTTTTGATGGAAAACATCTCAGTCCCTGCTAATAGCCTCAAAACCCAGAGGTTTTGAAAGGGGGCAAAGGCACTGAGAAAGGAAGGGGCACAAGTGGAAAAAAAAAAAGGAGATGCTAGTGTCCACCGGTGCACCATTCAGCACGGGGTGACACGTCCAAGGGAAGTGAAGTGTGTATTCACAACGATCTGCTGCACTTCAGGCCTTGGATCGCCTTTAGGTTTCCACACACACGACGTGCCCCTGAGACGCGACGTGTCCCTGCTAGGGCGCTTCCTCCCGCCTCAGATGGCTGACAAACTGCAGAACAACGCACACAGAAACGAAACCCTCGACTGCTGGCTTACTGAAAAGGATTGCAGACGGCTAGCTGCTAGAGGCATTACTAAATATGTTGAAGTTTCATAGCCGAGTTTGCTCTCGTTACTGTTTGCGGTTCTGGTTTGGATACAGCAGGAACGGCCAGGCAGGGCGAACGCCTGCTGTGCAGGCCTGCTGCAACACCTCTTGGTCACCGGCGGAGCTGAGCGAGGCTTCCCAGTTCGTTTCTGCCAGCAGCCTACCCTTGCTGCGGAGCTGCGCTGTGGGGCATCGAGAGGCAGCCCAGCTCCCTACAGAAGTGCACACAGAAAATTTGCACCTTGTATATACGCAGCCTCCAGCTTTCAAACCACTAGCACTGATTCCACAGGTAGGAGAAGCAATTCGGTTTCCGTGTGTACCGTGCAGAAAGAATCTGAGGTAGCATCTATTTTGCAGAGGATTAAGGCTGCCAGGTGTCTATCTTAAAACATCAGCCCGCCTCACGAATGCAAACATGCATTTAGGGTTTCCAGTGACACGTTATCTCACATTATGGTACATGCCAAGGGGTTAACCTAAGCCTTGGAGATATGTTTTGAAACTGGTTTTGTTAAGCCACTGTGTCATGTCCTAAATATAACTTTGTTTTCATAACAATAAAAAAAAAACACAACCCTTTAGCAGTTTCCTCTGAAAAAAATAATTCTTTGAGGTTGCCCAGAGGGTTCCTGGAAGTTTTTCATGTGTTCTAAAAGTTACCTGTCCCTTCGAAGCCTCGCACAGCCATGCCTCCGTGGCGGAGACGCCCAGAGACTGCAGAGCCTGCACGGCTCCCGCACCGGCTGCCCCCAGCTCTGCAGCCCGAGATGGCCCTTCCTGACCAGAGCTAACTCTCTGACCAAGTAATCTCCACGTGGCTTTGCAAGCTACTTCTTGTAGAGAAAAGCTTCACCGAATTGTCACCTCGTTCCAAGCTAGTTCCTCTATAAATAAGAAAGCCCGTGAGCATAGCACCGGAATTTACTGAAATGCTTATTTTCCTGCCATGGTTGACAGAGTGCACGTTGCTTTTCAGCAGCTAAAACGATTTTGCCCCTGTTCCTATAAAGGCCCAACCATGGCTTCTCCCTAAGACGGAGCGCACCTCTGCGCTCGCACAGCCGATATCCTTCCAGCACTCTTGATTCATGTTTTCCCCTACGACGGCTGAGACGCTCTGCACAGATTTTCTGCTCGGTATGGGGGGGCTGGGGAGGGCGTGGGCGGCGTTAAATCTCCAGAGAGCGGGAGCGGGGCCGGGCAGCCCCTCCGGCGCAGGGTCTCCTGCCCGCCGCCCCGCAGCCACAGCGATCACCTGTTGGTCTGGGCGCTCGCCCAGGCTGGGGCCCAGCGGAAATGACCGAATCGGCCAGAAATGAGAGCCAGCTCCGATTCCAGCCACCCAAATGAGGGAAATGCAAAAACAGATGACGGCAACGTGACCTAGCTGCCGCACGCGGGAGCCAAGAGGGGGTGGGGTAGAAGGGAATGCAGAAAGAAGGGGTGTGCATTGAAAAAAAAAAAAAAACCCCAACAAACCAAAAGCCAGAAAAAACCCTGAACCACTAAAAAGAAGATCTTCCCTGCTGTTCTTCTCTTTTCGCAGTCAGCACAGCAAAGCCATTAGGAGAGTTTTCCTCAGTACGAACACCTGCCGACAGGGAGAATTAACTGCCTTGCTCCTGCTCCTGCTGGGGACGTCGGACCTTTCCATTGAGGGACGTCAAAGGGATAATTCAGGTACGCGGCAGAAACAAGCTGCCTTTTCCAGACCGGCTCCCCTCCGTCCTGCGCAGCGAAGCATGAACCCTTCGGAGATCTGTCGGGAATTCTCCTCGCCCGTGACAACAGGGCTCAGCGAAGCCTCTTACTTGGTATTTGGGTGAGCTGCAATGCTGTGCAGCAGAAGGATTAAGCGCCACTCGCCGCTCGTTTTGTTATTCCAGGCAGAAAAGCAGCTAAGTAACCCAACAGAAAAGGTAACCATCACTAACAGTATTTAAACCAGAGGAACGCTGCCTTTTAAATGATAAAAATACAAGCTAATTACGCATTGCATTTCCAGATATAACTAGTTTCATACAAGCTCCTGGAATCCACATTTACTCGAAGCAGTAACCACCCTAACATCCAAAATTTCTCACCAAATTTCTCTGGACTCTTACAGAGTCCAGCGACACCATAAATGCATACTCTCTCAAATAGATTAATAGGTTTTAAATGAGCTGTAAGAGTTTTTTTTTTTAACCAATAATTTTCAGAAACAATAACAATTAAAGTGGGAAAAACCTAATTCTTAAAAGGAAGTTTTTTCCCTCTCCGAGAGCAATGGAATGGGTCTCCAGAGCTTACTTCTTCCCGAGAAAACACTTCATGAATAATCAATGCACAGTCCAATTCCTCAGCAAGACCAAGCCTTCAAACACACCCAGTATTCCGCAGTCTCTGTGACTCTGGACTGTAACGTTTCTTGCCTTGCCCTCCCTAGTTTCTCAAGCTTCCTTTATTTCTGCTCTTTCTAGCAACTCGGCAGGTAAGCAGAAGCAAAACTCGAGCAGTGGGAGCAAGCTGGGGCTAATTTGCACCTTATGAATTATTCAGGCCCTCCTGATTCCTGCACCTGCACCGAGGCAGGAAGCTTGCGAGGAACAGTCATTACTCTGCTCTCGGGTTTGCACAAGCTCGGTTACCACTCAGACACTGTGTTCTGTAACCAAGGGCTTCAGGTCTTATATTAAGCAGTGGAAATGGGAGGAAAAAAAATAACCTCGCGTTGTGAAACCCTGCCTCTGCTGCCCCAAACCCAGGATAATCGTTCAACCCCTTCCGAGACAGACGAATTGTGGTGTGTATCAGGCTGCTGAATTCATCCCACATACGCTAATCCGGATCAGAGCATCAGCAGAGAAAAAACGAATGTGTGCACGAGCTGGTCCTGTCAGATATTTACTCAGCTGTATTAGGCTGCACGTTTAAACTTCTCCCTAGCTCAGCAGGGAGTATTTCATGTGCATCAAGTATTTCACATGCTAACTTGATCATTAAGGCATCCTTCTCCACAGATACAGCACAAATAAATTCTCTCCCTGGCATTCTGGCTAACATCAGAGGTACTAACAGTTTAACACTGTTGGAACAGCCTATATCGCACTTTCAACAGGAAGGATGTAATGAGCAAATAGGTCTTTTCCAGCTTCATCTACTATTATCTTGGTAAACAGAACGTGACACCTAACTGCAAATCCAGATGCGACCCATGAATCCAGACAGCCATTAAGAAAATTTGCAGAGAGCAGATACAAACCAATTAGCGCTATGAACATTTTAAGATAACGATATTGGTTTTGAGTTAATACGCTCAGACAAATAGATCTAAAAGTATTATGCAAATTCAAAGCAGCAAACACCATCTTTACTGTATCTCATGTCCACAGTTGCACTGAGTATCTTTGGGTCTTGTCCTTTATTAACATGCCGTCACCAACAAGTCTTCCCATTAAAAGATCATCTCATTAATCCCAAGCAGCTAAGCATCATGCTTTGATTGATTCGGTAAAACAGATCTGTGGCAACTGATAAAGAAACCTCTTTAATCCTCTCTTCCAAAATAACAAGTCAAACACGAGTGTTAAGCATTCAGAAAGGTACAGTCAATCCTTATCAAATCTTTGCTCTTCTTCTTTCTACACCTAAAGAAGTTAATTCATTTTCCTTTCAATGAGGAATGCACGACTGGTCCTATGCAGCTCTTATCTCATTCCTATCCAGTAACAGGTACTCTGGCTCTTTTTTAAGGTATTTCAATCGGGCATGTAAACATGTTTTATTCTTTGATGCTCTTTCATTCAGCATCATTAATCCCCAGCATGAAATCAATAGACTTAAAACATTTAATCACGTGAAAATGCAACATAAAGATCCACCAATGACTTTGGCTGATCACACACACTGAATAGCTTGCAAGTTGGAAACGATGCCTTTTTTTGCCTTGGGAATCAGCACACCCTAAGCTAGTCTTCCACTGAAGTAAACAGATCCTCTCTCAAAGTATCTGCCGTTAGGTAAAAAAAGAAGCTGATAAACAAAACATGGGATTTTCTTTCGCTCTGTCACTTTTTTTCATCCCTTGCGGTCACATTAGCCTTATGAGAAATACTTACGCTTGTTTTACCACAACCTCTTGACAGTATGCACGTTTAAAAAAGTTTAAAAACAATTGCAGTAACTGGATTACAGAATGTACTGGAGGCACAAGAGAAGAGAAAAACATCTTTGCGGCTGTTTATTTTCCTTTTTTAACAGCATACATAGTTTCTCTGCTTGAAAAGAATGCATAAGGGACAAAAATCATAGTTGCTTTATTTAAAAAAAAAAAGAAGATAATTTTCTCTACCTTTTCTCTACCTTACACATGATTTCCAAAGCCACTCCAATACAGAAAGTGACAAGCATCTCTTTAATGGGGCAGCAATTGTGGCTGAGATGTAAAAACAAAGTACAGACAGAGCCATCCTTTGATAGGCAAAAGGGCAGAAACAGGTAAGCAGGGAAAATGAATACTCTGGATGATGGAATAACATCATTAATTCTACTACATTGAAAAGCACTGAAAGCTTGCTCACGTGAAAGGAGAATATATAGTTTGGAAAGTGAAATACATGGAGCAGTGTGGAAACCGGCATGCTGAAACCCTGATTTGGGAGGTAGGCACCCAAAAGCCTTCCTAGGTCCATGACTGCATTCCCACCCACTGTCCCATGAACAGTCCTACCCAGAGTGTCCCTAAACTCATGAGGTCCTTCACTGTTAGATGGAGCTTCTTCAGGTACCTACCACAAGGCGTGTGTTCACACATGCTCCTTCTGGCAGGTGCCCATTTTCCACCTACAGGCAGGGCAACGTCCTGACCTTTGCCCTTGTCTTCTGAAAAAGCCCCAAAAGGCTGGCAGAGTTTTGGAGGCAGTGGCACTGGCAAAGTGCTGTATTGTAGCCTCGTGGTCAGGTAATTTGCCCAGGCAAGTAAGGATTTTGGTTGTAGGACCTTCTCAGACAGAAGGGTGGGTCTGGCATCTCCACCATCCCAGGAATAACCTGGCTATAAGGACTCGGAGTCTTCCGCATGAGTGTCCATGGAAACAAGGCTGCTCTGCAACCAGGAATGCAAGAACCACAGGGCTAAAAGGTTGGCCAGAAAAGGGGGATCCTGGCTCCATACTAGAAATCTGGGCACTCAGCTCCAAGATGGGAACGGTGACAGCTCTGTTTCAGTGTCCACAACTATTTCTGTCCTAATGTTGCTCCAGGGAATGCAGACTACAGCCTCAGTCCTGTCCACGCTCAGGTAGGATTCAGGCTCTTCTTGTCCACTCTGCTTCCCATCCTCTGATTTCTGTGCTCCTGTCTACACCACAGCCCATATTCTATAAGAAGGGAGATGAGATACTCCACTGCTCCCCAAGTATCTCATCTGATTAGGCCTGTGCCAAGGATCCTAACGCTTAGAACACCTCTGTGACCTCTATGCTGAGAACACAAAACTCAGGTCTCCTACTCTGTTGACAAGATAATTAACAAAGCTTTCCTGCAAAAGGTAGGAATGTTGCTGCTGCTGCTGCCAGCTTGGTTTTCAAAAGAACCACACCTGCTCCATTATCATCCAGAAAGGGCTATGTGGACTACCTCTGAGTGAAATGGGTGCTTTTAGTTCCTACTGGTTCCCTGTATAGTCCATAACAACTTATCTAATGTAATTGGGCTGTATTCCTGCGGAAGCACTTCTGTTCCCTAGGCAGTCAGCGAAGAGGAGTATACACCTAAACCAGACGGGTAGGGTCNCTTTTTTGGTAGCTCCTGAGACAAGCAGCTGTCTCCAGTGATTACAATGGGGAATTCAAATGCTTTTCCTCAGAAGCCAAATCACCCTGGAATGCTTAACCTTGACATACAGGTGGAAGTTCGTTGTCAAGTTAGGCAGAAGTGATTTTNGGTGAAGTGTTAAAAAAGTTTTGTGACTCTGTTATAGATACCACTGCCTCCAGTGTAGTACAACATACTACAGCTGAGTGAGGGAATGAAAATTTCATGGCAGGTATGACTAATCTGTACTTTACTGTAAGTGTCTGAAATCGTAGTGACCTCCTGATTTTGCAGTTTTTCCCACTGAAAGTAATGTTTATGCACTGAGCTGCATGGAGAAAAAGGCGTAGATTAGGGAATAACTTCAAATGCTTTGGCTATCCTAGATGCATTAATTTTTCATTTCTGAAAAAAAAAACCACAACCCAAACAAAAACCTGAGGTAAAACTAAAGCACGTAATGAGGACATTCCAAATCAGGCAAAGAGAAGATCAAGCATTTTCTTCTGGCAGCACTCTTAATTATTACCAGTAACATCCTATTTATTATCACCATCATTATTCTTTATCCCTTTTCTTTAAAAATGATCCAGATTGTCTCCCCAAATGTGTATTTTTTTTTCCGTTAGACAGAAGTTAGATTCACTCACGGCTGAAAGCAATCAAAGTTCAGACATAAGAAATCCATTTTTTTTAAAGCCTGTGCTCTGTAGTTACAATTTGGTCCCAGAGATGAATTGCAAGTACAGACTTGGGCCTTACATTCCTACTGACTGAATGGGAATCCTAACAAGTGAAACGGTGTCCTCTGCTGTGCTTATTTTCTTTTCGAACTGGTGACATATGAGAACTACTGCTTCGAGTTAAGTCTTACAAATGGCAGGAATAAAACAGAACAGTGCAAACGTTTGTCTTTGAACAGTGGAGAGTCAAAGCAAACTAAGGTGCAAATGGTGTCTGGCAGGGTAATTCGGATCAGGACAGCCATCCAACTCCACAGCAGCTTGCCCCTAACGTAGCCCCAGAGGCAGTGCTACAGCTGCCAGCTAGAAGCCAGCCAAGCAGCCAGCAGAGGTGCAAGCCAAGCAGCCCGCCATGAACCCACAGGCCAATGCAGAAAAGCTGTAGTCCAAAATTTGGCATCTGGGTCCTCCAGCTGCCAAACATCTCCCATCTGCCCGAGCCCGTGGGACAAGGTGTTAAAAAGAAGACCAGGGGTAAATTATGCAAGAGCAAAAGCAATACCATTTGCAAGACGCCGAGGACGAAGAGGCACGTTGTGCCCGCCAACGTCTGGAACCCTCTCCCAACACCACTTTGTCACCAGTGAAACGGTGGATCAGGGCATTTCTGGATGAGGGGAAGCAGGATGGACAAAATGCTCAGCATTTTACAGGAAAAGAACAGTTAGACGTGGATGGACTGGAGCAACAGTACCAGCCTGTGGCCATTCACGGAGGTCAGCAAAACATTTGTGCGAGATTGGTTTTGATTGAAACTTAACAGCTTTTATAGATTTCATGAGCCCGACAAAAAAAGGGAAAGGAGCCTACAAAAAATGTTTCTTCAAGACTTTGTGATCTGTTCTTTTCCCCTGGCACCACAGAGAAAATCAAATAAGAATGTTTCTGTACTTTCATAACCAGAATACTGTAATTTTGAGTGTAATTTTATGGTAGAATAACTTTCTTGAAATTTAGTGGAAAAAGATAACTTTAGTAATACAAATTGAAAAAATTCAAATTCAAATTCAATTGCCCGAAAATTTGGCATGCATGAAATTTCATTCCAATGAAATATATACACTCACATAGCTATATTTAATTGTGGCAGAATTCACTTCTGACGAGCAGTTAACGTTCCTAAACTGCAATAGCTCCGTACTCCAAGAAGCAAGACCAGCTATTGTGAATACTTCCAGCAGCGTGAGCAATTTTAAGTGTGTCGTAAGAATTCATACTTTCAAATGATCCACTGACTTAAATATTCATCTCACTGGTCTCATTTCCACCTTTCACTCTACAGATAGGTGCACATGGCCTAAATGAGGTTTGACAGATGTGACTTTCTTGAACAATTTGATCCTTTATTTTAAAAAGACAGAAGACCCTATGCATCTCTTCCAAGTTTCTGGTTTTATTAGTGGCTATTTGGCTTGCCAAAATATTACTTTTCAGTCTCATCTCACTGCAGTCAGAGCCAACAAACTTTCAGTGGTTTAGGAGTGGTGCATGAAATGACTAACGCCATCTTCTTCTACATCTAACCATGCACGTTGTTCAGGGGACTTCATTAGTTGGATCTCATATTCATTGTTACGGTATGTGTAAACTCTACGTATAAATCCATGAGCAAAATACAAGAAGAGCAAAAAACTGACAACACAAGCCTCTTTCATGCAAATGCTTCTTGTAGAATAGAAGCAAATATAATTGGTGATTATAAAGAATATTATCACTAATTTTGGCTAAAGGGACCTGTATCCAAAATTTTATCTAAAATACAGATTTATTTTAGAAACATAACATTTCAGGACACTAGTAGGCTCTTCAGAATAACTTCTGAAGTTGCGCTGATAATTTCAATCAGATCAAAGAAAATTCTAAGGATTTTTTGAAGACCAACGTATCTTCTCAATGCACCAAATTCTCAAATTCTGTTAATAATGCTACATTTTTATACCCAAGAAAACTTTGTACGGGCTTTAACAGAGAAGTTGCTGCTACTTTGAAAATGTTTGAGTAACACGATCCTGAAAATTTTTAATATAAATATATCAGCTGTAATGCAATTAACTGCAAATTGGAGATACGACGAGATTTGAGGAACGATTTCTGTATTTGACTACTCATTAGCAATTTGAAAGTGTAATTGCTCTTAAACATGCCATCTTCTTAATTTTATTATGAAGCTTAGATCTACTTATAAATGTGAAGAATTAGAATTATTCTGCAGCATATTTGCTTATACTGAATGTATGCTGTTGTTTTTCCTTATGTACTCCACAGACGGAGAGCCACAGACTACTAAGAGTCAATAAAGCAGTGAGCTGATGGGTTTACACTTGTCACACAACGAGCACGACTCCAAAGGAATCTTTTTAAGGGCCCGGAAAACAAACAAAAGAAGGAGGGAGGACAAACAAACAAGCAAGCACACTGAGAGTGGACATTTCATCGCATACTATTTTAAAACCCAATAAAACAACAGCAATGAATCCAACAAAAACGAATTCTGTCAGCGTTGGTACATCCCTTCTGTCATACATGACATCACTTCTACTCGGGCACGCGAGGCGAACCCAAGGCACCTTACAGCATCACAACACTCGTTGGAACCTCCCAGTCCCCCTCCCACTGGACTTGTGTGTAAACTCTGCACTCCAAAGCAGAGCATCTACCAGGTGCATTATACAGTAAGGTTTTAAAATCTTTGGCTCCTTGAAAAGCAAGCAAGGAGACGTTTACAAATACCTCTTCCTACATTTTACAGCTTTGCCTGTCAATTATTTCATGGTAACTGGCAACGACCCATTATAACATAAGCGATGTTGATTCACATTAACTTTGTGTAAAAGGAGGTATTGCTCAATTTCAGTAGACTATTTTGGACATTTTTAACTTCATTATCAAACATCAGACAGGATTTTTTTTTTTTCTGTTCTCGTATGTTAGTCACTGGGATTTGGAAAAAAAATTGCAGCTTTCCCATGATGCACACCACCACCCTCCCAGCCCCCAAATATAAAAAGCGACAGCAAAAATCAATGTTGGACCCTGCCCAGCCCCGAATATCCCCCAGCCATGACATGAAGAGGGAAAGAAAGCTGAAAAGCACTGCTACTAGACTTTGTCAATAAAACAGAACATTATATAATACACAATAAAATGCTTCATACCTGGAGTTGAAAAAACGAAAAGGGTTAACAGCTGACCTGGCACAGCCCCACATGCTCTCTCTGGAAATTGAACACAGACAATTAGGAATTTTAAGTTACCCCAAACAACTGCAGGGGACTTAAGACAAGCTTGAGGAACACTTAGTGCAAAGTAAGCACATAGCCTCAGTGTGGAAGGGACTTTAGGATTTTCCCATTTGCTTGAAACTCCTTCTTAAACTGAAATTGCTCTGTAGAGGTCCCAACTGATGCTAAGCAACTCACAAGGAGCTCTGCCATTAATTCGCATGGGAGCAGAGACAAAGCTTAAGGGCTTAGGTGTCACTTAGTGGTAATTCTGGATCACAGTGGATCATATTTTCTTATTAAAAAATAATCAGCGACCAAGACCAATCTAGAGCAGGCAGACATTGCATGAAGAGGAAACAGAGGGTGGACTGAATGTCTGCTCCCAGAATTCTACTGCTTAAGTAATATTATTCCCAACACATCACTGAAAAACCTAGCTTTTAATGCTTTTTACTTAAAACTGAGACTCCAGGGAAAACAGATAATCTTCTAGAATATTATTTGGAATATTGAGCAACACAAATATACGATGTCATAGCTGTATAAACTCCTATGTTGGGACTTGGACTATGGGGAATGCTCCTTTTCACTGACAAATTCTGAGCATGTGCTCAGACAAGAAGCATCATACAGCTGGCTTTTGGAAACAGCTCCACCACGTTAGGAAAAAATAAAAGAAAAACCTGTAGAAAGCCAAGTCCATGAATAACCCCCTTCAGTCCTTCTCTCTGTGGTTTAGACCTCAATGTACCATAAAATTAGTCTGAGGCCAACGCCCAAGAATCTAGCAAAAGTATTAGAATAATAACATGAATCATAAAAATGTTCTAGGCACAAGAGCAGTTGAACGCATTTGTGCTGAAAACACTTTGGATCCTTTATAATACTCAATTAAAATGGTTGGCATAGTAATTGTTGAAAGTGAAAAGGAAATTTTCAAAGCAGCTTCTCTTGATTTATATAATTTCACTTTCCATTGGACTTTGGAAACATACAGATAATCTATTTTCTCCCAAGATTTTGCACTGCATCTTTCAAACCTCTCACATTTCCTTGCTTCAAGTGTACAGTAAATATTGGTCTTCTTTACTGTTTTCTTGATTTTGCCATTTTTTAAATGATAAATTTCTGATGACATAACTCTGGTATTGAGATGGCAAAATCATGTAAAGGATTTTCATAGCAAAGTCTCAGTTATTAGCTCTGTCACAGCCTGACACTGGTTTTTTTCCACCCTCTTTTTCCACTCTCCATGTAGAGTCTTTTCCTTCTTCAGAAACATATCCAGGTACCTGTCCCATGGTATCACTAGGTACAGATTTTATTTCACAGTTGCATCAGTATCTAATCAAAGGTCACTGCGACAAAACCCATTAGCCCTCATTTGAAATTATTATGCACTGGAAAAATGGCAACTGGAAACCTAACACTGACCGTTCTCTCCCATGTCAATGAATTCATAATCATCTCTGTGTCTTACTGTCTTATTAGAAAAATATTTATTCCCAAGGCTGATACAAACAGCAATACATTACCCAGAAGTCACGACTCTAAATTTTGTACACTTGTTTTTACAAAGGTCTCTTTTAAACAACTAAGTAATGGGGCAGGCAAAAATGCAGTTGGTAACGATGATAAGCATCCACACGCTGAATTTTTGTCGGTGGGAAATTCAGCGGACAACTAAAACTCTGGCTAGAATCTACAGTATCCAGGCACTGAAGCAAAAGACACCCAGACATCCTCCAACTAACTTCACAGACACCTAAAACTTAACTATGCTCCTCTCTGTTTGGTCTGATAGCCAAATGGCTGTGGCCTCCCACCCAGTATCTGCTCTGATGCAGAAACCATGGAGGGAAATGCCCAACCCTTGCCTCTGGGACTTGAACTGTGCTACAAAAATGGCTAAACCACACCTGACAACGCAGATTCAGCATGAAAGGGATCTGTAATACTCACTTCCCAATCCAAAATACAAGCGTAGGAGGAAAAAGAAGAAGACAAGGACATTGTAGGACCACTGCTGGGTATCTTTTGTATCCTGGTCTTGCATTCCAGAATTGGCAAACGTAGGTATCTGGCTTCCGGAGTCAGTGCTCTAATCACTAGGTTTTTATGCCAGGTGTGGGTGGCTGCACCACTGCTGCCGCTGGCCGTCATATTTTTAAACAAGAGTGAAGACTGGTAGGAAGAGGACAGCATGCTCTGAGTTTTAACACAGGTAGAAATAGGTAAGCTCAGAACAAAGCACTTGATCTTTTCCACAATGAGAAGTTGGGAATGTAAGCTTTTTTTTTCCCAAACTGTATTTTAATGAACAACCACAGGTCAGAAGCCCAAGCTCCACAGAGAGCAGAGATGACTCACAGCCAAGCACCTAGCAGGTAAGCGGAGCCGGCTCTAGGCAGCTGGTTGCTCTGCCCACTGAACTTCAGAGCATTTAACTCTGCGTTGATTATATTGTGGGAGTGCTGATGCCTTGCGTAGGTGCTCTGAAACACTGCTGGAGCCAATCATCTATTTTATAACCTCACAATGCCTCCACCAGACCCCCCCAAAGCAGGCAATCTGCATCTCGTCCCAAGTGCCCGTGTTACGGTTCATCTTGGTTCTGGGCACCTGCAGTATTTCACGCGTGTTGCGAGCATGGGGGGATAGCGGTACCTCTATGCCGTGCAGTATATTGACATGGATGTATCTGTTACAGAACTGCATGTACTTGGTAGTGCCTCCCAAGCAAGAGGAAAAACACATTTTATTTTGACAATGCCTTTGCAGTGGCAGAGAATCTCAGAAACGATGTGGTGATATGGATAGCAAGTCGTTCGGAAAGCGAAATACTGAGTGCAAAGAGAATCAACCTGTTCAGCAGAGTAAATAATTTTCAGCAAGTAATTTACTATACAACATTACCCTGTCGCTCTGCTTTTGCAACTTTTATGACTGAGATTTTGGTCATTATTCCAGTTCCTCTTGTGAACTTATAAATGGTTTGACTCTTTGGCCCTGATAAGCAACTGATCACAGACATAGCAACGGCCGTCAATTCTTAAAAGAAACACCATGGTAACTTCTGTGTGAAGCTATCCGTCTATCTGACAGCACTGCGTGTCCCTGATTTACCACGCAGTATCCCAGCCCTATGCTAAACATTGTATTTTTAACGCAAATAATTGGGGGAGATGTTTTGACAAGACAGACTCCTGCTGACTTTTAACGAGTACATAAATGCAAATATTTCTTTTCATGCCTGCAGCTTCTGGTCATTACCAGGTTATTTCATTTTTCAGGCTCTGACTGCAAGGCTGGAGATTTCTGCCAGCAGCAGATGCTGTAGGCAGGCCTTAGGATGAGCACTTTTTTGGGCAGCCTGTGACCTCGGTACCTGCCAGCTTGCTCTGTACTGCCCGAGCTTAGCGACACGTGCTGGGCAAGAGAGATTTGGCCATCGCTGCCTCCCTGTGAACCACCTGGGGCTCTTCCTTGTCTTCTGCCTGCCTCGGTTTTTATGTTCCCTTGCACCGCTCTATCCCATGGTAACTCAGTATATCTCAGAAGGATAAATAAATCAAAGCATGACCTAAAACTTTGTTCTTGATGCATCTTTTGTTTGTCACGGCTACAACCACGAAGGTGCTCGGTTTGACTCTGAAACCTGTGGCTATCATCACTTCTGACACACCTTAGGATTAGAGGCCATTATCTCAGCCACTGTGTTGCTTTACTCCTTGTTTCAGCCTCCAGTTCCTTTCATTTTGGCTAGGGTAACTTCAGATGCATGGTGGCTTTAAGCTCCGGTTATCCTTTTCTTTATGTGTCCAAAATAGTAACATATGTCCTCAGCCACATACACATGGAGAACGACACCTCCTTGGCACACAGGCTCAGCACAAAAAAACTCTTCCATATCCATCATCCAGGAGCTTCTTTTCACTTCTCTATATATCCAGCCTAAAAAGAGCTCCCTGTGAGAAATGAGGTTGCAGTGGAGTCACTACTAGTGAAAGGGGATTGAACTAATGAAGGGGAAAACCTAGCACAATCTTTTCCCATTGTGGAGGAAAAAGGAAAATGGCAGAACAAACATGGAGTTTTTTTTCAGATTCCTGTGTTCACACGCTCACTGAATGATGCCTTGCTGAACAGTGTTCCCCTCTTAACAGTGCCCTCCTTTGCATGCAGTTTACATACCTGTGACCTACACAACTTTTGTTTTGTGTTTTTGCGTGCATTGATCTGAACACTCAGGAAACATTTTTCCATAAATCAGCATAAGCACTGCTAGCAAGATTTAATTGTGCTGCATGTTTGTCTGTCAGAAAATCACAGGAACTGCCTTATGGAAAAGGAAAGATAAAAACTTATCTGATCTAGATAATGAAAAAAGAAGTAATTTTGGCTCAAGTGACAGCAGAGGACAATGTTCCTTCTTATCAGTAAGTCAAGGTAGCAGTTGACTGAGGTAGTTTTATTGTGGCTTTTTCTGGCAGTGTTCTGCTATCTAATCCACACTGATGAATATTTGCTACGGCTCTGAATTTCTTAATGCGGACAGCTCTGCCTCTGCGTTCTGTGCTGATTTAGAAAGAAAAAAACAGAAAAAGCTGAATAACGAATCACTGGGGAAACAGCTGCCAAATAGATGTACAAACTGCTAACTGGGTAGCAGTAATGCATAATGTTATTCGGTGTCATGTTCTTCAGGCAATTACACAATGCCTGCCTCCCTATCAATAAAATGCATTTCACATATCTAACCACTAATGACTCAAGCTTCACTCTGGAGCAACACATTGTAGCAGACTAAGCATGGGACTACAAGTCAGACGTTCCTGATCCCAGCTCATCCTCTGCTTGGCTGCATGGCCTTGAGCAAGTCACTAACCTCTGCATAATTATAATATTTGAACATGTAGGGGACCTGTACAATTTCATTAGTTAATGTCTGCAAAGCACTCCAAAGATAAAAAGTGCTATATGAATTATAATCATACTGTATTGTTTTGGGGCATTTTATTCCAATACACATTTGTGTAAACATGTTTAGTGACGTAAAACCCCAATACTGGCAAAGCTTGATAACTACCTTGACATAATTGGCACTTCTTAGACTAAAAATTAAATTAATTAGCAAATTTAATCGATTTTTGAGAACAATTATATAAAACAATTCAATATAGACACTGAACTGAAGCTGGGAAACAAGATCTTTGAAAGTTTGTGATGGATACTGGTAATGAAAAAGGCTTAGAGAAAGGTATCTTGTGAACTCATACACGTTACAGATACCTCTTGCTGCACCATGCTGGTCCCCAAAACAGCCTAAGTGTTGAGTTACTTTTTTCCTTTTTAGCATTCACACTTTTGCTACAGTTTTAAGACTAACCTTAAGACCCAGTGAAGTCAATGGTAAAACTCCTCCAGACTTTAGCAGAGCCAGGATTCATTGGTTCTTCCAGTTTATCGTGAACTTAATTTAAATACTTCTCTTAAAAGGAAAATAATACTCCTAGCAATGGTGTGATAAAATAGTTATTGAAGAGCAATGTCTAGCACTTCAAAGTGATTCAAAAGAAGAGAACAGACACCTTAATGGCCATGTGTCCTTGCTCTAAATTCATCCACTCAACAGTCATGGTAACTTACTGTTATAGGGGGGTAGGAAAACATAATTTTGTGTAGACCGAGCTAAAAGGACTTTCATTTTCAAATTAGCTTTCCTCAGGGAACAACTGGACAATATCCCTATCTCCTAACACACCATCATTTACACAATATGACCCTTTCAAAGCAGGCAGCAATGTCAATTTCTTTGTAGAAGCTGCTTTTGATTTACAGTTGCCGTCCACCTGGCACTTGTTCCTAATGATTGCTGGCTGATGGGAAATCTGTTATCCTGGCAAAAGGCTCTGGGGCATATACCAGCAAATGTCCACACCAAAAATCCTAGAATCTCTGTGCATGTACAGAATGGCATCCTTTGATTTTACTGCCCAACCGTATTGAACCTTTTTTGGGGTTAAAATGTCCCATGTGCAAAAAAGAAAAAAAAAAGAACTTTTCATAATAGTATAGGTCCATTTGGATTACTGAAACCAAAGGCTCATGGTTAGTGCCTAAAGAGCAATTCCCAAAGCTATACAGGGCTTTCAAGGTCTTGCAGCAGACATCCTTAATACAGCTTTAGGCACATTCGTTTTTATCTACAAATAGAGGATTCTGAGCACTGAAATTCTACTAGAAAAAAGTTTGTGAAGTGCCATATAAATACACTGTAGAAGTCCGTACTTCTTTAGCAAGTTGTTTGAACCTCATGTTCTGAACCTCAGGAGAAATCACACCTACAGTAGTCACATAGGCCCAAAGTTTAGATGCAGTGGTTTAGTTTCTTCTTGAGTCACAGACTTTGAGCATGGGCTTAGAAAATCACGTAGAGGGGGATTCCTCACATATAAATTCAGCAATGTTAAGGTTTGTCACTCTCCCTAGGCCATTTTTCCAGGCTCCCTTGTAACCACTGGGGAAGGCAGGCACCTCCAAAAGGCCAATGATCACAACCGATGAGATGACTGGACCTAGAAGCATGCACATCTCTCCACTGAGGAAGTCCAAAATACTTGAGCCTGACTTTCAGATAGATTAAATTGTGAGAGATGAACCTTGCTGCAAGGATATATCCAAACTGGACAGTCCAGTATGGCCGAGAGTTTCCCTAAGACAGCTGAGGCACAGCTCACCTCTGCCAGCTCAATGGTGCCCTTGGGTCATTAGCCAACTTGGGACCCAGCAACGCTTCCCACTGCAGAAATCTCGTCTTTTCTGCCACAGGATACATATCTGAGGCTGCTGACAAGAAATAAACCAAAAGTAGGACAGAAACGTCCCTGGAATAGCGACACAGTGGGGGCATCAACCATAATACAGACGACTGCCTGCCTTACAGGGCCCTGTGTCACCATTGTCTTTCACTTTCGTACCTGTATACACACCTCTCCTATTAATTATTAACTATTAATTATTAATTATTATTAATTATTAATTACTAATTTATCTCTTATTAATGTTTAATAAGTCAGTTCAGTTTGTAGAGTGACTCTCTAGGAGGCTGAGGAGAAGCCCCAACGCATTAACAGCCTGTGGTGAGGTGGGAGGCCCACGGGCAGTTCTGCTTTCTGAGTCTGGGGTCCAATTTCCCCTCAGGAGCACTGCAGAAACCATGCAGTCTTCTGCTCTAAAGCCTTACTGCTATGGAAAAACGCATCCCAGACTTGGGAAATCTTCATGAGAAAAGTAAAATTGAAATTGACTTATTCCCACGATTTTGCTTCAGACAAATTAGCATTCTGCAGTAAAAAAAAAAAANAAGCTTTACTGAGAAATTCTGGACAAGCACGAGTCAGNTCTCCATCTGTAAAATCACCATCCAATNGTGTGCCAGTTTTAAAATGAGCATTTGTTCACGGCGGGCGGATGTACCAGAGGAGAGAGAGGCAAAGTTCACACAACTACTGCCAAAACACCCTCGCTTATGTTTCTTGGAGATTCAGGACAAAGTATTTTGTCTTCAACTAGAAGAAGAAACTGAGGTGAAAGATCCCTATAACAAATAGCACAATGGTAGTAACGACTGCAGCTGAAGCAGGAGAACAGACAATATCAGTGTAGAAAATGAATGGCTGATGGGAACACAGTTATAAACCTCAAAAGAGGTAACAATCAACCACAGAAGTTGATTTACATTGAAGAAGAGGAGAGGGGAAAAAAGAGATCTAAGGAGAAAAATTCAGACTTGAAAAATACATACCAATTTCAGAGAGTATATTGGTACTGTGGTTATGCTGTCTGTCTGCTGTGGAATTTCTTTTTCGCTAGTGCAGTATCCAAAACTAACTTCCACTGTATTGCAATAATAAAAGCCAGCAGAATTTAAAAATAAAGTAGGATGATCACATTAATGTCAATGTATCAATCATATAATGTAGCCAAAGAGAATGGGGTGTAGGGTCAAAGCCCCTAATCTCATTTTCATACAAGGACTCGGCGGCACCCAGCTCAGCGCAAAGAAGAGTTCACGCTAAAGGTCACCACAGTCACATCCAAATGACAAATCACATTTCTATGAATTAACTGCAGCTATAAGCATTCAGGATTTCCTCTCTGAATTTTCTGTCTCTCCTTCATGCCGGAAAAACAATAAGCTACCTTAAGCATCATCAGTTGATATGCACAGTCCATCTTTTCCTTGACATTATTTGAAAGAAAAAATGCTTTCATCAAAGGGGTTCCCTCCAACACACGCATCAAAAGTTCATGCTAAAAATCACCCTCTGCCTCTCCCGCTTCTGCGCTCAGCCTCTGCAAGTAGGAGGTCTTATGTTGTGCGTGTTCAGGGAGACAGAGCTGCATGCTGTAAAATAATGTATTTTAGTGCGTAACTGTGCAGGGAAAGGATTGCCCTGTCCAGGGTTTGCATTACTGCGTTCCATGGAGATGGCTCCCGAGCCCTGCTGCACCAGGGCTGCCTAGGGATGGAACAGCTGCTGCGCTGAGGGAACAACACGTTGCCTCTGAGAGGCACCCTTCAAAAGTTTTACTGGTTTTACTGGTCTTCTAAGGCATTGACTAATGCCTCATCTTCTCTTGGCTTCATAAAGATTTCTAGAGCATATCTGAGATTTGACCCTGAATATATGATGCTACTCTTGCTATGTAATGAGCATTAGTTGTGTCAGGCGTAGAGAGGCAAATCTGCTCTTTGTTGGAGAGCTACATGTCAAAATGAGTTTGTAAAACACGATACAAAAAGGATGAAATGCTGCTGACAATGCAAAGCCCACTGAAATCTACACATTGCTGCAATATTTATTATCAGCCAGAGCACATTATCTGAGATTAATAAATTATTCCTAGTCCATATTATGGTAAGGCATAGCAACTGCCATAAACCAGCACTGTCACATAAAGAAATTTCAGCAAAGTACCCTGCTTGAAGTAATGACTTTGTTTATCTATAACTTCACATTATTGATTGGGTTTGCTGAACTGAAGAAGGACTATGAAGTCATTCCAAAAGAACTACTGGGAAGTCTGGAAGCTCAGCCAATATAAAGCTAGCAGCAAGAAGGCAATTTCCCTGAGAAAAACTAGTCATACTTGGTTATATTACAAATATGCAAGCAAATTACATTCTGTTTGCATAAATAAGAACTAATGCCAAACATGTGGCTCTTAATGTCTGATTGTCAGAATTTTTCCTGGTAATGAATTTTTACTTGTAAGACTGTAGCAGACCTGAAACAAAGCAGCAACACAGGCGGATGCCCTCCAGTTTCAGAGGAGATGAAAAGCAAAGCTTTCATACAGGCATTCCAAACCGTCCCGTGACTCAGCCACATAAGGATAATTTCCAAGACAAGAAGCTTAAAAATGGCTGCATTAAAACAACAGCCCTCCCCAAACACTGGCTGGCTGATTTCCTTTAGCTCGTGGTTAAAGCCTTGGCATTGCTGAGCCCACCTGGCAGCTTTAGATCCATGGGAAGATGCTGGGGCATTCAGTGTCGTCCTGTCACTCCCAGCTTCTGGCACGCCGACTCCCGAGCCAGGCGCCGCGGATTGCCTTACCCTCACCTCACAGCAGAGACCTGCAGTGCTGACACGTGTGTCTCAGGCAGCTGTCTGCACCGCCTGCGGTCCATGGAGCGGAACGGCCGCTCACGGGCTTGAGCTTCTCTCCCTAAATTAGACAGCTAGAATAGGTCAAAGGAATTACTGCCCAGACACGCCAACAGCTACCCGGTCCGTACGCAGGGAGGCAAGATAACGAGCTCGGGTGCAGATACCTCTGTCGCAGATGCCTAGCTAGGCAAGGCGAATCCTGAACCCCCCAGACAGCACGCAGGGAAAGCCAGGAGCCTTACCAAGGCAATGCCCTGCAGCGTCACGCATTGCGCGAGGGGCCGCACAGGACTGACCCAAAGCAAATACCCACCACAGGGCTTCTGAAATCGCTTTCTGCTCTTGGAGAATAGGCAGCAACAGGCAAATGTATATACATACATATATATACTTACAATGCTTACGCAGGATGATTTAAAAATGTCTGAAAACCAACCAGAAAAAGGTCAACTGTTGTCTCGCACCTGTCACTGGCATCTACAAACTGGGCTTGGTATTTTAACAAAGGCAGGATTACACAACAGCAATCCGGTACTGAAGGGAAGGATGCTGCCATCCCTTTGGAGGTGCCGTGCTGTACTTCCCAGCCAGTATCCCACAACAAGAGAAGGCTCTCTCATCAAGAAGCTATTTTTTTGTTGTTAACTGTGTAACTATTCACAAGAAAGAGCTTACAAGCTCACTTCAGAAAGAAGCCGTTCTGTGGGACAGTCTTCTAGACTGAGGTGCAGCCCACCTCACTTAGGCCCTTAGCTTAGACCCACGCTTTACTGCCTACTCAAGCAGCCTTTTCTGTGCATGCCCCTACGCTGCCCGGTTATTCGGCAGAACGGTCGGTGCCTTTCCACGTCCACAGAGGAAATTCCTGTCTGCTAAGTTTAGATGCTGAAATTGAGCACACAGGATCTCCCTTTGGAAGGCTTCAAAGGCACTTTCCTCTCTGCAGCAAGGGTATGTAGAATGCAGGCTTTTATTTCAGTGGACTGCTTTGCTAAACGTCTAATATTAAGCTACACGTTAGATGCCTAAATTCAGAATAGAGCCCGCCTGTGAGGCTCTATATTATACACACCAAGAAAGAAATGGACTGAGTGGAGTTGGTATAGTGCGCTAATGTCTCTCTTCAGCTCATCAGCTGTATCTGCGGTGGCTGTGACTGAGAATGGAGTACAGAAGATGACAAATTGCAGATCACAGTCAAATTAGATTTTCCTAATGGGGCTTTTGAAATAAACTAACAGATCACTGCTTAAAGAAAACCTGTAACGAGGATGAGTTGATGTGATATTATTAAATTCCTTAATTTAATTCTTAAGCTCCAGAGTCAGCCAAGTAATATTCAACACATTTACCTTTACAAACTGTGGAATGCATTGTGGAAAAGCTAAAAGCGCTTTTCACAATTTGACCAATTCTCTAAGTGTTGAACCAATATCAGTCAGAGAGAACAGTATCTGCCTGCCAGTTATATATTAGAAGTATCTGCTAGCGTCCCACGCTTCCTCCTTTCATTAATTACACAAAACTATTTAGTGCAAAATCATGACAGGTTGTTTTATTTTTCTGGCTTATTATGCGTGCTATAAACTGAGAAAAATAATACTTGGCACTTCAGGGCCTGGCGTTGTAATTAGCAAACTCAAAACACAGGCGAGGCCTGTCCATCAAGCAACAGCGTCACTGGTGAAGAAACCTTCCCTTCCTTTATCACCGTCAGAAGAGGAGCACACTAATTACAGCGCCTTGCCTTGCCCATAGAAAGCTCCCTCTCTGCTTACGGGGAATACAGGTTTGAGGATCGCAGTTACTGTGCTTGGCTAGAAGACGAATTAGCAGGCGTCTGGCGAAAATGCAAAAAGAAGTAGTTCCTCCTCAAACACGGCTTAGCAACATCAGCTCTTTTGGCTACTGATGGCCAGGAAAACAAACTAAAACGTTTTTAGACACCACGTTAAGACATTTAAAATGAATATACAACACACTATATAACGGCAATGTCTAATGGCCTTTGTTATATCCCTTCCTATTTAATAATGTCCAGAATGACCATATTTTGAACCTCTGAGATAAAGTAATGTTTTTTGTGGGTCTAGCACAGGCTTCAGTGCCTGGAGGCTCTAGTTCTATTTCCAGCTCTGCTTCAGCCCTACAGGGTGACCTTTACGCATAACCTCATTTTCCTCACCTATAAAATGGGGATATTAATACTTATTTACCTCACAGTTGGTTCCCTTCCAGCTGCTACGGTGACTGAGCACGCTCATGCATCTACAGAATCACTAATGTTCACGATAATTTATTTCTTTTTTTTACACAAGCAATACAGACATTAAATCAAGAAATTATTTGTCCATCCAGTGAGTAAAGGTACACAGAAAAATAACAGCAATGGAAAAACTGTTCAACGCCCCTCACCAATTTCCTTTCAATGACACTGTCCTCCAGGAGAAATGGAGGCATTTCCTATCTGACAGCAACTAGAAGAAAGCTCTTGGTGCTGCTTTCAGTCAAGAAAAAAATTCATGGTTTTGGAGTGAAATTCTAACCTGGTGTCCCTTTGGAGAGGATATAATACACTGCAAGCTTAGCAAGTAAACAAAGGGAAAGAAACAACTTCAGTTTGAAACTTTACCTAATAATGAGGACAGAGAGAAAGAAAGGAAAAGAGCATCAGAGAGAGACAAGAGATACAGCCATCTCTTCCTAAAGGGAACGAAGCCACACGCAAGAGGTGCTGGCAGGTATGCCGACCCGCGGCTGGGGGAACACGGGCCGGTGCCTCCATCGCCCCGGGAGCACCGCGGCAACACTCGTCTCGCTCCGGGAATGCGATACTTACTCTTGTACTGCTCTGGCTATGGAGAGCGCCGTAGATCCAGTTTCATTAACGCTATCTAAGGTCACATTTGGCAGGTCGTCATCATCACTGTCACTTTTAATTTGTCTGGGAGATAGGCCTCGGGGGTCCATTTGTGCTGGAAAGAGACATATAATGGATTAATACGAGCGCGCCGAAATTAATCTCATGCCAGAACAACATCAGGGCGCAGGACACATCGGCTCGCCGGGGGTGGCCGGCAGGGCTGGTGCCTCCCCAGCCAGGTGACGGACTGGGACCGAGGGACCCGGCGGTCTGGGCCCTTCTCGTGGCACACCCCTGCCGTCGCCTCCGCGTTCCACGGGCCTGAAACAAAACTGCACCAATAATATTCGTCAAAAAGTCGGTTTACCCGCGAGTCACTTGTTCTGGATGTCTTCAGGAAGCAAACAGAAAGGGCTATGTCTGCCTTGCGCAACATAGCGCACTCCAGAGTAAATTTTACAGCAAAAATTCAGAAGCAATCTTTAATTTTGACAGTCCGTCACGAGATCCTAGGCTGGGACCCATGTCACTCCAGTCAGCTGAAGGTTAGGTGTCAAAAAGCCCTCAGTCGTCCTGATTTCTGACTTAACACCAGGGTCAACCTCTGAAGGAGCCTTCTCTCCACACCACAGGTGGCAGAGCCGTTCCACCCAACTTCACGCAGGCAGCGAACCCTCAGGTGACCGACGCTGGGTAGGCTTGGTTGGACTTTTTTGAAAAGCCACGCAGTCTCGCGTGTTACGAACATCTGAAGGTCAGGAATCGTGGGACTGTTCTGTCCACCCACAGCTCACAGCATCCACACTCTGTGGCCATGGTGCAGGTGCCCAGGCGCTGGCACCTGGGGAAAAGAGGTTTAAGAAAGGGCATAAAAATGCCACGCGGGCAGAGAGCAGAAGAAAGTGTGAGAAACAGCCAAGCAGGCACCAAGGTGAGAGGAGGAGGAGGGGAGGAGGTACTCCATGGCGGAGCAGAGGTTCCCCTGGAGACCAGGATGGAGCAGGCTCTGCTGACAGGAGCTGCAGCGTGGGGGGAACCCACACTGGGGCAGGGGAGCAGCGTGAGGAGGAAGGAGCAGCAGAAAGGAGCTGTCGTGGACCGGCCCCGGCTCCCACTCCCCGTCCCTTGCACAGTGCTCGGGCAGGGGGAGGTAGAGGCACTGTTCCCAGTGAAGGAGGGAGTGAAGCTGAGCCCGGGAAAAGTGAGTTAGGAGGTGGTGGTTCTCGCAATCCTAACCTACTTCTAATTAGCAGTAAATTAATCTTCTCCACACTGAGTCCATTTTGCCTGTGATGGCAATCAGTAAGTGACCTCCTTGCCTTGATCTCAACCCATGAGCTCCCCCAGCTCCTTTTCTCCCCCTGCCCTGCTGAGGAAGGGGGAGTGCAAGAGCGGCTGGGTGGACGTCTGGCAGCCGCCACAGGGCAGCCCACCACAGATAGGTTTTTGTGCCAAGAAGAGATTATTTTGTTTGGTCAGGTGAAATAGGGGAATCCAAAACTATTTATTTGAAGAGCTAACTGTTGCAGTTTGTTAGCTTGTGCTCTCTTGTACTGCAGTCGCAGAGAGAGGACACTTTCCGGGTCTTGTGACATGCTTTTCCAGAAAAGTAGCTGTCATTCCTACTCGGCTCTGGCTGGCCACAGCCCTGGACAACAAGCATCACAGGCTCCCTTTAGAGATCATGAACTGTTCAGCAGGCCTACAGCTAGAAAGCAGCTCCAAAAGTCGTAGCTACATCTCCAATTTTGCCATGTTTCTTATGTCACAAGAAAAGGGACTGAGTCACACTGAAAAACAGGAGGGCTGTAGATGCCCCAGGAGCTGTGCAGCTGCAACAGCAGTACTGAGGGATAGCTGGGCTCTCAGAAAGAAACAACTCCCCAAATGAGTGATGACTCGAGGGAAAGTTGGTGTTAAATTTTAATTTATGTCTTAGCTGTGAACCACCTCTGAGTAAAAGAACAGTGAGTGATTATAACTACCCTTCAGCTGCTTTTTTTTATGTCAAAGAACTTCATTAAAAAATACTATTAAAATATGTTCAGTAAGCTGATGCAACAACCTCTTCTGGAAGCACAGTACATTTACAAAAGCACAGTATGACTTCTATTAGCTTTCTATAGCACTGTTTAGATGCCTCAGTAATCCTGGCTCCATTTGGACTGCTTATTATTTCTTCATGTATGGTAAAGAAAACACCTTTTGCTTATCAAAGCAAAGACTGTTGACAATGAAGAATGACCTGCATGAGACAAACATACAGCAAACTTAGAAATTGTTCAAAACGTTTAATTGTTTCAGGAAGAATGAGCACCATTCTGACTCTGCTTCTTAAAATCACGACTTACACACGATGGTATTCAATGCGTACATGAGCATTAGGGATAATCTAGTAGTTGACTTAAGAGCAACTGAACCACCTAGTCACAGCTGATTTAGCTCCAGAAAACTATTTGGAAAGAAGTGCTACTTCTCCCTTGTTCCCTAATATTATCACTTATTTCATGACTACTTCAGTTTTTCTTAAAGTGAATCTCGTTACAAGAAGTGATAGGTTTGTATCTGCCCAATATTTATATGATGCTTTTGTGAAAGCTCACGTTTGTAAATAAAAGTGTAACAAAAAACTATGTATGCGATACTTTGCATTAACTGTGGCTTCATCTGACTTACTTGCACGACAGCAAAAGTTTAAAGTGCAGAAACTTTCTTAAAGTTTAAAACTAACTTCAAATCACAAAAGTTGTTACATAATTTAGTCTGTAACACAGTTATTATACACCAATTTTGATCACTTAAGTGTGAATACACCTACATAACACGAGACGGTATAAATGTATATGAGAAGTCTTATGTATTTTTGTTCCCTATAAGACAATTACTGCAGATTGTCAGTGTTTCGGTTTAGCATGGATAAATGCCAGGTGCCCACCAAAACCAATCCTTCACTCCTCCTCCTCAGGTGGGCAGGGGAGAGGAAATAGGATGAAAGGCTCGAGGTTCGAGACAAGGACAGGGAGAGATCACTAGCCAGTTACTGTCACGGACAAAACACACTGAACTTGGGGAGAACAGGGAGTTTAATTTATCACCAATCAAATCAGAGTAGGACAGTGAGAAACAAAACCAGATCTTAAAACTCCGGTGTGGGGGTCCCTTCCACGGGCTACTGGTGGATAACTGCTCCACCATAGACGTCCATGGACTGCAGGGGAACAACCTGCCTCACCATGGTCTTCATCACAGGCTGCAAGGGAAGACCCTCTGCTCTGGCATCTCGAGCACCTCCTCCCCCTCCTTCTTCAGTGACCTTGGTGTCTGCAGAGTTGTTTCTCTCACATCGTCTCACTCCTCTCTCCCTGCTGCCGTCTCCCCGCAGTTTTCTTCCCCTTCAGAAATGTATCATCCCAGAGGCGCTACCACCATCGCTGATTGGCTTGGCCTCGGGCAGCGGCCAGTCGGTCTCAGAGCCATCTGGCACTGGCTTTATCAGACATGGGCGAAGCTTCTCGCAGCTTCTCACAGAAGCCACCCCTATAGCCCCCCTGCTACCAAAAGCTTGCCACGCAAACCGATAACAGCCAGTTATTAAGATATTATTGAGACTCCTATGATATTTTACGTTGTTTTTAGATTACCAGAAAAATGTGCTGGGATGAAAACTCTCAATTACCTTCTTGTTTCTGCTCAGCGAGGTAAACCCTACTCTGTATACTCCTAACACAGCCATGAAGTTGCCAACAGGGTTGTGCTTTTCCACCTAGGGATAATTTGTCCCACTGGGCACCGTTTGCCCCACCAGAAGCCAACGTTTGAGCACATCACAAGGTGCTGTGACACTTGAACATGGTGAGAACGGAAGGCGAGTAACAGAAACATATCAGTGCACAAATTCAAAGGCAGGCAATTCAAGGACATTTTTTGTTATATTTTTGCAAAGAACCTAACTAAAGATGATAATTAAATATCATTATTAAATGATCTAGGGATTATTCCTTTAAATTTTAATGCTGGCCCACACAGACATCCTTTTTAGTCCCCCTCTCCATTTGTGACCTCTTCTCAGCTTGCAGACTTGGGTGGCCGAGGCGTTGGGGAGCCGAGGTGACTAACCAGGAGGCTGAACTTGGCCACTGCCAGCTGCTGTCAACTACCCTGTTTTCTCATCAGCACGGCTGCAGCTGCTGAGGGGAAAAACAGCCCTTAAAGCTATTCTCCTCCCTCCAATGAGCCATGTGAAGAATGAACTGGCTGAAAGCCTAACAGATATCTCCTCCTCACCGCTCACTAAAGTGTGCAAACTGCAGTACAGGATTTTTATACATTCAGAGTTCACGACTCCTACTTATGTCAACGGCTTTGACTTTCTCTTGGACATCTAAGAACAACTGTTGAACTGCTGGCACCAAGGTTTATAAATACCCGCAGCAGTTCATAAACACTGAATTGAGAGTAATTATTGGCCTAACAAACATCAAACTGGAAAGAACAAAGAGATGCAGGCAAGAGACAATATAGCAAATGAGATTAAAAAGGTGGAGGACAAGTGAGTAATGGGACACAACTGGCAAGCAAGGTGGACGAGAGCCCACAAAACACGCCAGGACATTTTAACCTCCCTTCATGCCATACCTTGTTCTGACGACCAAGCTTTTCCTTGAACTTAGGACCAAGGGTCCAGAAGGGACCGGGTCAGGTCACTGAATCAAGTCCTCCCTATCTGAGGCACACACATATCATTAATAAAGTTCAAGCCTTAAAAAATGAGCTGGTTTCCTTGCCCGTGCTACTCCTCTTGAAAGGCAAGACTTGTCCGGTGGTTTTGTGAAGAGTGAACGAGGCTAAGGTGAGGCAAGCAAAAAGAAATGAGTCACTGACTGCTTTCATGGGACAAAGGTGTCACCGAAAGAGTGCTCAGGAGCTACAGAAGCAAGCTGTAAGCACTCCATGCTGAAAAGATTGGCGAGCCAGGGGACTTCTTTAAGAACGTCTGCAAGTGCTGAAGGCTGCAAGCAGCCATGTCGCCTTCCGTCTTTGTTAGCCTCAAGAAACAATGACCCTTTTTGCTAAAGAAAGTACAAAGAATCGCTCTTGATGTATGTACACATATGCAATCACTTCTCAAGGAACCCTCTGCCAAACTGTACCAAAAAGGAGTTTCCCTTTGGGCGGTACGAGCAAATTCACACTCTGCACTTGTTTTAAGGTAAGATGTGCAAAAGATTCTCATGTAAGGCCCACACCAGCCTGTAAATACTCCAGAACTTGGTCTATCATGATTAATACTGTATCTGCCAACTGTTAGTTGCCAGCATGAAAAAATCTCATCTGGATCAGATATAAGCCTGCTTCTATTTCTATAGAACTAAACAGTTTCTTGGCTTTAAAATTTATGCTCGCTGTGGGGACCAGATAATACCTGATCCTGTTTCTCAAGACCAAATCGCCTTTTCTACAATGCTGGAACAGATCTAAACTTGGACAGCAGCTTTCTAATGAGCATTGATCGTATTTGTGCTTTCAGGCACGCAGCTGCACCTTTTCTGACATGGTACAGGACTGGCCATGCCTTAGAAGCAAAACCTCCCGGAAAGATCCAGCCTGCCAGCTCCTAAAGGCAGGCAAACCCCTTGGGACGGGACGCAGCCTCCACCTTCCCAGGGGAACAACCTGAGCACAGGGCCACGCCATCAGAGTATTTTTCTCCTTCTCCACCCTCAAAACTACTGCTCCTGTCCACACTGGGGTATCTCCTGGGAAGGGGGACTGTGGATTTAAATCTCTCCAGGCTGATAAGAGATCAGCACGACGCCTCTTGCTTCTCACACACTTGGCTGGTGTTGTTAGGCTGCTGGGTAAATGCTGTTCCCTATCTGTCAAATTTGGGCTCCACCCGAATATGTCCTAATTGCATTATCATAGAATCATAGAATCATTACGGCTGGAAAAGACCTGTAAGAACATCAAGTCCAACCATCCACCCAATGCCACCATGTCTGCTAAACCATATCCCGAAGTGCCACACCTACACAGTTTATGAACACTTCCAGGGATGGTGACTCCACCACCTCCCTGGGCAGCCCCGTTCCAATGTCTGACCACTCTTTCAGTAAAGACACTTTTCCTAATATCCAATCTAAACCTCCCCTAATGCAACTTGAGACCATTGCCTCTTGTCCTACCACTAGTCAACTGAGCGAAGAGACCAACACCTGCCTTACTACAACCTCCTTTCAGGTAGCTGTAGAGAATGATAAGGTCTCCCCTCAGCCTCCTCTTCTCCAGACTGAACAGCCCCAGCTCCTTCAACCACTTCTCATAAGACTTGTTCTCTATATCCCTCACCAGCCTCACTGCCCTTCTCTGGACACGCTCCAGCACCTCAATGCCCTTGCAGTGAGGGGCCCAAAACAGTACACAGTACTCCAGGTGCGGCCTCACCAGTGCTGAGCACAGGGGCACGATCACCTCCCTGCTCCTGCTAGCCACACTATTCCTGATCCAAGCCAGGATGCTGTTGGCCTTCTTGGCCACCTGGGCACACTGCTGGCTCATGTTCAGCTGGCTGTCAAACAACACCCCAAGGTCCTTTTTCCACCAGGCAGCTTTCCAGCCACTCCTCCCCAAGCCTGCAGCGTTGCGTGGGGTTGTTGTGACCTAAGTGCAGGACCTGGCACTTGGCCTTGTTGAACCCCATACAGTTGTCCTCGGCCCATCGATCCAGTCTGTCCAGATCCCTCTGCAGAGCCTTCCTACCCTCCAGCAGATCGACGCTCCCACCCAGCTTGGTGTCCTCTGCAAATTTACTGAGGGAGCACTCGATCTCCTCATCCAGATCATTGATGAAGAGGTTAAACAAAACTGGACCCAAAACTGAGCCCTGGGAACACCACTCATGACCGGCCAGCAGCTGGATTTAACTCCGCTCACCACCACTCTATGCCCTTGGCCATTCAGCCAGTTCTTTGTCCAGCAAAACGCATACCCATCCAAACCACGAGCAGCTAGTTTCTCTGGGAACGCTTAGCTCCTTCCCAGTGATTATTTAGGGGTACACTACCCAAGTGCTCTGACCTGGTCAGGCTAGGCCAAGTGCCGTCAATAACCCTACAGCTGGATGCCTGTAGTAGGTGGCCTGAATCTGGGCCCTTCTTGGTGCGAAAAGGACCGTGCACTAACGTACTGCTACCACCGCTGGCAGATTTCAGTTACCACAACCTGATTTATTTTCTCCAGTCAAATTTCCTGTGAGTGAAAAGGATGAAAACTCACCCCATCAGCAGGCTCACGAAGACCCGCTAGAAGTAATTTCACATCTCCACACTATCTTTGATTTAAAGGCAAATCTGAGCCCCTTGGGTTAAAGATGAATGAAATATTACAGAGCAAGAGCAAATTAAGTAACCATCAGGAGTTTTGCCTCTCTTTATAGCTAAGCCACACAGTATTAACTAATGCCAAAATAACCCGTTTTGAGATGATGCTTGTTGGTGTGAAAATAGAGAAAATATCAGCTTCCTGAACTACTGAAGCCTCTGGCTCATTCTATCTTAATACCTCAGTCTTCTGCATTAAATTAGCTTCTCTGCTAATAACTTTGTAAACATACATACATGTAGGCCTGCTGATACACCACAACATTTTAAAAACTGAACTATGCTTAGTTGCTCTCTTAACACAATTAAAAAATTATTTCTGCTTTTTGAAAGGATTTCCAAATTCAGAGTCGGTCTGTTTTTGTTTCACGTATTAAACTCCCCACCCTGCTTTCTCTAAAAGATGCCTGACATGCAACCTGCTAAGCAAAGTGATTGCTCATGCCAGACTTCCGAGCGGTCCCGATGCCAACCCAGAAGACCTGCCAGCCGTTTGCAGGGTTATACAGGTCTGCAGCATGGAGACATCTGACGTGGGACCCACCACGCGTAATGCCAAGGCCCGTGTTGGGTGGGACGTCAGCCTGGAGGGTGGGGAGGCCCCTCTGGCCCTGCCAGCTCTGACCCATACCAAGGCGATGTATTTGCTCACGCAAACATAGCCGCAGATTTTTATTGCAATGGAAGTTTAAACTATGCATAAATGAGCAATTCTGAAGTACCTCAAGCCAGAAAGAGTCATGTTTGCTACTGCCACATGTCTTTCTAAGCAACTTTTCTCCAGCTGCTCCCAGTCCACGCTGGCATACAGGAGCTAACAGAAGATTCTCTCTAGCTGTAAGCAACGCTCGCTTTGCATTAACCTCCACTAGGAATGGAAAATCAAATACTATCTCATGCCCCCAAATTGATGTTTACAAGAATCTCATCAGCACCGCTGTTACACACGCATGTGTCCGTGTGTCTGCAGAGCCAGAAGGACTGAAGTAACAAAGCGACATTTGCTGCCAGACTCCCAGAAGGACGGTATTGGAAAATACAGTTGACACAATTATATGGCACTCATGCTTTAGCAAAATACGCTACAAATCTGCCAGCGTCAGAAACACTGCAAAAGAAGTAGTTTGACCCTAGTAATAATAATAATCTGTCCCTCGCGATGACCCCCTGACCCCACAGCACCTAACAGTACATTTCTATCGGCCCGCATCCTCTCTCAGAGCCCTGGACACCGGAGCTGGGTGACACGGGGAGGGGAGGGAAGATCCACTCACCTCCTGTCTTCATGCACCCGCACTGCGAACACGAGCGCCCCGACCCTCCCAGCCAGCCAGCGGAGGCAGATGGGTGCCTTCAGGGGTGCCGAGCCCACCCATCCCCGTGGACTGCACGCGGAATTCCGCAGCTTGAGTCCACCTCCCTCCTCTCGCCGGGACCTGTGGCACCAGCCCTGGCAGAGGAAAGCGGCTCGATGACCCCCTGAGCCGCTGTGGACCCGCTCCATGCTGGGAAGAGGACGAGAGCAGCCTTTGCCATGCCTTGGTTTTCTGGGAGAGGAGCAAAAGCATCTGGGGGATCTCGGTAAGTGCCTGAAAACGGGACAATGGCAACAGCATCGAGCAGCCTCGCTTGCTCCCACCTTCTCCCCACCTGCCACCATTTGCTTAGTGTCACAGAGGCACCTCGGTCCCCAGCAGCAATGCTGAAGAAAATGATCTTTGGCTTCAGGGCCCTGGTGGGCAAGTTTGGAAGAGGAGTAATTCACCGGGGCACACAGTAATCACCATTAAAACCAATAATCTGCCAACAGTTATGAATATCATAGTGTCTAAACCGTAAGTTTGGTCTCTACACTTGGCATGCAGCACAGTTTGGTACCTGAAATGCTGCAAGAAGGAAACTGCTGGCCAACAGTGACTTCTTTTACTCTTTCTTAAACTGTCACTGTCGCAAATGCCTCTGATAAAAAAGTACATCTGGGCAGATCAGCCGCCAAGCAGAGGGACCGACTCATCTCCACCCTTCTCGGTTACTCTTGGAAAATAGGTTTTATAACTGTGCAAGTCCAGCCTCACACCATACGTCTGAAGCAACTAGACATTCCCCTTCTTGGCAGTTTTTTTAGAGAACAGGAGCCCAGCATGGAGCTCCCCAGCAGAAGAAAGTCACAGGAGAATGTCACAGACACCGCTGTGTGTTTTTGATGGTGGAAGCAACACTTCCAGATGTACAGGAGCTATTTGAAAAGATGCCCTCTGAGTTTAAGTGTTCAACTCAGGTTTACTTAACGTGTTTTAGGAAATTGAATCCTGGCTTTACAGATCTAACAAATGCACGGGAACGATGGTATTCATGATTTTCTTCTCCTAAGTTGGTGCATACTATATGAAGCACGTATACATCATCTTTTCTTCCTATTTCAAGTTCATTATAAGTGCCTTCTGCGTTGAAAAAGGCTCTGAGTGCACTTATCAGATTTTCAATCAAAACAGCTTGGTGTCTGGTAGGGGCAGCAGAATTGGTCGATTTATTTCATAAAACTTTATGTACAAAGCAGCAGTATCCATGAACTTAATGGTCAGAATATAGAGTCTACAGGGGTAATTTTTATTACAATTTATAGCAAGATTACCCATACTCTACAGTTTTCAGATTTTATTGAGGTTTTATGGGACTATACGGCTAGAGCAGTTAACTGCACCCAGCACAGCTATGGTTCACAGAGAATGGGAACTGCACCGAATGCACAGTGTAACTAATCTACCAGAGAATATTAATTGCTATAATCCAATCAAAGGCAATATTTAAAATCATTTCACCAGTCAAATAATTTGCCATAAACCTGTAAAATAATAGCTGTATGGAGAAATAAAGGTGAGAGTGATTGCATGAATGTAGTATGTGCACATATTTAAGCATCTCTGTCATCGAGTTGTATACATAAACACACAACGTCGGTTTTTTAAGCAAAGGACTTTTCTCTTTCTAAGCTATTTGAATGCCATGAGACCTCACCTACACAAAAAAGAAACTACTGACACTACTGAGATTTATATCTCACTGAGCATCTAATGGACAAATATTCTATCACCAAAAGTAAGCAGGGAAAATAAGGACAGAATATGTTCAGTATTAAATAAAATACTGCAAAGCCACTGCAAAATGGTAGCAGACTGCAACGTACACACTGCAACAGTCTAGAGATATGTTAGACACCAGAAAGTTGCCAGCAGATTGGTCCACGGCACAATAAAATCCAAGGCATGGATAAAATATATGAGAAGTTTTATGCATGCGTTTCTGCTGGATCCAAATTTGTGGGATAAAAGCAACGAGTTCAAAGAGAGCACAGAGCTGAAGGTCCAGACGCATTCTTGGTGCGGAAGACAAGGAATTAACAGCTTCTAAAAGGTGCAAGGACTCAGGATATGTCNAAATGGACTTCCTCATCCTCCTTATGCTAGGCTTCACAAATAAANTTGGAATACGCATCCCTTCCCCAAGCCTGCTCCGAGCTCGATGTTAAANNTGATGTTAAATCNACTGTTGATAAATCTTAGAAGAGCATGTGCTTCTNTAGTGGAAAAACCTACGCATGTCACTAGCGAGTCACCAGAAATACAGCTTTACTGGAGATTTCAGCAGAAGACTGTTTGTGGGGCTCCCCATAGTTAACTCAAGCCACTTTGTCTTCAAGCAACCTCCTTCTCGATTTCAAATACCACAGCGTATCTTGTAACCTGTGTTTTAACTCTCCATTCTGGCAAGAATTACTGTTTACTCTAGTTCTCAAATATACGCACCGTCTCCCGTAACACAGGTCCCACCCTGCACGCCAGCCTCGCCTCTGCCTGCTTCTCCTCCCGGCTCGCCATTGCCAACCCGCTTCTCCTTTCCAGGGACCACTAACACTTCTTCCAGACAAACCAAGCAAGCAGGGGGAGAGAGGTTCAACATTTTGTGGGGCAGGAGGGTGGAGGTGGCCAGGCTGGAATACACCCAGCCGCAAAAGATTTTTGGGTGCAAAACCAAAAAAATTACAGCTAAAGTAGAATCTCGCTGCCTGAATGCAACTCAAATCTAAAATAACCATCTAGTAAAATGCAGAAAGGATAATCGCTTCACACGAAATAAAAACAGGCAATACTACTGCTTTTAATTAAAAGTCTCTTCCACAGCAGAACTTACACAAACAGACCATGTAATCTGACCTTTAAACATATGGAACAGCTCTCTAAATTTCTAACTTTGTACTACAAATTGTGTTTACTTTTGTGGAATAAACTTTACAGTAGGCAGAAATAACAGGCTGTACTTCAAAAAAAAAAAAAACAAAACCAAGAGCAGTGCACAATGTAATCTAGTGGTATTACCTGATTTAAATCGCAGAAAAATCTGCAGCAAAAGGTCCTGTGTCTACTACTTGTTAATGTATCCACAGTGAGGAATATGGCATGTGTAAGGTGTGAAACGACACAATCTGTGTATTTCTGTTAGGTCCATACATAGTCATAATAATGTAATAATAGAGAAAATAAAATAGTCCATGTCAATGTCATTACGGATGTTTACGTACACAGGAAGATGATGAAGCTCAGCTGGCAAATTTAAATTCATAAATGTTCTGACTGCTCAGTTTTGCCAGTGGTTGTGTCTTCTGACAACCTTAAAATCCGTTAAGAGCGAGAACTCCAAAACTTGAACCCAAAACCCCAGAAATACTGAAGTTGCACAGGTCCTTGGTGCACCATCATCAGGGTGGAGCTTCTAAAAGGCCCTGCTGTGAATGGAGTAACTCTTCTGACTACAGAAAACAAGTTTGAAGGACATCGTCTTTGGCTGCTAGAGGGACATGATTTGCCAGTAGTATTCATGGATATCCTCTGAAAGCAAAGCAGGGGAAAGACTCAGGATGATGGACCTGAGTTTGTAGGGGAACGTGTTGCTGCCATGGTGGGCCCTTTCACTCCCATCTGTCTGAGCCTCTCCTTATTCCCCCCCACCCTGCCCAGAACCTTTCTCCACCCTCCTTCTGCTTCTTGCCCCTTCCTCTGTCTCCAACCCTTTCCCACTCTTCCTCCTGAACACGTTCACACATCTATAGCCATCTCACCACCTCTCCTTTTCTCCCCACCTTCTCTTCCATCATGCCCCTCTGCCCACTACCCAGCCCCTTCCAACCTCCTCCTTGCCTTTTCCCAGCCACAATTTTTTCTGCCTTACCCTTTAAGGGGACTCAGATTTTTTTCAAACCTCCAAACGTGGCCTGGTTTCCATAAGTGCTTACAAAGACAATAAAAAGTACAATGGTCCAAACCAAACTTGAGGTTCATGGCACAAAACCACAGAGGTTCTAGAGTTTCTCACCAAAAAAAGCTGGAATGAATTTTTCAACATGGAAAATGTTGTATTTTTATCTCTACACTCCATCTCAGGAAGAGTGGAATAGTTTTTTCTTGAAACTTTCCTCGAAAAGAAAGAAAAAAAGAAAAAAGAAATAGCCTGAGGTAGACATGCGGCATGGAAAATGTTAGCCTAAATGGTGAACATACAGACAGACTTCCAGCAACTGGAGAGTTTTAAGGGAAACCATCAGGCAACCTTACCTATAGGTGCTGCTACCTGCTGCGCCTCGAATTACACCTCATAGCAATCCTCACCATTGCTGAACAGGGAGGAAAAAAGGCAAGGAAAGAGTTTCTCATGGGATTTTAACGCTCTGGAATACTTCAACGTATAATAATGTCTAGCGGTCACCACCTGCTCCATGCAGAAAAAAAATATCAAGCGCTTTTTAAGGTTTTGGAGGACAAGACAGCAGTGGTGACCACTGAAGGAAGTGAACTTCATCTCTGCAACGTGGCAGGGGGTGCCAGAGGGTGCAGCCCCCACCCGGGGTGCCACAGGGACTTGTGCCTGGCTCCCGTCCCCTCCATGCCCTGACAGCCCCTACACATTACTACGCTTTGTACGTATGAAGTAATGTGAGGACTAGGTTGTATGGGACAAGCTGCACAGGTGGGCTGGTGGTGTGCGGGCAGCACACAGAGACCCCCGCTTTGGGTGTCTCCCTGGGGTGCCTCCTCCCCAGCGGGTGCATCGGGGGGATGTCAGGAGGGGAAGGTCCACGGCTGGCAGGGGAGTCTGCATGTAACTGTGTGTGTGTGAGGGCACATACGTGAGTGTTGTGGGATTACACGACAGTGTTCGAAATTCATAGGCATTTAATAAGATTTTGTAAATGGCTAGTGTTGTATTACTGATACCGAGCATATCGTCCACTGATTACTTTCTTATGATGTGCTGTCAATAAATTCCAAAAAATGCTTTGATCCTGATTTTGATTTACATTAGAGGAACCGAGAGGTCTGCATCCTGCAAAACACATCAGACAGCAGGGCACTTTGGCACTGGTGAGGCTGCACCACCAGTGCTGTGTTCAGTTT
>Ga0065711_1000883_pt1 | contig 53018 bp, 26 predicted proteins | sample Hoacrofraction12_FD_59098 | JGI IMG/M metagenome (GOLD analysis project Ga0065711, IMG submission 59098) | Hoatzin crop microbial communities from Cojedes, Venezuela - Epithelial fraction 12 v2 (version 2) | ecosystem: Host-associated > Birds > Digestive system > Esophagus > Crop | place... | reverse complement strand
GATCAGGCTGCTCAGAGCCCCGTCCAACCTGGCCTTGAACGTTCCCAGGGATGGGGCATCGACCACCTCTCTGGGCAGCCTGGGCCAGGGCCTCACCACCCTCATCGTAAAAAATTTCTTCCTCATATCCAGTCTAAATCTGCCCTCTGTCAGTTCACAGCCGTTACCCCTTGTCCTATCACAACAGGCCCTGCTAAGAAGTTTGTCCATATCTTTCTTACAAGCCCCCTTTAGTACCAGAAGGCTACAACAAGGTCTCCCCGCAGCCTTCTCTTCTCCAGGCTGAACAGCCCCAGCTCTCCCAGCCTTTCCTCAAAGGAGAGAAAAAATGCTGCCTAATAAGACCTTCTCAAAATACTGTCACAGACAGGGTTGTTGCCAGTGTCTTCCACCGACTCGTGCCACTGTTTTGCCACGGGACACTTGGAAGCTGAGGTAGCATTACTGGTCTGTTTCGTGAATGGCTTGGAGACCAACGGATGAAAAGCAGCAAGAGCAGGAATATAATTAAACAAGCGCCTCCATTTTTCTTGTTCCCTTCCCCAGCTTTCACACCAGTGTGATGTGGCGTTAGGCAAATGGAGAGGATTATTCACTCTAAACCTCTAGTTAGACAGAATAAATCAACCGCTGCAAGCCATACGATAAAACCACGTCCCCTGTCGCAAGCATTACCCTTGAGACATGAACGTTTCTGGCTGGGGATCCGCTGCAGACAGCCCGTTCCTCAGCAGGCTGGGCGGCCTTCAGACCACTTCAGGCAGTGATCACTAGCATCTGCTTTGCAGAGAGCATCCTGGGAGGCCCTCCAGGCTTGCTCATGCCATGGGAAACAACGCATTGCAACCGAGGCTGACAGCAGGAGAAAAACACCATGACATCTGCGGTGGGCTAGGGTTAGGTGCTGGTGATCACGCGTGTAGGATGTGTGGGGTGGGAAGGACAAAACAAAGCTCTCCATGGCAAGCTCTCCTATTCACAGTCACAGCGAAGAGCACATGAGCCTGTGCTGCTCCACTGCACCAATCCCAAAACATTCACCCTTCTCACAGCCGTATGCAGAAAAACCTACAGTGGGGCTGAGGATTTCCTTGTAGTAGGGACCGAAGTTCGGATTCCACATTTTAATTTCAACACCTGATAAACTTCTGTTAATGGAAATATTTGCACTATAGTATGGCCAGCAAGTGGAAATTGTGCAGAGAAGTTCACTGCTTTTTTTCCTTTCTTTTTTCTAATGAAATTATTGCTAGTAGTTGGCTGTATGAAACTTTCCTTAGTCATTTCAACAGCACCCCACAATGGAAGTTACTTTGCTGAAATCCACAAAAATGTGTGTGGATTTGGACACTGCTTAATAAATAGCACGACCTGAAGTTAGACAACTCTCAAAGCGGCACAAATGCTTTCCTTGGGCACAAACCTGTAGCACTGGGGAGTTACAGACTGGGAACGTAGCAGAGACTATTTCACAAGCCTCATTATATAGGTGTTATTGCAGAACCATAAGATTATATATTAAAATTTTATCTGGATGGCTTTATTCTACTTTCCTTTCACCTCTCCTATAAATGCATCAGAAGCAGATATAACAAGCAAGCAGAAATATTTATCACCTATCATTCCTTTAACAAGATCTGGACATCAGCCTTTTCTAATAAAATTACAATATAAATGTGATAAAGTCCCAAGATATAAAATGATGGAAACAGTGCAGAAATTCAAAGCTATATCATTAATGAGTGATATTTCCACAGTGTTGGAACAGATAAGATGGGGAGAACTTCAGGTGTCAGAACTTCAACCTGCATTTTATCCAGAATTGATTTCCTCTGCTCACATTCGCAGCAACTGCACGGCTGTTTCTCTACAGTCGAGAGGCTTTGTTGGCCAACCTACAAATGTCTCTCGTATTGAAAGAGTGAGAACGGGCAGCCTTCCATGCTAATAACACAGCAAAGAACTGAAAAAGCTGTAGAAGAGGCTTTATGTTGTCAGAAGTGTTACCAGGCTAACACAAAGAGTTGGGCTGAATAAAAATTACAATTAAAGAAACAAGAGAACCAAAATACACCGTCATTGCATTAAAAAGTTCCTTCGCTGCTGCAGTTTCAAAGACCTTTACAGGATTGTGGGTTCCAGCTAAATTTTGAACATACAGTATTAAAGAGGAGCAGCAACAGAAAAGTTGCTTTTTTGACAATTAAAAAAAATCCTATATTTCAGTGACTGTCAGGTAAAAAGGAAAATACAGTATACCTAATCACTAGTCACTAGATTGGCATCTATTTATCATTGAACTATAGTATGTCTGGCTTATCACTTACCCTCTAAAAATGAGATGTGACAGAGACTAAATACATCTGCTCATGCTAGGAATACATCACAAAAACATACACTGGAAATCTTTTTTCAGACACTCAGATAATGAACATTTCACATCCATGTGCAATAATGCTTTTTCTGACACGACTTTCTAAATGCATGGCTTACAGGGCTATAACAGACCTCTAAATTTAAAGGAAGGTGACGTTCTTGGGTGTCTTTACTTCTGCCAGGAACAGCTGGTACATCTCCATGCTGAAAGCCCATTCATCTGGCCCATATTCAGAAGCTAACGAACAGATGTCAACATCTCAGTTATCTAGAGTCCCTTCAGTATCAGAGGGGAGAAACTGGCATTCATAAAGGGCAATTCATTCAGTATTTTAGACTTCTACTTTCGGAAGACAGGAATCATCCCACCAAGGTGGTGCTTTGCCAGTGAGGATAACCTGGACAAAGAGCTTAGAGCTGATGTGCGCATGACAGGTATCTCAAGCTAGAGGAGATGAATTCCACCATGAACTTCCATGTCCAACATCTCCCTAGTACAGGAGGCTCATGAGTAATTCTTCTTAAGGGGAACACTTGCAGCTGGCAAGGAGTCCAACACACAGTGTTTACACACAGATGTTATTCTCCCAGAGAGAGAACAGTAAGCAGGCCAAAGATCAGCTATATGCATTACACATTTCGCTGTGCTGTGCTATTCCTATCTAACATGTCACAAAACTTCTTCCGAGGTCTTCTGGGACTACAGTCTTCATTTGGGGCTGAAATAGCTGTTCAACAAAGACAGGAGGCATCTGTGGTTCTGAGCAAATACATGCTTTGGCTCCGAGGCACCGAGTTCCAGGATGCTGAGGAGCTGGACGCCACTGCCTGCCGACTCTGGCAGGTGTCACTCACAAAGGAAGCTCAGAAACGCAGAGAGCCTGCTGGCTTTGACAGGCAGAGGCTCACGGGGCAGCAGAGCTGCCTCTTGGGCTCAGCTTACAGGAGGTGGCAGACAGCGAAGTGCAGCCTAAGAAGAAGAAAGGCCCCCTTTGGGAAAAGCCTTCTGAGAGAGCTGTCGTCAACACAGAGCATGGGTCTTCTCTGTGTTTCAGTCCTACTGCTTATTATTCTACGGAACTTTCTTGCCAAAAATAACCACAAAAGGGTCAGAAGCTAAGCCAAAGGTCCATCTAAGCATGGCTAACATTTACTTGTTCACAGAGTTTTCAAAAACATGCACATTACCAGCCGGGCTCTGACAGCAGAACTTCAGCATATGGAAAGAAAATCCACTTCTTCAAACTAAAAACAAACACGAGATGTTCCGCTGCTTAATTTAACTGCCAGCATTTCTGATTCTTCCGTTCGCACTCTGTAAACCCGTATCTTAAATTTAGAATAAGGGTGACAGATAAATCAGGCTGGAAAACAGGGAGGTCCCACAGCTTAGCTTCAGCTCTGCCTCACATGGTTTCAGAAAGCAGGCCCCAGCCAGTGCTTCCCTTGTGTGTGAATGTGGGACACGGGCAGCACTAAACTGGAGAGAAAGTGTCCCTGCAGTCATGCAGCCAGTTTCCTGCACTGAGGAGAGCGCTCATGCTCCTCCAGAAAGTGCTAATAAAATAATGGATGTTCCCCAAGCTTCTCCCCAGTAAAGCCCCGCTTCGTAAACCCAGCTGAAGACCTGGGATCTTCATAGACCCCACCTAAAGTACAGGGACGAGTACGGCACAAACCCTCTGCTACAGTCCTTATCTTAGCAACACACTCTTCCAGCAGCAAAGGCGGCGATACAAAAAGGCAGCAGAAAATACTGCAGCTGTTGCTGTGGAACCAATCTGTATGGAAACGGACACTTGTCTCGTGTGTTGCAGTTTGCTTGCACCAGAATGGTTATTTTACAGGTGGATGCACTTACTGAGCCGGACCACCCAGGAACTCGTGACAGATGACAGAAGAACAGCCAGAAGCCGTGACTCTGACTTCTCCATGCTGACCACGACCTCCACACAGCAGAGGCAGCCTCGGTGGCGGAGCGGAGGGGCTCTGCCCCGCGGGCGCGCAGCGGCCGGTGTTCCCTCCCGCGGCTGCACAAGCCCTGCTCCACGGGACTGTGCAGGTGTGGAGCCGGACACCACAACACATCCCACACTGCTGGACAGCCACGGACCCGCTCTATTTACGTTTCATTTCATCTCACTGCTTGGAAGATGGAAGGAAGTTTTCTGAGAGCAAATCTTTGAGGGACTCTTTTTACCTAATGAAGCACTGCCCGTCATGAAATGACAGAATAGCAGAGTTCTGAGATGTAAAGTTCAATTCAGAATATTAGTCAGATTTCAGCAGCAAAAACAAAATAGAAAAAAAGTGATACTCTCTGAAACATCGTATATATTTCCAACATTCATCCCATTGTGAGGGGACTGTGGCCAAAGCCTTTGTCAAAGCAACTCCTGTTGCCTCAGACAGTAACATCCGAAAAGCAGAGTTAGATCCCTACAATATTCATGGAATTACTTCATTTCTTAGTCCCTTAGAACAATCTCTAACTGCTTAACCAGTAAATGTCTCTGAAAATAGCTAGAAAATATGTTTGCATATTTTGACAATTCAATTATGTTTATATTTAAAAGTCATCATTAATAATGCTTCTGATTGTTTAAGTATTATGTTAAAGGAAGAAACTAAATTATTGTAGAGTATTTCAGTTTTAACAACCTAAATTAAGAAAAACGCAACACCTTGAAAAAGCTCTAGAAATAATTTTAGCAATTAAAAAAATTACTTCCTTAATTATCATAGATTGCCTTCATCAGCTTTAGAGCAGGGTGCTTCTGTCGTAGTAGATTATTTTATGTTAAATGCACATGCACACACACACAACTAATTCCAACATAAAAATTATTTTCAGCCTTTCTCTGCATGCAGATTAATACATAATTTCTGCAGAAACATTTGAAGCATCTAAAGACTAGCAGGACATACTTTGCTTTTATCCAAAACATTTTACAACTGTCATTTGCAAATACTCAAAATCACTTTGAGAGTGGGAGGGGGAAATTCTTTCACTGGCTGTAACAGTGGATGAAAAATGTATGTGTTTCAGGGAAAAGGAAATAGTTCTAATATGAACTAAGACATCTGAGGACAAGGGCAGAGGGGAGCAAGGGGCTGTTTGTTGTTGAACATTTCCTAGAAGACAGCATCTATAAACAAGCTATGTCTACTAATAACTAAAAACACAGAAGCTGCAAAGTTGGAAAGAGCAGAAAAACCTCTTCAGTATTCAGATACAGAGTTCATCTGATATTTGGCAAATACAATCAACTGTGAACTTGTGCCAGCGATATATTTTATAAAATGTAGCACATGGCATTGCTTGCAGTGACTCCAGGATCCTCAAAACCTGTAAGAGGCCTTTCTTCCAGACCACAGATCAGGTATTTCAAAGAGGGGTAAGACTGCCCAGAAGAAAATACATTGTTTACAGCCACAACATTTCATGTCATAGAAGTGAACTCCCTCTGCCCAGAACAAATACGAAAAGGCAGCTGTTAGAGAATCACCGCATAATTTTGGTCGGAAAGAAGCTCTGGACGTCTCTGGTCCAACCCCCCCACTCAAAGCAGGACCAGCCTTAACGCCAGATCCGGCGTCGAGGTCAGAAGACATTTCTTGGGGCCATGCCTGTTTCAGGTGTGAATGTCACCAGGACGGAGATTCTCCTTCCTCCCTGGGCAAACAGTTCCAATTTAAACGTCAGCTATGTGGAGCTGTGTCTACACGCACACGTCAATAAAACAGAAAACACCACGCTTCTGGAAGAGCGGAGCAGTATCGTAGTTACAACTCTAACCAGGGAGAAGCTGGGGTGCTGGGATGGCTTGGCAGGCCTCTGCAGGATGCTGAGCTGCCAGCTGTGGCTTACCTGGGCAACGAAAGTCTCCAGCTCCATTCAGTCTTCTGCCTTTCCCAAGAGCGCTGCGTGTTCCAGGTCGATCTGTGCTGGGAGACCTGGGAGAAACAGACATCTATCAGATGAGCAGACTTAGCATTTAATGAAGGGTTTGGTGGGCAGCAACCTTCCTTCCACTAGTGTAATATTAATATGTAAATTAGCAAACTCCTTAACAGAGGAAATCCAAACAAAGCTTAACCGGCTTGTCCACATAAATGGTTTCACATCACACGGTCTACTCCGTGCCGGGCAGCCCGTGTCAAACACAGGGAGAGCTCTCTGCAGCATCCCTGAAACGATGGGCACTGCCAGGTCCCCGGACAACAGACCAGGCACTTCATGCTCCCCTGTGCTGAAAACCAGCAAGGTCCATCCAAAGAGCAAGCAGGAAGATTTATGAAGATAAGGCAAATAAAAAACTTTTATCGGAAGTGCAGGTGAAGAAACAGTTACAATGACTGGCAAGACTGTTTCAACTCAAGTTATATTTTTTACTTCATTAGACGATAGGGAAGTGGAGTAAATGATGTGTAAATTATTACACTTATTTTAGAAAATTAATTACAAAAATCACTTTCACATGGGGCTATAAGTATGTGGAGGCTTATCTGATTGAGATAGTGGAGACAAAAGCACTGGGATCTTTCAGGAATCCCATTAGATTTAATTAAATTAAGACTGGGAACAAATACACCAGGAAGGATGTAGAGGTTTTTGGCTTCTGTCCTCGTTAATATCTTGGGGGCTATCCTCTAAGGCAATACTTGTGTATTTCTTCTGTTGACTAAACTTTTTCAAAGTCAAGTTTCCTAGTGACTCTATGCACCAATATTGATTATAAAAGAAAAAATAAGTTCATGTGCAACTGATAAAAATGATAAAGCTGCAGCATTTATTTTTGTGCTGGACTTTGGAGGTTAACAGAAAACAGTTAACCTTGAGATGATGGGAGGATGAAGGAGGGTGAGATTTTTTTGCTTTAGAGTGAAACGCAATTTATAGCGACTCCTCCTTCCAGCGCCAACTACCTTTTATCCTGCCCTTTGAGGGTTACCTCTCAGTGGTTGTGAAACACCTCCAGTCATAATTTTGTTAATATGTAAACCTCTTTTGAGGTTTACATACAGTACATAGCACCCCAGAAATTTAAAAAATAGGAAATACTGTTCAGATCATGCACTCATACTCCAGCCCAGCCATGCTCATTGTATTTTATCCACTAATTCCTAAACAGACTGGAGCTGGATTTAAGACTACAGACAGACATCAATTTGTAATTAACAGCCTTTTAAGACAAAGCAACTACCAGATCTCTCGGAAGCTGTTTCAGGGTCTCATTACTCTCACTGATAATATTATCTGCATTTCTTCACTTCTTGATCCTTTATTTATTACACGATTGAGGAGGAGAAAAACAACATTTTATCTGAGGCAAAGGTTACACAAGTTGTTCTGGAATCACTGCGAAGTTCTAGCTCAACTTTCTGTCACGCTTGTAGAGAGTGAATCCTGGACTGCAAGCCTTCAGTTAGCTTTTACTTTCAAGATAACACTTACTGTCTGACAGAGCAACCCAAGAAGTGGTGAGGAAGAATGCTTAGTTCTAAAAACATTTTTTAATAATATGTGAGCTGATAAAACTCTCCTGTTACTATAGAGAAATGTGCAAGAAATCTTAAAATGGACAATTATACTCTTTCCAAAACATACTTTGTACCATGAAGCAAGAGACTTAACTGCTTTTCCAAACTCATATTAATTTGTTTTAGAATGATGATATTAATATTCATATCAAGTATACTAATAAGTCAAACCTGTGGATGTTGTGTCCGATAGTGCTAAAATTCCGAGAGAGCTGTAGGGGCTGTGGGGAATAAAATAACCCAGCTCCAAACCTCTCCCATGCGATAACCAGAATAACATGTGCCCACTATCCTTGCTTTGTCAAAAAGGTCGACATGATGATCTTGTTCTGAATTCTGCACCGACCCAGAGGTGAGTGCAGACAAAGGATGATACGGAAAACTCTTCCTGTTCCCTTGCATGAGCTCAGCTTTGTATCTGTTTGACTGATGCCACCCCAGGGGTAACGAAGGTACACACATCATCGGACATCCTGAAATCCCCAGAATCTAGCTGTTTACTGCGTAGTAGTTTGTTTTTATGAGCAGTACCCCCCAACGGGCTGTCCTAATTAAGATTCACTGAGTTTCAATTTAAATTAAGAAGGGCTGGCATTCCCTGTTTTTCAGATTTATCCTGAAAACAACTCTAGAATGAGCAACCTGTGCAGCCATGTGCAGTATGCCAGAAATGTGCTTGGGGGCTGTGCCCTTCAGCAACGAGCTGTACCCGTTCCTCTTAACCTGTGCCTGGCACATTTTTGGGGTGACACTCCACAAAAACAACGCAGCACAGTGACCCCAAAGCACTCCTCAGTCCTGAGGAAGCGGGGGAGTTAGAACATGTGGAGCTTCTCTCTGAAAATTGTTTTATTAGAAATGGCCAAGATGAGGTGACAGAAGTTTCCACAGCACCTGCTGTTACCACTTGGTATCTTTAAAAACTTGTAAGAAGCACAATAAATATTTCATAATGCTTAATTTACAAAGACATTTTCATGGAAAGTGGTCATATTTGAGTATCTTCCCCTGCAATTTGGTAAACAGTTCAAGGTACAATCAGATTAACTTGGTACGATGTGTGTAATTCAGTTTGTGCTCACACAGCAACTATTTTGCCTTCAAAATACGTGTTCTTTCTCTCCCGTTGATTGTTTTAGGGCAGCAGTCTGGAATATTCTGAGTCTTTCTTCATCAGCAAGCACAAGTCTTTACTAAAAGTTGATTTATTCTTCCACCTTTGATCTACTTCTGTAGAACATTTTCCTGTGTTCGTTCTGTGCTCCTGACAGGAGATTTACCTGTTTGTGCCTCGTGCCTGCTGGACCAGCGAAGCCAGGCCGGTGCAGCCCCGGCACACCTGCCATCACAGCGAGCAAAGCAGCAGGTTCAAAGGGTGTTTTGGTCACTATTGTCTTATGGGCTTGGTTCGGATATAAAAGAAGTGAAAACGAGAAGAATTAGACCAGGATTTCATTAGTAGCAGCATCCAATATTTAAATACAGCTCAGGTGAGGCTGGCATTTCACAGGACAAACCTACTCTTGTCTAGTGTCCGCATGGGGCCTAACAGAAACAGGCTTGAGACTGCAGGCAGGACAGAGGGAGGCAGCTTCAACACAGAGGGTGCAGGATCCATCTACGGCCCCTGCACATGGCCAAGGAACAGGAGGTGTAGCTCTGCGCACCACGCGTCCCCCTCAGGCTCACGGGATCTTCTCTGTTACAGCTGACATCAGGAAACTGCACTCTGAAATGGCTTAGAAATGTGGTAAAGTGCGTGCTGAAGGTCACCACTTTCATTCTGTGCGAAAGTTCACTGAGCTGCTCTGAGCACGGAATTGGGAAAATTTATCAACGCCCTGGCAGATAGGCAGTAAATAACGGGGTCCTCACCCGCGCACAGAGGCACGCTTAGCACAAGCGGTTCCTACCCATTAGATTTTGCACCATATTTCTGAGTCTCTGTAACGGTTAGCTTCGCAATAAAAACTGACGCATGCATGCAGGCAGAGTCTGCACAACACTTGCCTTCTCCTGCTGCTTTTTAATTTGAAGCACGAACACGCAGCGCTTGCTTGCCATCAAGGCCACAACAATCGGTACTGCGAGTTTACCCTAGAAAGCACGCTGTAGACTGCAATTCAGGAGTTCTCTGTATGTCTGCAACCACAGCAGAAGATGCATGCAACAAAGCAGTGTTGGGGCTTCATAAAGATCAAGTTGATTTTAATGGCATAAAATCCCTTCCCTGTCACCAGCAGAGGACTGAACTCCAAATACTCAGAGACCTTTTCATAGGAAAGAAAAATGCCAGATGCTTTCTCAAGAGCAGCACTTGAGTATCTGCTGTTCATGACACTAAATATTTATGAGTTTTTGAAAGATTTGGTAGAAAATAACAGTTGCTGGCCTGAGCCAGTTTCCATGTCAACTGCTTGCATCACTGAGATGCTTCCTGTTTTATATTTTGGTCACTCACGCGACTTTAAATAGAGGATCGTTTCATAAATCACTGAATTATGCTTGAAGCACGCTGGTAAAGCACTGACTGGCTTGATGTGCCAGGCAGTCTATGTACTCTAGAGACACAAGCCTGACTGAAGAGGTGTGGAAAGAAACGGGTTCAGCAGCAGAAAGCAGCGCTCGGCACCAGGCGTTCCCGAGCTGCTGTCTCGGCACAAGCCGGGCTGGCGCGGGCCGGAGGGCAGCGCACGGCCCCAGCTGCCCCGCAGCACGCCCCTCTCCGGGCCCTGGTCTCGCCGCGCCAGCACTGACTTGCCCAAAAACATCAGTGAAACAAAACACGATCCAGAAATATTTAACCCTCTTTTGCCTTAGCATTTAACTGCAAACGACCTTGTTTTAAAAGCAAAGAACTCACTCATCAGCAAGTATTTCAGCGCTAGGCAATGTGCCGGGATTGGGCCACGGCAGAATGAAAATAAAGCAAAGGGATAACTACTTAAAAAATACGTTATTAACGCTATAAATTTAAATACCCAGTACACTGGAATCAGAGTGGAAAAGGCACTCAATAACATTAAAAAAATTGGAATTAAAAGAGCTATTAATTTGCCATGAAATCAAGAAATGTAATATTTAGCAGTGGTGTTGTTTTAGTTTTATAGTTCATCTTTTGCATCATTTTAAATATAGCTCAATTATACTAGTGTAGTCAGTTCTGTGGCTGTAAACATTTTTCAGCTAAACTTTATTAATAATTTGTAATTAGAAAAAGGCACCTAAAATTTCTAAAGCCACCTCAATAGCCGAGATGCCTACTGATGCCAATTCTAATGAAAAAAAAAAAAAATTCCAGCCTTACAAAACACAGCTTTACTTTGCAAAATTAGATTGTGGATTTGGACATACTGTTAAATTAAGCTGTAGCTTTATGGAAATGTTAATAGGTTGCAGCAATATTTTTTTCCTGAATAATTTCTGTTAACAGTACCAGTGTGTAGCTGTAGTTGAGGCTCAGTTGGCACTAGCATATGAAATCCTCGGGGTGTTTAACTTTATGAAGTCATTACATTTGGATTGATTTTTTTCCTGTAAATTTTCCATCAAAATCGATTTTTTAAATCATTTTGAGGACTGTGCATTTTAACAGACTTGCATGTTCTGACAGACTACGTCACTGTTGCCAGCTGTTTCTCAGCCGGGAACACACAATAAGAACAATCGCCCTGGAGCTGGGCAGCTTGAAACCGAAGGGTTGGTGAGCGCCTGTTTCGAAGAGTCAAGCGTAAAGGTTTGTGCATAGAAACTCAGAACCCGTCCCTCGGCTGGGAGTTTGCTACGGACTAAATCTTCCCGAGCCGCTCCCTTCTCGCCCCGTTGCCAAGGCAGCTGCTGCTGCCAGTTACGGGCCTTCCTCTGCAGAAGGAACCTCCACCGGCCAGGAGCCCTCAGCCCGGAACAGCAAAGAGCTGGTCCCCGTGAGCGGCGCGGAGCGGGCAAAGCGGGAATGATTCCGGACTAGATCTGCTGGAAGAACGAGGGAGCACCTAGCCAAACCAGCAGACAGCAGACTCAGAACAACTACACGTCTTCATGTCCCGAGCTTGCATTCCTTGCCAGGAGATGCCGCAGATGCATTAGAAATGTCATTGAAAAACTCCTGGGAGAAAATCCATCACCGACTCGCATCGGCTGCGGGTGCAGCGTCTGTTACTTTTCTCATTTCTTTTCCCCATGAATGATCCCGAAGAAAATTAGACATAAACTTCACTCTTTCTTTTACCTTGTTGTGCACGTGTAGCTTTCACACCCCTTCACAGGAGCGCACTCTACGCGCCCTTCCGAAGCTACACCCCGTGCAAGGGCCGAGACGGGCTGCCGCAGCACTGCACGGGGAACTGGAGCCACCCTTTCTCTTTAGAAAATTTAGGACTATGGAAATCAAGTTTCTTTCAAGAATCCAGCCTCACCCTCCTCTGGACAGAATCCTACCCCTCGTTTGCTCGGGCAGACGGAGCAGCAAGGACCGCCACAGCAGCCCCCGCGAAGAAACGCTGGCTGCAGAGAAGAGGCTGTGGAGTGCTGGGCTGCCCGCGGCAGAGGCACGGGCAGGCCGGGCAGGCAGAGCAGATGCGTTTGAACGAGTCAACAGTCAGGAACGGTAAGGGTGGATGGAACCAAAATGCAACGAGCAGGAAAGCAGAGTTCATACGTTCTCAGGAAGCTGTATTTCACTTGCATATAGGGAATGATAGCTATGGCTTTACTTGACAACCTTTGTAAACCTAAGAAAACGTGATTCATTATCAAACATCTTTAGAAGATCAACCTCTATTTAATTTCTTTCTGATCCCTTTCAGTCCCTGATTTCATTTCTTTCTCACAGCTGCTGACCTCGATAACCTAACTGATGCCTTTCTAAGTCAAGAAAGTTCTTTTCCTGCCTGAGTCTGTAGCTTCCGTAGTACCACCAGGGCCAGACTGAAGGGTCAAGGCGCTTGCCAGTATGTGCAGCTGTAAAAGGAAACGCTGCCCAGGTTCAAAAATTGTTATCGCCACCCCCTCACGGAGATTTTCTGAAGGACTGCGAAATGTAGATGGGACAAAATCCGCAGTGGGCAGGCAATGAGGAAAGCTCACTAGCGAATGTCCTCACTTCAAGCTGCACAAGCACAGCTGACTGCTGCCTGGCTGGGGTGCGACCAGGAATGGCCCCGCGTAACGTAAATTCTGCGTCGTGCCCCGCGCTACACCTCTGCAGCAATGGCGGTTCATCTAACGTTGGTGACAGTGGTGCAAGACAAAGCCAGCAGCAGCTGAGGGAGCTTCCCCACACTGGAAGTAACCTCTGGGGCACTCCTGAAGGACACGTTTCTGCGTCACGGGCCTGAAGCTGGGGCCAGTTTGTGCTCTGCTGCGAGGCCAGCCCGGCACGGCAAAGGCTCCTCTGAGCAGCAGTGCCAGGAGCCGGCTGCCACACGCGGGAGCCAGCAGGACACAAACGCCGTGTAAGGCCTGGTGAAGCCTTTCAAGAACGTTTCTTTCTTCTGTGACCACCAGATAGTACTCCCAGCCAGCACCTTGCTGCTCACTATGGAGTGAAGATTGAAAACGGCAGCAGCAGGTTTTCTGACACCATTTCTTTGTGCTGACTGCTATGATGGGTCATGAACCATCTGCCATTCAATGTCGCAGCCTTTTTTCTTTCCTCGGGTGAGCAGCAGTACTGTTTTCCAAACCACTGCCTAACCGAGGAGCTTCCTGGAAAAATCTTGTGGCACGTATGGCTGCAAAGGGATGCTGTGCCACTTGAACTGAAAAGAAACCAAACCAAAAGTAAGCCGCTGTCCGTACTAGCTTGTTGCATATTACCATTAACTCCATTTACACCGTTCGGTGGCTCAGCATACAAACTAATCAAATTGAAAGAAGTTGTACTACTGGGATTTTTTTGAGCCAGCAGACACAAAAGGGGAAACGAGCAGACATCGCTCTATTTTAAGACGTTGTGTGACTACGCAGCATCCCTCTTTGCTTGCACTGGCTATTTAATAGGTAGCAGGCTCAATAACTAAAGTGTGCTGCAAGAGCCACTTCAGGAAACTTGCATCACGCTACCCCATGTTGAAAAGCCACCTTTAAATACCACTCGGGAGCGCATCGGTGCATCCAGCTGATGAGTTCCCCTTTCCAAACTCCCCTGACGTCGGGAAGGCTGCCGCAGAAGCAGCGCGGGCTTCGCTTGGCCTCGATTTAACCAGTCCGTTGTAAAAAACACACAACAGCAGCCTGATCTTGCTATTGATTCAGCAGGACCAAGTATCACTCTGCCAGCATCACACCTCGAAGTATTTCTGCAGTAATGACATTTTCCAGGTGTTAGGCAGATTTATTATAAAACAGGAAAGAAATGACAACATCTAAGACTATCCGAGCCATCACATTTCCAGCGCATGGCTTCCACTTCACAAGTCACAGAACTCGATTTGTCCAGGATTTCTAAAACTGACATAAACTCCCAGACGTTATCATACAATAAACGCAATAATTATTACTCATTGTGTCTTGAAATGAATTTGCAGGACGAGGTTAGGCTTTACTGCTTGTTGTTGCTGTTCCATCACTTACATACACAATTTTCTTTTAAATGCAGATTGAATTTGCCACTACGAGCATCTTACTTATCTGACCTAAAAATCTTGTACCTTGACACACAAATATGTGTATTTAATGCTGATGATAGAACTGCATTTTCTGGATTCCCTGCAAATGTTTGAGAGTGTATGTGTTTGAAATAAGCTGCTGAACTGTAATGACCAGAAGTCACTAATTCTTCTCTGGAAAAGGGCAATGTACTTAAAATTCTGCTCCTGAGAAATGCCTGGTGCTCATGGAGAACTCTCCCAACCACATGCCCAAACCACATCATGTCAGACTTCCTAGCAGAGTCCTCTGGGCTATGTAAGTTGAGTGGAACCCCAGTATGCAATAAAGTAGGATTTCCTGTTCTAATTAGGCCACCAAATTATTTTAATTATTAAATACAATTATGTTATTTCCCTAGCCCAATATCTGCAGGTTTTCAAAATTCCAGTTTGTACAATTTCATTTTCTGGAGGGAGTCAATTTGATCAGTGTCCCCATTCTGCACACCCTGCTGTGGACGTGCCCAGAACTCTTTGTGTAACCTTGATTTTTAAATGAAGGAGATTGAACAGATCTGATTTGTCCTTTCAAAATGCATCTTCTGTCCATCATAGCTGAGACAAGCTCGCTTAGCGACAGGAGTATTTTCCAAACTAATCTCTAAAAAACCGCAGAAGTGTACTGAGAGCTCACTCTGAATACGCAGTTCTGTGCATTGGTGCTGGCTCCAGAAGCCCCACCGGCCTCGCAGGGGGCTGGCCCCTCGCTCCCGAGCGCGGCCTATCAGGCCTGAGGACAAGCAGGCTGGCAGCGAACTACCAGCACGCTTCTCCACACGCGTTACGGAAGGAAAGAGAGAAAGGCACCAGGCTAACACCCGGCCAACTGAGGGAAACTTCTCGGGCAGTTGTGGTCAGCAGGAAAAGCAGCTGTGAACGAGATCCAGTTGTTTTCATCTGGGGATTTGTTTGTGTGTGTGTTTTTACCTCTGAAGCAATGGGACGGTTTAATAAAACACTTCGAGCATGCTGCTTTTTGACAAAATGTGCTGGTGGCTGACAAGTGGTCACTAATTACATTTAACTGACTGTACAATTTATGCTCAAAGATGCTTTCTTTGTAGTCATGTTAAAAAATTTGCATATGTACACAGTACAAAAAATATCACAGACAATATTCAATTAATTGTTTATCCATGAGCAATACTAGCAAAGATAACTGGATAATTATACAACTACAGAAATTTTAATAGCTATATTTCCTGATAAACTTCTGCTGTATTGGATGACTTTATATACCCCATATCTAACACTTGCTCCACATGAAATTTTAATGATGTGTCTGTTTACATACTATAATCTGCTGGAAAAGGTGCATTTGCTGTTAGATTTTGGGAGTATTTGTTTTTTTCCTGAAAGAATAAGAAAGAAAAGACTGAAAAACTTCTACCATTTCTGTATCTGTTCAGCCTCAAATTCATGTATTATTACACTCGATATTTCCCAGGTCTTATTCAAGTGCCTTGTAGTTCAGGGGTCTCTCTGCTCTTCTGGCCCTCAAATCTCCAGTCATAATGTTATGGTAGGTTTCTGCTCCTGCTTCCAGGCAGGGTCACAGTGCTAGAAGAATTTTCTTTCCCCATAATTTATTTCATACCCTGAGAGAAACCAGTGCCTGCGAAGGACAAACAGGAAAGCAAAGTAAGGGAAGAAATTAACCTACGTTTTCAAAAAACCCGCTTACTTATCAGTAATTATTGTGTCTATACTATCACTTATCTTCCACACAAACCTTGCCATAAGTTTGAGGAATGAAAATGAAATTCTGGGGTGGCTGTCGGGCAAGGCTGCTTTAACTGGACAGGAACGCGCTGCCATTTGAGCAGATCAGAAGGGTCTGTTGACTGATGGCGCGCACAACTGCTCTTCACAGCACCTCCAGGCCAAGCTGGCACTCCAAGCACCTGTCCAGGTACTTCCTGGGCTATTTTTCACCACCCTTACGTCCGCGTTCGCGCTCTCCCCATCGCCCTCTCTGCCCCGTCCTGGCAGCCTGCAGCCTGTGCTCAGACCCTGCCTACGCCCAGTTAGCTCACGCTGCGGACTGGGCTGTCTCCCAGCTTGGCAGTGGGCGACCACTTAGAAAGCCGATCTCGCAGCCGTCTTGTCTCCTTACCCCACCTCCTCTCTGCTCCGGCCCCGTGCTGTTTGAAAGGCAACGAAAAATAATCCGGTTGGGCTCTGGATGCTACTGACACAACTGGCTCTCAGCTTCCCTGGATTAACGACGTACGTGTGCCGGGACCAGGGTGCCAAACCTCACTTTTTCCTTGCACGTTGCATAGTCGCTCCTTAAGGCTCCAGTTGTGCAATTATGCAAGAAAGCCAACAGCAGTTGAAAAGAAAGTTTCTAGGCTACGTGTTTGTGGCGAAAGGTTTGAAAACACAAGGAGCCTTATACCCTAAAGCTCCAAAAAAGGCAAAGCAAAAAGATCCTACGTTGTTTTCTCATTTCTTCATGACTTAAAGTTAATTTCGTGAGTTTTCTGGGCTCTGAACTCACTTTTCAGCACATGGTTTGGCATTGCTAATGTAAATATTCAGTAATTAGCACAAAGTGTCCCTTTATTTCAGGATCCAGTAAGGCACTTAGTTATGAGGAGTATTTCCCAATGTGAGTCTTCGTGTATTATAGCACGAGATGCTGTCTCAGTATCGCAGGCTCTCAGATAACAAGATCAATCTTACATATTTTCAGTTCAAGGCACTGTATTCTAATAATGAAGTCAAGCCAGATAATGCTTAAAGCTCCTTTGTGGCTAAGGGTTTTTTCAAATTCCTAGACATTAGTCTCAAACACTGATGCATTGTTGTTTTTCATATTTTGTTTGTTATATTGCATTAATAAGGAGAGAAACTGCAATTCACATTACCTCGTAATTGTAATTCTAATATATGAACTGCCTTTTATTGCAGACTGAGCTGAAATAATTCAACTGATTCCACTTAGGCTGGTCTTTTTCAAGCTGAAAAAGGTGGTTTACTACTTTATCTCCTCTGCATGGTAGGATGAATACTTCTGCAGTTATCTAGCAAAACACAGCTTTTTAATCATTCTCTCCTCTTCTGCCTACTAGCTGATACCATATGAGTGAAGCCTTAGAGAAAAATCTCTCTCCATTTATAGTCCACATTATCTTGCCTCTACCAACATTATCCTTTCTAAAATTATCCTGAAATACGCACAATGATTCACAACAAAATTTTGAGGCTGGCTTTTGGTGATGGTGCATAATTTTGTATATGCATTTGAGCAAAAAAGTCAACCCTATGCACATATTTGTGTCTAGAGGATTCCCTCAATAGCAGGCACTGCTGTGACTGGGAATCTAGCAGTTTCCAAAGCTGAATTTGCTTTATTGCCTTTGATCTTATCAGTTCCTCTGTACATAGCCGCCGCTCCTCTACTGCTGAAGTTTGTGCTCAAGCACAGCTAGGGATGGAAGTACCTCGCACACTGTCAGTACACAGAACCTCCCTAACCTGAACCACAAGCTGCAAAGGCATGTGGAACCCCACTAACACGCAGCTGAATGACACGAAAAGTTAATGCTCTGGCCTGCCTGAACGTCCATTTCACGTTTCTGAAATCGGAGAAGAGCAAGGGGGGTAACCACAGCTCGCAAGTCACCACATCACGACAGCCTGACGCACGCCTCAGAGCGCACTGAACACACTGGCTAAACTCATTTGCCCCTAGGAACTCCCACCCAGCACCCACGAGGTACAGCACCTTCCTGCGCACAGCACGTCCTGGTTGTGCCCAGGAGAGGTTCACCAAGTTGCACAGAACAATAACAGATTTTAGCAACTACCGCCTTAATTAGATTGTCTTAACTAATTACTGATTTGTTCACTATTTCTCCCCTAAGACACAGCGAATTATGGCTACAGTGCAGGCCTTCCTATAGAATCTATTGTTATATTGAAAGAAATTTAAGGGTGGCTCCTGCAACATGACTGACTAACAACAGAAAATAGGCACGGTTAAAAGCGAGCCTACAGCTTTCTATTTTGGAAGTCAGATTTATCCATTTCATGTTGGTTGTCTCAAGTTATACCATTAGTTCCTTGTGTGGGCACTCGGTACAAGCAGACACACACTGTAAAGAACACCCCTGCTCCTGCAAGTCAGGATGGGGCGGCTCTCAGCCCAGCGCCTGGCCTCCAAGTGCAGCTCTTTGGTGGGACCGCTCCCAGGGCACACGCTATGGATCGCACGTGGCTGACTTCAGTCACACTGAGAGGTCACTCTGACTGCAGCTTAACTCTGTTCACTTAATAAAAAGAAAAATAAAACTACTAATTTGGTGGTAATGTCAATGTCTTGCACACAAAAAAAACCAAAAAGGGATTTTAAATGAGAAGGATAAATCCCACCCACTGAAGCTGAGGCAGCAATCTGGGTTCAGTACAGCATTCATCCTGAAACTGAAATCACCTGCGCTTCCACAGACAGCAAGATACACAGAGCAGCAAGTTTACCTAGGTGTACTGAACTCAGATGTGGGCAGTCGGCATGCCAGGAGGACTGTCTTTTACTCTATCATTACAAGGCATTTCCAGAAGATATGATGATTAATATAGGAACTTATGGAAGAAATCTATTATTCTTAATGGTATGTATGTATATACGAACACTAGCTCTTCAGTTCTTGACTTTTATCCCTGGTAATTTCTTGCCTGGCTCCCTAGAACTTACAGAAAGTAAAACGTGCACCCATCTAAATGTACAGAAGCGCACTGCTTGCTGTCCTCTGCTTCGGAATGAGACTGTGACTCTGACAGTCATAGAAAAGCAGAACGTATTTACAAGGCGCCAGGTAATTCCAGGACTAGAGATGTTTGCCGAGATGTGACACGACCCGCTGGCAGGAAGGGCTGGTGAACAGAACAGCACTCGGCAGTTCCAAAGCAATTCTCACCACTTACAGACGCCACTGCATGCTGCTGCAAACGGAGCTTTCTCCTGCATTCCAGCGGCGGGACGCACAAGCAGACAGGCTCAAGACGGTTTCCCTAAAGCTTTTTCATTCGCAGAAGTACATCATCCCTCTGCTGCATGCCAACGACAGCAAACTATTCCACTCACTTCTACGAGTCCGCCACTCTAACGCACCCTCCCTTCTTCCCTATGTCCAGCTGTCACTCCGTTCAAACGACATTGTTGTTATTCTAGTTGTCAAGGTTTTAGAAGGGCAATACCAAAAAAGGTCTTCGGTTTGGAAAAATATTCTCTGTGTTCTTGGAACTGCACACAATTGGTGACTTCATGACTTTAAATATAAACTCTGAAACTTAAGAATTTATCTGAAGAAATAGTAAGATTTCATGTGCATTTTGTTAATCGTGCTCATTTAGAGTGACTTGAGGAGACTTCTTGTTTTGTTCCTTTTTTCTTAGAATTTGCTTCCCAGCAGTCGACAGCTCTGGCCAGTGCTGCAGGCCACGGGCAAGCGCCCACGTGCTGCTCTGCTGAGGCTCTGACCCGGACCCCTGCGCTACCCAGCCCGAGCTCAGAGCAGCTCTGCCAGTGTGCTTCAGCCTCTACCCGCAGCTCCCGACTCCATCCCTCTCCTCTTCCGCCTCCCTTTTTCGGCCTTGTCCTTCGCTCTGCTGTCGGGATGCTTGTTGGGGACCACAACACAGATCTGGAACAGAGGCACAGACGACTTCTCCAGAAGGACTGCCCTGATGAGCGAGACCAGAGCTCTACCACATTCAGCACCTCCACAGCAGCCCGCAGCAGACGCTTAGGAAAGGAAACGCGTTGAACAAGGCCTGCTCTTGCAGAGGCTTCCCCGGCAGCCTGCAGACAGGGCAGGCACCAGGCGGAATCGCCTTCGCTACAGACCCCTGCACGGCTAGCGCTGCGTCCAGAGGGCAAGGCAGAGTGCAGGGTGGAAGCTCCAGCTGCTCCCAGCGTGACTGCACCTCGCGCCCGACGGCAGCCCCGAGGAAGACTGTTACTGCTTGCATCAGCACACGTGTGTAGTAGGAGGAAGAGTTTTCACCTTACCCTCTGTTGGAACTGAGCTGAGGGCAGTCGTCTTGTCTCGTCACCCCTGGATGGAATAAACACCTCTTGTCACTGTGCCCACACGCACCATGCCGCACACAGCACACATCAGGGTAAAGGTCTGCCTGCTCCGCCTACCAACCAGTGTGTGGTTTTCACTTTAAATAGTTAACAGCTTCTTGTGTTTCCTAACTGGACTATTTTCTCTCCTTTCACTTTGCAAAGCTGTAGTTGTTTAATAAGCGTAACGTGCTCCCTTACAAAAACTGGCTACTTATAGACTGTGTACACAGGCACACACCTTTTTTTTTTTAAACTGTTTTTTCTCTTTGGTCTCTGGGTTGTAGTCTTATATTTTTGAACTTGTAATTTAATTTCCCATTTCTTATTTATGTTGTTTAGTACATGGTCCCTGAACTATGCTTTGCCTTTTGATGAGCATTCCCCCTGGTAAAAACAGCAGTACGACAGGCCAGACAGCCACTGTCAGCTGAACCGACTCCTGCAGTTGGAAGCAGAGCCACCCTTATTAATGTAATTAACTTTTGGAGCTTAGAAGAACATGCGCTCTCACTGATCTACACTATGCAGCTGGTGATTAAATTCCAAAAAATTTAGACATTTTGTTCTATTCCAGTTCTCCTGGGATGATCATGTGGTCATTCAAAAATTGTTGATATGCACTATTCTATCATTAAAACGAGCTGAGAAAACTCCTGATACAGAGACACGGATTCTTTCTTTTGAATCAGACTACAACAGACATTCTAAAAATAGCTGAGGAGAAAACAGCAGCATCTTAAAAGCCAAAAAAGTAAACAATAGATAAACCTAGCCGAGAAGCAGAAACAACACATGCCAAAAAAAATTCAAATAACCCCCCCCAACAATCAGAAACCCCACTAAAAGACTGAAGAGTTGTAAAGCGTCCCTGGAGGCCGACGCAAGGGACGGTGGAGTCAGAAGTGCACACCACCACCAACAGAACCGCCTCTTCAGCTGCCTGCGCGCCGCTGGTGGGGAGAGCACGTATCTACGGGTGCCCGTTGTGGGTACCGAGGCGCCGTTTGAAGCCAGCTCCCTCCCTCTGATCTCTGTACCTTGTGGGCACCAGGTGCGCCATGCATGTTCAGGTATTTCTTTTTAAATATCACATCGGTGGGATTTTCCCTGCCACTGCTGGACATATCGCTACTGTTTCCCCGAACTGTATTCAATACAAGTTTCTTCAATGAAAGAAATAGTCACTGGCCTGAAGAAAAGACAGATCATTGATAGGCACTTCTGTGTAATAACTACTCATTAGAAGGGGCTTTAAGTCTCATCTGATTTTTAAATAAAAAAGGAGAAAGGTAAGCCTTTGAAAGTCTGCTGAAGCTGTAGCAGAGATGATTTCAAAATTGGGTCTCGAGGGACATTATATTCTTGGATATTCACAAACCAAAGAAATCTTCTCCAAAAGCATCTACTATATATGAAAAATGTGGCTTTTACTACCATTGAAAAACTGCCTGAAAACCAAGTCATCTTCTCCCAAAAGCTAATTTCATCAACCAAAAGTCAGTCATTTTCACTCAGGTTCATCACCAGCATCCCACTGAGGTTTAAGCTGCATCATATCCAGCCCTCCTCCTCCTCGTGAGCCTTCCTCCTGGCCATCTCGGGAGCGTAAGTCCCACCACGTGCTGGCTGCTCTCGCCCAGGGACCCGCCTAGGCAGCACACTGCCACAGGGACGTACTCAGACTGCATCTCCTGAGAGAACCCAAAGAGCACCTCCAGCTTCCAACCCAGCTGCTGCCTGCAGGGCAGGTGAGCATCCAGATGTGAACAGTTCTGTAACGTCAAGGGCTCACCAAACACCAGCACCCACCTTTTGCACCGTATGTGGGTGGATTGTGCAAATTCCTTGTCACTTGGTCATCCTGTCCTTTCAGGTCTTTCCTCTCTCTGTTTTTGAAAAAAGAGAGCTCTTGGGACAACCTGCAGTTTCTTGTCTGACTGAGGATGCTCCTCCAGTCCCACGTACCTTCGTTTATTAGTCTTTCGCTACAGGCACTTTCTTGACAGTTCACTCCAGGTCTTCTACTACAAATATTTGTTTTGTCTCCATACCTCTTAGATGGTAAGATTTTTTTAGCACAGGGACTGACTAATTATCTTCTGTTAAAGAACACTCTTACTCTGCTTCATCCATTGTGGATTTCTACGTGTGTATTTTATGTATAGGTTTATGGCACAAAGATCCGAGCAACAGTAAATCTTAATTACAACTCATATTCCTTTTTTCACAGTCACACTGCATTATCAATCAAATAATATTTATCTTACTGAAATTAAATACTACCTGTTTTTGGAAACTCTCACCTATAGCTAAATGCCAGTCATTGTGGAATGCTTGCTTGGAAGGGGGAAGGACCAGAAAAGCCAACAGAAATATTCTACCCATTGGTGAGAGGTAAAATAAGAGACCCATTTCCCTTAAAACCGAAACAAGCAAATATATTCTCTGCTGCCCCAAACTCTGCCTAAACTTCAAAACACGTTAACATCTTACACGTGTCAAAAGGGTTATTTATGAAACTATTTGCGTGTCAGCCACTGCAGTACATTCTGTCCCTTTGCTAAGATACTGTAAATTCATGAATGATGAGCAGAAGCCTTACTTTGGCAGAAATATTTATATTTATCTGAAAAAGAAAATTATCAGCTTGCTTCAATGCTGAGACAGTCTTTCAGTGACTAGTGGTATGCAATTATACCACACTCTCCCTGTGCTAGGGCTCCAGTTCGTAAGTGTTTGCTTGTTAAGGATTTCGGTTTGGCTGAAGCAGATTTTCTTCCTTAGCAGGTTCCAATTTTTCTTCCAGTGTTAAATTTCCAGGCTTTGTGCACACGCTTTCTATTGCTTCATCGTGTGAACAAGCGTTAACACCCTCCTGCAGCGAGAGCTGGGTGCTAAATGCACAGTGACTGCCAGCCGGCCCCGCAGCTTCTGCGCGTCGAGCCGGGCAAGCGGTGCTCTGCTCCTCGCTCCCGTGCCGCAGCCCCCGCTGAGACGCCGTAGTGACAGGCTTTCACGAACGGCCAAGCACGCGCCCACCAGCCGAGACAAAAGAAGACTTCCCGCCCACCACGGTGGTCTTTCCGTGGACCAGGATGATTTCTGCCAAATGTACGCTGCTCCATGGTACCACGAGCTGGAAGGCGGCTGGTGTCTGGGAGACGACGGCAAGTGTGAATAGGTTCCATAAACCAGTCTCACAAATAAACTGGTCACACAGATGCTTCCACTACAGCAAAACATGTTTTGTTTCCTTCTCCAAGTTGTAAAACAAGCATTTTATTGTTTAGGGGATTGATGATCTGAAACCGGATGAGTTTCTACGGCCAGCATTAGGCTGGAGGTTGGACTCAATGATCTAATTGTCCATCTGCCCGTTAGAACGACAATTCTACGAAACACAAGATGTTTTTCAAAGAAACAGAGCTAAACAGCCGCTGTTTGAGAGCAGCTGTAAAAGGCTCTCCTCCTATCACCCTGAAGAGATCAAACAAATAAAAGAGACAAGCGACCACCTTTTATGCTGCATCTCCCGAGGTGAAGAAGAGTCTAGAGCTGACCCCTTTGAAGCTAATCTCCTCTGCATTTCAGAGATACCAGAACTGGACCCTAATTTTCTCTGGTTTTGTTTCAAACCGGAGCATAAGAGCGGTGTTTGCTGTTAATAAAAACCAAATTGCAACAAGGTTCAGCAGTTCATTGCAGTAATTCATCCTGAATGGTGGATGCTCCTAGGTTAGCACGGCCCCAGCAGCATCACAAAATGAGCCTTCCTCTTGAAACTCCAATACTCCCTGTCCCAGAAAGCGGGGTCCAACCAGGAATGGTGGTCTCCTCCCTGAAAACTCCTGTGAGCAAACTGGTATACACGTCAGAACGGAATGGGAAAAGTTGATCTAATTGAGTTTACATTAAGGGAATGTTAACCTCCTTGCTCATCAGCAAGAATGTGGATCATGACTTTAAAAATACATGTCTGTAATCATAATCACAATGCTTTAGGAAAAAGAACATCTACTCTGGCTGGAAATCAGCTGTAAATTTCCACACAAACCTGACATCTATTTTAAGCAAAGTGCAGTATGTGATCTAAAAAACATGTATTTGGTACATGCTTGCAAGAAGTCAGATATAAATTTAGGTAATGCTAGTAAATGACTACTTGAAAGCAATGAATAGAATGAGAAAAACTCAGGGGGGAGGGGGAAGGTTTCCCTGGGACTGACCACAGTTCCAGCTCATTAAATCCTCATTTTTTTTTTTTAATGCAATGTTTGTTCTCATTATTTATCTTCATTTCATAACAGAACACTTGTTCTCATGAAAACATAACTTTCTTCTCCCACCCTTTCACAGTACTTGCCAAACTTTGTTTCTGACATATTCAGTTTCGTTGGTATTCCACTACAACTTGGAAAAAGTAGTTACTGAACGACATGAGGGAGCCATAAACTTTAGCACAAGATGGTCTCAATGCCAACAAGTATCTGTAGGATCTGTCACAAAGTTAGCTGAGCTTCTGACCATTTGAGAAACAACCACCGATGAAACTCTAACACACACAGCACATACATTTACTGTTCTCAGAAGATCTTCAGTATTTGGACGGGGAAACAACCTCAGATTTATAAGCACAGTCCAGACCTTCCATTTTCACAAAATGCAATAACCAGGTGAACTCATGTTTGTAACTTAGAGTAGATATATTTGTATTCACAATTTATACCAATTAGTTATTCTTTCAAGACACCACCACCACTAAAAAGCTGATGTGCTTCGGGAGAGAAGAGCTTGAAACCTAGCTGATGATTTCCAAAAAGAAAAGTTCAGCTCTGCTTAGCAAACCCCGAGTTCTGTAAGTTAGCACAAAAAGCACCATTTCCAACACTCCCAAGGCCAAACGCTAAGGAGGAATCTCCGAGAACCTCAGTTTTCACTACTCATCCCATTGTTGTTGGTTCTTCAATTCCCAGTTTGACGAATTTAGACACTTTTTATTTATTTACAGATTTTAAACAAAAAAAATGCAATACCCAAGAAATATAATTCAGGCTAGTGATTAACATAAGCAAATCTAACTAATATTTCATTCCAGACCTCCCACACATTAAAAAAACAAAACCAAAAAACAAAACCGCAAAAAACCCCAGCCACAAACCAGAACAAACCCCAGCAACCTTCAGAGACTTTAACAGAGTCTCTTACTTTGCCATTTCATTGTTCTTCCTAAATATAGCTTTAGGTCACTTCCTAGCACCAAGAGGAAAAGCAGCAGTGAAGGTACCCCGAGAATTATCTCGTGTGCTTACGCCCACCTCAGTACATATAGCTGTGTTACGGCACCCCGATTCACGCGGCACAGCGATGCAGAACAGTTGTGCAACCGGAGAAACATCACCGACTGTTTCTGTTCTGACATAAAGACAGGGGTCTGAGCCAGGTTCTCACCGCCAAGTACCACCGACCCATACTCAGACTCGACTTCTGCACTCTCTGTTTTCCTCCCTCTCTTTATCTGAATCCAGAAGATGAACAAAAATTATTCATTTCCCTAAAATCTGATATGTTTAAAATTCAAGTCTCAATCTTGTGTCTCATCCCATTTCTAATTAATATGTTTTGCTGTTTTCATGTTTTCCATTTCACTGCGCAAAACAGACTGCTGATCTGTCCATCTTCTTCCTGAAACAGATATGACGCTGAAAAACAATATGAACTTCTCATTTATTCAATCACCCAAAAAATTATGGCCCTGCATTCTGTCTTTAAGCTATCATTGAATTTTATTCTGGTTGGAACATTTTAATAATAAAAGATATTGATATTCCTATAATCAGTGAATATTCATTAATGCAAAATTACATAGCAATTCCTTATAATTATATGAAGTGTCCAAAGCATCGGCCATTGAAGGAAATTATAATTAAAGTTATTAAAATGAATTAGAAAAGGAGATAGTAATTAAATCCCAGTGGCTGGAATGTAAAACTGCTCTGAAATTAAATAACACAGATGACACCTCTAGAAAGGGGAGTGTTGGTAAGATTTCTTTCCTTATAGTTATTCAAAATTTAAGCTAATTTTTATGGTAAGATGTTTTTCTTTAATAAAAATACTTGAATAAAACTCTTTAAACAATGAAGTTTTTCTAAGATTATTATCCTACTATTTCTTCTGTGAAATGCATATTGTTGGAGCCTTTTCTTTACAAGGGAGAACACTGCATTAACAGGCCTGGTAAAACTCCACGGTCTCACCGCTGGCTGCAAAAACAACAACAGGGTGGTAGAGTCAATGCTGAAAGCAAAGCAGTTTCTCAGTGAGCTGTTCCTTTTTTCAAATGTAAGTGGTAACGACTAATACTCCTCCTTCTGTTCATCTCGTCAGATTTACTGCAGCAAAGAGCTGTTCTCAGTCCCCCAGTGAACACTCACGATTACAGGCTATCTTTGCCAGTCTCCCTCTGGTTCAGTAAATAAGATTTCTTCTGGCACACAACAGCTCAGGCTGCAGCAGTGGACCAAGAGCCTTTCCACGCTCATGGGAGGGAAGGGCAGACAGTTCTGATGGGAGGAGATCCACGGGCAGCTCCCAGGAACCAGAGCAACTACAGCTAGAATTCCCTGCTTGCTAAGAAAGCAAGCCAAAATTTGCTGGCTTTTAGTGAAAAACCTCAGTCCACTGAGGCAGATGTCTTGCATTCTCCTTCACATCAGGCACCATTTGCTCTCCTGCATGTTCTTCCAGGAAACAGTTTCATTTTCAGATTTAATCTGCTCAGTGGAAGACTGAGTCCCGTATATACGAAAAAGAATTTTAGATCACTACTTTCATAAAACCCGAGTGCATCCTTGTTTGTGTTCCCAACTGACAAGGTAACCCTAGCTGTTGGAAAACTCAGTGCTCTAATCTGAGCTTCTGAGAAGGAAGAGGTGTACGTATAGAAGCTAAGGAAAATATTTTATTTTCCTGGTTATAACATAGTCAGTCTGTCATTTTTCAAGAAAAGTCATCCCACAGTTGCATAGACTAAAAGCGGTAAATTTCATATAAACCAGGAATTAACTGCCTTCTAAGACTTTCGACATTGATGTTAATGATCTGTAATATAAACACAAAAATGTTTAACTCATTATGCTGCAGGGCCACGAAAGACTAAAGTGTACCTTTATGAGTAACAAAATCACTTTAATGTTATTCTTGTGACTACTGATGGAAATATTGATCCACTGTCCATTGTTAAAATAATATTGGAAAAACATTCCCCCCCAATCTCCTTCTCGGCCATGAATAAAAGCACATTACAACACAACCCCAATTAACCACGCTTCACTGCAAAGCTTAGGATTTGTGTTGAACTCCTGTATCCACACACTAGAACACCCGGTCTGTGCTGTGGGTAACTCAGAAGCCAGCAAAGACACCAGTCACAGAGACGACAAACAAACAGGCTTTGACAGGGAAATCAGTATAGGTCTGTTCTGAAGATTTCTGTTGCAATTTATTGAGGAATAAGGCTCTCTTGAGTGATACAACTTTTGGAATGAACGATGCACACTTGTCTGAAGCCCTCGTTGAGTCAAGCAATGTTTTAAGGGGAACACTGCATGTCAGCACCTTTAATTTCTTCACCAGTGGGAACATGCGGAGTGCTACACGGTCCGAAAGCCACTGGGAGCGGTGGAAAGTATTGCCCTGCTTTGGTACTACGTGTGCTGCTGTTTTACCGACCCAGAAGTGCACATAGCTAAGGCAGAACTTAACCCATCAAAGAGCCAAAGATGTGCATGGGAGCCCTCCACGAGCGGCCGGCCTTCTTAACTAAGAGCACAGTATCTCGGGTTCGGTTTCTCAGTCTGACTGGTAAACGCGGGGGCAAAAGCAGCGAAGTGGAGGCTGGGCTGAGGAGGAGCAGCCAGCAGGTCTGGACAGCTATGGAGCAGCCTGCAGACAGCTTTACCTATTCTGTGTTCACATCCTTCTCTGTTCCTTCTCTCTGACTTGTCCCCTCCGTCGAGCTTTAGATTTTGCACTCAGATCTTCCCATCACCCCTTGTCTCCCAGGGTCTTCCCCTTCCTCATCCCCTGCTCCCCCAAAAAAGCAAAGCTGTCCTCCTGCCCAGCATCCCCTCGCTCGGAGCTAGGTGGAAGCAAAGCAGAACTCTGCTGCCTCAGAGGAATCGGGCACAACCAACCTGCACAGAGTGCTCCCAAGAAAAAGCCCCAGTCGAGCCGTAACAGCAATGACATGGGAACGACTTTGTGACACACACAACCACCGCTCCTGCTGTCACACTTACCAGCTGACCAAGGGCTCCTGAAAGCCTGGAAAAAAGTGCTAAGGCTAACTCTGTTCAGAAGGAGTTCGTTTCAGCAGGGTTTATGTCCACAAAGGCCTCTAAAAGAGTCCCAATTATGCTTGTTTTGTTGGATTTCCTCGACAGGTCTAGCTGTCTTAAACTTTCCTACTTCAGCTAGATTTGAATACCTTCCCAAGACTGACTCTCTCTTCTTAGCAATGTTATAATTTCAGAAAAAAACATCAGGAAGGAAAAGCAGCCCTTTTGTTGTATAGATTGTACGTGAAATTTTATGTGAAAGAAGGCAGAAATTGCTCCTTTTGAAACCAGAAATCCGTACCACTTTTCCAGACACGACTCCTTGAGTCTACACGTCCATATTGACAGTTCTTCACCAGCAAACCAGTCTGACAGAAGCCTGAAATTCATCATCTGAAAGTGTGTCCCCTCTTCCCAGTAACCACCAGTACCTTGCAGCCAAGGAAAAGGCGTTCAGCAAACTATCGGCAGTTGTTGGTTGCCTCTCCCTGGAATATCAGCTCAAAGCTCAGCGGCCACCTCCTTGTTTTGGAAGAAAGCGAGATTGCTCTCACGCTCGCTTACGGAAACGGGATGCTGACGCTTTGTAGTGTACTCTCTGCCAAATGTTAGGCTGTGAAGAACAACTGATCTTCTTGACAGCTAAATGCACACACCAGACTTCAGAAGAGCTTTTCCTGCCACTGGCATATGTTGCAACTCCACTGTTCTCGCTTTAAAGTCAGTAAAACATATTTGATAGTTTCAATGGCAGATGACAGTGCCATCCTTCATACTAAACTATTACAGAAAAGTGTTTCACCGTCATTAAAGATGGTTTTCCTACAGACTTATATTGAAAACAGCTCAGCTATAGGAATCAAAAGATTTCTAGTGCTATTACAAACATTGTGGTAGGGTTCTTTCTCTTCTGGGAGAAGAGAGATTCTGTCAGCTGTGTTGTTGATTACCTTATATTCTTCCCTCTCAAAAAATTATGTGTACATCAATTAGTTTATGGAAAAGATCTTCAGTGAAACTCAGTGGTTTCTATAGCTATAGAAGCATCCTTGCTTAAAACAAGATGTGTCTGAGTGATAATATATACTCTTACCACAAACTAAGCACCCTAAAGCTGATAAAACAATGGTGTGGAAAAGCAGTCTTGCTAGCAATATGTCATAATAAACTCTCACGTTTTGAGCCTATTAACTTACATTGTTCCTATTGGCTTAAACACTTTCATTCTTTGGAGAAGGTAAATTAGTGTCTATGAAGACAAAAGCAAATAGATGTTCAAGTGGTACTTTGCCAATAAATCTTTTCTACTAGATTTTGTATTTCTCTAAGTAGCTTATTTAGAAAATCTAGCACAGTAATAATATTTCTGACTCAGAATATCGAATAATATATCTTGATTAGTTTGAAAACCAAACTAATTCTTTCTGTGATGTTTTCCCCCCCATCCAGTCCCATGACCTCATCCTGATATTCAAAACAATATTTTCCCACAGGTCAGGGGATACAAAAATAAATATATTTCCACAGACGCAAGTTGAAACCATTTCAGTGACTATCCACCTCACTTCAGAGGCGTGCTCCAGCAGAAGCGTGCACTGCTCACCAGAACAAAGCAGGGACACTGTAGCTGTTTTCAGCTGCTGGCAGAAGAAACGCAGACTCACACCTTTGGTTAACTGTAGCAGCAGACACAGCAATACGGAAACGCCTAACGAAATGATGGTTTAAAAAAAAGCTTTTGACTCTTCAGGTGACTTCCTTATGTTCCCAGAATTATTTCTGGGAATTATTTCTGACAGATAACTCTCTGATATCTCATTCAAGTTTGGGCAACGAAAAGGCTAAGATTACTCACTATTTCCCTGTAACGACCAGCAGCGTTACAAGCACGGCTAAGTTTAAAAGCAGGTATTTTACTCTTTGGTGTATTTGTTAGACACGATATACTTTGCCCGCGGTAAAACTACAAAGTTTCTCTCTTAGCAACATCTGCATTGAATCTGCTTATTTTACCAAGCTAACAGATGGTTTTCCTCTTCAGCTCTGTCAAAACCACAACGATGTGAAAAATAAAATGCAATTATGTTCCCTATCATAGGCAGCGAGCCCTCTCTCAGCCAAGGGGTGAAGGTTTGGAAGCAGCAGTCCATAGAAACACATCATCAGCAAAGCTTCTGTAGGTCCCTTGATGCCATTGCATCCAAGAAATAGCATTTAGGCAACGAACTTCCACCAAGGTCATGAGATATCTGTGGGTTTACAGGCCAAAGCCAGCTTCTCTTCCTAATCAACAGAGCTGAGCAGATCCCAAAGGAAATGACTGACATGCATTGCCTGGAGCTATTTACTTGTACTATTAATCCACCTCTAGTCGTATCCTTTCTCCCACATAGTCTCCCAGTTTTATACAGAATTTTTATAGTATTTTAATCTCTAAGGATTTCGCTCATTCAAGTAAAGCCAGCCTGATGGCAGACAGCTCTGCTGAATAAGGAAGAAACATCCAGTAACTCTCAGCCACAAACAGGAACAGAGGCAGGAGTTTTACTTTCTTCCACTTAGACTTCTTTTAAAAACCTGGCCACTGCTGGCCCCTGGGATTTTGTCATTTTAGGCATAGGTTTTGAGCCTCGTGGCAAACACACAGAGAAAAGGCAGACACTACATAAAATGTTCTAGCAGAATAGCAACAAATTAGTCAAAAAAAACCCCTGGTTGCATTCCTTGATAACTTTGAAACAGCTTTGAAAACTAGCAAGCTTCCCGCAGCCAACTAGTCCTACTAACACTAGGTCAGGCCCACCAAAGCCAGCAGGGCTCCTGGCTGCCTGCAGTAAACCCCACGGTAGCCGCTAATCACCTCCTGCACCCATTATCCCAGAGAAGAGCCTGCTGAACACAGCACCTACACAAAGTGAGCTTAGCTCTGTAAAACCTGCCTCTGTAACACATAAAATACTTTGAATACACACAGCGCTCTCAAACCAGAATATCACAAGGAGACAAGACTTACCCTTCCCCGTGGGAGAGCACATCCACCCAGCCCCAAGTTCAGCCAGACAACAGCTCACACGAGCTCAGGTGCCACACTGTTAATTGACTCCTCAGGTGGAGTGAATTTGAGGAAAATCTCTCCTGTTCCCTGATTGCTGGGCTGCGGTGTGAGCCAGGAGGGTTTGCAGCCTTCCAAATGTCTGCTTTTTCCTTCCAGTGCTTACTACCACTTTCTCTTTTCCTATTTTCGTTATACTCCATTTACAAATGTTGGCTGAAGTCTCATCCATGCTGCTCTTACGCATTTTGAAGACACGAAAACTGCATGTGGGAGCAACAGTGAGCGCCTGCTCTCAGTCCTCTCCTTAGTTTCTTGTTACACGTAGAAGAGAATCCCATTTCTTGCTGTCACTCTCAGCCCTTTATTTCAGTTGCCAGTGGTGTCAGCACAAAACACTAGGATGTCCTCGCACACTGAGAGCTTCTCTTCACATCCTTTGACACGGATGCTATAGTACCACTATGAAAAGCTTAACATCTGCTGAACTGCAGTGCAGAGGAATGTGGTGACCTTCCTCGCAGCTGCAGACAGCTGTAGCGCAGGCTACAGGTTTGATCCCAGACCTGGCTCCAGGTCCTTCAGGATAATTAGTAGTCTACACTGAAAATCGATTTTAAATTAAATTTATTTCAGTTGAAAAGTCAAACTCCTAAAGGTTAGAAATGCCACATGGATTGAATCTGAAGCTAACTTTTGCTTTCTTTGTGCATTCATTTTGAAAATTGAAGGAGACGAGGGTTTATGCTAAAAGTAAACTTCATTGCTGCCACCTGATTATGATAGACTGATAACTCCTACTCTGACTGCTGGAACTGCACATGTAATACAGATGCATGAAAGGGAAAACTCATCCCAGCTCACAGTTCTTAACCAGTTCTGCCTAGGAACCACTACTTCAGGTGCTGTGCCAAAGTGCCAAAGGGGGAGGCTGGGAGCACAGTGTGTGTATGCTGCCGGCAAGACTTTCTAAATCAGGTTTGGGCTTTCTCTGTCCATATACTCACTGCCATTCGTACTGCTGCTGGCCTCAGGGGAGCGGGACCCAAGGCTGAGTCTCGCTCCAGTGTTTGTAGTTATCGGCCTGCCAGTATCGTCCTGCAACCTTAAGCAAGAGAAGGGAATTCGTGGCGTTTTCATGGTCAGTAGCACAGCCAAACCAGAACTGCCTAGAAGGTGGAAAGATGCAAGGGCTTTTCACCCTGCTGAATGTCAAGCCTGCTCTGCAAACAATGGAGATGTTAGAAAACCTTTTAAAAATAAATCAGTTTTCAGGAGTACTTCTATAAACGAGACTCGGATGCTGAGAGCGTGCTGAGGCACTGCCGCAGGAAGCCGGCTGGAGAGCACTGGTGACCAACTGCACAGCAAGGATCGGTCACCCAGCCGCCTGTCCTGGAGGTACCTGGGGCTGCCCATGCACGCCCGCAACAGCGTCACCACCTCCGCTGACAGATACAGATCTAGTTAGGTGCTAGAGGAAGCGCCTTGGGCCCTCAGAAAAGAAGCCAGCACTGAAAAACTGGTAGGACACCAAAGGGTTACTCTTTCCCATGTCCCCATTGCAGGCCTGCGCTGGAGAGTCCTCAAGACGAAGGGCAGCCAGCAGCATAGCTGTCACTTTTGCTTTGGGAGACCCAGTCCGGCTTAGACACTGGACAGAGCCTGAGAATAACCTGGGCACCTCTGTTTAGAGGGAGAAAAATATACCCTCTCCCCCAAACTGTAGTCCTGCACCACCAATATACTGTCTGCCTGTAACACTGACTCTTACTTGTGTCATTTTCTGAAAGTCCCAAAATCTTGGAATCTTTTTCACTTTTCCCAGATACTGTCTTGGCATCGGCACAAGATTTCAGTGTGTTGAAATTTCATTCATCATCCTTAACTGATCAACAGTAGATACCAAATGCTATTCCTCAAAACTGGCTAAAACTCTGCACTATATTCTCACTTGTAAAACAAGTATTTAACTGCATTTGTTTCCTTCTGGCCTTAAGAAGACCCTATTCTAGGAAGAGGAAATTTGCAACGAACTTTAAGCTATCCTGACCGCAGATTTGTAGGCGGTTACTGTTCCATGCAACCATAAAAAATGAACTAAGTTTATCTTCATAAAATGTTCATTAGATTGCTATTGGATATAACCCAGAACATCCATACGTCTGTCAAAATATTTGCCATAAGTCTGCTGAAAACTCACCTAAGTAAAAGCGCATCGTACTCTTTATTCAATCCATAAATGTCTGAATAAAAGGTAGAGGAGAATGATGAATCAGAAACAGCAGTCAGTAGAAACAGCAGTGCTCAAGCTGTGAGCTGCACCAGCAGTCTCCTCAAATGTAAATCACCGCTGCGTTAAAGCAGCTTGATGCAGCCATGACTTGACTGAAGCAATGGGAAAGCAAACAGTAGTCATTACAGCACCGAACGGGTAAAAGACACGCATGAAACAACGTCTGGAGAAGTTTGACCTCAGGGGGGTAATAAACTTGAACTAATTTCATTAAACAGAACTTGAAGCTTCAGGAAAGGAAGCAAGGGATAGTTTATAAGTTACAAGAACCAAGGGCTGAAATGACACTTTTGGGTTTTTTTCTGGCAGCAGTGCTGAAACAACATCAGTTTCCGCCAGCCGCTCCACACGAGCTCAGAAAGCTGCCATTGCCTCACGACTCCACACTCGAACAGCAGCACTTCTAGCTCTCCTCGTTCTAGGATATGTTGAGTCTCTTTGATGATTTCATTCAAAGTGCATCTGCTTTTGCTGGCTGCCACAACATCGGTGTGCTCACAGACCCAGACTGAGGAGCCCAGGACTTGCATTTGTTGCTCAGCAGCTGCAGAGTTTGGCGCACCCTGATCTGGCCTAGACATAGACAGGCAGGTTGTCGGAATGGGTGCTACTCAGGAGGACACATAGGTGACATTTTCAGAGGATCACGTCCCTCAGGGCACTGACCTATGCAGATGCCAAGCTCTTCTCCATCCAGATGTTCTGTATCACAAGTGCTACATTTATATCCTACAAGTGTGTGGATTAGAAATCCGAACGCCTCTGCAGGGCACCTCTCCCAGCAGCATTGGCAAAGCACTTGAAAATACCTCTCATTTTTGGCTGGCCTTTCTCAGCAGCTTTACAGGTCAAACAGCTGAAATGCCCTGCTAGATTCAGGCAGCACACTTAGCAGAACCCTCTGAAATGTGGGACAGCTCATAAACAAAACAAGCAAAAAGCAGTCTGCATCGTACCCTCTGGATGAACACAAACAAAGCAGACCATGCTGGAGATAGCCAGCCTAGTGTAATTTGTGTTTCTGTCAAACACAGTAGGTCAACATCATGTCCACAGATGACACAGCATGTTATCATTGTTCAGCCTCCGTAAAACATGAGACAGCTGGCATAATGCTTAACAAAAATAAATATTATGACATGAAATGCTAGCGTGGCTCCTTATCTAAGAACGTCAATAATGCTTTGCATACATTCATCCAAGTCTACTAGCAGGAAATGTATATCTGTTAGAGGATGAAAGGGTGAACTCCGTAACAAAAACTTCGCAGGGATGATGGACCACAGTGACAGCACAGGGAACAGACTTTCAGCATTCATTAAATGCTGCACCGCAAAATTAAACTGAAAGCATGTGGAGACACAGAAAAGGAGCTACCACATATATGGTGTAGTATAACGTTACACCTGAATGCTGCTTGCAATTCGTTACGCTTATTATCACGTCTGCTTTCACATAGAGGAACCCCATTTCCTCGACATCTGTAAGAACCCAGGTTCCAAAACCGCTCTCGGATCACGGATGCTTCCTACTTAGGAAGCTGTAGAGAAGGTGACTCTAGTCAGAATGCGAGGTTTGCGTACAATGAAAACTATACCATCGTGTTCTTTAATTTGCCTAATACAGTTTCTTAAAAGCTTTTATTGGTAGGACCTGTACCTTCTATATTTAATAAACACTATTCCAGCTAGCCAATTGCACTCACGCAGGTGGCAATAAAGAATAAAGCAGACTGCGGTATCACATGAATGATAGTCATAAGAAAATAGCTTTATTATTTACCACCAGTTGTTAAAAGACTCTGTCATTTTGAGTATTAATTTTGTGGAGCTTACCCTCGTTCTTTAGAACAATTAAACTTGTTTTTTCTAGATAAGGCAAAAAGAAAAGCAGTTGACAAGTAAGAATCACACCTTTCTCCTTCAAATGCATTTTGCTTGTAACAGTTATACTAAAGTATTTTAAGGGTGTGGAGGAATAACATTTAGGTGTAGAAGAGTAACAAATGCATGCCAATTATTTAGTTGATGATTAGTTGATTAATGTTCAATTAACTAATTTCATTTATACATGACTAAACCCATTATTTTCAATAAATAGGCAAAATCCATTTACTACAGAAAACTTTTCTTTCTAAGACATGCAAGTACACTAATAAGATCCATTTTCTTATGAAAGTGTTTTCAGCTAACATACAAAAGATCAAAGATGCATAAGCAAGCTTTCTGTCTTCTGAAATGACGGTTGAGCCTGATTTATAGAAAGGGTGGCTATATATGAAAGGAAAAAAGCTCACTGAAGTGGGTGAAATTACAGCGTCACCGCAACAATGAAATGGCTGATAAAAAAAGTTCTGTAGTAAAATGTTTTATTTCTGACTCCTTTAGTTCTTTTCGTTCAAGAAATTAAAACATTAATTCCATTAAATTCCCATTTACTTACAGGGCTAACATTTTACCTGGAAAACTGGAGTTGGGTTCTGCAGTTTGAAAAGCCCTAAGAAAGCCAAAGAATATATTTTATGATGAGTGCCCATAACCCCAAGATTAAGGAATACGCAGGCTCTGGCATAAATTCTCTCAACAGAACCCTACATCTCAAAGCCAAATTAACACTATGGGTTTGTACTGCTAGAATGGCAGGCATTCTCCCAGGAGAATGCCAGGAACGGAAGCCACATCTTGTGGTTTTTGGGAGATGATTCTGGGCCAGCCTGCCCTAAATCACCACTGCCGCAGCTCCGGCTCTCCGCAGACAGCAGCGAAGCAAGCAGCTGCAGCCCTTCAGCTCGACGGTCGCTCACTCATCAAACAGCACAGAGCGGTAAATGGCAACCAGACCGAGAACTCCCGCACTCTCCTGGCAGTTTCATCAGTCCACTTCTGAATAAATGCCAACAAGGAGAATTCTACCAAAGTAGTGTTACTTTTATTTTCATGTGAACAGAATAAATAACAAGCCAATCACAATAGGTCCATAATGCTATCCTATCAGCCTCCGTTCCTGTCTGTGTCCCTGCACATTACTTCCTTTCTAAACCTGTAATAACTCCAGGCTAATGCAGCCCTACCTATTCAGAATACGTTTAATTTGCCATTTTTCACTTGTGTGAATCAAAAAACCCGCTCTCAAAGATGTTTATTAAAGATGAATGTTTTGTGAATATCTTCTTCTCAATGTTTGCAAAATACTTTCAGACTCCTGACTAATAATGGCAAATAAGAATTTGGGAGATGCGAAGCTTCAGAAAACTGGAATATGCCTTAAGTCATGAAAATGTAATGAGATTCCTTATTACCAGTTATCAAAAATCTAAAAACAATCAGGTTCATTGTACAATATTTAATGATTTTTTATGTTACTGTTTTTTAATGTAAGTTCAGACACGGATCTGCAAATTAGACAGTGTTTCTGCTTTCTATTTCTCCATTTATAATAAGGAACTTTTCAGACAAATAACCCGCTGCTCTTAAGTTGCTGAACGCATGATCACAGTTGGCTCCTCTGGGGCTTCCCTTGCTACTGCAGGAATGGTGTCTGGGCCATCATTTAATGGATGATGGAAGATCACACTGGAGATGCTAGAAGCATGGTTGTTAGACTTCCACCAACAGCAGAGTACATCAACGGTCCATCTGACGTTTCCCGCCAGTGGAGCACAGATTTCTGTCAACCACCACCCTGCAGCGGGAGTTTCCAAGCCTCCCCCCCAGCAGGCTGTGCCCATTCCAGTCTCCCCCAGGCTGTTGCTTCCCCTCAACTCTCTGCACGGCCTGTGGCTCTGTCTCACTTGTAGGCAGCAGCTCCTTCTCAAAATACAGCAGACACATCAGCACAATCCTGGCAACCTTACGGCAAACCTGTCTGTGCGCTAGTAGTGAACTCCACTCCAACCCTCGCCATGACCACAGATCAGCAGCCTCCACAACCTCTGGGAGCCTCCGATAGCTCCCTTCCAGTGCACACCTTCCCATGCTCCTGGAGACATCTAGCTATCAGCCACGCTCCGCAATTTCTTCAGTTTAAAAGGAAAAAAAAGCCCTAGTTTTCACTCTGCTCCAGGTACAGCGAAATGCTGAGCTACCCCTTATCTACTTGCCACTCCAACATTTACCCAGTCCTTCCGCAAGCATGCTGGAGAGCGCATCTACTAGCCAGGTAGCCACCTGCAAGCATTCGAAGAACGGTGCCAGCCAGGAGCACACAGCCAAAATGCAGAGAACTGATGGAAGGAAAATCTCGTGACAGCTGTGGGAAAGAAGTGAAATACGAGAGCCATATGGGTGGGCAGTTGGAGGTCCCACTTTGAGACAGGTAGAAGAGGAATTTGAATGCTGGCTTACCCATAATTCAGATGACTGACTTTGTCATGGAGCTATATCATGATGGGCCTTCATCTCTCTGATACTGATCAGAACTTCCACTCTGCCACATAACAGTAAGTGAAAGTTTAGCAAAATCTCCATGTTCCTATGGAAATTTTGGATTACAAAGAACTTCAAAGAATTTCTAATGATTTCAAAGGATTTATGGTGAAAATCTGTTTCACTGGGAAATTCTGATGAGCATTTCTAAAGTGTTTGCTTACTAAAGACACAGTTTAAGATTCAGACATATGGAAACCTCTTAAGGTACAATCCAGCAATAAACAGTGAAAAAACCAGCTATTATCCCCTACTTGGGAGTTACCTTCGCTTCTTCTAGTAGCAGTTTACATTCATCACGCAGCTGCTGCAAGCGAGACCTGCAGTTTGAGACGCATCATGTATTCGGCAGCACTGAGATCACAGTGACGTGCAAAGCAAGGCAAGAGAATCACCCCTTCATGCCTTCCAAAAATACTCCTGTTACAGCCAGCAAGAGCACGCGCTGCAGCCGATCTGACCACCACCAAAAAGATCCAACTTGTGTTTCCAACCGCTCCGTTTTCCCAAGACTGAAGGACGTCACAGAGACAGGTACATCATTACAGTTCTCAGCTGCTTGTTTGTTTTTAAACATCGATGCTATTTCTCTCTGTAATAGCCTCAGAGTCAGACAGCAGATGAACAGGCACTCACCCTGTTAGTATGCGTAAAAGGCTACAGAGGCTCTGTGAAAAAATCACTCCAGCAGAAGCAGAGACACAGGAATCACGATTGTAAGTATGAACAGAGGAAAATCACACTTGTGCTCAAGTGGGTCTGAATATATACGTATGTGTGTATGCATGTGGGAAGGGGGAAATCTCGGGGGTGTTCACACTATATTTTCCGCCCAGCTAGGAATAGTATCTTTCTGATAAATATCTGAAGGTGTTTTACTTAAAAGACAGGCACCATCATTTCCTTGTGAAAGGCAGAGAAACCAAGTCACTGTGAGAGTGCATGACTTGTCTAAATTCACTCCGCAACCCATCAGGAGAGCTCAGACTACAATTCCCATCTCCTCATGCTCAGGCCAGTGCCCTACCTAGCAGCAACACTGCTTCTCCACACCAGACCCCAGAGGTGAGGTGTATCAGGGAATTGGTCTGGTCAGAAGAGATCACAGCCCCCAGGCTGAGGAACGGTGTTGGGACATTTGTAATACTCTTAATGTACATTGTAATGCTGTTAACCTGACCGTGCCTTTCTGTTACATATACACAGGCAAATCATTCACCTAAAATGATGCGAGTCTTTGCTTTCATTAAATCACATTCATGACAGGAACTTGTCTCCCCTCCATCAGCTCTGGGGAAGCCCAGGATCTATCTGCCGACTGGAGTTACTTTATGATCACGGTCCAGATGAGAGTGACAGACGTGCTACATTCAGGCTGTCTGATTTTATACTTGCGACTCTAAATACTTCTTGTCCCTGAATACATTTCAATACTTCTATGGCAATATCACACTCTGAGGTGGTAGGACGGAAGACAGACACAAAGATGAGATGTAGACCATAGTATCATTCTGAATATTCTCCAGATTTGTAGCTGTCTCTATTCTAGACATCTACTGCACTGCTTAGGTGGAGATAAAGGCAACAAGCGAAATGCAGCCCTTTCTCCAACATGTATTCCAAAAGGTCTTGCAGGGCTCCACAGAATTAAAACCGTCTTAGCTCTTTTGCAGTTTTACAACCATAATGTGCTCGTTCAACTCCTGATGGAAATAGCATGTTCGAGTTACCTTTATTCATTACTGTAGCTTCTTCTACAGTTCCATCTGTCCTCCTGAAACTCCCCATTGAGTTTGCTTAGGCTATAAATAAAGATCTCTTGGGATCCTGGATCTTGCCTTCTGAACAAAAATTTCAGTGACTCATTCGCATACATATTTTCTTCCATTATCTTCATCACAGGCAAATGCTCATGCTCATTCCAAAAGGTCAGAAGGAACGAAGCTGTGACTAGCTTCCTGTCAGAAGTAGGTCAGAATGCTCTTTCCTTAGATGTCCTTAAACAAAGGTGAGTTATTTTTTAACTAGAGACTGCTGGAGTAGTTTCTGGTTACAACTAAATCTGCTTACGCCACAGAGATGTTGGGTGATTCCTACCCAAAAAAGGAAAGTTGCTCATCAGAACACTGGTGCCAGACTGACTGACAAGTCTAATGACTTCACTTGGCATCGCTAACTTGTAAGCTAGTCGACGCCTTATTGAATTGTTTTTTCTAATGGATATGTACGGTGCTGCAGTCATGAATGTCATTCTTCATTACAACAAATATTAACCTGAGTAATAGACTTGGAATGGGCACAGTCTGCAGCAGCATTGCCTGGTGGGGACACAAATTATCCGAATGACACCCCATATATCAGCTCATCAACAGATTATTTCTAAAAGATAATTTCCTATTTGTTTGAAACATGAATTTTGTACAATTAAAAAACTCAGGGATCAGAAATCATTGGCAATATCTCAAAGCATGAATTTCTGAGGATGCTGTCAAGTGCCTAGTCCTTTTTCCTACGTTGCGATGTGCCACATGCATTGGTGCATTCAGCTTTCCAGAAGACTCCATTTGTACGCTGCTCCACAGACTTCGGACAGATTCGTGCAGATGGTGTCAGGTATTTCTCTGCTCTTTCCCTGGACACAGTTGCCCACAGTCCTCCTTCGTCATTTAGTTCCTTACACCAAACACAAGCGAGACAACGAGGTGCTCTCCAGGACAGGTGGTAATGGCCGGCTGTGGATCATGCATTGCCCGATGCCGGTGGGGGACAGCTTGTAGAATGATCTTGCAAAAACTCTTTGAAACTATTCCTGAGGCATCAAAACTTTTACTTGCTTTTATTTCTGACTCACAGTGACTTTGTACACCTTCAAGAATATCGCGTGCAATGAGCAAGTAAAAAATGTGAATTCCATCAAAATCCTACTTATTATCTCAGTTAAGCAATAGCTTGAAGCAGCTGCATTCTGCAGCACCACACTGCTTTGCTTTTGGTAAATTAATCCAAGAGTAGCTGTCTGTGCAGTTATGGGCCTTTGCAGGAAAAGGCCCTTATCTCGTATGCCTGGTGTTACAGCTAGATTGTTTATGTAAGAAAATGACAAATCGATAACTGTGTTTACCTTTAATAAATTATTGATAGCTCTGTGAGGAATCTAAAGTAGAGTGCCACCGAACTACGCAATCTCTGCTCTGCAGTAAACTCTACACTGCTGCCAGTAAACCTCCGGATTACAGTCAAGCTGCTGGTTACAGACTATAAAGCTCTTCAGAGCTTGAACTCCATCAGGTCTCCTCCCCTGCCCTGCCGTACAATCTGCATGTAGCACTAGCATGCTTCAGGCAGCTGCCCCAGTGACGAGGCTCCGCGGGGCTGGGACGCGGGGCCAGGCTGCTCACAGCGGCATTAGCCCCAGTTGGCAACCGGAGCATTGCTCATGCCTCTGGATAACGATCAGATCGTTGTCCTCCTGTTGGAGAGTATTTCTTGTTGCTGCCTGGTTTTAGCTGCCGATGCTAAACAGGAGCATAGAGCACAAACTCTGTGTAATGGTGAATGCTTCTGACTCCAAACTACGTATAACGATTCCGGGCACCACACTGCTAGGCACAACACACCTACGCAACCCATACTAAACATTTAGACTGCATAGGCACCCGTCGAAGCAGTTAAATAACCAAAGTGAGACCTGCAAAGGCGGTTGGCGGGTTTTCTTCTTTCTCCCCTTTGCAATATGGAGGGATCAGGTGATTTCCCTGCCTCGAACCCCTTTGTGCAATGAGTCTAAAACCATCTGCGCTCTCCTGCCTTGCACTGCCACAGGACACATGTGGATAAGCAGCAGCCAGATCTCGCCTGTCCCTCTGTTAAACCACAGGAACATGAAAGCAGCAGAGATTATCTCAGTTCTACAAAATAAAGCTGCCCTCAGTGTTCTCTTACACCACCATCAACTATTGGACAATACACAATGCTGTTCACTTTTATATCTAACACACACTTAATTAGAATTAAATAGAATTAGGTCTTTCCCAGTCGCTTTAATAGTAGATACAATTATTCCAAATCTTGACAGGAAAAAGACAAGAAATGCATGTTTCCTTCACCTAATCTTTCTCTGGAGAAATAGAGAGTGGTTACAGATTTTTATGGCTTCCCACAAGACAAAATAAGGAAAAAGTGGCAGATTCATGAATATTTAACATTAATTCAAAGAACAGTTCAGTGTTCATTTTAACAGAAAATACAAGCCAAACTCTAATTCTTTTCTCTGAAGTTCTCACAGTTCCACCTGTATGCGTTCTAGCTACTGAGTGCTTGACTGTCACTGATGCACTGGGTACTGCTGAAAAATTCATTTATTTCTCCTCTTACACTAATCTCTACAAGATGGAGTAGCATGCACTTCTTTTATTTACTCTGTGGTGTGAAACCACTCGTGCATGTTTTAAAGTATTACGAGATGTTGATATACATTCAAAACACTATTGCGAAGGAGGAGAATCTGTACCACTTAAACACCTGGCTCACAAGCTGAGTCTTGAGAGAGCACTGTGGAAGAGGGAGTAACTTGATTCACGGCTTAAACAGGAGTCTCCAATTGTTCTCATAAGAAAAGACACAAAAGAGACAGTCTCTCCCAGCAAGTTCCAGACTGCAGAACGGTGCACAATTTTCTTCCTCCTGCTTAGATTAACAGACTATTAGGCATGGCACATATGCAGATATGAAAGAAGTCACTGTTCCAGCTCTTTTTGCTATGTTTGCTAAAAAGTTTTTTCTTTCATTCCTTCCTGGTACAGTAAAGACGTCCTCTTGGTCTTTTACTTCTGTATTCTCTCATTGTTGTCAACACTGGACCAAAGAAGCTTTCTATCCATTTGCAATCGTTCTCCAAGCAATTCTGCCATATTACATTATAATTTTTACTGCAAGGAGTTCAGCAAAGGAAAGACTGGATAATCACTGAGATATGGAGGAGAAATACAAGTTTCCAGCTTCTCTAGGATTTTTAGCTGGAGGAGGGAACCGATACGACAGGAAGCCTAGACTTGCTTCCTTCTCTCAGAGATATCCGTATTTTAACAAAATCAGAGATCAAAAATACTTGAAGAATAAAAAAAAAAGAAGGCTTGAGTCCAATAAAACTATCCTGGAATATATCTAAATACCAATTTATTAAAAGGAACAGATCAAATTAGATGACAGATTGACATCGATTTCTTTGAATGAGGATCTGGGGTCCTTACTTCAAGGCCTGTATTAATGCACACATAAAATTCCGTCACTGACTCTCCCAGGCATTTTCATCAAGGCAAAACATCAGCACGGGCTGGTGTATCACCACAGCAAGATGAATTTTGGTATTTATCATCAGTGAGTCCCCATCCACTTACTGGCAATAAAATATTTATGCTGCAATTGCAAATTCTGAATGTCCTAAAGATGTAATGAAGTACTGTGCACACCATGATCAGAACTTAATGAAATGGAGAGAGACGTGAAATGAGTTTATGTTATTTCTTTTAAAAAGGAGATATTGGTCTTTTGCAAAAATGTCCCAACCTGTAAAAGTCAAGTTTAGATTTCAAATGCCCCAGTACTCTGGGACCCAAATTGCTGCGACCTGCTAGAGGCAGAATAAACCATCTGGATATTTAAAAACAAAGGGAGGGCTATCATCAGGCTCAGAAATAATCCTGGCTCTTGTGCACAGAGCAGGGGGGAAGCTTTCAGAAGTTTCCAAAGCTCAGTAAGGTATTCTAGTGCTCTAAAGACGAAGGTCAAAAATACCGAGACAGCACAATTCGCACTCAGTCCAACTACAGCATTGAGCCAGCCTCGACGTCTTTGAAAAATCTCTTTCCCAGCCACATTCCTGCTCTGTTAGAAATATTGCTCTAGGCTCAGCACCTAATCAGTGGAATGAAGCAATGGTTCAGAAGAAGGCACAGAAATGAGACTAATTACTTATGACATAATCTGCCAGTATGAGAAGCTTCTATCCAGCCTGAATTTACCTTGAAGTTTATTTCTCGAGGCATGGAGATTTATAACACTGTGGTCATCTTAGCTAGTTTATCAGTGATTGTTTCATTAGCCACATAAATGTCTAATCTACTTCTAATCCTGTGCAGCTCTTGGCACAATGTTGTTTTATGACAGTGAGTAATATGAGTTATGTGTTGCGTTTAAAATGTTTTTCTCTTTTCAACATTTAATTACTGTCCTTTTAATGTCACATTAAATATTTGAAATGAAGACTAGTTTTCTGACTGTAAATGAATATATCCAGCCATGTGCCTTTTCTAAAAAAGACCGTGCCATCTGTATTAATTTTAATTTTTATGATCTAGAACAGACTATAATACAGAGATTGAAACCTCAAGTTCATTCCACTGTAATTCTATTCTAAAAGAGTCAAGTTATGAGACAGCATAAACGCACAGGAAAGGAAAGGATTCTTTCAGGACACCCTGGTATCCCCTTCCTGCCTCACCACCACCATTCAAATGCTTTGCCTGGGCAGCCCAGGCCACCGTCTGACAAGCACTCTTGATCACCAGCAGGACTTGATGAGAGGTGAAGGTGCTCAGAGCCTTGCAGAACAGTTCAAATAAAGTTTGGCAACTTTCTATATAAATCACGATGGCATTTAACACGGCGACTTCTGGGCAGTCTCGGACAGACCTGCCTCACTCTGCTTATACTTCACCTTGGCCAGGCTTTGGCCACCTCCGGCCAAGCAGCCGCACAGCTGTCTCCCAGAGGCCCGTGCTCAGGCTTCTCAAACAGCCCTTCTGGGAGCAGCAGTGGCCTCATGCAGCTACCACAGCTGTCCCGCTGCTGGGCTGAGCAGGCTAACAGCCAGCCCATGCAAAACACAGGCACTGAAACTCAGCTGGTTCCCGTCAAGGTCCGCTTATTGGATCAAGATTCTGAACCATTCCACGTCGAAGATTTCACAAAGGTTTAGGACTCATCTCCAGCTAGGACCAGAGAGAAGTCCTCTTCCCTCAGTGCAGTTTAGCACAGCATTGTAAGGGATTTATGCTTCCTTTCAGACAGCTTTTGTCTAAGTTACCTTTGCAGATGGGATACAGGCCAGCCATGACCAACCAGCACACTTTTGCTGCAGGTCTATTTTATTACACTCTTCAAAGACCTCACCAAAGACAAAGCAGTTCTTTTTGTAGTAACTTTCTCATAGAATACTTATTCTGTGTCCTCCTGTGTTCTGTTTACGGTGTGGTCCTTCACATGGCCCAAGCTTTTCAGTCACTTGCATGCCAAGTGATGCCTGTCATGAGCTGGCAACTGACGTACAGCCAGGGTTTCTTTCAGGCACCTGAGCCATGTCAGACTTTGTAGTACATAATCTTTGGACTGCTGGAGCTTAGATTCACTCTTAGCTTACAAATCAAAAGGTTTATGAAAGAATCTAAACATACTTTAAAAGGTCACAGCTAGGATTGAGGGAAAATCTGACCACTAAGGGAGAAAGAAAGATGAGAAGAGAAGGAAATAAAATAGGACTTCTGATCAGCCAAAGCATCAAGCATTATTAGAAATTCATTACAGGGAGCCCGCACTGCCAATTAGCCACTATTCACCATGGCAAGTCCATGGCCTTAAATAAAGCTATTTAGTTGATGTACTCAAAGTCTGATCCCTGTGAAAATGGCTCCTGAAGACGAAGGTAACCCACGCTCACCTCCCACTGCCCAGTTGAGAATTCTTAGGTTATCTCAGTGGTTTCAGAAGGCAAATAAGCTCCTAACTAACCAATAGTGTCTCGTGGAACTAGGGAGAGATTCCTGAATCTAACACACTTTTTACCCTTAATTTCAAGGCACAGTTAATAAGGTCTGTGGTCTTTATTCTAGGGTGGAGACTGTTTTTCCTACAAGGCATGCATACTTCAAGCAACAATTGAAGGGCAGAAGAAAACCCTTTCAAAAGTTTCCCTTTTTCCTCCTGCATTTACGGCTTTAATCCATGCTGTTCTGGTTAGCCTCGCTGCAGTACAGCAGCAACTAAGGGACCAGAGTTCTAGACAGAGAAGGACAGAGGCAGCCAGCCAGGGCTGCACACCGCACAGCCAGAGCAGCAGCACACACAGCGCAGCGGCAGTTCTATCACGCCAGCTCGCCAAGGACAGGGCTTTTCTGCAAGCACCTTTACACTGATATTCTATGACAGATTTTCACTGGTTTGCATTCACACAAAAAATGAGTACAAGACTATAATCCTCACGTGTATCAAACACAGCTTCGTGGCTTTTTCTAGTTTTTAGTAAAGAGATCCTATGTCTTATACAAGTAACTTAGTAAGATGGTTTTTTACTGCACTACGATTTGCCAGAACATCTTGTCAGCTAATATTATCTTCCAATAGCTCTGTGATCTCCCCATCGTTCGCAATCAGCTCCAAGCCAGCGTGCCTTCCTGGAAAAAGTCAAAGGAGACTCAATAAAGCGAACTTTTATTCCACCACAAGAATTTCTTTTTATGCTTCCTGAAATGTGCTATTGTTCAGTGGCAGTAGGTGGAAACACTTAAGAAGAGACCTGGAATTTACAAAAGAACCACATGAGTGATTGTGCCTGTAGAAACATTTAGATTTTTTTCTTTTTTTGGCAATGGGGGATGTTACAGGACAGAACTATGTGTTTTGTTTCTCTGACAGTCCCAGTGCAACCACAAGCAGAAAATAAGTTGTCTGTATGAATTGATAAGAGGGTCATAAATAATAAGAAAATTATATCCTGTACGCCAGCCTGCTAGCAGATCACGAAGAAAAGTCAGGACGTCACGAGTTCTCACTATTTTCCTCACCCTCTGGTGATATTTGTCTGATATCTATCTGACTCTGTGATAGATACTTCTCCAGCAGCTTTTAGTCTTCTCCTGGAAAGATGCCAATAATATTACCTTGGAGCAGGGAGCACTGTTGAGGGTGTCTTATTGAAGCTCAGCAACCCAACGACCTAGTTCAAGCAGCCTGCAGAAGCCTGTTCGTAGCTGTTCACTGGTGCTACTGGCTAAGCGATGCTTTGTTTTTGCAGCAGGAGAGTGTGCAGGCCAGAGGGGCCACTGGAGCTGCATGAAGCTGATACGAAACCGTCTTCTGAGCAGTAGTGCTCTGCCCTCTCCTTCCTCCCCAACTCCAGGGAGGAGAGGATGGGGTGGCAAAAGACAGCAAATGGTCATCAACCATGTGATCAAAAAAATGGAGGCAGACAGATAAATGGAAAGAATGCGCAGTTTAGATAAAGCATAGAGAAAAGGCAGAGAGAATCAGATAGGGCACCTCGTTACTCTTGTCTTCTCTTGTTTTGGGGAGGGCGAAACACCTTGCAGTCATCTGTGCTTCCTGGATGCTATGGTCATACTTTGCTGTGATACACAGAGAAAGAAGAAGAGCTCTTCCCAGGTCCTCCCCCTCTCCTTGCTCTTTGCGGGTCTGCTTAGTGCCGTGTTTGGTTGCAAACTGTGTACTTTGTGAAAGACAGGTTAGAGCCTCAGTGCAGAAGACACAAAACAGTGTCCGTCTGTCCAAAGCTCCTCCGCTCGGAGCACCTGCGGAACGACCGCAGTGCGGCCAGGCTGGCAGCCTGAGGGGAACCTGTGACCCAGCGGGCCCTGCAATTTCTGACAAAGTGCCGTTTGCACTGGGAGAGCAGCATCCCCCACAGCTGCCCGAGAGATCTGCAACACCTAGGTCTGTCCTCAGGGAGGACGTAATTCGCAGTACTCTGAATTCCACATGGGCATGTCGGGTTGTTTTTGTTTTTAAATTCAATTGCTCAGTGACATTTTTTTAAAGACTGACAGCATAAAGTGGGTCCATCAGCTTCCCAAGCATCTCTGAGCTGAAAACTACACACAGAGACACACACTCGTTCCTCCCGCTGCTGGAGAGAGAGAAGCTGCGTTATTTTCTCTCTCTTTAAAGCAGGGATGTACTGTTTCCAGACTTCCAAATACTGACTTTTTACCAGTCCTAAAGACATAGTCCTTTACCCTCTTCCCAAAAAAGCTCAGCTGACATCATCCTCATGAAGACTGTTTCTGAGATAGAGCCTATAACAGTAATGGGCAATTTCAGGGGTGTTCAGCACAGCTCTAGCAGCAATGCACAGCTAAAGGAGTGTGAGAAAAAACATGGTTTAGTGTGGGAAGCAGGCACACAAAACCTAAATCTGGAAAAGGATTTAAGAGCCAGTGACAAGATATAAAGCACAGTATTTCAGTTAATTGACTACATTTTATTTAGAAAATGCTCTTTAAATTCTATTTACATAAAAGTGATAAGCACTGAATCACGGCAGAAGAAAAGATTATTCAAAATTGCAAATGTTTGCAATCTTCTTTTGGCAAGTTCAAGCTAATAACCTTAGCTTTTAATACAATCCTATGATACATTTTTCTTACTCTGAAAATAAAACCACGAGTTTTTAAATATCATAACTGAAAATTAGCATTTGAAATGCATTTTGTCTCTTCTTGCCACGGAAATCAACCCTTTCCTGAGGTTCAGAGTGTGTGTGCGCACATTCGGAGGAAACTAGCTTCTGCTTAACCATGACATGTAAGGAAACTGTAATCCTGGGTATTGCCAATGTCCATGGAAATCTTGCACAACTCTGGCTAAGCCAAAGAGGTTTTCTATCAAGGACAAAGATCTGCTAACCAGCAGTAATGGAGATGAAAGAAAGAAATTTTGTGGATCACGCTGTCTGTGGATTCTAAGTGTTGTCCAGGGGTCCTTAGAGAAAGAAAGAAGACTTCAGAAAGAACGTTTGTACCAAAACAGTAATTTTGCACCATCTGTCATTAATAAAACAAGCAACAAAGTAAGTGTAGCTAGGTGACTAACACTGAAGCTTCTACCTACAACAGACAAAGGTTTCATCCTTTTATCATTATGTTTTTAATGACTGACACCATCCACAAAGAAGCTGTTTGATGAAGAAAATAATCCAGCGCCAAACAATCAGAGTCTCACGCACATTTTCTCTGAGCTGCAGACACAGTTTGTGTATCCCATGAGCCTCCACACACACCCACAATCATACAGAAATCCTTCCCCAAGCCCACCCCCTCGCTCCACTTCTTGGGAACGTTTTAGTATCAGAGACGGTGGCAGAGAAGTGAGATATTTCTACAGGTGCATCCAACGCCCTCCGCATTGCGTCGTGCTTTTCACACTCCTTTCATGGGAGGAAGGCTTTCCGGTTTGTGCTTGCATGACACAAACACTTGTATCAAATACAATAGCATGTTCACGACACTGCTCAAGTCAGAGTGAATAAGCTAAACTATTTTTGACACTACAGCCTTGGTTTTCTTCAGTCATATCTGTTTATTGATTACTCTGAGTTATCAGGGTTTCCAATTAAACCAAGGAATTAAGAGGAATTATATAAAACTGTATGTAGATTTACTCATGTAAATTCTATGTCAGCTCAGACTCCCATGCCCAATTAGGAGTGGGCTGTACTGTTACTCACCAGTGTTGCAAAAGCGCTCTGGAAGTGCTTCTGCTGTGTTTCTGTTATCAGATTAAAATGGCCATACATATTTTTAACATTACTTTGTAATAGAAGAATAAAAGGAACATGGCTCTTTACAAACTGAGCCATGACAACAGGACTCCTTTTGCATCGTTTATCTAATATAACAAAATTAACTTTAAAAGTTCAGCATATTTCACATTTTGAACTAGTCTAAGAACACATGAAGATGTTCTCCGTGTTTGTTCAAATGTATGTTCTGTATCTAGTCTTTGCTGCTTCAGCAAGCTCTCAGGAGAAGCACATTGAACTGCTAAAGGGCATCCTGTCTTGCTGTACATCATTACTGAAATAATATTGAGCAGAATCTCCAAGCTATTAGATTTACTTTTCCATTGAAAACTATGATTCATCTGAATGAAAGTAACTCTGCAATGAATATGATCTGCATGTCTCTGATAGGGTGTTTCTGATCACACTAGCTTGAAGTGCTACCTTGAACTTGGCAGAAAAAGTAGCCTGTTTTTCACGGTATCTATTCTATCGCTCATCCAAAGGTAGGTCAATAGTTAACGTTCATGCCTAGGCTTCAGCACACTCTGCTTTATTATGGCACCTGCCACTGAAGATCTCCAAGCAATTTGTGAACTTTAATCAGCTGAGCCTCAGGACTATTCAGTCAGTATGTTAATACACAGACTGGAAAACAGAGCTGTGAAAACCTGTCGGACTTCTCAGCGGGGCTGTAAGAGACGAGCAGTAGCTTTGTCTTCCTCTTTGTCCCCTAGAATGGGACTTCTCTGTCTGTTGTTTCATCTAGAGGGGCACAGAGAGCAGCAGTAGGAAGGGAAGGGGACTGGTCCAAGAACTCCCGCCAGCAAGATACACTGAGCAAAGAAACACGTGTTTTAGTCCAACCACTACCAGCAAGGATCCCCATTCCCTTCCCTTCTGCCCTTTCCTGCCTCTGCTGCTGGCATGGAGTCCTGGACCTTGCCAGCAAGCTGGAACCAGCTGACTCCTGGAAGTGGCTGTTGAAAGGCTGTTGAAAGATCTGGTTCCTCGGGGCTACAAAATCCTAAAGCGGAGTGGCCAAAGCCAAGGAGGGGCTCCAGGCCACTCTGTTATTGCCTGCAGGCTGGGCACATCCCACACGTTGCCAGCCAAAAAAATAAAGAAGACCGGTTTACTCCCTCACTGATCATTTCTTCTCCAGCCTCTCCACATTTTGCAGTGATCATGTCTAGACCTAATGAGCTAACCAAACCAGCCTTACCAGCTTGGCTCAAGCGGCCGGAGTGGGAAGATGCAGGTTTCACCGCAGGCTGTGCGTCCCACCAGGACGCCCAGCAGGCAGCTGCTGCTGCTGCCCTCGGCGCTGCCCCAGCTCAGCAGCGGGTGGCAGCGGGCCGGGTGCCCCAGCTGCGCACAGCTGTAGTCACACCTCCCGGCAGCAGGTCTGCGCCGTCCAAACGCGAGAGCCCCGCGCCCGAGGAACTCGTGGGTTACACAGAGCAGGCAGAGAAATAAAATCAGAAATCACAAGCAAAACAGGGAGTTGGTTACGTGGAGTCCAGCAGGAATGGTAAGAGAGAAGGGATACGTGTCCAAACTCACAGGCTGCTAACTGCTTTTATTAGCAACGAAAGCTCTGCCTCGGAGAGAGCAGAGGCAGCAGAGCTGAGGCTAAGCTCATAAACCGAGTGTTTGCTCCTCTTCCCTTCAGTGACTCCATGACATGTTATCATGTCATTCTTGTAAATGTTTCAAAGAGAAGTTTTTGAATGATAGTGCTTTGCTACAGTCCCTGGTGTCGGGAAGGGCTGTACAAACATCTGCCATACACTCCTCAAATAAAATTTGACCAGAGCTTTTGTTTACATGGTTTGTCCTCAAAAGCAGCACCCAGCTGCAATGTTCAGCCATAGCTGCCTTCTTAAAAATGAACCTTTTATTTTAAACACAGTACACTTTGTAACAGGAAAATCAATATACAGTAACTCAGAATACTGCAGCTGTAGGGCATAATCTGATGACAGAAAGTTGAGAACAGTATTTTGGCAGTTCCATGTTCAGCTAATATTTCACTTTTTGTTTTTAATGGCATGGACCTCTAAGGATCTGAGATTTCTCCCCACCTGGTGACCCAAAGCTACACAAAATGAAAAAGCCAAGAAACCACCGTTTTCAACTTTAAAGGCTATTATTTAAAAACTAAATCTGTTGTTACTTGCTTTTTCCTGTAGGTCTTCCCAGAGCTACGATGAGTTAACAACAGTCTCAGCGATCTGACAGCCCTTAGCAAAGATACGGGAACGCACTCCAGCACAAAGGGTGCCTTGAGAAGGCTGCTAGATACCGCCCGCTGCCTTCCCCCGGGCTGTGGGTGCGGGTGCCCAGCAGGGCGATGCCGGCAGCGCGGAGGAGCCGCAGCCGCGGAGGTGCCCGGTGCGCGGGAGTGCCGAACAAGCGCACGGATCTGAGCAGGGATTTCCATCACCTGTTACTTCTTCGTTCCGAACCGAGAGTTTGCGGTGAGGAACAAGCCGCTCCGCGGATGTCCGCACGCCGCCCCCGCGTACGGGCTCTGTGAAGCAGCCCGGGATTTCTGTGGCCGGGCAGCGGCGCCGGCCGGCTCCCCAGCACGGCACACCGCCCGCGCGGGTCCCCGACACCCCCCACGGCCCCTCGGCGAGCAAAGGGCAGCGGCCGCTGGGCCCCCCGGCTCCACCGCACC